>Ga0210394_10000183_pt1 | contig 152069 bp, 135 predicted proteins | sample IncBWC12MmetaG_FD_160121 | JGI IMG/M metagenome (GOLD analysis project Ga0210394, IMG submission 160121) | Forest soil microbial communities from Barre Woods Harvard Forest LTER site, Petersham, Massachusetts, United States - Inc-BW-C-12-M | ecosystem: Environmental > Terrestrial > Soil >... | reverse complement strand
AAGGAGTTTACGCCCCAAGGGGCTTCATCCTCCACGCGGCGTTGCTGCGTCAGGGTTTCCCCCATTGCGCAAAATTCCCCACTGCTGCCTCCCGTAGGAGTCTGGACCGTGTTTCAGTTCCAGTGTGGCCGTGCGCCCTCTCAGGCCGGCTACCGATCTTCGCCTTGGTGGGCCGTTACCCCGCCAACTAGCTAATCAGCCGCGACCCCCTCCTCAAGCGGATTGCTCCTTTGATCTTGCGATGTTATGCGGTATTAGCATCGGTTTCCCGATGTTATTCCACACTCGAGGGTAGGTTAGTCACGTGTTACTCACCCGGTCGCCACTTTACTCATGGATTGCTCCACTTTCTCGTTCGACTTGCATGTGTTAGGCACGCCGCCAGCGTTGATTCTGAGCCAGGATCAAACTCTCGTTTGAAACCTGATGTCTGCCGACGGGTAGTTGGCAGACTGCCATCGCCGGGCTCGAAAAAGCCGGGATGGCGCCACCACTCAGCTTCGCGCTCATCCAGATCTGAATCCGAAAATCCAGATGCGAAAGAGTCTGAAGACCGTGGTGGTCTAACTTGTGAGATCGTTCGGACTAATGCCCGAATCCGTTTCTCACGACTGGCACGTTCAACCTAGTTGTCAAAGACCGAATCGCGGTCCGCCGAGGCGGCGCGAATTCAGTCCAGGCGATCTCGCTGCTAGAGCGAAACCGACTGTCCTCGAAACCTTTTAAACATACAGTGCGTGATAAATCCCGTCAATCGCCGCATTCCACAGAATTTCCAGATGATTTCCACATCGGGAATTGAAGGACGCGCGAGCAGGAGAGCTGCCGACGAAACCAGAAAGCAGGTTCCTCACAATAAGGCCGTTCGGAATGACAAGCTTTTTTGATCAGCGGCGCTCGGATGCGCGCAACAGTATGGCCTTCCGTCCGGGGTAAAGCGCCAATTTCGGCGTGCAATTTTGCGCAGCCCGATACGGAAGACAAGAAATTGAGAAAAGAACTTACTTTGGAGGTTCCTTACTTTGAAGGTACCCTTCGGAAACCGTGTTGCGATCCGAATGAAGTCCCGTGGCCGGGACGATTGAGATTGCTCTCTTGAAGCTTAGATGCCGGACGATGCCGAGAGATGCAACAAATTACGCCGGCGGCCACACATCTGCTCTCGGTGAATTGTTTATAGCAGATGAATCGAGAAAAACGCAAGGGGAAATTTATTTATTTGATTCCGGGGTCAAGCGCGCTTGATTTCATCGAGCATGCGTTGCCTCAAAATGCTGTTGGCGCGAGTTTGATATCCCTTGCCGCGCTTCTTGAGCCAAGCGACGACATCGGCGTCGAGACGCATGGAAACGGCTTGCTTGAACGGTCGATAAAACTTGCCGCGGATAGCATTTTTCCATGCGTTGCGAGGAAGTTCGGGGATGTCGGAGGTATCGATCTTATCGTCTGGCATCGCGGAAAGCGTGGCGAGTTCACGCAGTTGCCGCGGAGTCAACGATTGGGCTCGAGCCCTGATTTTGGTTGTCGATTTTCTAGTTGCCTTCGGCATAAACCCTCCGTTCGCTGCGAGTTGCTTTTCGGGCAGAAATAATCCGTATTGCGCCGTCCTCGTCGTCTGTGGTGTGCGCGACGAGGAGTACATTGTGCGCTCCGACCATGCCGATCGTCTGCCAGCGTGGTTCGCCATCGACCTCGCGGTCCTGGGTGGTTACATGGTACGGGTCGTCGAATACGTGTGATGCCGTATCGAAACTAATGCGATGCTTCCGCCTGTTGAGCCGATCCTTCCGCGCATCCCAGGTGAATTCCACGGCGATTCACGTATTTACGATGTTGTATATACATTATTCGTTTTGGGGTGGAACCGCAAGGGGATATTGGAAGCGTGGGCAGAACAGCGAGGCCAAATCCCACCCTTGCCGCTTGAGGGCTGAGATGACCTCTGATTTCAGGACGCGGCAGAATGGGGTACCCGCAAGAGGAGGTTTTGCGGGGAACAATGTTTGCTAGTCTTGTTCTATCGTCCTTCAAAGTCGGCCCTATTCGTCGACATCGTCGAAGATGCTTCTTTCAGCCTCGTAAACCGTGGAGTTTCTCACCGTGGAATCCTCGTAGAATTCGCGCCCGTCGTCCTCGTCGGGGTGGTTTTCGTCGTAGGCTCGCTGCGCGTCCTCCATGGCGCCATATGCGTCGATGATCGCGTCGCTCAGGACAGCCGAGACTTCCGAGTCGTCGCCGCCGTAGCGGTCCTGTAGGGTCTCAAGGACTTCGACGAGCTGGCCGAAGTAATCGTTTGGAGTCTCGGACGTGTCGTAGCTCCTCTCTCGTCTGCGAATGAGATCAGCTGCTACAGGCACTACGTGGTCTCGAACGTTCTTCAGCATTTGATCGGTTTCTTCCGATGTCAGGAAATCTCCAATGTATTGAGGCTTGAGGAAGTCCATGTCGGGCCGTTCGATCGCAATTTCTCGTATTGCGGCAATCACGGCCTCTTTGGTTGTTCCATTCAATAGGCCAAAGATCCTAAGCTTCGCCGCCGTAAGAATCTCGGGCGAGAACGCCAGGGAGAAACTGGCGAACTTCGAGATTTCCGCCGAAAGTTCAGGGTAGATCGATATGTACTGCTCCAGGAACCCTTTATCGCAGCGCGTGGACAGAAATTGCAATTTGGCTGCCTTTGGTAGTCGCTGAACCGCGCTCGCCACTTTCGCGAACAGTGAACTTGGCACAATTACGCGCGCGCCCTCTATGCCGACGTCGCCACAGACGATCTCCTTAACGAGTCTGTCCGGTTTCGCGCCGCCGACATAAATGTGCAACAGTTCTGGGTCGTCTGCGACGATATCGGCGAAGGCGTCCGCAACAGTCGGATGCTTGTACGTCCATTGTTCTGAACCTCCCTCTCTAAGTCGTTTGACGAGGCTACCGTTCAGAGCTTTCATGGCATCTCGAATTTCGGACGAACTCGCCCCCAAGAGTTGGGCGGCAAGTTCAAGTTCTCTGCTCGACTCTATGGGGCTCGGAACCGCGCCCCCCGAGACGAATATCAATGCCAATGCTGCCTTGCATGGCCGGTCTAGCTCTTCGATGACCCTTTTCAGGAAATCTCGAGGGTTTTCAACAAAGCTTTGAAGGGAGGCGTCGTTTAGCGCCAGACCTTTCGTAAAGCGCGGCTCGCCGAGTCTCCTCGCAATCTCAGGCAGGAAGGATCGATTCGCCGCCACTTTTTCGAGAAACGCTTTAATTTCTCTTCGGAAAGGTTGCGGCTGAATTCCTAGTTTTATGTGGTTGTAGAGCATCTGACGCTTCTCATCTGGCTTGAGATCCTGAACGTTGATCACGACTTGCGAATCGAAGATTACCGGGAATGCTGATCCCTTTATTGCGTGTTGCGCTGCGTTCCAGATGTAGTCCCGCGATGTGAACAGCACTCGGGTTCCCTTTTTGAGCGCTGAGCGAAGTTCAGGAATAACAGAGTTCCATGTCTGCACCATCTCGTGGATGAAGTGGGTAGGACCGAACGCATCGTCGACCCAAAAGAACTGCCTTTCGTTTGGATTCCATCGGAGTTTGAATTCGCTGCCATTGCTAACCTTTAGGGTCGGGCTTTTCCAGGAGTCGATCGCACTCATCGCGAGGCTCGCCGCGATTAGAGACTTGCCAGATGCAGGCTCTCCGATCAGAAGAACAAAGTTCCTATCATTGATGGCTTGTGCGGCCTGGCGATAGGCGTCGGTTATGACGATTTTGGAAAGGTCATCTTCCATCGTACTTAGTATTTCTCTGGCTTGATCGTAAAGTCGCTCGTCAATGATCTGGCTTAGGTCCCCCAGTCCATAGACTCTGGGCACCATCATCCGGAGTTTTGGAGATTCTCTGAGTTCCTGATTCATCCAATCGCGGCCAAGGGCGAGGAATTTCTTCACACCCGTTTTCAAAAACTGTGCTCTGAGCTCCTCCTCGACCGGGCCGGAAACACCATAGTTCGTCATTAAGACGTAGTTATCCGCGTAACCCTTCAGAACAAGTCGCTTTGCTTTGCTCAGTTCATCTTTGACCGCTGCAGCCGAAAGATTGGCCGTGCCAGAGGAAGTATGCTTGCACTGAATTGTGGTGACGCCGTTCAGTTGCGTTCCCGATGGCCCTGAAAAATTTCCGTAGAAGGCTCCGTCCCTTCCTCGGTCCTTGGACGGTAAGAACGTAACTGGAATTTGTCCGAAGGAGTGTTTCGCCACTGTGATACACAGGTCCTGGAAGGAATGCCAGCCAAGGGTCTCTAGCGCAAAATATAGTTTTGCCTGGGCGTGGAGGGACTTTTCAGCCATCAACAAACTGCCTCTCGGAAGCATTCGCATTTTACTCGAAGCCGTCGATGGAGCTGAAGCCGCGTGGTAATCGAATCAGATGCTGTCGAGCTGAGGCTCGACCGGACGGGCGGGGGCGACTGTCCCTATGTACGCGGGTCGGGTCAGCGTTTCAGCAGGTGCCAGGCTTCCTGGTAGGGGCTGTATTTGGAATTTTTGAGGTGAGGGGAGAGGACGATGGAGGGTTGGTTGTTGGTGGCGAGGATGGGGAGGATGTACCAAGTGTCGACGGGGATGACTAGTGCGGCGAAAAAATCGAGCTGGTCGGGGCGGTAGAGGACATGGCTGGAGCAAATGGTGCAGACGTAGGAGTTGTCGCGCTTGTAGAGGGTGCATTTGACCTGGACACGGCGGAAGAGTCCGTGGTGGTCGGTGGCGACATCGTAGGGGGCGGTTTCTCCCCAGGGCTTGGTGACGCGGAATCCGCGCTCGGTGGCGCGTTGCATGAAGCGGAGTTCGGCCCATTCTCCGCGGAGTTTGGGGTGCGGGATGTTTGGGCCTGGGCGCATGATTGTCCTTGAGAGTGCAGCGCCTGAAGGCGCTATTTCGGGCGTGGCGGTTCGATATGCCTGAAGGCATATCCTGATACGTATCTCACTTATTGATCTAGGACGTTTTTCTTGATCCAGGATGTTTTTCGATTAGCGGTTAGGTTAGGCAATAAAAAACGCGACCCGGGAGGGGTCGCGTTCGGTTATTCAATCTATATATCTATTATATCACAAAGCAATGGGGTACTGTGACATTTTTGCAGAAATATATTATCCATGGAATCAGCGAGATGGGTCAAATCGAGGGTGGTTTGCCTATTGACAAGAAATTGGGGAGACGGAGCCGGGACTCGCTCGACAGTCAAAGCGGATTCTTCGCGATGAGGCTGCTCGGAATGAAAAATCCTAAGGGAATAAGAGAGCCTAAGGTTACGGAAATTCGAGGGTTACGTATTTTGCCGGGTTCGGGCTGATATTGGTTAGGGTGTGGGAGAAGCCGCCGTCGATCCATTGCGCGGTGCCGGGTTTGTAGTGGGTGGTGATTGGGGCTTTTCCTTCTTCGTCGCTGCGGAGATCGAATTCGCTTATGGGCACGATGATGTGCGGGCTGAAGTGGTGGTGGAGGGGGCTGACGGCACCGGGCTGGAGGTCGCTTTCGGAGACGCGGATGCCGTCTTTGACGAAGAGGACTTGGCGGGCGCCGCCTCCAGCGACGGTGCGGGGGCGGTCTTCATTATTATTATTCTTGCCGGCTTCGTTGTTGGCGGCGTCGGTTTTGGCGGCGTCCCATCTTGAGGGGGAGTTGCGCAGGGTGGTGTCGTCGAGAATTTCTACGGCCACGGTGCGGATGGGCTGAGCACCGGCTGGGTGGACCATGTGGGCGAAGGAGGCGGCGGAAAAGTGAGTGTCTCCGGGGGTGAGTTTTTTTAGTTGGGGAGGCTGGTCTTTTACCGTGTTGGAGATTTCGGTGGTGCCCAGGTTGACAGCGATAAAGTCGTGGCGGTGCCAGTGCATTTCGGTGGCGTCGTTGGGAGGGATTTCGACGTAGAAAATGCGGACAGATTTATTTTCGAAGATGAGGTGATGGTGAGGCTCGGCGGTGATTTCGACTTCGGGAGCGGATTGGGCGATGAGGAGTATCAGGAAGAGAAGCGCGGATTTCATGCGACGGATTGTAGCACTGGGGCTGAAGCGGCGGTCCTAGACTCGATGTCAGCACGCACCGAAAAGTGAGTTCAGGCACCGCAGTGGCTAAAGCCAGCTCTGAAAAGAGAGGCTTCAAATGCAGCGCTGGAAGCGCTGCCCCACCCTTCACACTGCTCACCCTCCACCTAAAAGGGAATATATTCCGCAACCGCAGGTTGCCCTCTCGCTATTGGTCGCGGGTGAGGCGGATCCAGTGTTCCATTTGATCGAGGTAGTGGGAGAGGGCGCGGCGGCCGGCGGCGGTGAGGCTGTATTCGGTGCGGGGGAGGCGGGCTTCGAAATATTTCAGGCAGGAAATGTATTCGGCTTCTTCGAGTTTGCGGGCGTGGACGCTGAGGTTTCCGTCGGTGGTTTTGAGGATACGTTTGAGGTCGGTGAAGCTGAGGCTGGCGTTAGTGGCGAGAGCGCTGACGATTCCGAGGCGGATGCGTTCGTGAATGAGGCGGTCGAGCTCGGGGAGTTGGAGAGCGGGCGCTGGGGTGCGTTCGCGAGCAGGGGGCGCGGCTTTCGCTGGCTTGCGACGCTGGGGCTGGGATCTAGCCACCGTGCCTCCGGGCAATGAGGAGTCCAAAAATGATGTGGAGGCCGCCGAAGCCGGCAGCCAGGAAATAGTTGGCCCAGGCAGCGGGCGCGAGGACCGAGAGTGCTCCGGTGGCCATGAAGCAGAGGCCCATGACGGGGACGATGGAAACAGAGTAGGCGCCTCCGGTGATGATTCCGGCGCCGTAGAGCAGGAGCCAGGCGGGCGCGAGGGCGGACTGAAGTCCAGCACGCTGCAGCAAGAAAGTTAAGAGAGCACCGGCAATGAGGGGAGGAAACAGGCCGAAGGCGACTCGGCGTCCGGGTCCGGTAAAGATAGGAAGGCCTCGGCGGTTCGCCTTTTGGCGGATGGAGATGAACGCGATGATAGCGGCGAGAACGCCTTCCGCCAGCCAGATTTTCAGCCATCCTGAAGAGTTCGATTGCTGCGCGGCCAGACGGGCGGCGGCGAGTGCGGTGAGTCCGAGAATGACTTGTCCCCAGCCGGGGACGGCGGTGAAGGAGGCGGAGCGCTCCATGGTGTCGCGAATGAAGCGGAGGTCGGCGACGGGATCAGGGGGCGGAGTCGCGGAGGGGATTGGGGCAATCAGACGCGGCGTCCGGTGAGGATGGCGGAGGCGGCGATGGCGGGAGCCGGGCATTTCAAGAAAAGGATAGATGGAATGGAGGGGGTTGTCGAGTACTTTGTGGTGCAAAGTGATGGGGCGGAGCACGGCGCTAAAGCGCGAAGTCTACGGCCCATCCTCACTATTCTCGCAGTCGGTTTCCATCCGCGCTCAGCGCGATGCATTTTTTGCGGAGGCTTTATTCGGGCAGGGCGAGGCGGCGCATGAGGGCAGCGTAGCGGGCATCGGTACGCAGAGAATCGAGGGCCGGATAGCGAATGCCGAAAATCAGCTCATCATCCTGAATGGAGAACGCCTTCTCTAGAGCGTCAAAGGCTTTGTCCCGATCACCCATTAGCGCGTAGCTAACGGCGAGGTCAGCCACAATGTCATCTTCGGGTGGCGCGGCCAAAAGGAGTTTGTTGTAACCCTGGGCGTCGGGAGTCCACGAGCCTGGGAGCGGCCTGAACTTGAGAAATTCAGTTTCCGCCTCGGCGAAGCGGCCCTGCGTGGCGTAGAGCTGCGACAATTTGTAGTGGGCCGGAGGAAATGCCGGATCCCGCTCGAGCGTCTTGCGGAATTGGGCGAGGGATTCGGGAAGGCGGCCTGAGACCATGAACGCGACGGCGTAGTTTGTATTCACGATGGGAGAAAGAGGATCGAGCGACAAGGCGGTGCGGAACTCGGTCAGGGCCTCATCCAAGCGTTTCTCGGGAATGAGAAAACCGAAGGCATAGAAATAGTGCGTGACGGCGCTGTTGGGATTGAGTTGCAGGGCGCGGCGAAACTCGGGTTCAGCCTCGCTCCATCTCCATCCCATGGCGAGTGCACTGGCGCGCGCGGTGTGGGCCTCGGGAAGTGAGTCGTCGAGTTCGAGAGCTTTGCGGCTGGCCTCTTCCGCGAGCAGACGCGCCTGGCGCGGGGTGATGCCGACGCCGTAGCTGGAAACGACGCTGTAGGTATCGGAAAGCCCGGCGTAGGCGAGAGCATAATTGGGATCAGCGGCAATTGCCTGCTGAAACAAGTCGATGCTTTTCTTGAGGCCCGCCGGGGTGCGGCCGTACCACAGCTGACGGCCTTCCAGATATAGGCGGTAGGCTTCGGAGTTGGTGGTTCCGGCACGGCCCAGGCGTTGCTGTTCATTTCCGTTCAGGTGAATTCGCAGGCGGTTGGAAATGTCGCGGGTGATGTCACCCTGCACTTGGGTGACGTCTGCGGTCTTGCGGGCGTAGTGCGAACCCCAGAGTTCGGTGCCGTCGGCGGTGTTGACCAGGTCGGCGTCGATGCCCAGTTCGTCGGCGTGCTGAGTGATGCGTCCCATGAGCACAGCGCTCACCTGCAGGCTCTGGCCGATCTGCCGCGGGTCATCTTCCTTGCCTTTGAATTTGAAGACCGTGCTTCGCGCCATGACTTTGAGGTTGGGCAGTTGGGAGAGCGTGCTGATCAGGCTTTCGGTGAGTCCGTCGCTTAAGTACTCGTTGCCGGGATCGGTCGTCGCATTGACGAAAGGGAGCACGGCGATGGAATTGATCTTTTCTGAATTGGATTTCGCGCGGAGCGAAAAGAAGCCGGCTGCGGCGGCGATTATGAGAATCGAAATGATGGCGACAGCGATGCCTTTGTGGGAACGAACGGCTGGAGTCGCGGGCGGAATCGACGAGGCACTCGAAGCTGCGTCGGCCACGGCGCCGGACGAACGTCCGGAGTCGAGATCGCGTTTGAGGCGGGCGAGATCGGAGCGAAAATCGGCAGCGCTCTGATAGCGCAGGTTGCGATCCTTCTCCAGAGCTTTATTGATGATGCGTTCGAGGTCCGCGGGCAAGTCGGGGTTGAGTCGGAGCGTGGGAGGTGGTGGCGAGTCCAGAATGGCTTTGAAGATTTCCGCAGAACTGCCCCCCCGAAAAGGGAGCACGCCGGTCGCCATCTCGTAGAGCACGGCGCCAAAGGAAAACAAATCGCTGCGGGGATCCAGGTCCTTGGCTCGAGCCTGCTCGGGCGACATGTAAGAGATGGTGCCGAGCGTAGAGCCCGGACTGGTGAGGTGTCGCTCGTCCATGGCCGTCATGGTGTTCGCCGATGCGACCTGGCTGGAAGAACCGGGGGTGAGCGCGACTTTGGCCAGACCAAAATCGAGGATCTTGGCATGTCCGCGCTTGGTGACGAAGATGTTGGCGGGCTTGATGTCGCGATGGACAATACCCTGGGAATGCGCGGCATCAAGGCCGTCAGCAATTTCCAGGGCAAGGAAGACGATGGTTTCGTTATCCAACGGCTTTCCGGAGATGAGATGCTTCAGCGTGGAGCCATCCAGAAATTCCATGGCGATGAATGACTGCTCGCCGTGCTTGCCGATTTCGTAGATTGTGCAAATATTCGGGTGGTTCAGAGCTGAGGCAGCGCGCGCCTCGCGGCGAAAACGCTCAAGGGCCTGGGGATCGCGCGACATTTCGTCGGGCAGAAATTTCAGGGCGACGAAGCGGCCGAGTTCGGTGTCCTCGGCTTTGTAGACTATCCCCATACCGCCGCCACCGAGCTTTTCGACGATGTGGTAGTGCGAAATAGTTTGGCCGATCATATTTTGGTCGATCATATTTTGATCGATCACTGGAGCAGAATCGTACGTTGGAGAAATCAGCAAGTCAACGGGCGTAGGGCTAATAAGGACGGGGTTGCGGATCCTCCTTCTCGCAAAGGAGCGAGAAGAGAGCCAAGCCATGATCCGCACCCCAGGCATCGGCTGACGAAGGGCGACAGCGGTTCGATTTTAGAGAAGGCCGAAGACGCCTATGCTGTTGGTGGTCCCCACGTAGACTTTGCCGTTGATGATGAGCGGGGTGATGAACTTGTTGCCGGCGCCGAAGTGATCGCGTCCATTGGCCATTTGATTGGTGTTGTAGAGCTCGTGCAGGTCAACCGCATCATAGGCATGCAGGACTGCGGGATTGGTATTCTGGACAGCCCAAACGATGCCGTTCTGGCTTTTGTTGGAGGAAATGCTGGGAGTAGGTCCGGGATATTCGAATGCGTTGGTGGTTTGCGCAACCGGAGCGGTCAGCAACTTGGCGTTCTGAAACTGAAAGGCAAAAATGGGATGGCCGGCCGGGCCGTAGTAGAGCCTTCCATTAAAAAAGGCGGGCATAGCCCACATGCCGCCCGGGAGGACGCCGGGGAGTTCCTGGTAGATGTTGTTGCTATTGGGGTTGAACTTTCCCATGGAGTTGCGGTTGACCAGGTACAAGTTAGTATCCTTGCCGGCGCCGGCAGCGAGTTCCCAGGTGACACCGGAAGAATCTTTCACGGCAGGCAGCAGGATTGCTCCGCCGGAGCCGAGGTCGGTGTCGTGGTGATTTTCCTCGAGCTGGTTATCCATTTCGAAATAATCGGTGACCGCGAGACCGCCGCGAGTAGCGAGCCGGATGAAAGCGTTGCCGTAGTCGCCTTCGCTGGGAAATCCTGCGGAATTCAGAGCGGGGTCGAAGAGTCCGTTGGCGTCGAGAAAGAAGATGTTGCCGGAGTAGTCCGCGGTGAGGCCGGCGCCCGAACCCCAAATTGCGCCTTCGACTCCATTCGGGGTGACATTTAGAACGGTTGTCTGGACCAGCGTGCTGGCGCTATAACCCATGATCCATCCGGTGTAGGGGCGGATGTCACAATGCGAAGCCCAGGCTAAGTAGACCTCGTCACCGATAAGCAGCAGCCCAGAGCGTTCCTTGTATTGAGCGGGATCGAAGATGACGAATCCGCCCGAGGTGTTGTCGCCGGTGCCGGGGAATTTGGCCTGGATGTCGACGGGCCCTTTATAAAGTTCGTTGCCGGTGGCGGTGTCCAGAGCATGCAGGCGCTGATGATAGGCGCCGGCAGCGTCCTTCGACATGGCGACGGTATAGATGACGCCGTTCGTGCCCGCTGGGCGCCGGATCACGGGAGTAGAAGTGATGCCGATTTCCGGAATGACCTGGGAGCAACCGCGGTCGTCGGAAGTGGTTTCGCCAGATTTGAGAGTGGTAATGTGCCACATGCGCGAGCCAGTGTCAGCGTCGAAAGCGTAGACCGAGTCGTGTTCGGTGACGACGATGAGAAGGTTGTGAGCAACGCCGCCAATGGGAACGGAGGATAGGTAGAGGGGCTCGGCGTCGACTAAGCCATCCACGGGGAGGGTGAACAACTTTCCGAAGGAGGCGGAATTTACGTTGCTGGTGGTGAGGATGGTCTCGAAGGGATTGAGGCCGGTGCGGGCATTGTTGTTGTGGTAGGTGAGAACATCCTCGGAAAAGGCGAGGGGTGCGAGGAGCGCGAGAACGCAAAGAAGGCCTAAAATTAGACGACTGGGCAAGAGTTCGGCAGAGCGCAAGGTAGATCCTTCCCGGGCGGTTTTTCAGCGCGGGGGCACGCTGGAGTGAACTCAGTTATTTAGGTTGCTGTAATCAGGGGAGGAGGAGAGTAGTAGCAGAACACACTTCAATTGAAGCTACTGATCAAATTATGGCAGAGTTTGCGGGCCAAATCAAGGTTCACGGCTCCCACGGGGATGGAGGTTTTCGGCCAATGGAAGTGGGTAAGTTGTTGATTTTTATAGGAGGGATGCTGGTTGTTGTTGGGATAGTGGTCATGCTGCTGGGCCGAATGCACTTTCCTTTGGGGCGGTTGCCGGGCGATTTTTTGTATCGCGGGAAGAATACGACGGTGTATTTTCCGCTGGCGACGTCGTTGCTGGTGAGCGTGGTGTTGTCGGTTGTGCTGTGGTTGGTAAGCCGGTGGCGAAGGTGAGTGTGTTCTCTTGTCCCTGCAAGGCTTGTTGGCATTACTCGCGGGATTCGATGTCCAACAACTCGTCCTCGGAATGCGAGACGAGGAACCGCCCGTGGGCGCGAAGGCCCTTGGCAATAGCAATGACGCTGAGTATGACGCGGACAGATTCCGGTTCTTGACCCGCAAAATCTCCATGGTACCCATCTCAGCTAGTTCCGCAATTGAGCGGAGGTAGTCTTCCTCCAAGGTCAGGGATTGCGGACTTATCTTGCGTTTTGAAAGGGACGCCGCGAAGGCTACACTGCATTCGATATATGTCTTTGACTGATCAACTTGGATTTCGGTTTACGGCGCCGGAGCGGCGCGTGTGGACGGTGCGCGGCCTGGTGGCGGCGGTGCGGTCGCATGTGGAGCGGGAGTATTCCGATGCGTGGGTGGAGGGGGAGATTTCCAATTTCCGGGCGCAGAGTTCGGGGCATCTTTATTTCACGCTGAAGGACGGGAACGCGCAGATTAAGGTGGTGATGTTCAGTTCGAAGGCGCGGCTGCTGCGGTTTCGTCCGGCGGATGGGATGCAGGTGGTGGTGCGGGGGCGGGTGACGATTTATGAAGAGCGCGGCGACTTGCAGATTGCGGCGGAATACGTTGAGCCGAAGGGCGCGGGAGGATTGCAGGTTGCATTTGAGCAACTGAAGGCGAAGCTGGAAGCGGAAGGACTGTTTGCGGCGGAGCGGAAGAAGGCGATTCCGACGCTGCCGGCGCGAATTGGAATTGTGACGTCGCCGCAGGCGGCGGCGCTGAGAGACATCCTGAACATTTTGCAGAGGCGGCATCACTCAGTGAGTGTGGTGATTTATCCGGCGCAAGTGCAGGGAGATGCGGCGGCTGCCGAGGTCGCGAGCGGAGTGCGGTATTTCAACGAAGTTCGCAACGACGAGAGCCGCGGCGTGGAAGTGATCATTGTGGGGCGCGGCGGAGGGTCGGCGGAAGATTTGGCGGCGTTCAACCATGAAGGGTTGGCGCGGGCGGTGTCTGCGTCGGAGATTCCGGTAATTTCGGCGGTGGGTCACGAGACGGATTTCACGATTGTGGATTTCGTGGCGGACCTGCGCGCTCCAACGCCTTCGGCGGCGGCGGAGTTGGTGATCCGCTCGCGGGTGGAAGTGGAGAATCAGGCGGAGGCGGTGCGGGAGCGGCTGGTGCGGGCGATGGAACGTCGGTTGCTGGAAGCGCGGCAGGCGCTGATGGAACGGGCGCAGGACGGGGCGTTCGCGCGCATGATGGATTTGATCCGGCAGCGGCAGCAGAAGGTGGACGATCTGACATATCGGCTGGAGCGCGGCGAGCGGCAGGCGCTGGAACAGAAGCGGCGGAGATGGGAAGCGGTCTCGGCGGCGGTGCGGCATTACGATTTGCGCAGGGTTCTGGCGGGGATGCGCGGAGAACTTCAGGCGGTAACGGCGGCAATGACGGCGGGGATGCGGAATCAGCTCCTGCAGAATAAGGTGCGCGTGGAGCGCATGGGCAGGGCGCTCGACATGCTTTCGCCGCTCGCGATACTGGAACGAGGATACGCGCTGGTATTTGATGGTGAGGGAAATTTAGTGAAGGACGCGGCGCAGGTGAAGCGTGGCGATGAAATCCGGACTCGGGTGGCGCGCGGAGAGATTGAAGCCACGGTGAAACGAACGAGCCCGGATAAAGCGCGATAAGCCAGAACCGGCTATTTATGCGGCGGATGCGGCAGGGGCGGACGAGTGAGGATTATCCGCGTGCGTTCGCGCGTCATGCGGATGCGGCATCTCAAACCGTCCGGGCGAATCCTGCAAGTGCTGTCTCGAAGCTGGATCCATGCGACTTGATCCGGACCAACGATCATCCACGCCGTGGCGTTGGTGGCGTGATTGGTTTGGTCCAGATAATAGGCCGCATTGAGATCGATATCGGCGGCGTCGGCATTCATCTCTTCGCAATCGTACGCAGGAGGCGCGGTTGCCGCGTTGATGGGCGCGCAGTAATCTTCGTCATGTTCCAGAAGAATCTTTTTGTTGGAGTCGCCAATAAAGTAACGCGTGGCCACGGCCGGCACGCCGGATTCAGCCGACCATAGGCTCAAGGCTTCGGCGAACGCAGGAGGAAGCTGGCTCATCTGGAGCGATTCTTCCTTTACCTGCCGGGAAAAAACCGTAAGGGTTGGCGTGGGTTCGCCGTTGGTTGGATGGAAATAGAATGCGGCCAGCACGATGCCCTCCTGCATATCAATCCAAATGAATCCCCGACCATTTAAGTAGGGACCGCTCCTGCCGGAGACGACCACGTATCGGCTATCGCGAATTTGCAGCGGTAGAGGCGAGCCGGTGAGCACGCGCACGAAGGCATCGAAGGGTGACATGTCCCAGCCGTAGTGGAAGGTGCAGCTGGGGAGCACGCTGTGCATTAACTTGCGGTATTGCTTGTCGCGAACGACATCGTTTGCCGGCATCCCGGCGAAACGATTCAGAAATGCGAGTTGCTCGCTTGGAATCGGATTCTGAAAGATGGCTTTATCGTATTTCGAAACCGGAGCTTGTCGCGATTGAGAGGATGGCTCCTGAGCTCGCGGATCAGGCGACAGGACGGCGACTAAGCATAGCGCGGCAAATATCGAAACCGGCAAGACCCTGACCTTACCCCACACCGCACGAAAGGATGGCATATAAACTCTCCTTTCAGCACTAATTCGGTGGAATTGTACAATTCTGCCGCAGATTTGCAAGAAGCAGCCCGCCGCGGTAGTGCCTCAGTTTGCCGCCGGTGAAGACGAACCTGTCGAGCTGCGCTCGACTGGACAGCCGAGGGCGTGTCCTCACATAAGGATTTGGCAAACCGCGACACTATCCCCGCCGCTTATTATCCTGGGGTTCACTATCGGCTGCATTAGAATGTAGGGTTCTCCCTGGGGAAATTCCGCAGAATGGGGAAAATGCAGTGACGCAACTGATGGCGCCATGGTTGAGAGTGTCGTTCACGATGCTCGACATTCTGCTGGTGGCGCTGATTATTTACGAAGTGCTGGTGATGATCCGGGGGACGCGCGCGGCGCCGATGCTGGCCGGACTGGCGGCGGTGGCGGTGGCGTTCTACCTGGCGCGGATTGGTCAGCTGATTACATTGAACTGGCTGGTGAGCCATCTGCTGCCCTATGTGGTGTTCGCGCTGATTGTGGTATTCCAGTCGGAGATCCGGCATGTGCTATCGGACGTGGGGCGCCGGGTAAGCTTTCTGCGCGGATCGGCGGTGGAAGGCGATTCGTATGACGACATTGTGCTGGCGGCAAATTTATTTTCTCAGCATCAGACCGGCGCGCTCATCGTGATTGAGCGCGAGATCGGATTGCGGACGTATGTCGAGAGCGGCGTCGCCATGGATGCGAAGCTTTCCTACGATCTTCTGGCGACAATTTTCCGGCCAAGCGCACCCCTGCACGACGGAGCGGTAATTATCCAGAAAGACCGCCTGGCGGCGGCGGCTTGTTTCTTGCCACTGTCGATGAATCCGGTGTTGTCGACGCAGATGGGCACGCGGCATCGGGCGGGGATCGGGATCACGGAAGAGACCGACGCAATCGCAGTAATTGTTTCCGAAGAATCGGGCGCGATCAGCATGGCGGTGGGAGGCAAGATCGAACGGGATCTGTCGGCGGAGCAATTGCGCGAGCGTTTGAGCGCTGAACTGCGGCGGTATATGGCGCCGGTGGTACTGCCCACGGGGGTGCCGCGCGAGGATGACGAGTCGGATGCGAATATGGAATCGCCATTGCGGGCGCGGGCGCCGATGAGCGCGGATGAGGACGATGATCCGGGGATGGAGCGCCCGCTATGATGGGGCTGCTGCAACGCTGGGTACTGCATAACTTCTGGCTGAAGGCTTTGTCGCTGTTGCTGGCGACTGGGTTATGGATGGCGATTTCGGCGGACCAGGAACCGGCGGAGGTTGCGCTTCGAGTGCCGATTGAATTTCAGCATATGCCGGCGGAGTTGGAGATTAGTTCGGCAGCGATCCCGGATGCGTTGGTCCGAGTGCGCGGGCCGGAGCGCTTGATTCGGGAACTGCGATCGACGGACATCCACGCCGAGTTGGAACTGGGAGATACGAAGCCGGGCGAGCGAACGTTTGATCTGAAGGCGCAACAAATTCGGCTGCAGCGCGAGTTGACGGTAGTGCAAGTAGTGCCGAGCCAGGTGCATTTGAGTTTCGATTCGCGGCTGACGCGCGAGGTGGAGATTCATGCGCGAGTGACGGGAGATTTTGCAGCGGGAGAGCAGATTGCGAGGGTGCAGGTGGATCCGGAGCGGATCACGATCACCGGGCCGCGGCATCACGTTGAACTGGTCGATGCGGCCACGACCGATCCGATCGACGCTTCCCAGACGACCACGCAGGCGACCTTTGTGACAAATGCGTACGTTCCGGATGCGATGGTACAAGTGGTGCAGCCTGTGCCGGTGCGGGTGACGGTAATCATGGAAAAGAGAGCACCGGCTGAGAGAGAGCCTTGATGCACTAGAAGAATTTCGACCGCGGCGGCGCGACAAAAGCGACGGGGGCTAAAGCCCGGACTCATGGAGCGATTCACGCGGCGCTAAAGCGCCGCTCTTCCACTCCGGAATGACCACTCCGGAATCCACGGAATTTATGCGCAATGCGAATCCGCAAAATTTATGAGCAAACCAAGTCGACAATTGTTTGGGACTGATGGAATCCGCGGCGTGGCGGGAGCGTTTCCACTTACAGCGGAGAGCACGTATCTGATTGGGCGAGCGCTCGGGCATGATTTGATGCGTGCCACGCCAAAGGCACAGGCGGTGATCGGGCAGGACACGCGCGAGTCGAGTGCGTGGATCACGGACCGCGTCGCCTCCGGCATGGCGGCGGTTGGCGTGGAGGTGCACAGCGCCGGTGTGATTACTACGCCGGGCGTTGCGTATCTAGCGCGGTCGCGCGGGTTGGCGGCGGGAGTCGTGATTTCGGCATCGCATAATCCGTGGATGGATAACGGGATCAAAGTTTTTTCCGGGGATGGATTCAAGCTGACCGATGCGCGCGAGTTGGCGATCGAGAAAGAAATTTTCGCGCTGCTGGAGAAGCCGGGCGCGGCGGACGATACTGCATTGAAGATTGCTGGCCCCTCGCTGCCGGGAGAGTTGGCGCTGCGCAAGGCCTACATCGAAGAACTGGCGGGAAGCGTGTCCGCCGATTTGAGCCGGTTGCGAGTGCTGGTGGATTGCGCGAATGGGGCGGCCACGGCGGAGGCTCCGGAGTTGTTTCACAAGTTGCGAGTTCAGGCGACGTTCACTCACATTACTCCGGACGGCAAAAATATTAATGAAGGATGCGGGGCGCTGCATCCGGAAACGCTGGGGCGGACGGTGCGGGAGTCCGGCGGGAAGTTTGATCTGGGCGTTACGTTTGACGGCGATGCGGACCGCGCTCTGTTCTGCGATGCTCAAGGGCGCGTGGTGAATGGCGATGGAGTTCTGCTGCTGACGGCGCGCGATCTGCAGGCGCGGGGAAAACTGGCGGGCTCGACCGTGGTGGCGACGACCATGTCGAACATGGGCGTGGAAATTGCGCTGAAGAAATCCGGGATTCGAATGTTGCGCGCGAATGTGGGCGATAAATATGTTCTGGAAGAGATGTTGAAGACCGGAGCGACGCTGGGCGGGGAACAGTCCGGGCATATTATTTTTCGTGATGGCGAGGCGACCACGGGCGACGGACTGCTGACCGCTTTGCGGGTGATGGACGTGCTGGTGCGGTCGGGGAAGACGCTGGCGGAACTGGTGGGAGATTTGAAAGTGTTTCCGCAAAAAATTCAGAACGTGCGGGTGCGGGAGAAGGTTCCTTTTGCGCAGGTGCCTGAGGTGCAGCGGGCGATTGCAGCGGCGGAGAGCGAACTAGATGGGAACGGGCGCGTGGTGGTGCGGTATTCAGGGACGGAAGCGCTGGCGCGAGTAATGGTGGAGGCGGAGTCGGAAGAAAAGATGCTGGCGTTGACGGCGGGGATTGCGGGGGAGATTCAGAGGGTGCTGGGGGTATAGCGAGGGCGAGAGACCTCGCTGCGCGAGGCGGACAGCCGGGGGCGGCTGTCCCCACATGTGTCGTGATCGCGTAGACTTCGGGACAGCGCCGGCTTTCAGGGCGGCTTATTTGAGATCAAAATCCCCGGCGAGATACGACAGTTGACCGAAGCAATCGTCAAGCATCGAGTTCCCCTTTTTGAGTTGGCGTTGATTTTTTTGAAGTTGGGTACGATCGCGTTTGGCGGACCGGCGGCGCACATCGCGATGATGGAAGATGAGTTCGTCCGTAAGCGGAGATGGATTACTAAAGAAGATTTTCTTGACCGCGTGGCCGCAGCCAGCCTTATTCCGGGGCCGAGCTCAACCGAAGTCGGTATTTTTATTGGGCATTCGCTGCGCGGATGGCCCGGGCTGCTTGTGGCGGGTACCTGCTTTATTATTCCCGCGGCGGTTTTGGTGTCACTGATCGCGCGCGCTTACGTGCGCTTTGGTTCGTTGCCGCAGGCGGAGGGAGTTCTTCGCGCGATCAAGCCGGTGGTGATTGCAATAATTATTCAAGCCTTGTGGAATTTGGGGAGAACGGCTGCGAAAACGCCTGTGCTCGCTTTGATCGGTTGCGTGGCGGCGGTTTTGAATTTCGCCGGATTGGGTCCGTTGTTCGTGTTGATAATCGCGGGCGCGGGTTCCGGGATTACGTGGTGGCTGCGGAAAGGTAGAAGTTTCCCCGCGGCATTGTGTGGGATTGGCTTGCCGAAAATGTTCTCGAAAGCAGGCCTCGCGGCTCTGGTAGTGGCGGCCACGATTGTGCCGGTCAGCATGGTTCGTTTGTTTTTTTCCTTTTTGAAGATTGGGTCCATCGTCTTTGGAAGCGGCTATGTGCTGTTGGCGTTTCTGCGGTCGGAGTTTGTCGATCATCTGCATTGGTTGACGGAAAAGCAGCTCATCGATTCGGTGGCGGTGGGGCAATTCACGCCGGGACCGGTTTTCACGACCGCGACATTTATTGGCTACCTGGTCGGCGGCTTGCCTGGAGCGTTTTTCGCAACGGCTGGGATTTTTTTGCCAGGGTTTGTGTTTGTCGCGATTGGAGGGCCGCTGATTCCGAAGATTCGGCGCTCGCCTTTGGCGGGAGCGGTGTTGGATGGGATTGTTGTGGGGTCGCTGGCTTTGATGGCAGTGGTCGCGTGGCAATTAGGAAGAGGGTCAATCACTGATGGGCTCACAGCTGCGATTCTGGTCTTCAGTCTTATCGCATTATTTCGGATCAAGGTAAATTCGGCGTGGTTGATCTTGGGAGCTGGAATTGTCGGCTGGATTGCCAGGGGGTGAGGAGTGCTTCTCGCGATTGGTCGGATTTCTGGGCAAGTAGTCAAAGTCCCCGCCCCGTCTCTCCAAAGAACGGAGAGACAAGGACGGGGCACCCGCTTCATTGTTGGTGCGAGCAGTTGTCGGACAGGAGTGTCCGACGCGCACACACCAAGCTTTAGGAAGCTTCCTCCGGGGGGCGCAAGCTTACGAACTGCTTGTAGAGGACGATGTCGTAGATAATCTTCAGTGTCCCTGCGATGAAGAAGGGCGCGCTAATCAGCGAAGGCCGGGCAAAAAGAAATCCTACAAACAATGGGCTGATTGCGGCGCCGGTGGTTCGCGCCACGCCGGTGATTCCGGCGGCAGCGGATCGCTCCTCGGGCCGGACGACGGCCATGGTGTAGGACTGGCGCGTGGGGACATCCATTTGGCTGATGCTGAAACGAATCAGCAGGACGAGGACCGCCAGCTTCAGGTTGGGCATGAGCGGGACAAGGATCAGCAGGATGTTGGAGGGAAGATGGGTGGCGACCATCGTCTTGATGAGACCGAAGCGCGCGGCCAGGCGGGACGCCAGCAGGGATGAGATCCCCGCGAAGATGTTTGCCCAAAAGAAAATCACGCCGAGTGTTCCGGGGTCTACGCCGAAGCGCAGATAGAACCAGTAGGCAGCGAAGCTCTGCACGACGAATCCCCCTGCGAAGGAATCGAGGGCGAACAGGGCTGAGAGCTTGGCAACTACACTTCGTGAGTGGCCGATTCCTAAAAACCTTTTCATATTCCCGGGCGACGGTTCTTCTCCGGGCTGGCGTACTTCCGCAGCCGGCGAGAGGCGAGTGAAGATCAGCGCCAACAACGCGCCCAATGCCGCATAGGAAATGACCACCACTCGATAGCTAAGAACGGGCGCGACTGCGGTCTTTTGCAGCACGTGGGTGAGAGTGCCTCCGAAGAGCGCTCCCAGCGCGGTCGCAACCGAGCCTGCGAGCGTGTACCAGGCAAACACTTCCGTTCTGGCGGAGCCGGGTATGACATGAGAAAGTGCGGCTTGCTCGATGGAGAGGAATGGTCCGACTTCATAGCCGCTGGGGCTGATGACGCCGATCGTGCCGGCGACGAGTAGCAGCAAGTAGTTGCTGGTGAGGGCGAAGGCGACGCCGGCGGCCGCCATCAGGATAGCGCCGACGATCAGCATGCGACGCCTTCCCATGCGATCGGCGCGAGTGGTGAGAAACAGGGAGACGACGGTATCGCCGGCCAGGGTGAGAGTGAGGAGCAGTCCGGTTTGCGACTCGCTGAGTCCGAGTCCAATCAGATAGAAAACGAGGACGACAGAGAGCGAGCCATAGGCGAAGAGGCGTATGAACCGGGTGAGGAAGAGAAGCCATCCATCACGCGTGAGAGATTTGAGTGAGCTGGGGACTAAGGTAGGGGTCGCCATTATTATTTACGTCCTTAAGTATATTGCTTCGGTGTCGGAGCGGCTGAAGAGTCGCGCAGCCTTGCACAAACCGGCGTTTGACTAGGTCCGCCAGCAGAGCGTAGGCTTCCGGCGAGTTCCGGACCAGGAACTTTCCTTGCACACATTCCGCTATTGAGGAGGATCGATGGTTCCCATCAGCGCTTTATGGATGCCGATTCTGCTTTCAGCCGTAATCGTGTTCGTTGCGAGTTCGATCCTGCACATGGTGCTGCCTTATCACAAGAGCGATTATCGCAAGCTGCCCGAGGAAGACAGAGTGGTTGATGCGCTAAGGGCGGCGGGCGTGACTCCGGGGCCGGTGTACCATTTTCCGCACACTACGCATAAAGACATGAAGTCGTCTGAAGTGGTGGAGAAATTCAAGCGTGGGCCGATCGGGCTTTTGACTGTGATGCCGAGCGGGCCGCCGGCGATGGGGAAATATTTGGGGCTATGGTTTGTTTACTGCGTCGTAGTCAGCATCTTGGTGGCTATTGTGGCGGGAACCACGCTCAGCCCCGGGACTCGCTACCCAGTCGTATTCCACCTGGCAGCCCTTACGGCATTACTCGGGTATGCAGTAGGACATCTTCAGGATTCGATCTGGAAGGGGCAGGCGTGGAGCGTGACTTTTAAGCACGTGGTCGACGGATTTATTTATGCGCTGCTGACGGCGGGGACGTTTGGGTGGTTGTGGCCGCGGTAGGGATGGGCAGCTGATAGAAACGGTGGAAATCAAAATCCCCACCCTGCCTCCAACGAACGGAAAAACGAAGACGGGGAACCAGCCGTTGCGCTTATTAGGGATGCTTCGACTGCGTGAGAGAACCTTCGGTTCTCCCACTTCGCTCAGCATGACAGGATTCGGAGTACATGCTATTCGAGATCGCGCCAGTTGGGTCCGACGCCCATTTCTACTAACAGCGGCACCGCGAGCGTGTGTACTTTTTCCATTTGCTCGCGGACTAGCGACTGCATAGTCTCGACTTCTTTTTCCGGGACTTCGAATACCAGTTCGTCGTGGACTTGCAAAGTCATGCGCGACTTTAGATTTAGTTCGCGCAATGTGGCGTCGATGCGGATCATCGCTATCTTTATCAGGTCTGCGGCGGTGCCTTGCAGGGGGGTGTTGACGGCGGTGCGCTCGGCGAAGCCGCGTTGGTTGGCGTTTTTGCTATTGATGTCGGGGATGGGACGGACGCGTCCGTGCAAGGTTTTTACTTTCAGGTCGCGGCGGGCTTCTTCGAGAGTTTTGTCGATGAAGGCGCGGACTCCGGCGTATTTTTCGAAATAGTTGGCGATGAACTGCTTGGCTTCGGAAGGCTCGATGCCGAGATTTTGCGAGAGGCCGAAGGGCGAGAGTCCATAGACGATTCCAAAGTTCACGACTTTTGCCTGGCGGCGGTGATCGGGCGTGACCATGAGCGGGGGGACTCCGAAGACTTGGGAGGCGGTGAGGGTGTGGATGTCGTCGCCGCGGCGGTAGGCCTCGACGAGCAGAGGGTCGCGCGAGAAGTGAGCGAGCAGGCGGAGTTCGATTTGCGAATAATCGGCGGTGAGCAGGACGTGGCCGGGCTCGGCGATGAAGGTGGCGCGGATGCCGCGTCCGAGTTCGGTGCGGATGGGAATGTTTTGCAGATTCGGACTGGCGGATGAGAGGCGGCCGGTGGCCGTGCCGGTTTGCGCGAATGTTGTGTGCAAGCGGCGCGTATTGCGATCGATGAGCGCTGGCAGCGTGTCCACGTAAGTGGACTTCAGCTTGGTGAGCTGGCGGTAGTCGAGGACCATGCGGGCGATGGGATGATCTTCGGCGAGAGTTTCGAGAACGTCGACGGCGGTGGAGATGGTGCGTCCCTTGCCGTATTTCACGGGCTTGGGAAGATTCAGCTTGTTGAAGAGGACGTCGCCGAGCTGGCGCGGAGAGCCGACGTTGAATTCGGTGCCGGCGATCTGGTGGATTTCTTTTTCTTTGACGGCGATCTCGCGCTCGAGTTCGGTCGACATTTTCGAGAGCGCGGCGGTGTCGATTTTTACTCCGGCGTGCTCCATACGGGCGAGAACGGGGACTAGTGGAAGATCGATTTCTTCGTAGAGCTTGGTCAGGCCTGCGCTCTTTATTTCTTCGCGGAATGCGGTGGTGAGCCTGCCGGTGACGTCGGCGGCTTCGGCGAGATCGCCGCTGAGCTTGAGATTGAAGCGGCGAAGAGCTACGTCTGGCAGGCGATGCGAGGAGTACGTGGGATCGAGCAGGTAAGAATAGAGCATGGGGTCATGCTGCACGCCTTGCAGTTCGATGCCCTGCGATTCGAAGGCATGGATGGCGGATTTGTAATCGTGAATGGATTTTGGCGTATCGGGGTCGTCGAGAATAGAACGTAGTTTGTCGGCGGCGGAATCGAGTTTTACCGTGGTAGCCGAGCCTGCGGCTGCCGAGATTGCGATGCGGCGGGCTTCTGGAGCGGGCGCGGCAGCAGGAGATGACGCGTCTGTTAGCGCCAGCATTCCTGACTGCGGGACTTCGTCGATGACTTCTTCATCGTCTTCCGGAAGAACCTCTGACTTCTCTAACTCTAATGCGATGGCGAGCGCATCCTCCGGCGCGACGGCGTTGAGAACGTCTTCAACTTCGGCGGCGGACTCGGCTTCAGTATAGTGCGCTTCCGTGACCTGCACTGTCGGCAGCAATTCCTTTAACAGCGAACTGAATTCCAATTCGGTGAAAAGCTGGCGGAGATTGTCGACGTCGGGTTCGCCGGCGCGCATGGCTTCCACGTCGAACTCGACGGGAACATTGGTGTCGATGGTGGCCATGCTTTTGCTGAACATGATGATGTCGCGATTGTTCAGGAGAGATTCGCGGTAAGTTTTCTTTTCCACTTCGGCGGCGCGGTCAAGGGCCTGCTCGACGGTACCGAAGCGTTTGATGATTTCCACCGATCCTTTTTCGCCGATGCCGGGAGCGCCGGGGATATTGTCGATGCTGTCGCCGCGCAGGGCCATGATGTCGATGACGCGCTCGGGCGGGACTCCGAGAATTTCTTCGACCTTGGCGGCGTCGCAAATCAGATTGTCTTTCGGAGGATTCAGAATCTGCACGTCGTCGTTGACGAGCTGCATCATGTCTTTGTCGCTGGAGACGACGTAGACGCAATAGTCCGCAGCGGCGGCTTTGCGGGCGAGAGTGCCGATGACGTCGTCGGCCTCGAAGCCAGCGAGTTCGAGAATAGGGATGCGGTAGGCTTCGAGGGCGCGGCGAATGTAGGGGATCTGCTGCGCGAGGTCCTCGGGCATGGCGACGCGGTTGGCTTTGTAGCCTTTGTATTCGATCTCAGTGAAGGTTTGCGTTTTGATGTCGAACTTGCGGACTTTGGTGATGGCTTCGGCTTGCGTGTCGCGAAAAGTTTTGGCGGCTACATCGAAGACGGCGGCCAGATAGTTGGGAGAAAAATCATCGCGGAGTTTGCGCAGCATGTTGACGAAAACGTAGACGGCGGCGGTGGGCAAGCCGGATTTCGTGGACATCGAACGCTGGCGCGCCATGGCGTGATAGGCGCGAAAGATGAAGCTCATGGTGTCGATGAGGTAGATGCGGGGCTTGGCGGAGGAGTTCTTTGACACGATGACAGGAGTGGCGGACGAGGCGGGAGTCGGGTCGGGGAGCGGGGATTTTTTTCTCAGGGGCAAGTTGATATTTTAACAGTCAGGGAGGGGGTCGGCGGCGGCCGTGATTTGGATTTGGATAGTGTACGGTTTGCCTCCCGTGCAGGAAAAGCTGTCGAGCTTCGCTCGACTGGACAGCCGAGGGCGGCTGCCCCCACATGATTCGTTTTCAAGAACGGGCGGGCTTGCCGTATTCGGTGGTGTAGTGGAGGCCGATTTCGCCGCAGGTTCCCTGCTCGGCGGAGTAGACGACGCAGGTATCGAAGGGGCGGGAGTAGACGTGGAGGCTGACGGCGCGCTGGTTGAATTCGCGAGGATTTAGCACGCGGTGAACCGGCGCGAGCGGGTCGACGGCACAAGGTTGCGAGATATTCATCTCAACAATTTCAGTGGAGTGGATTGTGCATTTGCCGGCGGTGATGTCCTGCTGTACTACGTGGAAATTTTCTACTTGTAAGCGGCCGATGGGGACGGCCATCCAGCAATTCTGGTCGCGATGGTTGTGGACGGAACTGACCTGGCCGACTTCCCAGCAGATGGCCAGGAGTTCGTAGAGAGGGGTTTTGTCGATCAGGTTGCGGGTGTAGTGTTGGCGGTCCCAGGTGAGGTAGGGGGCGAGAGAATCGGGATCGACGGGAGCGTCCTGGAGGAATTTTTTGAGCTGCTCGGTATGGTCGAAAGTGGACTCAGGAAAGCTGCGGAGCTGGGTGACGAAATCGTGGATTGGAATGGGTTTTACGGCGGTGGGCATGAAGGTGCTCCGAGGGAGAGTATAAAACAAAACCTTTAATCGCGGAGGGCGCGGAGAACGTGCCGCGGAGGGACGCGGAGAAAGATATTTATTCGATCAACATACAATCGCCGTAGGAGTAGAAGCGGTAGCGATTGGTGACCGCGTGGTCGTAGGCGCTGAGGGCGTTTTCTTTTCCGGCGAAGGCGCTGACTAGCATTAGCAGACTCGATTGAGGCAGGTGGAAATTGGTGACCATGGCTTTGACTACTTTGAATTCATGGCCGGGATAAATGAAGAGATCGGCCGAAGCTGGGCCGGGAGTTATTGTGTTGGCGTTCCGACGAATGGCGTGTTCCAGAGTTCGTACGGTCGTGGTGCCAACTGCGACGATGCGGCGTGAATCGCGAAGGGCTTGGTTGATGGCGGAGGCGGCTGCGGGGGAAATGGAATAGGACTCGGAATGAATTTTGTGGTCTTCGACGCGCTCGACGCGGATTGGCTGAAAGGTTCCGAGGCCGACGTGGAGGGTGATCTCGGTGGTTTCGACGCCGCGATGGCGGATGCGATCGAGAATTTCCGGGGTGAAGTGGAGTCCGGCGGTGGGCGCGGCGACGGATCCGCGCTCTTGCGCGTAGACGGTTTGATAGCGATCGCGGTCGCGGGAAGAATCGGGACGCGAGATATAGGGTGGAAGCGGAATGTGCCCGATGCGATCGAGGACGGAATAGAAATCTTCGACCGGTTGAAAGCGGATTTGGCGCTCGCCGAAACCAGAGCGGGCAAGGACTTCCGCCTGCAGTTCGTCATGCTCGCCGAAAAATAAATGCTCGCCTACGCTGATTTTGCGTCCAGGGCGGACGAGGCATTCCCAATCGTTGGGACTGGAAGAAAGTTGACGCGTGAGAAAAACCTCGACGCGCCCTTGCAAGAAATTACGAGTGGCAGGATTCTGCCGGCTGACGGTTTGAGCGCGTGCACCTTTGCGGCGGCCATAAAGCCGGGCGGGAAACACGCGGGTGTTGTTAAATACGACAAGGTCGCCAAGCTGAAGCAAGTCGGGCAGGTCGCGGAATTGGCGGTCGGAGTAGCTGCCGTTGGTCCGACTCAGGTAAAGCATCCGAGAGCTATCGCGAGCCGGGAGAGGCTCCTGAGCAATAAGTTCGTCGGGAAGAAGGAAATGAAAGTCGGAAACCAACACGATGTCGATTATAAGAGGGAGGGGACTTTCGAGAGGATGCAGGAAGATTGAGAATGGTCACGTTCGACATTTATGGGAAGATTTCTTTGTCTTTTTTAGTAAATTTGTTTGTCTGTTTAAGCTGGGTGCGTTACCATGCGAGCTGTTAGATTTAGCCGCTTTCGCCACTCCCCTAAGAGAGAATTTCCATGCACGCGGAACGAAAATACAGGGAAGAAATTGTTCGCTACGGGCGGATGTTGCACGAGCGCGGCTTCGTGGCGGCTATGGACGGGAATCTTTCCGTGCGGCTGGATCGAGAGCGAATCCTGGTGACGCCCACGTGTGTGAGCAAGGGCGCCATGCGCGCCGCGGACATGGTGATTGTGGACCGGGAGGGCACGCGGGTCGCGGGGCGGAGAAATGTGACCAGCGAGATTGGCATGCATGTCCTGATCTACCGCATGCGGCCCGACATTCAAGCCATTGTGCATGCGCATCCGCCAACAGCGACGGGATTCGCGGCTGCGGGCATGGCGCTGACAGAACCTCTGGTGTGCGAAGTGGTGATGGGGCTGGGCGGCATTCCGCTGGCGCGCTACGGTACGCCTGGAACCTCAGAACTGGCGAAGACTCTGGAACCGTATGTGCCGCACTACGATGCGATTTTAATGTCGAATCACGGTGTGGTGGCTTATGGGGATACGATTGAGCACGCTTACATGAAGATGGAAACAGTGGAGCACTTTGCACAGATTGCGCTGGTCACCCATCTGCTGGGCCGGCAGCAGCCGCTGAGCGGAGTGGATATCGAGAAGCTGCTGCTGGCAAGAACGAAATACTTTGGCGGCAAGATAGCGGCGCCGATGCCGATTGCGATGGTAAGGCCTCCAGAGAAAGTTAGCTGAATTTCCGAGCAGCAGACATATCTTCAACAATTTAGCTTTCTGCGCTTTAGGATTCCGCCTCGCTTCGCTTGGCGGGACAGCCGAGGCGGCTGTCGCTACATGATTTCAGTTGTGACCCTCCGCGTTTTCGTTTCTCTATTCTCCCCCGATGCGGAAGCGGAATCCGGCGCGAAAATTCAGAGGCAACGCGGGATAGCCGACGACTTCGCTATAGCGGCGGTCGAGGGCGTTCTCGACATTCGCGTATGCGGTGACGCGAGAATTGATGGCGTACCATCCTCCGAGATCGGCGCGCACGTAGCCGGCGGCGTGGTTGATGTTGAAGCCGAAGAAATCATCGTCCGGGCGGCGGCCTACGAAACTCCCACTCAAATTTGCTCCCCAGCGGTTGCCTAGATAAGAAAGCAGCATGGTAGCGGAATGCTTGGGACGGCGCAGCAGCGGCTGGCCGACATTGTATTGCGAATCGATGGGGGCGGGGTTATTGAGAATCTTGGTGGAAGTGTAAGTGTACGCAGTGCTGAGCAGCAGCCTGGAGCGGATTTTAGCCTGCAGTTCAACCTCGGCGCCCTGCGCGAACGCCTGATTGATATTGCCGTATTGTCCGATGAAGTTAATGAGATCAATTTCCTGATAATTGATTTGATCGTGGAAAAGATTGTTGAAGTAGGTTGCATTCAGGATGTAGCGACCGCGAACGAAGGCCTGTTGAATGCCTGTTTCAAAAGCGCGGACGCGCTCGGGCTTCAGACCGGGATTGGCGAAACTGAACGGAGGACCGGCATAGGTTTCCTCGAGGCGAGGTTCCTTGAATCCGGTGGCGTAAGAAAAATGCAAACGAGTGTCAGAAAGAATCTCTCCTCCCCGCCGGGCCAGTAGAGTCAGCGCAATCCGCGGAACGCCAGTATTTCCGAAGGCGCTATTGTGAATGAATCGTCCACCGCCTGCGGCCGTTAGCCTGCCATAAGTGAATTGCTGTTGCGCGTAGAATTCGTTGCTCAGGCGCTGGCCGTGGGTCTGGCCGAAGTTCACGTCACCGACGAATCCGTTTTCGTTTTCGACGCGGTAGCCGACGGTGGTGTGGGCCCAGGGCCGTTCGGAATAATCGCCCTGATATTCGAATCCCGCGCGGTTGATACGATCGACTTCGTGCGACTGAAAATCAATGGGATTGCCAAACAAGCCCACTCGCGAAGGGTCGCCGTTCACGTTGAGTTCGTTGTAGCGGTAGAGATAATCGAAGGCGCTGAGGCGATGCTGCCATCCGTTGGGGGCGGCGACGGCAAGCTCCACATTGCCCAGCAAGTTGTTGTATTGCGACCACTCGTTCGGATCCGGAGGCAACGGTTGAGACAGTCCGTTTACTGGAACGAGCGGATCGTATCCGTTGAAGTTGAATTCACCGGGAACTCCGGTGTGGCTGTTCGAGTGGCGCAGGTGAAGTCGCAACGAAGTCTTATCGTTGAGCGCGGCGCCGAGGTTCGCTCCCTGAAGCGAATCGGAATAGGCATCGTTAATTCCGGAGCCCTTGGTGTTGAACTGGTCGCCGAAGACGTTGTAGTCGAAGCGGCTGAGGGCTCCGGCGAGAGAAACGTAGCCGTTGGCGGTGGAGAAATTTCCTCCATCAGCGCCGAAGCGGAGTTCGGGAGTGCGCGTGCTTCCGGCGCGGGTGAAAACCTGGACGACGCTAGTCATGGCGTCGGAGCCGTAAAGCGTGCTTTGCGCGCCGCGAAGAAATTCCACGCGGTTGGCTTGAGTGAGAGGCAGCGTGCCGAAATCAAAAGTGCCGCCGGGTTCGTTGATGGTGACGCCATCGACGATGACTTTGTTGTAAGTGGAATCGCCGCCGCGCACGAAGAGCGAGGACAAGCCTCCACGCTGACCGGCGGTGTTGACGACGGCTCCGGGAAGAAAGCGGATGGCGTCGCTGGCGGCGGTGGGTTGCATGGTTTCGAGCTGGGCGTTTTCCAGCGTGGAAATGCTGGCGCCGGTTTCTTCGGCGAGGGCGGGCGTTCTGGTCGCGGTGACTACGACGGTTTCGGACGCGGTGGCGACGTGCAGTTGGACCGTGACGATGTCGTGTGGTGCGCTGACATCTGATGTGTGCAAGGCGAAGCCCGGAGCGAGAACTCGAATCTGAAACGCGCCTGAGGATAATTCGCTGGAGTTCAGTCCGCTGAATGTAGCAATGCCTTCAGTGGTCGTAATCGCGATTTTCTGGGAAGTGCTTTTTGAGAGTACAGAAACTTGAGCGCCGGCGACCGCGGCGGATTGAGGATCGGTGACCTTGACTTTGAGGTCGGCGGCCGATGCCACCAAGAAAGAAACAAAAAGCAAAAACGAAGCGCAAAGAGCGCGCATAACCATCCTCCTTTTCACGCGAAAGGGGTTAAGGGGTACGGTTTACGCCGGTCTCCTGGCTTTGCGAGTGAGGATGTGTGAGCCAGTTAGCAATTGGCAGTGAGCCGTGAAAGATCGCTTTCTAGCGGAACATCCGGTGACTTGCAGACGGCCTTCCCGGGATTGCTCCCAGTGACCGGCTACGATTTTCTCGCTTACAGTTGCGCGGCAGCGCGGGAATTGCACCCGCTTCCCTGTCTTCGCCACGAGGCGAAGACGCGCAAACCGAAGGACATTTCAAAGAACGAAGAAGAACTCGTTAGAGGAATCTAGTAGAGGTTCACGAGGAAGTCAAATTCTTGAACACAGAGGGCACAGGGGAACACAGAGGAAACTCGGTACTGTCGGTCAGGACAGCACTGGAAACTCTCAGCGGACGCGAGACTGGTCGCGCTCGCGCGTGGGCTCGCCGACGAAGACCAGGCAGCCGTTCGGGTCTTCAACGTGAAACTCCGTCATGCCGTAGTCCTGGTTGAATAAATCGCGAACCCGGTAGCGGTCTTTGAAAGTTTTCACGTGCTCCCACAACAAATCGATGTTCGAAACTTCGATATAGATCTCGGTATGTCCGCGGACGGACTTCATCACTTCCTCGGAGCCGGCTTTCATGAAGTGGATGGTTTGAGCGTCGCGCTCGACGATCGAATAGTCGTGCGACTTCATCCTCGGTTTGAATCCCAATACGTCGTGGTAGAAGGTGAGGGTTTGTTCCATGTCGGCGACGGCGAGCATGGGGCTTATTTTTCGCGCGGTGTAGGTTACGTTCATGACAGTTTCCACTTCTACGCCGCGATTCGCGCGAATCATCCAACGTTATAAGGGAATTCTTGCGAGCCAACCTTTTGGATGTTTGCTTCGGCAAATTCGCGGACGCGGTCGAGAGACTCCTGCAAGCCTTGTTGATAGCGTTCGAGGTCTTCGTCGGGCGCATCGGTGGGGACCGGAATCAGCTTTCCGAAGCGCATCAGGACGCGGGAAAACGGCTTGGGAATGATCAGGCGATCCCAGGTATTCAAAACCCACGCACGATCGACTGCCATGTGAAAAGTGCTCAAAGGCACGCCGGATGATCGGGCGAGGGCGACGGGGCCGGGCTTTACTTGGCGGCGGGGGCCGCGTGGGCCGTCGAGTGTGAAGGCTACGGTCCAGCCTTCTTGCAGGGCGCGGCGCAGGCCGAGCAGGGCGCGGACGGCGTTGCGGGTGCTGGAGCCTTTGACGGCGACGAATCCGAATTTGCGGATTATGCGTCCCATGTATTCGCCATCATAGCTGTTGCTGCTCATGACGCGGACGCCGATGTCGCGGCAAACATAAGTTGCTGGAATCATGCAGGCGTGCCAGAAGGAAACGATCAGCGGCCGCTGATCGACGGTCTCTTGCGCTCCTTCTTCGCGGGACACACACACACGCAGAGTAGGACCGATGAGGCGGATGAACCAGTATCCGGCGGTGATGATGATGCGGAGGATGATGCGCTGGCGGAGGGTGAAGCGGTTTGCAGAGGGAGTGGTGACGGCGGGGGCTTCGGGAGTGATGGCTTCCGGCACCAAAACATTGTAACGGGTAGTGCAGGGGGCACGCCTGGCTTCGCTTGGCGGGTCAGTCGAGGCGGCTATCCCTTCATGGCCGTTGGCGAGGCCCGCTTGCTAGTTTTCCAGGTAGGCGTCGATCCACTCTTTGACTTTCTGGCGGCGGTCGTCGGAGGGATCGAATCGGACGCCGAAGGATTTGGTTTTGCGCCAGGTCACCGATCCGCGGACGGCGACGCGGGGCAGGGTAAGAAGAGAAAAAGAAATCTCCACATTCGTCCCCGAAGGCACATCCTCGGAACTCTTGAATGACATGCCCCCAGAGCTGATGTCGACGCTGGAGGCGCTGAGGCGGTGGCCGTCATTGCTGACAACAGTGACATCGGTCATGATCGGGATGCGCGCGTAGCGGCGAAATTCGTGGAGCACGAGCATATGTGTGGCGCGAACCAGTTTCATCGCCGCAGGGCGTTCCAGAGGCTCCTGAAACATGGCGTTGATGCCGTACTTGGAATAGCGAATAGTGTCTTGCGCGGTGCCGCCGAGAGCGTAAAGAACGAGCCGCCTGTTGGAGGGCGAGGTGCGCGCTGCCTCCATGACCTTGTCGGCGCCGGGAACCAGATTGATGGCGCAGGCCTCGAATTTTTCCAGGCGCAAGCGTTCGACTGCATTCGCCGATACCAGCACGGTCTCAATGCCGAACTGGCGGAAACATTCAGTGAGCAGATATCTGGAGGACTCTTTCAAGTCGACTAAGGCAACCCGGGCAGTCGCTTTTTTGCCGACGGGGGCGGGTGCGAGAGCAGTGCCAAACGCTTTTTGCATGAGCAGGGCCGATCACCAGTACGAAAGTCCATTGTGGCTTGAGTTGAGGCAGATTTAAAGACCCTAAGGGCCAAGCAGCGAGCACAAAAGTGTCATTACTACCGTTGGACTGGTGGATACGGGCGAGAACTAAAGCCGTGAAAAATGCGCTTATCTCGTGTCTTCGCCGGGATCGTATTTGTGAATGGTTGCCGCTTTTGTTCCCAAAGAAATTCTTGCCATCTTTACATGTTGTTCAATGGCGACACGAAGTTCCCGCGCCAGCTTTCTAAGCTCGGTCTCGGCTTCCGGGCTAAACGGGCCTGCGCAAAGGCTACGAATTCTTCCGATAATTGCTTCGATCCCAGCATCGGTCGACGACGGCATCGCGATATTATAAGCAGCTTTTTCTATTCGTTCGATACAGAACACTCCTGAGCTATCTTCAGCGGGAACTGTAGCTGATCCGGCGCAGTCCCGCCTCTAATTCGTGCAAAATCTTCGTACAGTCCCCAACCTTTAAGCCTCAGGGCGGAGCAATAAGTCCTTATCCCTACGTCGGTTGCACACGCACTCGTTGGAGACGATGCGCGCCGGAGTTTGGCACCCGTCGTGCCATATTCAGCCCATGAACAATCGCGAGAAAGCCAACGGGAATGATAAAGAATGGCGGAGGCTCTGCGAATTGGTGGTAACCGAAAGCAATCCCGAACGATTGTCCCGGTTGATAGACCAACTGCTTGAGGAACTCGATACCCGACGTCGAGCCTTGCCGGAAAACGAGAGGTAAGGCGAGTTCGGCGCACACCGAGTTTCCCTTCGCTCGGCGAAGTTTTAAGCAGAACCAGATTCGAGGTCACTGTCCCTATGCGATCGCGAAATCGCCGCTCTACTGATCGCTAGTGTGATCGGTGTTGGTTGCGGTTTTTGCGGCGAGTTTTTTGGTGACCAGGAAGCTCCATATGGTTTCATTGGCGTTCAGATCCTGGCTGGTTTTGCCGATCTCTTTCTCTACTTGGTATTGCTCGCCCCCGGGCCAAGTGTTGCCGCCGCCTTTTACGCTGTAGGAAACTACTTGGGCATTTTCATGGCAGCCGTCGTAGGTCTCGACTTTAGTTTCCATGCCACCTTTTTCGTGAGGCGGCAGCTTGCTTTGAGAGGGCTTCTCGGAGCAGCGATCGATTCTGGCCCAGGCTTTTGCGCTGTCATCCACGGAGATGACGGGCAACTGGAGATTATGTTCGGTACCACCGCCATGAGGGACAACTGGATCTGCCGTGCCATTGATCATCACAACCGGGACTGGACGCGAGGGCAAACAGATCATCGTCTTGGGCATTGCCGCGCCGACGGGAGCGATCGCCGCGATCCGGTCGGCCATGGCGCATCCGACTCTCATGGCCATGAATCCGCCTTCGGAAAGACCGGTTGCGTATACGCGCGACGGGTCGACAGAAACTTTTATCGCGACTTGGTCCAGCATTTGATTTAGGAAATCGATGTCGTCCGCGGGTGGGGGCTTGTTGGCTTCGTCGTCGCGACGCTGTCCACCTTGTTGTCCGCCACCCGGGTAACCGCCACCTCCGCCAGGGTACCCTCCGCCGCCTCCGGGATAACCTCCACCACCTCCTGGGTAGCCGCCGCCTCCACCAGGATAACCACCTCCGCCGTAACCGCCGCGACGCCCGCCGCGACCGGGCGACATCATGGGCGACTGGCGCGGTGGGGGCGTGACGCCGATATTCCAGCGGCCGCGCAGGGCGCTGGGATAGATGGCGATGATTGCGTCTTTGTCCGCTAATTCATTGAAGCGGGTCAGGCGCTCCATGTCGTCGGTATCCTGATTCATGCCGTGGAGCAAGATCACTACCGGATATTTCTGCGCCGGATCGTAACCCTTGGGCAAGCGCAGCAGGTAGGTACGTTCGGTGTCATCGACCATGACCTTTTCTTTGGTTTCCTGGGCGTGGGCAGGGCAAACAAATCTCAGCATCATAAGGCAGGCCACCGCCCCCGATGCTGTCATCGTGGTCCAATTCCTAGATTTCATGCGATCTCCGGTCGTGACCCGAAGCGAGAATGCCCTTGCGCTTGGAAGCAGAGGAAGCTGCTGGGGTTGGATGGGGCTAGAAATCTAAGGCTTGCCACGGATTTCACGGATTGTCACGGATAAAACGACAAGAAGGGCTTTATCTGTGAAGATCCGTGCAATCCGTGGCCAATTATTTTGACCCTATTTATTCCGACCAGCGGCGGAACAGCAGCGCGCCGTTCGTTCCGCCGAAGCCGAAGGAATTCGACATGGCGTATTCGAGCTTGGCTTTGCGGGCGTGATTGGGAACGAAATCCATGGCGTCAGTTTCAGGATCCTGATTCATGAGGTTGATGGTGGGGGGCAATACCTGATCGCGCAGCGCGAGCACGGTGATCCCGGCTTCAAGCCCACCCGCTCCACCGAGAAGATGGCCAGTCATTGACTTGGTCGAACTAACGGGAATCTTGCGCTCGCCAAAAAAATTGCGGATGGCGTGGGCCTCAAGGGTGTCGCCGATGGGCGTGGAGGTTCCGTGGGCGTTGACGTAATCGACTTTTTCGGCACCGATGCCGGCATCGCGAACCGCATTGCGCATGACGCGGAATCCGCCTTCGTGCTCGGGCGCGGGCTGGGTCATGTGGTAAGCATCGCCCGACATACCGTAGCCGACAACCTCAGCAAGAATTGCAGCGCCACGCGACTTCGCATATTCAAGTTCTTCGAGCACTAGGATGCCGGCGCCTTCGCCCATGACAAAGCCGTCGCGGTCACGGTCCCAGGGGCGGCTGGCTTTTTCGGGATCGTCATTGCGGGTGGAGAGAGCGCGCATGGCGGCGAATCCGCCCACACCCATCGGAGTGATGGCGGCTTCGGAGCCCCCCGCGATCATGACATCGGCGTCATTGTGCTGGATGATGCGAAAAGAATCTCCGATGGAATGGGCGCTGGTCGTGCAAGCAGTCGCCGTTGCCTCGTTAGGACCCTTAGCGCCAAAGCGCATAGAAACATGCCCGGCGGCAAGATTGACGATTGCCGCGGGGATGAAGAAAGGTGAAATCTTCCGCGGCCCGCCTTCGATCAAGGCGGTGTGCTCGCGTTCGATGATGTCGAATCCACCGATGCCGGAGCCGATATGCACGCCTACGCGCTCATCATTTTCCGGAGTGATCTTCAGAGCCGACATCTTGAATGCTTCATCCGCAGCAGCCAGCGCAAGGTGAATGAAGCGTCCCATTTTCTTTACTTCTTTTTTTTCGACGAAGTTGAGCGGATCGAAGTTCTTGACCTCGGCGGCGATCTGGCAGGCGAAATTGCTGGAGTCGAACTGGGTGATGCGGCCCACGCCGCTCTTGCCAGCCAGCAGGCCCTGCCACACCTCTCCAGTGGTATTTCCCACCCCACAGATCAGGCCGATGCCGGTAACGACGACCCTGCGTCCCAAACTACTTGCCGCCTTTCGAATGCTTGGAGATGTAATCGATGGCATCCTGCACGGTGCGGATTTTTTCCGCGTCCTCGTCGGGAATTTCGATGTCGAAGCCTTCCTCGAAAGCCATTACGAGTTCGACCGTGTCCAATGAATCGGCACCCAGGTCGTCCACAAATGACGCGCTCGAGGTTACTTCTCCTTCATCCACACCCAATTGTTCTACGATGATCTGCTTAACTTTCTCGTCAACGGCTGCCATGTTTCTCCTCGCTTACCTCGATTTTATTTGAAAAATTCGACGCCTGGGGTTCGGCGACCACAGTCTTCTACCGTTCCCTCCGTTTTCATCGCGGCCTCACCGTACTTCTGTTGCGGGCGGCCAAACTGAAAACAGGCGAACGTGTAGTGTAATTGTCCCGGTGAATTGGTGTAAAGGAAGGGAATCGTTAGATCACACAAATCCCTTGACCAACTCCGGAGAGGACACTTGATCCTAATTCCTCGCGTTCCCGCGGTCAAACATGCGTCACGTTTCGTGCAGCATTTATGATGAGGCGTATTTTGCTGTGCCTGGGCTGCTTGGCAAGAAACAGGAAATACGCCCTAGAAATTAACCTGAGGAAAAAGGGGGCGAATTGAATGCGTGCGGTTGCGCAGCGGGTAAGCCGCGCCGTGGTTGCGGTGAATGGAGAAATCACGGGCCAGATTGGCGTGGGCCTTCTTGTTTTTCTAGCCGTCGGTCGAGACGACATGGAGGCCGATGCCATCTACCTCGCCGAAAAAATTGTTGGCCTGCGGATTTTCGAAGTGGATCGGAAAAATTCCGAGGCAGGCTCTCAGCGAAAAATGGATCGGAGCGTGGCCGATGTGGGCGGGAGCGTGCTGGCGGTATCGCAGTTTACGCTCTACGGAGACGTAAGGCGCGGCAAGCGGCCTTCCTTCGACGGCGCAGCACCACCAGAAAGGGCGCGCCATCTCTACGAATTTTTTGTAGAACGGATTCGAGAGTTCGGATTGCACTGCGAAACTGGGCGTTTCCAGGAAACGATGCGAGTGGAACTTGTGAACGAAGGGCCAGTGACGATTCTGCTGGATTCGAGGAAGACGTTTTAAATCTGTCGAACTTACTAAGTGACTTAGCGTCATCTTCGATTACCGCACTGCTGCAGGTATCCTTCACTGACGTAATCTTGCGTCGACCCTGACTCGCCGCTACCGTCCCATTGAGGACACATCCTCACAACAGGGCGGTCTCAGTGACTCAAGGAATCTTCGCCAAATCCCTTCCATGTCTACTTATACGTTCTTTGACGTCGCATCGTACCGCGCTTGTATTGATACTGATTGCAGCGAGTACCATAGCGGTCGCGGCGGATCAGAAGCCGACTCTTAACCCATGCAAGCTTAGCGACGCGGAAGCCGCCGGGCTGAACGGCGACCTCAGCACCGATGTAATGGCAGTGCACGAATATGCGGGTACGATTGCGCAGATGCTGAAGGAAGAAGAGTTCGAGAAACTGGATTGCGTTGCCGATCAGGTCCGCGCAAACAAGGAACGCTTCTCAGGCGGTCCGTGGAAAATTCACGAACTTTATGCAGGTCTGTACGATCCGGCTCAATACCCTGTGGAACATCCCACGCAAGAAGAGTGGCTCGGTCTGTTGCAGAAGCTGGAGCAGTGGAAGACTACGCGCCCAAATTCGATTACCGCGCCTGTCGCGTTGGCTCGAGCCTATATAAGGTTCGCCTACGTTGCCCGGGGTGGGGGTTACGCTAACACGGTCAGCGAGGGTGGTTGGAAGCTATTCGGGGAGAGGATCGCTAAAGCTAAACAGACTCTTAATGAAGCTTCAACCCTGCCTGCCAAATGTCCAGAATGGTATCTCGATATGTTATTGATAGCCATGACTGAAAGTTGGGAGAGAGAGGATACGCGGGCGCTCTTCGAGCAAGCAGACAAATTTGAGCCGGGTTATTACTACTACGCCCGAGTGTACGCCACATATTTATTCCCGCAATGGAGCGGCAGGAAGGGAGATACCGAGCAATTTACGAAGGAAATTGCCGATCGCGTAGGAGGGGACCAGGGCGACATTCTTTATTTTCAGGTTGCGAGCTCGGATACCGTGATTTGCGGGTGTGATGATGGTCCACAGATGTCGTGGGAGCGAATTGAACGGGGGTTTGAGGCTTCCGAAAAGAAATACGGGGTATCGATGCTGAACTTAAATCGCATTGCTTACCTGGCGACTCATTATGGCAAGTTAGACCTGTACGTCGCAGACAAAACCATGACCCGCATCGGGGAGCAATGGGACTCGGAAACATGGGGCAAGAAAGAAGATTTTGAAGCTATGAAGGAGTGGGCAGCGAAGTCCGCGCCATTTGTGGCCAAGACACGGGCGATTGAAGCAGCCGCGGAAACGAACATGAAAACGCCTGAAGGCGCCCGCTACCACTCTTCCGTGGAAAAAACCTATCGCGGGTTGGTGCAAGCATGCGCGAGCACAGACGGTGCCGGCGTGGATAAGTGGGAAGGTGAATTTAAAGCATTTGTGAGTGTAGGAGTGAAGGGCACGGTCGAAGACAATCGCATATACGCCATGGGTCCGGTTGCTGTATGCGTGTACCACAAACTGCTCACCATGAAGGAGCAGCAGGCGACGCCGTTTCCACCGCCGCCACAGGCTCCTTATTGGATAAGGCTTGATCTGGACTGGGCGGACTTTGCCCCAATCGCAACTAAGTGATGGGTAGCATCATTTAGGAAATGTCCTCCTCCACGTTCCAGGTGGTTTGGCGTGGGAGATGCTTCGATCGTTCCCGAATCAATCCCAAATCTAGGTCGCCGCAGTTTCGAGCAGCGGATCTGCCTGCGGAGATGAGAGATCCGCCAGTTCTAGCTGAAGATTGCTGGAATTGGTGGCGTAGGCCAAACCAGTATCCATATCGATGACGCCTTCGCGGATGAATCGCTCGATCTCGCCATCAAAGTGCTGCATGCCATCCTGACCTCCGACGCGCATCGCATCGAGCAGCGTCTTACCGTCGCCTTCGCCTTTTTCCACGTAATCGCGGGTGCGTAGAGTGGATTTCAATATTTCGATTGCTGCGACGCGGCCGGTGCCGTCCTTACGAGGAATGAGTCTCTGGGAAATAATGTAGCGAAAACTTTTCGCCAGCCGATTCCGCAGCGTGTGCTGTTCGGCCATGGGGAAAGCGCCCAGAATTCTCTCCACGGTTTTCGACGCATCGATCGTATGCAGCGTTGAGAGAACCAGATGGCCCGTCTCCGCTGCTTCGATAGCGATCTCGATCGTTTCCCGGTCGCGCATCTCTCCCACCAGAATCACTTTTGGGGCCTGACGGAGCGCGGCACGCAAGGCGAGCGCGAAGCTCGGGGTATCGCTGTGCAATTCGCGCTGGTGGACAATGCAATTCTTGTGGGGATGCAAAAATTCTATGGGATCTTCGATGGTGAGCACGTGGTACGACTGATCTTTATTAATTTTATCGATGACGGCTGCCAGCGTCGACGACTTTCCCGAGCCTGTGGGACCCGTCACCAATACGATTCCGTTGCGCAGTTCTACGATCTTGCCCAACTCGGCAGGCAAATTCAGAGCTGCGAAATCCGGGACTTTGCCGGGAATTACGCGCATCACAACTGCGCAGGTGCCGCGCTGCATGAAGATATTGACGCGAAAACGATTGGCGCCCGGAAGGCTGTAGGAGACATCGCACGATCCGAGGGTCTTCAAATTCTCAATCGCGTGCGCATTGTCGCCCATGAAATCAGCTGCGATTCGTCGAGTGTCCTCGCTCGTAAGAGCACGAGCCGTTCCTGCGGGCGCGAGTTTTCCGTTAATCTCAACCAGCGGCGGCTTTCCCGGAGAAAAGAAAAGATCGCTGATCTTCGATGAAATTCTAAGCATTGAAGCCAGCAGTTCTGGGGTTGAAAGCGGCGCGGCGGCAGGGGCGGCAGCGGCGGCTGCTCCCTTAACTGAAGGCACTATATTCGGTAGCTGATTCGTAGGGGAAGACATTCGGACTTATGACTCTCGCTATTCTGAATTTGTTGGCACGACTCGGTTTTCGGTAAAGTACGAGAATTATTCCAGCAGAGTTATCCTCGCGGCCTGACTTTTCGATCGTACAGCAATGTACGGTCGGGCCGAGAGTGGACGCAGCGAGACTTAGTTACGTAGGTCACACTCCGTAACGGATAGAAGTTTCTATTCGTGATCGGATCTGTGGTTTTGTTCAACGAGCGGCAAGAATTGCGTCGGCCACGCGCGCGGCGTCTACCGCAGCCTTTACGTCGTGCGTGCGTAAGATATGCGCGCCCTTGAAAACGAGGGCGGTGTGAGCGGCAAGATTTCCATAAAGCCGGTCGGCTGGTGGGGCGTCTTTTCCGTCTCTCGCGAGGGTTCGACCGAGAAAGGATTTTCTCGATGTACCTGCGACCAGAGGGAATCCCACATTTTGCAAATCCTCGAAGCGCGTCAGCAGCGGATAGTTCTGTTCGAAGCTTTTTCCGAAACCAAAGCCTGGATCGAGCGCAATTTTCTCTCTCCGAATGCCCGATAGCACGGCTGTCTCGGCCCAGTCCCGGAGTTCGCGCTTGACCTGCAGAACAATGTCAGCGGGAGGAGGCAGGGTTCGCCATTCTTCGGGACGTCCTCGCATGTGCATCAAAATGGCGCCACATTTTATTTCGGCAATCGTTTTGGCCATCTGCGGATCCCAGCGGAGTGCGCTCACATCGTTCACAATCTCGGCTCCCGCTGCGATGGCGGCGCGCGCAACGGCGGCTTTGTACGTATCAATGGAAAGCACGGCATCGGGACGCACTTTTTTAATCCCGGCAATTACCGGCAGCACGCGTCGTGATTCATCTTCAGCGTTCACAGCGGGCTTTAGTGAGGGCGGGGCGGCTGGAATCTGTTTGTCTTTTACCGCCTCGTTATGAGACGGCGACGCCAGGACGCTTGCGCCGGGACGCGTGGATTCGCCTCCGATATCAATAATGTCGGCTCCCTCGTCAATCAAGTGAAGTGCGTGCTCAACAGCTTTGCCGGAATCGAAATAGAGGCCGCCATCGGAAAAAGAATCAGGAGTTACATTCACGATGCCCATGATGAGCGTCCGCTTGCCCAATTCGAGTGTGCGCGTACCCAGGTTCCACTGAAAGACAGCTCTCATTCGGCAAATTCTAAATTAAAGGGACACCTTAAATCAGACAAGCATTTATCATTGAAATCCGTTGACAATGAGAGCGATCGGAAAGTTTTATCCAAGACACGCGTTTTGGCGATTCATACCGGCGGTAGCAATACTGCTGATGTTAGCCATTTTTGCCGGCTGCGAGGTCGAGCGCCGGAAGTCAGACACTGAACTCGGCCTCACTCCGCAGCAAGCAACTGGACGCAAGATTTATGACAATTACTGCGACCGCTGTCACCGCCCGTATTCGACGAGAGGGAAAAAAGGTCCAGGCTTGAAGGGCATTTTCAAGAGTAAATATCTTCCGCAGACAGGGCTGCCGGCGAACGACGAGCGGGTCACCGACATTATTCGCAATGGCCGCCCGGATATGCCGGGTTATGGCCAGGTGCTGAGCTCGCAGGATATTCAGGACTTACTCGACTACCTGCACACCCTGTGATCGCGCTGGTTCGCGTCTGCGCCACGCTCTTCTTCGTGGGATAATCTGAGGGTGAAAATTGCCGCGGCGTCGGAACTTTTTCGCAAGCTGCCGTCCGTCGACGAGGTGATGCGCGGCCCTGCGATCACCGCACTGGTCGCGAGCTACGGCCATGCACCGGTGGCAGACGCGACGCGCGCCGTAGTTGCGCGGCTACGGCAGGAAATTACATCCGGATTGCTCGATGAGAACGCTCTGCAACTTGCGCTTTCGGGCCTGGTGGCCGCAATCGAAAACCAGCTTCGTCACGCCTTGAGCTATTCTCTGCGGCCGGTGATCAATGCCACCGGCGTGATCCTTCACACCAACCTTGGGCGCGCTCCGCTGGGCGATGCCGTTATTGAACACATCCGCGAGACGGCTACGAGTTACAGCAATCTCGAATTTGATCTTGCAGCGGGCGAACGGGGCAAGCGGGATGCGCATGTGGAGAGGTTGTTTGGGAAGTTGCTGCGTGGCGAGAACACTCTTACGCAAGGCGCATCGCCCGGTGCCGCTGAGCTCCACCTACGCGGGACAGCCGAGGCGGCTGTCTCTACGCGGGCAGATATAAAGACCATCGTCGTGAACAATAACGCGGCAGCTGTGCTGCTGGCGCTGAATTCGCTGGCGGAGGGCGGCGAGGTTATCGTATCGCGCGGCGAATTAGTGGAGATCGGCGGTTCGTTTCGCATTCCGGATGTGATGACGAAGTCGGGGGCAATCCTGCGCGAGGTCGGCACGACCAACCGCACGCGCACCACTGATTACGAGAGCGCCATCACGGAACGGACGCGGCTGCTGTTGCGAGTGCACCGCTCGAATTTTGAAATCACAGGATTCACCGAACAGGCATCGACCGCGGAGTTGGTAGCGCTGGCACGCAAGCGCGGAATTCCACTGATGGAAGACTTGGGCAGTGGAGCGCTGTTCGACCTGCGCTCGGTTGGAATCAGCGGCGAAGCAGGCGTGCTGGACAGCCTGCGCTGCGGCGTCGACATCGTTACTTACAGCGGCGACAAACTGCTGGGCGGACCTCAGGCGGGATTGATCAGCGGCAGTGCTGAATTAATCTCCCGCATGCGATCGAATTCCTTGTTCCGCGCCTTGCGAGTGGACAAGCTGATTTACGCCGCGCTTGAAGCTACTTTGCTGGCGTATGTGAGGCTGGATCACGACGCGATTCCCACCTTGCGCATGATGCGGCTCACGAAAGATGAGATAGGCAGGCGGGCTGAGGCGCTCGCTGCACAAATTGCTACGGCAAAATTCAGAGTTGAGATTATCGATGGCGAGTCGATTTTGGGCGGAGGCGCGGCGCCCTCTTCGTCGCTGCCCACGCGGTTGCTGGCGCTTAGTTGCGCAAGGTTTAGTGCTGACGAATTGTCGCACCGGCTGCGAGCCTCCGATCCCCCCATCATCGCTCGCACGGAAGAGGGCCGCGTATTGTTGGATTTACGGACAGTGTTCCCTGAACAGGATGCCGCACTGGTGGCGGCTCTCGCCGGCATCGTTCCGTAACTTTGCGGCATCGAAGAGCTATTGGCAACGCTCTACACTGTCGGACATTCGACCCGCCCCCTCGAAGATTTATTGCAAGCGCTTGAGGCCCATTCCGTTCGAACGTTGGTTGACATTCGCGCTTTTCCCATGTCGCGGTGGCTGCCACAGTTCAACCGCTCGTCTTTGGAACAGAGTTTGGCTGCGGCCGGTATCCATTATGTGTGGATGGCAGCGCTGGGTGGGTATCGCAAGAAAATTCGCGAAGACTCTCCTCACATTGGTCTGCGCAATGCGAGCTTTCGCAATTACGCCGACTACATGCTGACCGCCGAATTCGAAAACGCGATGGCCGAATTGATTAAGCTGGCGGAATCTTCCCCCACAGCCTACATGTGTGCCGAGCGCGTATACTTCCGCTGCCACCGCATGCTGGTTTCGGATTGGCTTGTCGGGCATGGGCATGAGGTAATGCACATCGACGGGACTGGTCCGGTGAAGCCTCACCGCCTGACTGCGGAAGCGCGCATGATCGATGGGAAGCTGATTTACCGCGGCGACCGGCTCTTGTAAACCGGGCTCTTGAAAAGAAGAAAAATATGATCGTTGGCACAGGCATCGACATCGCAGAGGTTCCGCGCATCCGGCAAGCGATCGAACGCTTTGGCGATCGCTTTCTGAATCGTATTTATACGGAGGGGGAACGGCGCTATTGCGATTCCAAAGCCAACCGCGTCGAACGCTATGCTGCCCGCTTCGCAGCGAAGGAAGCGGCCATGAAAGCTTTGGGGACGGGATGGAATCATGGGGTGCGGTGGCAGGATTGTGAAACCGTCCGCATGCCGGGCGGACGGCCGACAATGGCGTTTCATGGAAAAGCCAACGAATTCGCGGCGAAGCTGGGCGTGAAGAACGCCGCACTTTCGATATCCCACACCGCCGAACAGGCCATCGCGCAAGTCATTCTCGAAAGCTAGCAATTCAGACGTAATTATGTTCATTCCGAGTGCAACGAGGGACCTTGGCTTGTGCGGACGCTGACAGGATTGCCGCTGCGGGCAAGAACCAAGGTGCCTCGCTTCGCTCGGGATGACAAATCTTAATCGGCAGGGACGAAGCCAGCCGAAGCTTCTGCTAGACTGGCGCATTCCATCTCATCATGTCTGCCACTATAGAAGCTGTCGCGCCGGTTTCTTTGTCCATTGAAATTCCCGAACGAACCCTTCTCGTGGGCTTGGCGCTCACCAGTTTTTCGGCATTGTTGCTGGAACTGGCGCTGACGCGGCTGTTCTCGGTGGTGCTCTTCTACCACTTTGCGTTTCTCGCGATTTCCATTGCGCTGCTGGGTCTTGGGGCCGGGGGAGTGTTTGCTTATTTGCTGAAGAGCAGGCTAGCGCGTTTCGCAACGCGTGCCCTGGCGGCGCGCTTATGCATGATTAATTCCGTGCTCGTGCTGGCAGTATTGGAAATTGTGCTGCATGTGCCGGTGGCCCTCACGGTGACGGGCAAGAATTTCTTGCATCTCAGCATTCTGTATCTCGCCGCGGCGGTGCCCTTCTTTCTCACTGGGTTGCTGTTCTCAATCGTCTTTGCCCGTGAAACCTGGCGTGTGTCGCGGCTTTATGGGGCAGACCTGAGCGGCGGCGCACTGGCTTGCCTGGCGGTGGTTCCTCTGCTGAACTGGATCGGAGGGCCGAATACGATTCTGGCGGCAGCTGTGGTGATGGCCGCTGCCGGCATGGTCTGGGCTGTTTCTTCCGCTGAGCGCAAAGCCGCCGGCGCTGTGGCCATTGCATTCGTCGCCCTGATCGCCGCGAACCACTCCAACCGCCTGATTGATGTTCTCTACGCTAAGGGACTGTTCCGCAATCCGGCATGGGTGGAATTCGCCCGCTGGAATGCACTGTCGCGCGTGGAAGTGGATCGCCAGGGTCAAGCGAAGGCGATTGTCATCGATGCCGACGCTTCCACCTACATCATGAACTGCGACATCGCACACTGGCACGACTCCGAGTGGGAGAGCGATCTCATGTCGGCTCCGCCGGCGTTAGCCAACGTTCTGCGTCCGCATGGCGAGTTTGCGATCATCGGGCCTGGCGGTGGAGTGGACGCACTGCGTGCGGTAGCGAATGGCAGTCCTAACGTAACTGGCATCGAGATCAATCCAATTATTGCCGACACGATCATGCGGGGACGCTACGCCGATTACTCCCTTCATCTCTACGAACGTCCTGAAGTTCACATTCATGTGACCGACGGCCGCTCCTACCTGCGTTCGACACACGAGCAGTTTGACGTTGTGCAGATGACGCTGGTCGATACCTGGGCCTCGACCGCAGCTGGCGCGTTCGCGTTGAGTGAGAACAATCTCTACACGGTGGAAGCCTTCCGGGAATATTTCGAACATCTCAAACCGGAGGGCATGATTGCAATTACGCGCTGGGAGTTCCGCCAGCCGCGCGAGGCGCTGCGCGTAGTCGCCGTGGCGATGGAAGCGTTGCATCGTCTAGGAATTACTAATCCCTCGCGGAACTTTATTATCGCGTCACAAGGACCGCTGAATGAAGATGGAATTCCGGTAGTAGTACTGGCTAAGAAGACTGCATTCACGGAAGAGGAAGAAACCGCGGTCCAGGCTCATTTCGATACCTATGACCAATTGCATCCTCTCTATCTGCCTTCGGAACCGGCAAGCAATCCGTTTGCCGACCTGATCGCGAGCAATGATCCTTTCCGCTTCGCTCAGACTTACCCCTACAACGTAGCTCCGGTCAGTGACAATGCTCCCTTCTTTTTCTTCACACTCAAGCCAAATCAAATTCTGGGCGTGCACGGATTGCGAAATGGAATTGATTGGAAAGTAAACTTGGGAGTACTGGTGCTGCTGCTGGTGCTGGCAATCTCTCTGGTCGCAGTGCTGGCATTTTTGATTCTGCCGCTCGCCCTGCATGGAAGCCACCAGTCGCCGCTCCCGCTGCTCTATTTCGTGGCAGTGGGATTGGGCTATATTTTGGTGGAAATTGCGTTTATCCAGCGCTTCGTGCTGTTTCTTGGACATCCCACTTATGCGCTCACCGTGGTTATCTTTCTTCTGATGCTGTCGAGCGGAGCCGGAAGTCTGCTATCGCGCCGTTGGCTTCCCCGCACTGGCCTAGCATGGATGCCGCTTGTGGTGGTGATCGTTGCGTTGCTGGGAAACGTATTTTTTCTGCCTCATGTGCTCGCGGCGTGGGTGGGATTGCGATTGGGTTTCCGGCTGATCATCAGCGGGATGCTGCTTGCTCCACTGGGCTTCGTGATGGGCATGCCTTTTCCGACCGGGCTGCGCGCGCTGGCAACGGCCTCCAGCAACGGACTTTCCAGCGAGGCAACAGGCGCGACGAACGCAGTGGAGTGGGCTTGGGCGATGAATGCCGCTGCCAGTGTGCTAGGTTCCGTGCTGGCAATGGTGATTGCGATTCAATTCGGCTTGACTGCGACTTTGGCCTGCGGACTTGCGGCCTACCTGCTTGCTTTGTCGTTGTTGCCAACTTTGCGTCGACAACGCGCTTAGCCGCGGCTTAGGGTTTGTTATGATGCTGCAGGGGGCGGCCCGATCCTGAAGCTGTTCCTCTCTCGACAAGAGAAACCGAAGTCTGCCTGAGGGAATTATTTGCCGAGTCAGAAGCAGATCAAATGGTCGCAACTTCGCGTTGGCCTGACCGTCGTGTTCGCCAGCTTGACTTTGGCCCTGCTTCTGTTCCTGATGTCGGGAACCGGCGGCCTGTTCGCGCATCGAATCACGGTGGTATCGTTTTTTGATAATGCAGGCGGCCTTCGAGTAGGCGCCCCGGTGCGTCTGAATGGCGTTGATATCGGCAACGTCGTGGGCATGCGCATCGTGCCCGAGAAGGACAAGCAACTCACTCCAGTCGAAGTGATCATGAAGGTGAGCACCAAGTACGGCTTCAACCTGCGCCGCGATTCGGTTACCTCTTTGGATACGGCTGGCGTGCTCGGAGAAATTTACCTCGACATTGATAGTTCGCAAGCGGTTGGCCCACCGGCCCAGGATGGCGATGTTCTCCCCACGCATGTTCATCCGGACTTCAACGAGGTGGTGCGATCGAGCCAGAGCACCCTGCAGAATATGGACGCACTGCTGAAGCGCGCCGATCGCATTCTCGCCTTCGCGGAAAGCGGTAAAGGATCGCTGGGCAAATTGATTTACGATCCCACCCTTTACGACCGCTTCTCGCAGACGGTGACCGAGTTCAACGGAATCGTTGACCAGATCGCCAAGGGAAAAGGGAGTCTTGGTCAGTTGATCAACAGCAACGACGCTTACGACAAATTCGTGGCTACCCTCGACCGCTTAAACTCCGTTGTGGACGACCTGCAAGCCGGGAAAGGCACAGCCGGGAAATTCCTGAAAGATCCCTCTCTCTATAACAACGCCAACGACACTGTAGCCAACTTGAAAAAGGTGAGTGAAGACATCAACGCCGGCAAAGGCACTCTGGGTAAGCTAGCCAAAGATGACGAACTGGCGAAGAAACTCGACACGACCATGACCAAACTTGCGGCGCTGACCAGCGACCTGGAAGCGGGCCAGGGGACGGTAGGTAAGCTGTTCAAGGACGACACGTTGTATAACAACGCGAACCAGATGCTGGTTCATACCGGCGATCTGGTGAAAGCCATCCGGGAGAATCCGAAGAAATATTTGAGCATCAAGCTGCACGTTTTTTAATCTGTTCGCTGGTTGCCATCTTGCGCGTCATCCGCCTCGTTGTCCTACTTGGGGGTCAGTGCTCTCCGATCCCGAATACCGCGCCGAGCAACAGAATTGTCAGTACTCCAAGGGAGATCGCCCCATACCGCCAATCCTTTTCCCGCAGAAAAAGAATTCCTGCAACCAAAACTCGCACAACCGGTGTAGCCAGCATCAACAACACTCCCGCCCGCTCGATGTCTTCAGGAAGGCTGCCATGAATAAACAGTCCAAGTAGCAATCCGGTCAGCATGACGAAGAAACAGGTGAATGCGCCGACGCGCAAGACTAATGCAACCACTCGGTCAAAAGCGGGTTCGCGCACCTCGCTCATGCGGCACTTCCTCCTGAAAGCAAATGCACGCACAGATGTCCCGCGAGATAAAGCATGATGGCGACGAGCAGATAGACGACGTACTTTGTCTGAATGCGCGGGGCCAAACGCGCGCCTAGCAACGATCCGAGAAATACTCCGACAGCCAACGGGGCGGCAATCTCGACCAGGATATCTCCGCGGCGGTAGTAGACGATAGCGCTGGCAGCGGCCGTGACGCCGATCATGAAATTCGACGTCGCCGTCGCGACCATGAGAGGAACCTTCATGAAGATGAACATGACCGGGACTTTAATCGGACCGCCGCCGATTCCAAGCAGGCCGGACAGTCCGCCAGCAACAAGCGATGCAGCGAGTCCGAGGGGATAGCGCTGAGGTTCGTAGGGTGGGATTACGGTCTCGCCGTTGGTGTTAGGGGGAACTGTTTCTTCGTCTTTTAATTTTCCTCCGCGCGCCAGAATCGTGATGGAACTGTAAAGCAGAAAGCCTGCGAACAATCCTTCAAGCACGTTACGGTTGAAGTATCCCACCAGATATGCGGTGACTGCGGCGCCGAAGGCAGTTGCGAGTTCGAGCGTCATGCCGAGGCGAATGTCGGTGGTGTGACGCTGCAGATGAACCGAGGAACTGGCGGCGGAAGTGGTGATGACGGCGACCAGACTCGTGCCGATCGCCTGCCGGATGGGAATTCCAAAATGCAGGGCAAGAATCGGTGTGAGCAGAACACCCCCGCCGATGCCGGTGAGCGCCCCCAGTATGCCTGCGAAGAATCCCATCACAAGCAGAAGAGCGCTGAACATTGTTGGGTTAAGTGACCACGCGCGGGGCGGCCGTCGATTCGGCCTGTTCGTGCGCGTGATAGCTGGAGCGGACCATCGGGCCGGATTCAACGTGGCGGAAACCGAAGCGCAGCGCGGCTTCCCGCAGGTCGTTGAATTCCTGAGGAGTGTAGAAGCGGGCGATGGGCAGGTGATCGCGCGAGGGGCGGAGATATTGGCCCACGGTAAGAATATCGACACCGCGTCCGCCGAGATCGCGGAAGACTTCCACTAATTCGTCGCCGGACTCGCCGAGGCCGACCATCACGCCGCTCTTGGTCACCATTCCGGGAGATAATTTTTTGGCGTTATCGAGTAAGGTGAGCGTTCGCTCGTAGCGCGCACCTGAACGCACCGCGCGATAAAGACGAGGGACGGTTTCGGTGTTGTGGTTAAGGACGTCGGGTTGGGCATCGAGAACAATCTTCAGAGGCTCTGCCAAACCTTGAAAATCAGGGATCAGGACTTCGATGCGGCAGTCGGGGATCAACTCGCGAATCTGGCGGATGGTCTCGGCAAAAACTTTTGCGCCGCCGACATTGTCATCGTCGCGATTCACGCTGGTCACGACGGCATGCTTCAGGCCGAGTGTAGCCACGGCCTCAGCGACGCGGCGCGGTTCATCCCAGTCGATGGGCTGAGGACGGCCTTTCGGGACGGCGCAGAATCCGCAGCGGCGGGTGCAGATATCGCCCAACAGCATGAAGGTTGCAGTCTTGTGATTCCAGCACTCGCCGATGTTCGGGCATTGTGCCGATTCGCATACGGTGTGCAGGTCTAAGCCGCGGGCGAGCTTCTTGAGCTCGTGAAAGTTATCGCCGACGGGCGCTTTGGCGCGGAGCCAGTTCGGCTTCGGCATCCGGACCGGAGGGCCGAGCTCAATCTGAATCAGTTGTGAAGCTCCTGCCATCCTTTTGATTCTACCAGTTCAGCCGACTTCGACCAGACCGTAGGTATGCTGCCAGCGGGTGCGCATGGCAACGAGGGCGCGGCTAATTTCGATCTGCGTAACTTCAGAATTGGGCCCGGCGACAACCGCAGCGGCTTCTCGTTTGGCGAGTTCGAGCAGTTGACGATCGCGAATCAGGTTAGCTACGCGAAAGTTCGGCATGCCAGCTTGACGGGTGCCGAAGAATTCTCCCGGACCGCGCAGTTCGAGATCGAGCTCGGCGATCTGGAAGCCGTCGTTGGTGCGCACCATGGCATCCAGCCGGCGCTCTCCCTCTTCCGTTACTTTGCCGCCAGTCATCAGGATGCAGAAGGACTTGGCGGCACCTCGGCCGATACGTCCGCGCAACTGGTGAAGCTGCGCCAGGCCAAAGCGTTCGGCATGCTCGATCACCATTACCGTTGCGTTGGGAACGTCTACACCAACTTCGATCACGGTGGTCGCAACCAGAATCTGCAATTCGCCTTTCTGGAACATGCGCATGACCTGGTCTTTCAAGTCGGAGTCGAGACGGCCGTGGAGCAGGCCTACTTTCAGATCGGAGAAGACTTTACTGCTTAGCTCGCGGTACATCTTGATCGCGGCTTTCAGTTCTGATTCCTCGTTCTCGGCGATGACGGGATAGACGACGTAGGCTTGATGACCTTTTGCAACCTGCTTGCGAACGAAGTCCCAGACTTCGGGGGAACGATCGTCGGTGATGCGGCGGGTGACGATTGGGGTGCGGCCGGGTGGGAGTTCGTCGAGGACGCTGAGATCGAGGTCGCCGTAGAGCGTGAGCGCCAGGGTTCGCGGGATCGGAGTGGCGGTCATGACAAGAACGTCGGGTTCAGCGGGATTCTTATCGGATGTCTCGGATTCGGATTCCGTAAGAACAGTTTTGCTCCGGCCATCGCCGCCGTCGCCCGATTTCTTCATCAGCTTTAATCGCTGGAGGACGCCGAAGCGGTGTTGCTCGTCGACGATTACCAGGCCGGGCTTCGCGAATTCGACTTTTTCTTCGAGCAGGGCGTGGGTGCCGATGATGAGCTGCGCGTTGCCCTGGGCGATGTGGCGGCGGATTTCGCGCTTGCGGTCGGCTTCCAGAGAGCCGGTTAAGAGGACGATACGGTATCCGGCGTTCTCGAGGATTTTTCGGGCGGAAAAATAATGCTGCTGCGCGAGAATTTCCGTGGGCGCCATCAGAGCCACCTGGTAGCCGTTTTCGATGGCGATGATGGCGGCCTGGAATCCGATGATGGTTTTGCCGGAGCCTACATCGCCTTGCAGCAAACGACGCATGGGATGCGGCTGCTGCATGTCATCGGCAATTTCTTTCAGCACTTTTTTCTGTGCGGGGGTGGGATGGAAAGGCAGGATCTTTTTGATCGCCTGACGCACGCGGTCGTCGAGTTTGAAAGCAATTCCGGTCTGGGCTTTTTGCTGGCGGCGTTTAAGTTCCAAGCCTAGCTCGGTGAAGAACAATTCTTCGAAGATCAGCCGGATGTGCGCGGGCGTGCGCGAGGATTGCAGGGCTTCGAAACTTTCTCCGGCTTCGGGCCAGTGCACATTCCAGAGCGCTTCGCGCGGCGAAACCAGCGCCAGACGCTCGCGGACGGCTGCGGGAATGGTTTCTGGCAGGTCGGGCGTGAGGTCATCGAGGGCGGTGCGAATGACGCGGCGAAACCAGCGCGCGGTCACGCGGCCTTGTCCGGCCGACTCGTAGATAGGAACGATGCGGCCTACTTCGAGGGAGACGGCAGCTTTGTCGTCCGCGCCGTCGGCTTCACCCAGCATTTCAAACTGCGGCTGCATGATTTGGAGTTCCCCGCTGCGGGAATCCTGCTCGACTTTTCCGTAGAGGGCGATCAGTTGGCCGGGCTTGAACTTGTCCTGCAAATAGGTGGCGTTGAACCACAGGCATTTCAGGCGCGAGCGGCCCTGCCCCACGGTTAGCTGGAAAATGGGCATGCGGCGGGTGCGAAACAGTCCTGAATTACGGACTTCGCCGATCACGGTGGCCATTTCTCCGGCGCGCAGTTCCGCGATACCGCGCGGGTTCAGGCGGTCTTCGTAACGAAATGGCAGGTGATTGAGCAGGTCGCCCACCGTGGTGATGCCTTTGGCGGCGAGGATTTCCGCCAGCTTGGGACCAATCCCTTTGACGTATTGCACGGGGGTGGTTAGTTCCAGCATTGGTGGAGGTCTGAGGGAATGTTAGCAGGAGGATGGATTATGGATATGCGGGAGGGAGCCGGGAGGCCCATATTTTGCGTCTAAACGAAACGTGTTGATCAATCTGATCGAGGCTCTCTGCGCAATCATCCTGGGGAATGTGGCGTACTTCTTTCTTGGACCGGCGTTTCACTTGCCGCGGCATCGGCCATTTCAGCCAGATTGGGGGCTGCTGGTGGATTTTTGGTTTTGCGTGGTGGCTTATGGGCTGATTCGGACGGCGAGACGGTGGAAGTAGGGGCGGCGGGCCGTTTGCCCAACTCGGTTTGTCATCCCGAAGCGAAGCGAGAGCCTGACCTGAGCGAAGTCGAAGGGGACCTTGGTTTTTGCATGCGCCACCGGTACCGTCACCGCCGGCAGACACTGAGATCCCTCGCTTCGCTCGGGATGACGGCGCGATTTTGACGTTACTTTAGGAACATACCCAACGCCCCCCGCCACGCTACGATAACTGGGAACCATGAACAATATTGCGGTCCTGTACGATGCAGGGCAGGCTGTGCTCTCCACGTTCGATTTGGACGAGGTGTTGCAGCGAATCCTGGGCATCGCACATGACTATTTTCATCTGCGCAATGTGGCCATTCTGCTGCTCGACAAGCAGTCGCAGCAGCTGTACGTCCGCTCGCAGGTCGGCTGGGATGAAGGGGAAGATAAGGTTCGCTGGCCGGTAGGTCAGGGGATCACGGGAGCCGCCGCGTTGAAAAAGCAGCCGGTCTATTCTCCCGACGTCAGCCATGATTCTCGCTATCTCTGTTCTGCCAAGTCCACACGTTCTGAGTTGGCTATCCCGTTGATGGTGCGGGACGAAGTGGTGGGCGTGCTCGATTGCCAGAGCGACCGGCTGGATCATTTCGATTCCGAGACCATCGATCTGCTTACGCTTTTCTCGACGCAAGCGTCGATGGCGCTGCAGAACGCGCGGCTGTATTCACTGGAGCAGCAACGGGCGCGGCAACTGCAGGCGATCAACGCCATTGCGCAACAGACCACGGCTGTCCTCGAATTGGAGGAATTGCTGAACCGGGTGTGCCAGTTGGTCAAGGACGCGTTCCGTGTATCGCACGTTTCCCTTTTCTTACGTGAAGATAAAGACTTGGTGTTGCGTTCTCATCACGGCACGCTGACCCCGCGCATCCCGCAAGGCGGGCGGTTTCCGGCGGCTAACGAGCCGTGGGCGACCATTCTGACGGGAAGCCGGACGATGGTGGAGAGCGACCTGCGCAGCGCCACCACGATGAAATTTTTTGCCGAGTCGGCGTCGCGTTTGCGTATTCCCTTGGTCTCGTTCGGACAGGCGCTTGGAGTCCTTGCGCTCGATAGCTCGCAGCCTGACGCGTTTCGTGACGGAGATCTGGAGTCGCTGGAATCGGTCGCCGACATTTGCGCCACTGCCATTCAGAACGCGCATTACGTTGAGCGCGTAAAGCAGCTCGCCTATCTCGATGGCTTGACTGGAATTTTCAACCGGCGCTTTTTCGAATTGCGCATCTCGGAAGAGATTGAGCGCGCCCGCCGCTACGGCACTGGCATGGCCGTCATCATGGCCGATATCGACCAGTTCAAGCGGCTCAACGACGAGTTTGGTCATGTGCTCGGCGATGAAGTGTTGCGGCAGGTTTCTTCGCTGTTCAATCAGCAGTTGCGTAAGATTGACGTTGTCTGCCGTTACGGGGGCGAAGAATTCGGGATTCTGTTGACTCAGACCAATGCGCAACACGCGATGAATATCGCCGATAAATTGCGGAAGATTGTTGCAACCTGGCAGTTTCCCGGCGTGCCGCGGACGGTCACCATCAGTGCGGGAACCGCAGCTTTTCCCGATCAGGGGATTACGCGAGACGAACTGGTTAAGGCGGCGGATGCTGCCTTATACGCCGCGAAAGTCGCGGGGCGAAATAAGGTATGCCTCGGAATTGCTGCGCGCGCCAACGCAGCCGGATCTTAAATGCGGCCGTTCTAGATATCCAGCCAGGCTCCCTGCATCTCAATCCGGAGTTGGTCCATTTCCCACTGCATCTTTTCGCGACCCTTCAGAAGTTCTTGCTGTAATTTAGGACCCAGTTCCTGCCGTAGCTTCTCCGTTTGTTCTTTGAACTGTTTTTGCTGCGAGCACAGGGATTTCCGCAGTTCCTTCGACGCTTGTTTGGTGGCCAATTCTATTTGTGGCCGAAGTTTGGCAACCTCGTTCTGAACTTCGCTCAACTCCATCTGCGTATCCGCATCAAGTTCCGGCGCTTCGAGACTCTCCTCGATCATCTCCCCGGATTCTTTGCGGTCAGGCAAGGTGAGGGTTAGAGTTTGTTCCTTCTTGTCGCGGATCACCGTGACATTCACCGATCCCGCGCTGTGGTTCCGCAAAGCGTGGGTAAAGTCGCTGGTATCGTGCACCGCCTGTTCGCCTACGCGAACGATCACGTCTCCGGCGTGCAAACCTGCCTTGTCGGCGCGGCTGCCTTTTTCTACCGAACGCACCAGGACTCCGTTGCCACTCTTGGCGCCAAAAAACTCACCCAGTTGCGGAGTAAGGTTTTCCACCATCAATCCGCTCCGCATCGACGAGTGTACATAGACCACGCCAATGTTCGGAACCTCGAAGTTCTGCATGTTAGGCATCGGCGGCATTTCGAAATGGAAGTCGTCTTTGCTCTTCGCGATATGCGGAAATTCAGACCGCCGGTCGCCAAGCTGCACTTTAATAGTCAGCGGCTGCCCGTCGCGGCTCAGGCCGAGCGAGACCACGCGCCCTGCCGGCGTCTCATGAATCATGCGCTGCAGCTGCGACTTGCTTTCGACTGCCGCCCCATTCATGCTCAAAATCACGTCGTGCTCTTTGATTCCGGCCTTTCCCGCGGGAGCATCCTGATCGACCATGGTTACTTCCACGCCCTGTTCTTCTTTCAGTTTGAGCGCGCCGAGGCGGTCGGCGCTGATATCCACGATGTCCACGCCCAGGTAGGAACTTCCGCCCGAATCTTCGCTGGAAATTCCGTAGGGCTGCGAAGAATCCATAACCCAGTTTTGCTCGGCGGATGAGCAACTGAGCAGCATCGGCAGAAAAGCGATCGTTGTCAAAATATATTTCCGCATGGCAGAACCTCCGTTTACGCCCCTTCAACCCGTACTACCCTTCACCGGTTCGCGCGTTTAAAACAAATATCCCCGGTCGTCGTTCGAACCTTCAGCACAGGGCCGCCGCCGTTCAATTTGCCTTCGGCACTCAGCGACCTTGGCCCCCACTTATCCCCTTCGCTGGCAATGTGGATGTCGGGAAAATCCGACGTGATGCGGTGTCCATTTCCCAAATCCACGCTGCCACGCACCGAGATGGCGACATCCGCCGCGATGTACACCGTTATATCTCCCGCGGAAGTCTCGAGCGTGGAATCGCTGGGCGCGGCCCCGGTTTTTATAAACTTCACCACGATACCGCCGGCGCCGGTCTCCACGCGCGCCGAAGGAACACCATAAAGTTCGATTCCGCCGCCGCCAGTGTGGGCCTCGACATGCCCTTTGGACGAGGTCAAATGAATGCTGCCGCCGCCGGTCTCAATCTCGGCCGGCCCGCCAATATCTCCCAGGTCGATGCTTCCCCCGCCGGTTTCCGCCTTCACCTTGCCACTGCACTGGTGAACCTCAATCGAACCGCCGCCGGTCTCGATGCTAGCGCCATCCGTGGCGGACATAATCTCGACACTGCCGCCACCGGTTTCCGCAACAATTTTTCCGTTAGCGTGATGCACCTCAATCGAGCCGCCGCCCGTATGCAGCCCAATATCTCCCTTGATGGTTCCGACATCGATGGACCCGCCGCCGGTCTCTGCGTGTGCGCCTCCGCCAATGTCATCCAGGTGCATGCTCCCGCCACCGCTCTCGGCTTCCACCCGCCCCGCGATTCCGGTGGTATCGATGTTGCCACCCTCGGTCTCGATTTTCACCAAGGTAATTTCGCGCGGGACGTTAATGGAAAATTCTCCTGAAAACTTGTGGGGGCGTCTGCCTTGCCAGTCGCCCACAATCCAAGCCGTATCTCCGCGAATGTAAGCGCCGACTTTGAAGGACTCGAACTGGCGGCGCGCGTCTTGCTCGGACGACGTATAGGATTTTGAATGAACTACGTAGCTAATTCCCGCTTGCTGCCCTCCGTGCACCACCACCGAACCCATATCTACTTTGACTCGCAGGTTCTTGACTCCAGTGAGCGTCCCGGTAATCTCCTGTTCCCAGGCTCCCCCTTCGCGAGTAACCCGCGTTTCCTGCGCCGTGGCCAGTGGCGCAAGCAAAGCCAACACCAACAGCAATCTGACGAATTGTGGCGAACGCTTCAAATATGCCCCCTTCAGGTTCTGTGACGTCAATCAATTTCCGGCAATTGCGCCAGCATCGTGCGGGCTTGCGATTTGATGTATTGGCTTTGATCTTTCGCCGCCAGCGTCATCAACACGCCGCGCACGCTGCCATCGGCCTTCGCCGGCTCGATCAAACGCAGCGCTTCGGTTCGTACTCCGGGATTCGAATCATTCACCAAAGCCTCCAGCACCACGTCCCGGACGCGCACATCATCTTTCACAAACCTTCCCAGACCGTCCAGCGCTTTCAGCCGTACTCCGGGATTCGTGTCGTAGCGAAGCGCATAAATCAACGCATCTCGCACCTGCGAAACATCCGGTTTCTTGGTCAGCAGGTCGACGGAATCCATGCGCACGCCGGAATTGTAGTTGTTCCGTGCCGCGAACAGCAGAAGTTGCTGGATGCGCTGATCGTTCATCGACCCCTGCGCCTCTGATGTTGAAACCGTGTCGTATTTGATGTTGATCTGGTTCGAGCTGGGATCCTGGGTGATGGAACGGATTCCAGTGATCGAAGCCTCAGCCGGGGTGGGAGTTGCGCTCGTGGATGCCGTTTGGGAAGGATGGGCTAGTACGCGGTACGCGGTTCCAACTCCACCAGCGAAGCCCAGAATCAAAATCGCCGAGGCCAGCGCAGGCGAGAAGCGCGTCTGCCGCAGCCAGTTTGCCGGGTCAAATGCCAGCCGTTGCCAGAAGCGCCCTTGCTCGGCAGTCTCCAGGGCTTCCTGCAGCCGCATGCGCGAGGCGGCGAGTAGATTCGGCGTGGGATCCGGAGACGGTTCCTGCGCAAGCAGCACGTGGAACTCCTGCTCCGCCTTCAGTTCCGCGGCGCAGTCGGCGCAGCGGGCGATATGCTGATCGAGTTCATGGCGGGCGTCATCGGCCAGTTCGCCGTAAACATGCAGCGTGATATTTTCTCGAACCCATTCGCACTTCATAATCTCACTCCCTCTTCGACCACGAACCGTGTGAGGGCAGCCGCCCTCGGCTGTCCGACCCGGCCCTGGCTATCGCATATCCGCCAACTGGCCGCGCAATTTCTGCGTGGCTCGGAAAAGCGTGTTCTTCGCAGTCTCTTCCGTCGTATGCAAAATCTCACCCACGGTCCGTAACTTCAATCCGTGATAATGCTTCAGCTCAAACACCATGCGTTCCCGCGGCGTTAGTTTTTCGAGCGCTCCAGAGATTCGCGCACCAAGTTGCCGCCGCATCAAGTCCCGCTCTGGATTCGCACCTGCGCGCCCATCCGGCACCTGGTCGAGCAGGTCATACTCGCCGCCGTTACCGTCTTTCGCGACCGGCGCGTCTTCTTTGCGCACTGTTTTCTTGCGCAAGTGATCGAGGCAAAGATTGGTTACGATGCGGTAAATCCAGGTATAGAACGAGCACTCGAAGCGAAAGCTTCCAATGTTCTTGTAGGCCTTGAGGAAGGCGTCCTGGTAGACGTCCTGGGCGTCGTGCTCGGTGCCGGTCAGGTGTAGCGCCAGCCGCAACACGGCCTGATCGTAGTGACGCACGAGTTCCTCGAAGGCGGCGCGGTCCCCGCGTTGCGCCTCGCGGATGAGAATCGTGTCGTCGATGCGGCGTTCTTGACCAGCCATGCGGCCCCGCGTGGGGTCCTGGAATTTACTGACTATGCCACCGCTGACCTGCTCCACTCGATCCGCTTTCGTTTTCGAGTGGACCCGTTTACCAACCGCAAGTGTTAATGCCCAAACCTCGGCCGGCATCTTTTGTTCTTTCCTCTACCGCCCGGTGTCAATGCCGTACCCGGGCTGGCACAGGAATAGACGGTCGATCAGGGGAAGCGTGAGCAGGAATTATAGGCCGGAGGGAGCGATTTATGCCGGCTAGGTGATTATTTTGGAGTAGGTTAGCGGGAGACAGGCCGCAAAAGAGGATCACGATGATCCTCCCCTGAGGATGAACAAGTCTCATTTTTACAGATTACTGTCCTGGAAGACTCGGAATCAGTTCTCCGATCTGTGTTTTCAATTGCTGGATCTCCGCTTGTTGCGACTGAATCTCAGCCTGCTGAGACTTCACCGCTTCGATCAGCAGTGCCGTCAGTCTGGAATAGTCCACGCCCTGAGCATCGTGAGTCCGCGCATCATGAGAAACCACTTCAGGAACGACATGATCCACATCCTCCGCGACCACGCCGATTTCGCGCTTCCCGTCGGCCTTGCGGTTGTAAGACACGCCCTGAAGTTCCTCGACTTTCTCTAACGCGTCATGAATCGGCTGGATGTTCGTTTTGAACTGTCGTGAGCTGCGTGTAGTCCAGGAATCGGCCAGCGTCGTACCACCGGCTACGATTTCCAGTGTGTTTGCGGGCGTCTGTGTGCCAATGCCCATCTGGCCACTCTGAAGGAAGGTCACGAAGGGCGATCCTGACCCATAGGCGATGTCCAACTCTTCCGTGTCGCCGACTGGGATTTGCACGCGCCACTCCGGGCTCACTGCGTTGCCGAGAATCAAGCATGCACAAGCGCCCCCATCGGCACGGTTGATTTCGACGACGGCCGCGCCAGCAGGGGTGTTGGCCTGGACGGTAATCGTCGGGTTACCGTTCGGAACACTACTCTCCAGGCGCAGCCCAGTGTTCGCCCCTCCTACGATGTGAAGATTTGTGGTCGGGTTGATCCCGATCCCAACGTCGCCATTCGGCGCCTGGACAATCCTGGAATTTCCGAGGGACGTGCTGCTGGTCCATTTCGGAACACGGTTAGTAGAGCCACTTCCGGTTACTTGAGCAATCAACCCTACTGGAACACAGAGAACAGCAAGCAAAACCGCAATGCGACGTGAGTGCTTCATTAACACGCTCCTTTTCAGCATAGACGTTTGTGACAAACCCAAAATGCGAAAGCGATGTGTCTTCGCTCTCTCAGATTTCGTCTTGGTTTTTCCGCTTACTTGGATCGGCCCGAGGAATGGTGCGTTTGGGACTTCTTTAAGGAGAGGAGGATCAATCCGAGAATTCGGACGGAAGGGTCCGCTCTTTGCCAAACCGCCCGATTATCCGCTTCTGCCTGGCAGGTGTCAATCTCGGTTAGTAACAATCGGCGTGCGAGGGCCAACGATCCACAAGCGAAGACCGAGCAGAATCCGGGATTGACTTATTGCGCTGCTAGGACGTTCGAAAACAGCCCGCCACCTCAGTGGCGTGCGAGTTGTGGCAATACCGCCTTGCTGTCGAGACCCCTTCGGGTCAACTGTATAGCGAGCAACTAGACGAAAAAAAACGAGTAGAAATCGTGCTGGGTTGCGTAGTTACTCCCTCCGCCATCCCTTTCCTTTTCCCTGGAAAGAGTAAGGCATATCTCGTCAACTACAAGACTGGACTTTGATGACATTCGTCGAATCCTAGTGTTCTTAAGCGATGTAGACTGATGATGCTACTGTTTTCTGAGCCTCTGGGCCTACTACCCGAACTAAAAGCAGTCTGAGGATGCCGTTATGCTCCGTGGTCCGCTCGCCACCCTTTTCTTCCTTACCACCGTCCTCCTCCTCTGGTCCGGAGTCGGCGTCGCCCAGACTCTCACTTCCCAGACTCTCACTCCCTTGTGCAATCCTTCAGTGACTTCGCCGATCGTCGTTGTCTCTGCGGCGCAGCGCCTCGCGGCGGGCGCCAAAGCTCAACCGCCACTCACTGACACCAATAGTGGGTTCGCCTGGCCCGACACGCCCCTGGGCATTATCAAGGTGGACAACGGCTACGAATTTTTTGCCAGCGATGGTGGTGCGCACTACCGGCAGATGTGGGAAGGCCACTGGGTCGGCAACAACAAGTCCGGGTCGTTCACCACCACGATCGGTACGTTGGACAACCCGCTCGGTACTGGTGATCCTAAGGACGTCAGCGTCTCCCCGAATCCCGATATCTCGGTGAATCCCATTTATCCCAGCTATGGCTACATGGGCGGAGGTCCGGTCTATCAGGTCCCGGAAGGCATGACGGGGGCGGGAAACCTGCTGGCTACCTATCACGGAGAACTCCCCAATGACGCGCTCTACGCGGCCCTCGGCCTGGCGGCATCCACCGACAACGGACTGCACTGGACCGATCTCGGGGAGATCATTCGCCTGAACCAAGCTTACACAGTTGGACTCGACGGTTTTGAGATCGGCGATGGACCTCTGGTGCTCTCACCGGATGGCAAATATTTCTACTTGTATTTTCCCGACTGGATCGCGAACGGCTCGCTTCACACCACGAATGCTCAGGGCGTCTCTACTACTACGAATGTCTCGGTCGCGCGGGCGCTTGCTGCCGATGTACTAAATGCAGCATTCGGACCAGAGCCGCATCACGCCATCGCCTTCCAGAAATTTTATAAGGGCGGCTGGCATCTACAGCCCGCGCTTGGCGGAGGCTCCTCCGACCTTAGTCCCCACGCCCCATTTTCGGGCTATCTCGACATCCACTACAACACCGCGTTGCAGCGGTATGGGATGATCATCTCCGATGATACCCAGTTCGCTTACGCAGAATCCGTCGACGGTCTTGCCTGGACGCTTCCCATCTCGCTCGGCACCTTTGGCCCAATCGCGGCTTATCCTACCGCAGTCGGACTTGGCGAGGATCCGCACACGCTGGGCAAGAAATTTTACGTTTACTTCACCTACTTGCCAACCGACGGCACCGGATGGGCCAATGGCGCACTGCGCAGGCTTACGCTTACCTGCCAATGATCCAGTGACGCCGACCAGCAGAGGTAAAATGCCTGGGCCAAAAGAGAAGGCCCGGGCGCCCGGGCCATGATTTCTACAAGCTATTCCGCCACCGCTCCCTTCTCAATGACCACCTTCAAGTGCGCGGTCACTTCTTTGTGCAACTTCACCGGCACGGTGAACTCGCCCAGGGTCTTCAGCGTCTCGTGGAGCTGGATCTGTCGTAGTCCTGGGTTAATCCGCTTTCGCGATGGCGTGACCCAAGCGAGCCAGCCCGCGACATCCTCCAGATTCCCGTGTTCCTATGAGATGTAGACGGGTAACGCTCTTGCGATGGCATAATCTGAAATGGTGCTTTCCCGGACTGCCCTGTAACCAGACTCGAGGTACCTCATGCTGCTCCGCGCATTTCTCTCCCTTGTTGTCTTGCTAGCCACCTTCTTCCAACTTTCGTCCGGAGCCGCCGCTGCCCAAGCTCTCACCCCGCTCTGCCAGCCCTTGGTCACTCCGCCGATTATCGTCGCAACGCATGACCAAATCGTAGAGGCCGGCCGCAAGGCCGAGCCACCGCTCACCGATACCAAGGGCTTCGGCTTCGCCTGGCCCGACACGCAAATGGGTGTAATCAAGACGGCCGATGGCTACGAGTTTTTCACCAGCGATGGCGCGTTTCATCCCCGGCAGATTTGGGAAGGTCAGTGGGTCGGCAACAACAACTACGGATCGGTGGTCACCACCGTGGGCACGCTCGATAACCCGCTCGGCACGGGCATTCCCCGTGACGTCACCATATCCCCGAACCCCGATCCCGCAGTGAATCCCAACTATTCCAGCTATACCTATATTGGAGGAGGCCCGGTCTATCAGGTTCCCGAGGGTAAGGTCGGTGCGGGCAACCTGATCGTGGGCTATCATGCCGAGCTTCCTACCGACACGCTTTACGCAGTCCACGGGCTGGCTGCTTCCTGGGATAACGGTCTCCACTGGACGGATCTCGGCGAAGTCGCGCGCCCGAACCAGTCCTTCGCACCCAAGCTCGCTCCCGGCTTCGACGAAATCGGCGACGGCCCGCTGGTGATGTCGCCCGACGGCAAGTATTTCTACTTTTATTTTCCGGATTGGCCGGCCGGCACCACCACCGTGACCCATGTCTCAGTGGCGCGGGTACTGGCGTCTTCCTTGCTGGATGCTGCGTTTGGATCGCCGCACCCGCATACGGTCCCGTTCGAGAAGTTCTACCAAGGCAGCTGGAATCTGCAACCCGGGATCGGCGGAGCGTCCACCGACCTTACTCCAAACTCTTCGTCGCAGGAGCAAGGATATATCGATATTCACTTCAACAGTGGGATCGAGCGCTACGTGATGATTATCGACAACGACACGACGTTCTATTACGCCGAATCCGTCGACGCTCTAAGCTGGACAGAACCCACATCGCTTGGCGCCTTCGCCGACGGCGTAACGACACTCGCCCCTTATCCGAGGGCAGTTGGGCTCGGGGATAATCCACACATACTGGGGAAGCGCTTCTACGTCTACTACACGTTCTTGCACGAGGAAAATGGAGGCCTGCCCAGGGAGGGCAATTCGCTGCGGCGGATCACGCTGACCTGCCCGTGATTCCAAGAACCCGATTTTGCAGCGTCGGATTGAGATCCAAAATTCTGGCGCTTACTCCGCCACTGCTTCCTTCTCAATCACGACCTTCAAGTGCGCGGTCACGTCCTTGTGCAGCTTCACTGGCACGGTGAACTCGCCCAAGGACTTCAGCGGGTCGTGGAGCTGGATCTGGCGGCGGTCGAGGGTGACTCCCTTTTTCGCGACGGCTTCGGCGATGTCGCCGGAAGTGACCGAGCCGAACAGATGATCGTGCTCGCCCGAACGGCGCTGGAACGAAACTGACAGCCCGTCAAACTGCTTGGCGAGTTCTTCAGCCTGCGTCTTTTCCTTGGCCGACTTGCGCACCGACGCGGCCTTCATCTGCACGATGACGGCTTTATTGCCGGCGTCGGCTTGAATGGCCAGCTTGCGCGGGAGGAGATAGTTGCGTCCGTAGCCTTCGGCGACCTTCACGACGTCGCCGCGCGATCCCAGCTTGGTTACATCTTCTTTGAGAATGACTTCCATGTTATGACTCCGATTCGGAATTCTTTTGCCACGGATTTACACGGATTGTCACGGATAAAACGAAATATATAAAAAGCTCTATCCGTGAAGATCTGTGGAATCCGTGGCGAATATCTTTTACGATGCGCGCCCGGCGAATGGCAGCAAGGCGATATTGCGGGCCTGCTTGATGGCAGTGGCGAGCCGGTGTTGATGCGGCGAGCACACGCCGGTCAGGCGACGGGGCACGATCTTCCCGCTCTCGGCGACGAACTGGCCGAGCAGGCGGTAATCTTTGTAGTTGATGTCGGCGATTTTTTCGGTGCAGAATTTGCAAACTTTCTTGCGCCGGAAAAATTTGCGTCCACCTTCACGCGGAGGACCGCCGGGGCCGGAACGTCCGCCACCGCCGCCTCCGCCGAAGCGGGGACGGTCGCCGCCGCCGGAACGCTCTCCGAAGGGCCGCGAGGGGCGATCTCCGGATGGCGCTGGTGCTTTTGTCTCTTCAGTCATAATGCTCCTTTAACTCAGTGGCCAGTTCGACGGCCTACTTCTCTCTCGTAAAGTGGCGCGCAGCCAATCTCTGATTGCTGATTTTTGATTGCTGACTAACACCCCTGAACGCTGGGACTCTTCCGTCAACAAGCAAAAACCAGCAATCAATAATGGCTTACGCCGTTGCTGGAGTTTCCTGTGCAGCTGGCGCGGGCGCTTCTTCCGCCGCAGGCGCTGCCGGCTGCGCGCTCACTTTCTTTTTCGCGTCACGCAGCTTCTTGATTTTCTCCAGGCGCTTCTGTTCTTCGTCAATGCGCACGGTGAGGAATTTAATCACCGGCTCAGTAACGCGCAGGCGGCGCTCCAGTTCGTGAACAACCGTTCCCGCGCCTTCGATGGTCATCAGAATGTAAAGACCCTCGCGGAACTTGCGCACCATGTACGCCAGACGACGCTTTCCCATGCGGTCAATACTCTTGATCGATCCGGATGCCGAAGTCACGGTCGTCTCCAGGGTCGAAATCAGCTTCTCTAAATCTTCGTCCGCCATATCCGGCCGGACAATAAACATCAGTTCATAAGTTCGATTCATTCTTATCTCCAAATCTTGGCCGCGGATCTTCACGGATTACCACGGATAAAACTTCTCAAAGATTTTTGATCCGTGAGGATCCGTGCAAATCCGCGGCTAATCTTTCTCTTCTTTGCGGTTGAAGCGGTTCATCGCCGCTGCCGCACCTTCGCTCAAAATCACTTTCACCGCATCCGCGGCGGTGTCGAGCATTTCGTCTACTACCGCGAGTGCTGCCTTGTTCATTGGCGCCAGCAAATAGCGCTGGCCATCTTCTAGTTTGCGTTCCGGGGCAACGCCCATCCGGATGCGCAAAAAATCCTGTGTGCCCAGCGCACCGATGATCGACTCGATGCCGTTATGCCCCGCTGAACTTCGCCGTGTATGAATCCGCAGCGTGCCCAGCGGAAAATCCAGTTCATCCTGAATCACGATCAAGTCCGATTCCGGTTGCACTTCATACTCCGCGACCAACTCTCGAACCGACAGCCCACTCAGGTTCATGAAAGTTTCGGGCTTGGCCAGCAGCACCGGCTCGTCCCCAACCTGCATTCTTGCCGTCAGAGCCCGGCATTGCCGGTTTCTGATCTCGATGCCGAGCTCGCCGGCAATGCGATCCACCGCCAGAAAGCCCAGGTTATGCGGCGTGAACTGATACTCGATGCCTGGATTGCCGAGACCAACGATCAGTTTCACGCCACCATCCCCAACCATGTGGGGACAGCCGCCCTCGGCTGTCCGGCCGAGCGAAGCTCGGCTCTTGCCAGCACGGCGCTATTTCTTCTCCTTCTTCTCGGCCTTCTTCTCGCCCTTTTCGGGCTTCTCTGCACCAGCTTCGCCCTCGCCTTCGGCATCCGCCTTGCCCTTCTTGATAACCTCTGGCTCGCTCGGAGTTGCTCCAGCTTCAGCCGCCACAGCTTCCGGAGTAGCCACAACTTCTTCCTTCACTGAGGTTACGTGTGCGACGGGCTGATTCGCTTCGCTCAGGAACGTCAGCTTGTCGTTGTGCGGCAAATCCGAAACGCGCAGCACTTTGCCGAACGTCAACTCGCTCACATCGACATCAATGTGACTTGGAATGTCGCCAGGCAAGCACTCGATTTCCACTTCGCGCAGCATCTGCTCGAGAATCCCGCCTTCGGTCTTCACCCCGAGTGGGACGCCCTGAAGAATAATCGGTACATTGACCCGCAAGGCCTTGTCCATGGCGATGCGCTTCAGGTCAATGTGCAGCAGATGCCCTTTGATCGGCTCATACTGCCAGTCGACAATCATGACCTTGGACTGTTCTCCGCCGTGTAGCGCGAGATCGAAAATCGTATTGTGGCCGCTGTCAGACCGCAAAATGCGCAGCACGTGACGTGGATCCACAGTAACCGCCAGTGAGTCCTTGCCGGCCCCGTACACTACGCCGGGGATTTTTCCTTCTTGGCGCACGCGCCGGGCATCGTTCTTGGTGCCCGCCTCTCGCGGCTGCGCTTCCAGAGTATTTTGTTCAATCGTCGTTGCCATAATTTCGATTCCTTCTTGAAAAATTGTCATCCTGAGGCGACAGCCTTATCGTCGCCGAAGGATCTCGGCCTGCTCGACTGCCGCAGCCTAAATAAATAACTTACTGACCGAAGTCTCTTCATGATTCGCCTGAATTGCGCGGCCAATCAATCCCGCAATCGAAAGCACGCGGATCTTCGGCTCCTGCTTGGCCTCGTCATTCAACGGAATGGTATTCGTAACCACCACTTCGCGGATCACCGACTTCGCAATGTTCTCAACCGCAGGGTACGACAGCACCGCGTGCGACGAACAGGCATAAACTTCGGTTGCGCCGTTCTCCATCAACGCGGCGGCAGTCTTCACGAGCGTGCCGGCCGTATCGATCAAGTCGTCGATGATCAAGCACGTTCGCCCTTTCACGTCGCCGATGACATGCATCACTTCGGCCACGTTCACGTCAGTGCGCCTCTTATCGACGATGGCCAGGGCCGCGTCCACTTTCTTCGCGAAAAACCGCGCCCGCTCCACGCCGCCCGCATCGGGTGAAACCACCGTTAAATTCGGCAGGTTCAGCTTGCGGAAGTGATCGACCAGCACCGGCGAAGCGAACAAGTGATCCACCGGGATATTGAAAAATCCCTGCAACTGCGGCGTATGCAAATCGACAATCAGCGCGCGGTGCGCTCCGGCGGTCGTCAGCAGATCCGCGACCAGCTTCGAAGAAATCGGACTGCGCGGCTTGTCTTTGCGATCCTGCCGGGCATAACCAAAATAAGGCATCACCGCCGTAATTCGCCGGGCCGATGCGCGCTTCAGCGCATCGATCATCAGCAACAACTCCATCAGGTGCTCATCGACGCTGGTGCTTCTCCCGCCGTCCTTGTGCGCCGCGCGGCAGGTCGGCTGCATTACGAATACATCCGCGCCGCGCACATTCTCTTGAATCTGCACATAGGCCTCGCCGTCGGCGAAGCGTATCACCTGTGCCTGACCGCGCTGCATCCCGAGGAACTGACAGACTTCATCAGCCAGCGGCTCGTTCGCGGTTCCGCTGAAAATTTTGAACTTCTCATCTACCCGCGCCCGCGGCTTGCGGTCAGATTTTTCGTCGGGCATGGGCGGAGCGCTCTTTTCCACCTTCTCGGCTTTTTCCGTCGGCGTGACTAGAGTGGCCATAGTTAGCTCTTAGCCTTTAGCTGTCCGCTCTTAGCTTGGACCTCTGCTCTTCGCAACAGGCCAAGAGCTAAGGACTGACAACTAAAAGCTGATTTTCTGGCTGGGCCGCTAGGATTCGAACCTAGACAAAGTGCTCCAAAGGCACTTGACCTACCATTAGTCGACGGCCCAGTAAGCCATTGTTGATTTTGGATTGATGATTGTCGATTGGAACCCGGCCAACCAACATACTTATTGTCAATCAACAATCAAAAATCAACAATCAAAACTTTCCCGGACCATCTTTTCGGACCCTGTGACCAAGACCATGTAGCGACGACCGCCTCGGCCTTCCAGCGAACGCAAAGTCGAGCGCCCCTCCGCAGACCGCCTCTTGCAGCCAACCGACTCATCTCACAAAACTTCTCTTCCAGTACTCCCGCCGCGGTAGCGTCACCGTTACTTGCGCCGCCCAGCCCTGCTTTCGCAGTTTGGTCATGGCCGCGCTCGCCGCGTCTTTTGAGGCGAACAGCCCGTACAACGTGGACCCGGAGCCCGACAGCGACGCATATTTCGCGCCCGCGCGCTCCAGCGCACGCTTTGCTTCACTCAGTTCGGGATACTCAGGAAAGACGACCTGTTCAAAGTCGTTCTTGATCCCGGCCCGGACAAGCTCGAGAAGTGGATTCTCGCGCCGGCCCCTTCTAAAAGGAGCACCGGAGTAACTATCGCCCAGCCACGCCGACAACCCTCGGCCGAGCTCGATCATTCTATCGGATGCTTGCGGTAGCGTCAATTTGCCATCCCAGGCGGCAAAGGCTTTCGGCGTGGATATCCCCACTTCCGGAGTCACGATGACGCAGGGCGTCGCGGGAAAATCTTCGAGCGGATAGACCTGCTCGCCGCGGCCAATGCCGAGTATTGTCCCGCCTACAAGGAATAGCGGAAGATCAGAACCGACTTCCGCTGTCATGCGCAAGCGCTCTTGCGCTGGTAGAGATTTCTTTAACGCGCGCTCCAAGCCCAGCAAAACCGCGACGGCGTTGGCGGAAGCCCCTCCTAAACCGCCTTGCACCGGCAACCGCTTTTCAATCTCAATTGTTACCCGGCCCTTGGCTTTCAGCGAAGCCATTGCCTTTTCAACAATGCGGTAGCAGGTGTTCGATTCGTCGCGGGGAACGCGAGGGTCTGCGCATTGAATCTCAATTCCGCTTCCTCGTCCGATGGTTACTCGAATTACATCGTGGAGTCCGATCGTCTGATAGATCGTGAGCAGTTCATGGAATCCATCGTCGCGACGCGCGCCAATGCATAGGCCAAGGTTAATCTTCGCGAAGGATCGGACGATCACGGTCATGGGAGGATGATTGTAAAACGCGCCGAGCTTTTTGGGAGTTCATTTCTGGATTTTGCAGAGCCGAAGCTTGAGGTGCCTGATTGTCAATGGCGCTCTGACAGACAAATCATCTCCTCGACACGTGACCTTGGTAATCTCGACTGTAATCGAAAATAAGAGCACCTTAATAATAAGAAGATTCCGGTTATGAACTGGTAACTGCCCCCTGCTGGAATCAAGCACGACCGCAAACACGAGTGCTGCCGCTTCGGCGAACCCTGTGCAGCACGATTCCGCAAGATGCGGTGTAAGCCGTTGCGCGCGGAGTAAGACCGATCGACCCAAATTTAAGCCCGCGTTGCTACGCGACTCGCAAGCCGTGAGCAACGGGCGGTGGGCTATCAGGGAGTATTTGCAATGCGGACACTAATCTTTCGCTGTCTGCTGTTATTTTCGGTTCTCGCGGTCGCCACGTTTGCCACCGCGCAGAGCAGCTATAAAGTCATCTCCGTTACCAACGGTGGCACAATTGCCGGCACCATTAAATGGTCCGGCGCGGTTCCGCGCGAACTGGACTTTCCCGTTACCAAAGATCCCCAGATCTGCGATCCGCAAGGCAAGAAGTCCGTCAGCCTTGAGCGGCTCATCATCGGCCCAGATGGCGGGGTAGCGAACACCATCGTCTATCTCAAAAACGTGTCAGCCGGCAAAGCGCTGGAACTTCCCGAGCAGCGCCGGCACCTCGACCAGCGCCGTTGCCATTACGTTCCGCACATTCTTCTGGTGCCTGAAAAGGCCGATCTGCAGATGCAAAGCTCCGACGCTACTCTGCACACCATTCACATGGACGGAGCAGCTACTTATAACTTGCCCTTCCCTTTCCCCAATCAGATCAGCTCGCGCAACATGTCAACGCCTGGTCTGGTAAACCTCCGCTGCAACGGCGGCCACGTTTGGATGAACGCCGAGATGATGGTTGTCCCTCATCCTTATTACGCCGTCACCGACGAGAGCGGACGCTTCGAGTTCACCGGCGTCCCTCCGGGAACTTATCAGATCGTGGCCTGGCATGAAGGCTGGGGTCTGGCTGGGAAGGAGCAAGCGTTTGACGTGTTGACGGAACATGCCGTCCAGCGGCCGATTTTTACGGAACCGAAGACATGGGAGAAGTCAGTAACCGTTAACGCGAATCAGCCGAGCACAGTAAACTTTGTACTAGGAAACAAGTAAGAGGGTTGGGTCGTATGGGGCGAACACTCTTGTCCGCCAACTGACGGCGGTAAGTGAGACGGCCGGGCTTTCTCGACGCGAATCTCGGAAGAAACCCCGCTTCGCTTGCACAGTCTGCTCGTGGTTAGATTTCGCGGGCGGGGGCGCCCGCGCCACATTTAACTGCGGCGCTTATACAGCACGGCAAATTCAAATCCCGCATTTGCGGGGAATAACTCTGCGACTTTTCTTAACCGCTCGGCCAGCGCCGAGGGAGCCAGCAGAGGGTAATCCCGCTCCCGTAGATCGTAATAATCCACATCTAAAAATAGAGATAACAGATAGATCGAGATGGTATCGGAGAACGTAGCCTCAAAATACTCGTTCTTGAATTTCTCCGCATCGGGGCCGCCGGCCAGGGCCAGTTTGCGGGCTTCCCAAGCATCAAGAGAAGTCTCGCCACGCGTGCCAGCTTCAGCCTGCTTCCAGGCCAACTCGCTGAATTCGTGCGACAGCCCGGCGATCTCGACCAGCGCGTGCCCGACATTGATATAAAACTCGAACGCCACGGAAAACTTGTCGTCCATCAACCGCGTCGAAATAAATACGCACTGGGAATCGCCCAGGTTCAGATTGCGATGGCAGACCGCGATGTCGCTGAGCGCCACATCATAGCGATCCGCAATCAGGATCTCTTCCCCCTGGGTCACGGTGAGCGGAACAAAATAATAGGCTTTGCGTTTCAGCGCGGAAGCGATCTTGGTGGGCACCGCCGCAATCATCCGCTCCAGATCAAACGAGCTGATAGAGGTCTCGCCGGCCACGGCATAACACACGCCGTTCGGCGCCTGCGAAACCGGCGTCATCCGGACCACATCCGCGGGGCTCCGCGTTATAGCTGGCGCAACTTGCGACATTCTTGCTCTTTTATACACTAACGGGCTAGCTTAGAAGTATGCCGCTAACCCCGCACCCACCTCGCTGGTATGCGATCCCAGTGCGCGTCCTGCTGGTGACGTTCATCGGTACGCTCATATCATTCGCCGTCAGCCTGCTGCTCGGTATCATCGGGACCGTAGTCGCATCATCGCTGCGACATGTCAATCCCAACATGACCGTGGCCTACCGCGACATCGCGCTTCCAGCGGCCGTAGTCGCGGGAATCATCATCTTTGTGCTCGCGCTCACCATGGAAATCCGCCACTACCGGCAGTCCAAAACGCTGGCTGGGATCGAGCGGGTGAGCTAAGGATGACAGCAGATAAGTCCAGGGATCGTCGGCCCCGCATTGCCATCCCCATGCCGCACTCGCTCGACCGCGAATATGCCGAGCGCGCGATTCCGCAATACGAGCGCGCTGTCGAACAAGCTGGAGGTGAGCCGGTTCGCATCCCGCTCGATCACATGCAGGCCGAAGTTATAAAGCGCATCGAGGGTTGCGACGCAGTGCTTCTGCCCGGCAGTAAGGCCGACGTCGATCCGGCCAGATTCGGCGCGCCGCGCTCTCCTCATACCGCAACCGCAGACCCGCGCCGCGACGCCGTCGATGATTTTTTGCTGCGAGACGCTTACAGCTCCCGCAAACCGGTCCTAGGCATCTGTTATGGACTGCAGAGCCTCAATGTCTACCGCGACGGATCGTTGATCCAGCACATTCCGGATTTTCTGCCGGAAGAGTTGCGCACCCGGGTCGATCACGAAGCCGGGAAGAACGTCGCAGTCGCACACGCAGTCGAGATTGTGAGCGACTCCAAGCTGGCGGGAATCCTGACCGGAGGAACTGGGAAAGAACGGGAAGGGCACGACTTTAGTCGTGCCAATAACGGCTCTGAAAAAAATGGGGCTTTAGCCCCTCGTGGAGCCAAGCTCATCGTCCCCGTGAACTCTTCGCATCACCAATCGGCCGGCGAGATCGGCAAAGGCCTGCGCATCTCCGCGCGCTGCACCGATGATGGAATCATCGAGGCACTGGAAGGCACCGCCGCAGATCACTTCGTGCTTGCGGTGCAATGGCATCCCGAGCGCTCCGTGGACCTGGAGGAGGCTTCCCGCGCCATCTTCCGCGCATTGATCGACGCCGCAAAAAAGTGAGCGGCTGCTACTTCTTTTTCCGGGCCTTTTTCTTTTGAGCCCTCTTAGGAGTCGCTAACTTCTCCAGCAACACGACTACGTGTGCGATGGCGGCATTTTCCAGATTGAGCCCTTCCGGCGTCTTTGCTTTCAATCCAACACAATTGGCGTGAACATCCAACAGCTGCGCTACGCACATGCGAATCGTTGCCGCGTGCGGCCCGATCTTTGGCGCTGCCAGAATCAGGCTGGCGTCTATATTCCCGACGGTGTATCCCGCGTCCCGCACGCGCTTCAGCGCCTCACGCAAAAAGAGCACTGAATCCGCGCCCTTCCACTTCGGGTCAGAAGGAGGAAAGAGCGCTCCAATGTCCGGAGCAGCTACGGCCCCCAGAAGCGCATCGGTGATGGCGTGTAGCAGCACGTCGCCATCAGAATGTCCGCCCAAGCCCTTGTCGTGTTCCAGCGAGACACCGCCAATCTTCAGCGGAATGCCATTCCGAAATTCGTGCGAATCGAATCCGTAGCCGATGCGGGTCGTTGGTCGTTGGTCGTTAGTCGTTGGCATTTCGGGTCAGTGTCGATCTGAACTCTTTAAATAGAACTCTGCTAATTCCATATCGGCCGGGGCTGTGATCTTGATATTACGAGACGAGCCCATCACTACAGCCACTTCGTGGCCTGATCTTTCTACCAACGACGCTTCGTCGGTGCCGAGAAATCCGTCGGCGGAGGCTTCGTCGAACGCTTTCTTGATGACGCTGTAACGGAAGCCCTGCGGAGTTTGCGCCATCACGATACTCGCGCGGGGAATGGTCGCCTTGACCAGTGCACCATCAGCCGTGCGCTCGACTTGTTTCACCGTATCGACAGCAGGAAGCCCGGCGATCGCAGCGCCGTATTTCTGCGCCGCCTCGATTACCTCTTTAATAATTTCTGGGGTGACGAACGGCCGCACCGCATCGTGCACCAGAACAATCTCATCGGGTCCCGCTGCAACCGCATTGAGCGCGTTCTCCACTGACTGTTGCCGGTGCTCGCCCCCGACCACAAGCTCCACTTTTTTCTTGATGTCTTTAACTTCGCTCTCCAGCTGTGAGCGAAATCCTGCAATCTCATTCTCTCGAAGAGCAATCCAAATCTCGCTCACTGCCTCGACGGCGGCGAACTTGCGCAAGGTATGAATGAGAATCGGCGTCCCGCCCAGTTCGGTGAATTGCTTTGACGGTGACGATTTTTTTTTGGACTTTCCACCAACCGGCGTGGGAGCCATGCGGGTGCCAAGACCTGCGGCCGGAATTATTACGATCACCTTCATGGCGGGCTGCAAGTATACGGGGCATGAAGGGGTAGTTCAAATGCGAAGGCCGGTCAGCTGAGCGCGCCGTTGAGCATGAGAAGGTAAATGCAGCTGCATGCCGGGCGAATAGACCGTTAGTTGCCGGAGCCTTTTTATGGCTGCGGTTTTGTCTCCAGCAGGGCGCCCGGAACTGCGGCCACCGGCACCGCTGTGCCGCTGACAATTGGTGTTACGGGCGATACGGCCACGCTTGTGCGCGTGAAGGCCCGCTCATCCCATTTACCAAAGATCATCTTTCCAGCGGTTGTCTGCAACACTGACGTGACCGAGACGTCGATCGTTTTACCGATCATTTTGCGCGCATTGTCCACCACCACCATGGTGCCGTCATCCAAATAGGCCACACCCTGGTTGTATTCCTTGCCTTCCTTCAGGATAAAAACCTTCATGATCTCGCCCGGCAGCACGATCGGCTTCAGCGAGTTCGCCAGTTCATTGATATTCAGAACTTCTACTCCCTGGAGCTGCGCCACCTTGTTCAGATTGAAGTCATTCGTGATGATTTTTCCTTCGTAGACTTTCGCCAGCTCGATCAGTTTGAGATCGACTTCGCGGACCGCCGGAAAGTCGTCTTCGACGATCTGGATCGACAAGGTTGCCATTTTCTGCAAGCGCTGAAGAACGTCGAGGCCGCGGCGCCCGCGGTTGCGCTTCAGGGAATCGGCGGAATCGGCCACAAGCTGCAACTCGCGCAAGACGAACTGCGGCGTGACGATGATGCCATCGAGGAAGCCGGTCTCGGCAATATCGGCGATCCGCCCGTCAATGATGACGCTGGTGTCAAGAATCTTGTAACTTTTCTTGCCTTGCTTCTCGCCGCCAAAGACGCCTCCCAGAGCCGCCAGGTTCAGCAGATCACCCTTGCTGGCGCCGACGATCAGTCCTACGTAGGCCATCAGCAGCATGACCAGGATTTGCAGAAAACTCTGAGTATTACCGGCAGGCACACTGCTGCGGATTACAAGTGCGAAGAGGTAGGCTCCGCAGATCCCGAGAATGCTCCCGATAGCCGCGCCGATCAGCCGCTTAAGGCTGACCGTCCGCAACTTCCATTCGAACAGAACGATCCCCGCACCCACCAGCGCGCCTACGCCCGCATCTTGAGGTTGGGACAGCCGAAACGGCTCAATAAAATAGCAGGCAGTTGAAACTACGATAATAAAAAGAAGACGTACAAGAATTAAATCCACAGTATGACCTCCTCCGATGCGGCTCGCCGAAAAACTCTGGCGAATACACCGGCGCCCTTTCTCGCCGCCCCAGGCGGGAATCGGCAAATCAGCATGCGGAGCGCGCAAGAATTAGGGGAATGAATCTGCGCCCCGTCCGGCCCATGGAGGCACGGCCGGAAGACCTCAGTAAACCAACGCAAAGAGTATATACCGGAAGGTAAATCACCGGGCGAAGAAACTGGATGGCATCTGAGCCCCAGATCGACCCGAAAGCGACCGCGTCAGCTCCCAGTTTTAATTGGGAGCTTGGGAGCCGGGATGAAGCTACAGTCTTTTCCGATCAAGCCCTACAGTTTCCTACCCTTCGCGGGATTCACGCCATTTGCATCTCACGTCAGCAATCCGGCGACTGCTGAACGAACATGCAGCTCGCTTACCGTGACGCCATCAAGAAGATGACGTGGAGATGCTCATGAAAGCTTTAAGATTTTTGAATCTGGTGATTCTCTCGGCGCTGGTCGGAAGTACGGCTTTGGTTTACGCGCAAGAGGAGAAACAACAAGACGAGAAACCCGCGCGGCAGGAGGAAGCCAAACCTCAACCTAAGCAGGACGAAGCGAAACCCTCGCGGCAGAACGAAGCTAAGCCTTCGAATCAAGATACCCGAGGAGAAAAACAGGATCAGCAGCGCGGTCAGGAACAATCCGGCGATCGGGCAAAGCCGCAGGGACAGGAACGCCCTGAGACGCAAGGCGACCGCAACAAACCGGCGCAAGAGCGTCCGCAAATGCAGAATGACCACAATCAGCAAGGGCAGCATTCGGAGATGCAAGGCGATCATGGACGCAAGGGCGGACACATCCCAGACGATCGATTCCACGCCCAATTCGGCCGGGAACATCACTTCAATGCAAGAACCGTAATCGTTCAGGGTCGTCCGCAGTTTCAGTATGGCGGCTATAACTTTGAACTGATCGATGCCTGGCCTTCGGACTGGGCTTATACCGACGATTGCTACATCGACTACATCGACGGAGAGTACTACTTGATCGATTTGGTTCACCCGGGTATTCGTCTGGCTGTTTTCGTCGTAATGTGACAAAGCAGCGCCAATTTTTGTAACGAAGGCGGGCGTCTTGAGTCGGGATTCAGTTCTGCTGGATTCACCCTCGAGAACGCCCGCCTTCTTTTTTGGGGACTTTCGGCAAGCGTCGGGCGTAAGCCGCGCGCAATAATCATCCTGCTAAACTCGGCGGTATGAAAGCACTGGTCATTACCAGTTTGTCTGGACCGGGCTCCCTCGCCATACAAGACTTCCCGGAACCGACTTTAAAGGCGGGACAAACGTTGGTTCGCGTCGCGGCCGGAGGACTGAATTTCGCCGACTTCATGACGACGCAAGGCGGCTATCCCGGAACGCCAGCGCCACCACTGATCGCAGGACGAGAATTCGCCGGCCTGGAACAGAGCAGCAAGCGCCGCGTAATGGGTTACATCCAGTGGGGAGCATTCGCCGAAAAGGTCGCCGCTTATTCCAACATGCTCTGGCCCGTTCCGGAACATTGGAGCGACGAGCAAGCCGCCGCGTTCCCGGTGAATTACTTCACTGCGTATTTGGGTTACTGGCAGGCGGGAATGACCAACCCGTCCGCACCGGGCCACACCCATCGCGCGCTGATTCATGCAGTCGCGGGAGGCGTGGGAACGGCGGCGGTGCAGATCGGTCGCATCCTCGGCGTGGAAATGTATGGAACATCATCGTCCGATATAAAACTCGCGCGCGTCAAAGAGCTCGGGCTTCAACACGGTATCAACTACAAGCAGCAAGACTACGAAGAAGTTGTGAAGAATCTCACTCGAGGCGAGGGGGTAGACGCTGTTTTCGAGATGCTCGGCGGCGAACACACAGCCAAGAGCCTGCGCTGCCTGCGAGACTTCGGACGCGTCATCCAATACGGCACCGCAACCGGCAAGCCGCCCCAGCTTGATGTGCGGGCGCTGTATGCGAAGTCCGCCAGCGTTCAGGGCTTGTGGCTGACCTATCTTTCGCAGAAACGCGAGATCATGGACCCGGCGTGGAAGCAGCTTTCGGAATGGATTGCGCAGCGCAAGCTAGCGCCGGTGATTGGGCAGATTTTCCCGCTAGAGCGGGCTGTGGAAGGTTACAAGTCGCTGCAGGAAGGGAAGAACTACGGGAAGGTAGTGCTGAAGATCGAATAGCCAGGATTGACACACGGGCAGTGTCAATCAGGGAACCATCTCGTTTCAATCCGCGATAAGCTCAGCCAGAGATGTAAGGCTCTGATAGGCTTTTTTTTAGCCAGCTTTTTACGGCGGTTTGCCTAACCGAGGCTCAGCGCTCCCGAGCAATCTGCGGCCCATGACCAAACTATTGCGGTTCTTTCGACCGTCTCACCAGCACTCGGCTTTCTCGGCCACGCTCTTGCTGATGGGGACCGTGATGCTATCGCGCGTGATCGGATACGTTCGCGAAGCTTATATTGCCTACGCATTCGGCGCCGGATCGCAGACTGACGCCTACGTTGCCGCCTTCACCCTGCCCGACTGGCTCAACTACATCGTGGCCGGGGGTGCCGCTTCCATCACATTCATCTCGATCTATACACGCTTTCTCGCGGAGAAGCGCGACGCCGACGCGCAGAAGACGTTCTCGGTAGTTATCACGGTCATGTCGACGGTGATGATTATCGGGACCATCATCACGGAAATCTTCACCCCGCAATTCGTCCGCTGGATGTTTCGCGGCTTTTCGCCAGAGCAGGTTGTCTTGACCGTACACTTGACTCGAATCCTGCTGCCGGCGCAGATCTTCTTCTATGTGGGTGGCGTGGTTTCGGCCGTGCTGCTCTCGCATCGTCTGTTTCTTTTTCCTGCCTTCGGGCCCCTGCTATACAACGTTTTAATTATTCTCGGCGGGGTAGTTGGTGGGCGGCACTTTGGGATCGCTTCGCTGGCTTATGGAGCGGTGGCGGGCGCCATCGTGGGTCCATTTCTGGCCAGCGTGCTGGGTGCGGTGCGCATCGGGACCGGATATCGTCCCTCGTTCGACGTCACCAATCCAGCATTTCGCGAGTGGGTGCGGCTTTCGATACCGCTCATGCTTGGGGTTTCGCTGGTGACGGCCGACGACTGGATTCTGCGCCACTACGCTTCCAGCGGCATTGGCGACATTGCCCGCCTGAACTATGCGAAGCGGCTATTCGCCGTGCCGATTGCGGTGCTGGGGCAGGCCACGGGGCAGGCATCGTTGCCGTTCTTTGCACGGCTGTTCAACGAGAAGCGCCTGAAAGAATTCGCCACCACGGTGAATGATTCAGTCTACCGCGTCGCTGCCGCATCATTTCTGGCCACAGGATGGATGATGGCCGCAGCCTTCCCTCTGATTGACCTGGTATACCGCCGCGGACGATTTCTGGTTTCCGACACGCAGACCACGGCGGTTTATTTTTTCTGGTTCTCGTTGTCGCTAGCCCTCTGGTCCGCGCAAGGACTTTATGCCCGCGCATTTTACGCCGCCGGCGACACGCTGACGCCCATGGCTGCGGTCACGATTATCACCAGCGCTTCGCTTCCGGTATATTCCTTCCTCTTTCACAAATATGGCGTGGTCGGACTGGCGGCGGCTTCTGATATTGGGATTGGAGCGAATTTATTGGCGCTGGCCTGGTTGCTGCACTATCGAAAAATGGTCTCGCTCAGAACGCTGCGCTGGGATGAATTGGGAAAGTCGGCGGTAACGGCGCTGGTGGCCGGGGGAATCAGTTTGGAAGTGGCAAAGAGCGTCACGCCGTTGATTGCGGGTCAGGGCAGCCGCGTAGCAGATTTGCTGCAACTGGGATTGATCTCTGTCACATGGGCGGCGGCAACTGCGGCGGGGCTTTGGATCTTGAAGTCGCAACTGCCGAACGATCTGCGGCGGCGTAAAGCGACGGCTTATCCCGCGGTGGCCGAAGGAGAAAGCAAAGAAATTCTGGGGGCGGGAACGCAGCCGTAGTCGTTGAAAGTGTACCCCACTCAGGACTGTGCTTGCCGCGCGATTCGGGTTATCTTTGCGCTGTATTGGTAACGATCCATTCTCACATGAGCATCTACGTCGAGGTTCTTATCCGCGGCGAAATGGATGACCTCTGGCAAAAAACGCAGGATCTCTTGCCAATACGATGTGAACGCGGAGAATAAAAGTTCTATTGCGCGAATGTTTCTTCTTTCCAAACCTTCTGAGTCGCGAATTCGATCCATTCTCATAGATCAGCGTGCTAAAGATTTTTCGTACACAGAGGTCGGCGCAACTCGCGGGGAACTACCTTCTGGGTACGCAGTCCTCCGTGGTCGCATCCACTTAGGCCAGGGTTCCGCAACATTTGACCGGGCGGTGCAAGCGCTGCGGCAATGGAAAATGTTCGATCTGCCCGGTATTCGGCTCTGCTGGCCAGATAGGCCGATTCAACCCGGCGAAACCGTGGGCGTAACGATTAAACACTTTGGGTTTTGGTCTCTCAACTTTTGTAAAATTGTTTACGTAATCGATGAAGATGGCCCGATGAAGCGATTCGGGTTTGCATATGGAACATTGTGCGAGCATGCAGAACAAGGCGAGGAACGTTTTACGGTCGAATGGAATCGCATAAACGACCAGGTGTCGTTCGATATTCTGTCCTTTTCGAGACCAGGGAATTTGGCAGTCGAAGCAGCGTATCCATTGGCGCGCCGGATTCAAAAGCGATTCCTGCGTAGGTCTTTAGCTGTAATGGTCGAGGCAGTAAGGCGAGATGATCCGGAATAAATAGCTACTGCGGCGTGCTCAACATCGGCACCGTCGCCGTAACCACCGTGGAAGGATCGTCGCGGAGTTTGAGATAGAGCGTAGTCCCCTTCGGCGAGGGAATCCTAAGTTCGGCTTCGACAAAGCCGTCGGGCACGGTGACAGAATTGGCGAAGTCGGGATCGGCGCTGACTGAGTCGATCAGAAATAATTTATTCCCGCTGAGCGTGCACTGTTTTTCCGCACCGCGCGAGCAACTCACTCCTTCGAGTAAGGGGATCCGTACCAGAGTTACCAAAGGCTGCCAATCGCCTTCAATCCCATCCGCCGCGATGGGACGAAATTTCAAGGGGCCGAAGGCCGATGGACCCAGCAGCTTCATGGGATCGAGTACCGCAAAAATTGTCTTGGAATCCTGCGGCATAAGATTGCCGTCTTTTTCGCTCAGCAAAACACGGAAGGATTCATCGGCGGTGGCAACCTCGATTTTTTCGTTGTAGGAAAAAGCCTCAGGAACCTGGGTCTTGAGGAAGAAATTCAGGCGCGAGTCTTGCGGCAGCTCATCCGCATTCTGCAGCCTGAGTTGCGAAGGCGGCGCCGATGGCTCCAACTGCACGCTCTTGCTCAGCATCGTAACGTGCGGGCGAGGAGCTTCGACTGTGCTCTTGAGATCAAGAGAGCGGCCATCTTTCAGGGTTACGTGTAGAGTGATCGAATCCCCTTCCTGCAACGGCTTTGCTGAGGCATCCTTGGTGGCAACCTTTAGTTCATCCTGCTGATTGGCTCGTGAAAGGTTTTGCGGAGTGAAATGCAGGCCGTTCACCTCAAGGCCTGTAACCTGGTCGAGGCGTGTGCCTTTCAGAACACCGTCAGCGTCTCCGGCGTGAATTTTGAACGCGTCCAGGCGTCCAGCCTCAGAGTAGGTGTGCAGCGGAATCTCATCAGGCTGGCGCGAGCCAAGTTTGTGGATCACGATGGTGACCGGTCCTGCCGTCGCGGTCTGCAGTGGGACCTTCACCTCCAACTCGTCGGGCTTGGCAACTTTCCAGACTGCCTCCGCGTTTTTTCCCTGTTCATCCCGCAAGGCAACGCCGCCGACGCAACACGCAGCCGGAGACTGGAGATGTAAAGTATCTTCGCGGCCCACAATGAGAGCGCTGGCGTCTTTGGAAGCGACGATCCAGTGGCCTGCGATTGAGCTGCGCAACCGAAACCGCGGACCATCGAAAGAACGAAAGCCCCAACTTCCGCGCAGGATGCCGCTGACCTCGCCTTCCAATTCCACTGCCTGGACCTGTTTCGTATCGATCACGAATCCGCCCCGTCCTGGATCGGGCGTAGCCGGAAGATCAATGCCGGGTCCTGACTTGGTTTCCACATGAAGAACGAAGTCGCGGGCCAACGAGGTTGCAAACGCCAGCGGAGCGCCATCCGCGGGCAGGACTAGAGAAGGCGCGTCGACGCAGAAAACCTGCGCGGCATCAATCGCATGCAAAGGCGGTGCAGGAGCTGTACGCAGCAGCGGCAACGCGATCACGATCACCGATTTCGGATTGCGAAACGAGGGAGCGGAGTTTAGACGAAGATTTAGGTCGTCCTTCTTAGGCAGCGAAAGGGCAGGGATGTATTGATACTGCGCCGTGTGCGCGCTCCCCAGAATTCGAACGACGTCGACGACAGCGCCTACATAAGCGCTGTAATAGCCGCCGCGGGCGGTCGGCGTGGCACTAACCTGCGCCAGCAAGTCGGTGGGAGATCCGGTGGTCAAAGTCGTCACCAGACTCTGGCTGTGGGCGTCGTCTAGAACAAGTTGGTCTGTATTTTGGGTAAGGCAAGGAGCCTGCTGGGCGCTGGGCTTGTCGAAGCACTGCTGATCGAGACGCATGTTGAGACTGCGCGCCAGTAGGGTGGTGTGAGTTTTCATTTCTTCGGGATCGGTTGTGGAAGACTCGCGCACCGCATCGAGATATTTTTCCAGGCGCTGGCGGTCCAGGCTCGCCTGGTCAAGATCTTGTGCAGCCCGCACGAAGGCTCCGGGCTTGCCTCGAACCGCGCTGCGCAAGCTGCCGAAGGCTCCGCCAGTTTCCGGTGCAAGGAACACCAACGCTTCTTCCGCTCCTTCGGGAACGGTGATGAAGAGTCCTTCCTCACGAACCGGCTTGCTCCACGCATCAACCCGGATAAACCAGGAATCCGGAGGAGGGTTTGTCGCCCCTCGTAAAAACGCGACGACCATCACGTAGTGGACTGACTGCGTCTCTGGCAGGTCGGGATGGACCCATAGCCGGTCCTTGGCTTGAAGATTCGGTACCTCGGCGATGGGCAGAGTGCGGCCGTCCCTTTGCACACGAACTTCGACCTTCGGCCCGATCAGGTCAAACGCAGCGGCGTCAGCCCGCAACAACGGACTCGTGGCCAACAACAATAAAATGTAAACACCCAGCAAGGAAATTTGAAAACGGTATGCCAAATCGATCAAAACGCACTTCTCCCTTTTCAGATTTCAAGGACGGTCCTGAGCGGCGGTCAGGTCGAACCGAAACAGGCGAACTCGAGCCAATTCGATGAGAAACCAGATTCGATGAGAATCGGTGGATGGTTTATGTTACTGCGGCCATATCGATGCGGGCAACTCACCAAGGTTCACCATGTCACCAGCAGCGTCGACCGGCGTCCCCGAAGTCAGTCTACGAGACAAAGCGGCGGGAATTCGCGTTCTCCGCGAACTCCGCCGCTAGCTTTTGACAAATCAGTGACGAGGCGCTACCAACGCGGAACTAGGCGCGCGCGCCAACCACTGCCGGCTCGGGGGCCGAGACAATCTTCTCTTCGCCGTTGGCCTTACCCTGAGCGGGCTGCCCACCTTTGCGAATGTCGATGCCGCCCTTGAAGTAGGCACCGTCCTCAATTGAGATACGCGCTGCTACTACGTCGCCTGTGAGCGAGCCGTCGCTGCGAATATCCACCCGGTCACTGGCGGTGATGTTGCCCCGAACTTTGCCGAGTACAACAATCTCGCGGGCATTGATGTTGGCAGCAACCACTCCATTGCGGCCGATCGTAACCCGATTGCCGGCCAAGCTGATGGAGCCTTCCACGCGGCCGTCGATGTATAGCGACTCCGAACCAGTTACCTCGCCTTTGATTACCAGCGATTTGCCGATGGTCGCCTGATCCGCGGTGGTGGTGGTTGAAGAAGATGTCGCCGGGCGCGGACCAGGACCAACGGCGGGCTGCTCACTCGCCATGGTTGCAGGGGCGCTCGGGGTAGACATGGTTGGACGTTCCGGCTCGGCTGGCCGGCCAGGGGTCGTAGGCTGATTCGTCGGCTTCCACATGGGTTACAAACTTCCTTTCCTCGTTGGGATTGGGATCACGTGCCGCACTTGCGTGACCAAATAGAATTGTACTCCCCAGTCTCAATGCGAGCGCTGTGGAAAACCCTTTATTTTCAACAGAGTTTCCTAGCATGGTACCGACTTTGGTATCCGAAAGCACCCGCTGTTTGCGCAGCGGCGCTCTACGTTTGGCCTTCATACAGTGTAAGGATTCCCAAGAGATTCAGCGAAACTACAGTTTTATTGTCGCTCGGAGTATGCTCTTGGCTCGAACATTTGTCGCAGCTTCCATCCAGCCATCAGGAGCAAACTATGTGGGACCCAGCCGTAATCTCTGCTACGTCTTTCAACGTCGGTCGACCGCAACCCGGGGAGTACGCGCCCTATTACGAACGCTACGTAGCCTTGATTCCGGGCGAGCAGATTCTGGATGCGCTTGACCAGCAACGGCGGCAAACCATGCTATTGCTTTCCGGACGCGACGATGCCGACGGCGATTTCCGCTATGCGCCGGGGAAGTGGTGCGCCAAGGAAGTGCTGGGTCACGTTTGCGATACCGAACGCGTCTTTGCTTACCGCGCCATGCGCATTGCGCGCGCCGATGCCACGCCCCTCGCAGGGTTTGAGCAGGACGACTACGTGCGCAATGGGCCTTTCGCGAATCATCCCCTTAACGATGTGGTCGAGGATTTCATCGCGGTGCGCCGCGCCACACTTTCGCTCTTGCGTAATCTCGATGAAGCCGCGTGGCAGCGGCGCGGCATTGCCAACAAGAACGAAGTTACGGTGCGCGGGATCGCTTACATCATCGCCGGACACGAGTTGCATCATCGCGGCATTCTGGAAGAGAAGTATTTTGCGGCGAGCCGGTGAGAAAAACGTCGTTGGTCGTTGGTCTTTAGTCGTTGGCAAATCGCTCAACGCAAATTTTAGGCTAGGATTATGGCATCAGCGTTTGGCTAACGACCAAGGACTAACGACCAACGACTGTTCCCATGATTTCCGATTCCGTAATCCTCAAACACATCGCACGCCAGCCCAAGCGCTCTGCTGGATTCAAGCAGTTGGTGCGCGAGTTGGGATTGCATGGAAGTGCCCGCGGAGACCTCGATACTCGTCTTCAGAAACTCGTCACTTCCGGCGATTTAGTTCAGCTCAATTCCGACCGCTACGCCCTGCCGCAACCCGCCGCCGACAAGGCCTCCGACAAAAATGACAAGCATCTTGTGGTTGGACGCCTCACCATGCATCGCGATGGCTTCGGCTTCGTCATACCTGACGCGAGTTCGCTCAGTCCATCGCTCAAGTCGCGTCTCGTGGGCGATATCTTCATTCCGCCACATGCTATTGGGAATGCGATGCACGGCGACCGCGTGCTGGTCGATGTCGTCGCGACTCGTCCCGATGGCCGCGCCGAAGGCCGCATCGTGAGGCCCGTCGTCCGTGCGCATCCCACCGTGGTTGGAATTTTTCATTACGGCACCCGCCACAATACCGTCAAGCCGCTCGATAGCAAGATCACCATGGACATCGTGATCCCGGCGGGGTCTGAGATTCCTGACGTTCAGGAAAAGGTTCAGGAAAAAGCTCACGAAAAAGCCGCGGAAACGCCCGCGCTGCGAAAAAAGTCTGTTGACCGAGTGCTCGGCGAAGAAGCTTCTCGCCGCGCAGATTGGGACGATCTTGAAGGCATCGTCGTCGATGTCGAAATTACCGATTGGCCGACGCCGACGCAAAATCCCAAGGGCCGGGTCGTTGAAATTCTTGGCCGGCAAGACGACTTCGGAGTCGACGTTGAGATCACGATTCGCAAATTTCATCTGCCGCATCACTTTCCTCCGGCAACGCTCGAAGAGGCGCAGAACATTCCCGCTGTCATTCCGTCGGCGGAACTTCTCCATCGCCGCGATTTCCGCACGCTGCCCATCGTCACCATTGACGGCGAAACTGCCCGCGACTTTGACGACGCCGTCACTGTGCGCCAACTTTCCGGTGGAAATTTCGAATTGCAGGTGCATATCGCCGACGTGGCGCAATACGTCATCCCCGATTCGGCGCTCGACCAGGAGGCGCGGCTTCGCGGCACCAGTGTTTACTTTCCGGACCGGGCCGTCCCCATGCTGCCGCTGGAATTGTCGACGGACATCTGCAGCCTGCGTCCGCAGGTCGAACGATTGGTCTTGTCGTGTGTGATGCAGATCGATGCTCGCGGAGAAATTCTAGGCTATGAACTCTGCGAAGGAGTAATCCGCTCGTCCGAGCGCATGACGTATACCGCCGTCAACGCCGTACTCGAAGGCGATGCCGCGACCCGCGAGCGCTATGCGCCGCTGGTGCCGACGTTCGAGCTGATGCGCGATCTTGCCCTGATCCTCAACCGAAAACGACAGCGCCGGGGATCGATCGACTTCGACCTGCCGGAGCCGGTCATCGAGTTCGATGAATTTGGCTTGATGAAAAGCATTTCCCGCTCCGAGCGCAACACCGCTCATCGACTGATCGAAGAGTTCATGCTTTCGGCCAACGAGTGCGTCGCGCAGTATCTGGAGTCGAAACGCATTGCGTCGCTCTACCGTGTCCACGAGAAGCCGGATGCAAAACGCGTTTACGATTTCGAAGTGATTGCCGCAACGTTCGGATATTCCCTGGGAGTGGGCGCGTTGCCCATTCACCGCGTGCAATTCAAAACCGATCGCCGTGCCGCGCGCGGTACCGGCAAACAGGCGCGCACCATCGAAGTGCCGAAAGATGTCCACATCACGCCGCGGATGTATCAGAAACTGGCGGCCAAGATCGCTGGCAAACCAGAAGAGCGCATCTTGAGTTACCTGATGTTGCGCTCGCTCAAACAAGCGCGCTATTCGGAAGAAAATCTCGGCCACTTCGCCCTGGCTGCCACGAGCTATACCCACTTCACGTCGCCGATCCGACGCTATCCGGATTTGATCGTGCACCGAATTTTGAAGGACGTGCTGCACGAATCGGCAGAAAAGCACGATGGAGAGATTCCCGTGGGGACATCTCCTGCTGTATTCACTCGCCACGCGCAGACGGAGTCGCCCACGCCGTGGTCCAAGCGGCGCGATCACGACAAAGATCAAGAACTCGAACCCTTGAGCGGTCCCATTCCTCTCGAAGAGCTCCACAGCATCGCAGAGGAATCCAGTCAGTCAGAACGCCGCGCCGATGAGGCCGAGCGCGATCTCATGGAGGGAAAGAAAGCCAAGTTCATGCAGGACCGCGTCGGCGAAGATTTCGATGGGCTCATCACCAGCGTCACCAAATTCGGCTTCTTCGTCGAACTCACCGATTTGTTCGTGGAAGGGCTGGTCCCGCTGAACACGCTCACCGACGATGTCTACGCTTATCACGAAAACACGCGCCAGATCATCGGACAGCGCTCGCGCAAGACCTACAGCCTGGGACAAAGAATTCGCGTGATCGTGGACCGCATCGACCCGGTGGAAAAGAAAATTCAGTTCGCGGTTTTAGACGAAACGCCGGCGCGGCCTCCAGCGCACCCGCGCAAATCAAAACGCAAGCGACCCAGGCGGCCTTCCTGACGAGCCTGCTAATCGAATGCGGCGAAACCGTGCCACTAATGATAAAATCCCCTAGTTAACCCCATCCGCTGCGAATGCAAAACAGCGGGTTCCTTCCTAGTCGGGACGTGGCTCAGCCTGGTAGAGCACTCGCTTGGGGTGCGAGGGGTCGGCAGTTCAAATCTGCCCGTCCCGACCAATTAACTCCGGAAATGCGCAAACCTGCACTCCCGATTATCCCCGAACCAAGAAAAGCACTTTGAATACCACCCCCCGCTCGCGCACAATCTGAGAAAGTTCCATGCGTCAGGCGATCGACGCCGCCTCGTCAAAGTTCTTTCCAAAGCCGCGGTTGCAAGTAGTTCACTTCGGGGGATTCTTATGTCCGGGCAAGTCATTCTGTATTTTGAGGATCAGGCCGACGCGCTGCGTTTTGCATTGGCCGCTGGGTCAGTGATGGCGGGCGACGGCGCGCGCGTTACTGACGATCTACTTCAGGAGACGGCGCGCGTCAGCCGGATCCGCCTGGACGCAGCGAATGCGGGAAAGATCAAGAAAGCAGCGTCCGAACGCGTCGCTTGAAGATTCGCCTGATGAAGATCTGACTAGCCCATCCGCCGCGTGGAAAGCAAATTCAAAATCTCGCGCAAACCCTGGCGGATGCGCTGGATCTCGGCTGGCGACTGCGCGGGGAATGGAATCGCCGCCTGACCTTTATCGCTTTTCGTTTCTGACCGCAGTTGCTGCCTCGCGCCCACAATCGTAAATCCTTGATCGTAAAGCAATTGCTTGATGCGCAAAACGCTTTCCACGTCGCGTCTGCGATACATCCGTTGTCCCGTGCTGCTTTTCACTGGCTTGAGTTGCGGGAACTCGCTTTCCCAGAAGCGCAGCACGTAGGCGGGCAGGCGGCACAGCGTGGCGACTTCGCCGATGCGGAAGTACAGCTTATCCGGAATGAAAATTTCATCCGTCTTATTCTTCGCTGCGTTCTTCGCTGCGCTCTTCGTCGTCCTGGGACTCATATTCTTCGCACCCGTTCGACCTTGGCGTGCTGAATATTGTGACACACACTGGAGTTCCGCGTGGAGAATTTTGCGGGTCAGGATAGTGATCGGCACCAGGAATGGGAACTTAGCAATTAGTCCGCGCGGCCATCAGCATCTGCCGCAGACCAATTCCGTAGGGCTAAATTCTAATTGCCAATTGCTCTCAAAAGGAAACGCCTCTCAAGAGGTGCTTCTCTTGAGAGGCTGGTTGAAAATCTCGGCCCGTGCGAAGTATCGTTTCGCCGACGATTAGTGTTTCTTCTTTTTTGCCTTCTTTTTCGTTGCCATGAAGGTTCCTCCGTGAGCGATTTTTCCCTTGCAAAGGTTCTAAGTACTGGGCCCAAATGCGTTACGCCACCCAAGTTCTGGTACGGGTAGCATCGTTAATACAAGATATTGCGGCACTGTGAACACAGTGTCAACATAAATTTGTTGGAAATAAAAGAATTTCACTCGGGAAGTCCGTCGCTGGTCGCTAGTCGCTAGTCGTTTGCACTTTGACGCGAAGAGCTTTTGCAACTGAAAACGTTTGAGAGCAGGCCTGTCTCAAAGCAACTCGTCTCTTTGCCAACGGCCAACGACTAACGACCAACGACTAACTTCCGGTACACTGCGCCACATGAAGATCGATCCCATTGAATTGGAAATCTTCAAGAACCTCTTCCATTCCATTGCCGAGGAGATGGGCGCCGCTCTTCGGCGGACAGCGTTTTCTCCGAACATCAAAGAGCGCCGTGATTATTCCTGCGCTGTCTTCGATGGCGATGGAGAAGTGATCGCCATGGGCGACCACATGCCGGTCCATTTGGGCTCAATGCCGATGTCGGTGCGAGCCGCCATCGCCGCCTGCGACATGGGAGCGGGTGACGTAGTCATGTTGAATGATCCCTTTCGCGGAGGAACGCATCTACCCGACATCACCCTGGTCGCACCTGTCTATGTGAACGCGAACCGGCGCCGTGTCAGCAAAGTCAGGCTAAATTCTCATCCACGAAGAACCGGACGACTTCCCGATTTCTACGTCGCGTCGCGCGCTCATCACTCCGACGTGGGAGGAACTTATCCAGGATCCATGGGACTGTGCCGCGAAATCTACCAGGAGGGATTTCGCATTCCACCCGTCCGCCTCATCCACCAGGGCGTGATGGACAGAGATGTATTGGCACTTCTGCTTAACAATGTACGCACCCCTGAAGAACGCGAAGGCGATTTGCGCGCCCAGATCGCGGCCTGCCACACCGGTGCGCAGCGACTCCGCGAAGTGTGCGCGCGATATGGAATCAACCGGGTCACGCGCGCCGGGCAGGAACTTCTGGAATATTCCGAGCGATTGATGCGCTCATTTCTGGAACGGGTTCCGCAAGGTTCGTATACCGCGGAAGATTTTCTGGACAATGACGGTATCACCGACAGGCCGGTGAAGGTCGCTGTGACTGTGACCAGTAGCCGAAAGGGAAAGGTCACAGTAGATTTCTCAGGAAGCGATCCGCAAGTCGAAGGCAGTGTGAACGCGGTCGAAGCGATTACCTATTCGGCCTGCTTCTACGTGTTTCGCTGCTTGCTGGCCGATGACGTTCCCGCTACGGCGGGACTGATGCGGCCCATCCAGGTTATTGCCCCAGAAGGCACGATTGTGAACGCGCGGCCGCCTGCGGCAGTTGCCGGCGGGAATGTGGAAACTTCGCAACGAATCGTTGACGTTCTTCTGCGCGCTCTGGCTCAAGCAATTCCTGGCCAGATTCCTGCCGCCGCCTCCGGTACCATGAACAACTTAACCATCGGTGGAATCGATCCGCGCACGAAGAACCCCTTTGCATACTACGAGACAATCGCCGGCGGCATGGGCGCGCGCCCCGGCAAAGATGGTGTCTCTGGCGTGCATACTCATATGACAAACTCGCTGAACACGCCGGCGGAGGCGCTGGAGTACGCGTACCCTTTGCGGGTTCGCCATTACTCGCTTCGTTCCGCCAGCGGAGGAGATGGCGAGCACCGCGGCGGTGATGGAATTATTCGCGAGATCGAAGTTCTTACCGACTGTGAAGTGACGCTGCTAGCCGACCGGCGCACCCACGCTCCGTGGGGTCTGGCCGGCGGCGACGCGGGAAGCGCCGGGCGTGCCAGCGTAATCCGGCAGAACGGCCTGGTCGAAGAAATGCCAGGGAAGTTCAGCACACGCCTTCTGTCCGGTGAGCGAATTAGAATTGAATCGCCGGGCGGAGGCGGCTGGGGCCGGCCGGCACCCGGACGCGGGCGTGTCATCCCAATTATCCCCGCATCAAACCCATAGAGGAAAGTTCATGTCAGACATTGCTTCGCATTATCTCGAAGAAGCGGTCCGCCAGTTCCGCGGGCACAAACGCATGGCAGAGAGCGCCATGTCACAGCTTCGCGACGACGATTTTTTTGTCACCCTCGATCCCGAATCGAATTCCGTCGCGATCCTGGTAAAACATCTCGCGGGAAATATGCGCTCACGTTTCACTGGCTTCCTCACCAGCGATGGCGAGAAGCCAGACCGCTTTCGCGACCGGGAGTTTGAACTCAGCGCCGGAACCACTCGTGCGGATGTGATGAACTGGTGGGAAGAAGGATGGGGTTGCGTCTTCGCTGCCCTCGAACCGCTCAAGCCCGAGGACGTGATGCGCACCGTGACGATTCGCGGCGAGCCGCATACGGCGCTGCAGGCCATCAACCGCCAGATCGCCCACTATGCGCAGCACGCCGGGCAGATCGTGTTCTTATGCAAGCATCTGCGCTCAAGCGAATGGAAGACGTTGAGCATCCCGCGAGGCAAGTCGGAAGCCTTCAAGACCGCGCCGCCAAAGCCTGACAATCGATTGCCGAAGGAACGGTGACTTGTTCTGATCTTCGTCGCTCACGCAAACAACGGAACTCTTGCGGTGTTAGAATCAAACGTTTTGTGTCTGATCAGGAATTCCTAAGGTAGCTCATGCCGTCCACAATGCTTGCCGTCGTAAAGCCGGAGGCTGCGCCTGGCGCCGAGATCCGCGAGGTGAAGATTCCAGCCTTCGGCCGCAACGACGTTCTCGTGAAAGTAAAGGTCGCCTCCATCTGCGGCACCGACCTGCATATATACAACTGGGACCGCTGGGCGCAAAATCGCATTCATCCTCCACTCATTCCAGGCCACGAATTCTGCGGAGAGGTTGCGGCGTTCGGCGACGAGGTCACAAGCGTCAAAGAAGGAGATTTTGTTTCCGCCGAAATGCACGTGGCCTGCGGCAAGTGCCTGCAATGCCGTACTGGCGAAGCTCACATCTGCCAGAACGTGAAAATCATTGGCGTGGATGCCGACGGCGCCTTCGCCGAGTACGTCGTTATTCCAGAATCGAACATCTGGAAACTCGACCCGGCCATTCCCGTCGAATACGCATCGATTCTTGATCCCCTTGGCAATGCGGTTCATACCGTTCTGGCGGGCGAAATTGCCGCGAAAACCGTGGCTATCACAGGATGCGGGCCGATCGGATTATTCGCCATCGCCGTAGCCCGCGCCGTCGGCGCAACCAGCGTCTTCGCTATCGAAGTAAACCAGCACCGCCGCAAGATCGCGCGCGACATGAAAGCGGATTACGTACTCGATCCCTCGAAAGAAAATGTCAGCGCCGTGGTGATGGAGAAGACTGGCGGCCTGGGCGTGGACGTTGTGCTCGAGATGGCCGGCCACCCCGATTCAATTCGCACCGCCTTCGACATCGTGCGGCGCGGCGGAAGAATTTCACTTCTCGGCCTGACTTCCAAACCTATTTCGTTGAATTTTTCCGAAGATATTATTTTTAAAGGCATCACGGTGCAGGGCATTAACGGACGCCGCATGTACCAGACCTGGTACCAGATGACCGCCTTGCTCAAAGCTGGCAAGCTCGACCTGCATCCAGCAATCACCGACCGCATCCCCATGAAAGATTTTGCCAAAGCCATGGAACGCCTGAAAACCGGCGAAGCCAGTAAAATATTGGTGTACCCAAACGGAGTGAAATGACCCGTGTGATAGGGACTATGTGGCGCGGGCACTCTTGCCCGCGAATGCTTCCGCCACAATATATTGGTCAGAGACAAGAATTTATTAGAAGGACTAACAGCACTAAAGAGTCAACTCATGAGCCTTGACGCATTCGTGCGCTGCACCTGCATTCGCGACGGTAAGGCCAAGCCGCATCCATTTCCCGACCGGCTTATCTACGATGACTCTGGCGAGCCCCTGCTGGACGGCGATCCGACCGACGAAGAATGGGACGCGCACGACCAGTGGCTCACCGATTCCTGCGAGCACGGCGGGTTCATTCTCTCCATCTTCCTGGGCAACATCACGCGTGTGAAAAATCTGAGAAGCTTTCTCCGTGCCCTGCAGGGAACTCCCGGTCCAAAGTTTCCCATCCTGCTGGAAAAGGTTTTGTACGACGGTACGCACACCGGCGACTGGATCCCCATCAACGAATCTCCGGCGCTGCTGAAAGAAGTCAATACCGTGCTGCATTCAAGCGACATCCTCGCAGACTCCGAAAAAGAGTTCTTCAACAACATGAAGCTTCTTTGCGAAACCAGCATCGAGACCGGCAACCCGATTATGTTCTAGTTGCATATTTGCCACGGATTTACACGCACTGCGGATTGAAGGATCAGGGAAGACACGAGTGCCGTCCGAAGGAGTTTGCCGAAATTGATTCGTGCCATATCAACCTTGCAGTAACACATGGAACGCTCTAATGTTCCGCCGCCCTGCTGCAGGCGATACACTAATCGGGCTCTATTCGCGTTGATCCGTGAAAATCCGTGGCAAAGAATCTTCCGAGGCACGACATGACCACCGCAACCCGCACCAACCCGCTCTCTTATCTCACCGACCAGCTCAACGAATTGAAAACCAAGGGCACGCACTTCAAACTGCGCGTGCTGGAAGATGAGCAGGCGCCCCTCTGCACGTTTGATGGCAAGAAAGTCATTAATCTGGCGTCAAATAATTATCTGGGACTGACCACGCATCCCAAACTGCGCGAGGCGGCGCTCGAGGCAACGCGCAAATACGGTGTGGGTTCGGGCGCGGTGCGCACCATTGCGGGCACCATGAAGATCCACATGCAGCTCGAAGAAAAGATCGCGCGCTTCAAAAACGTGGAGGCCTGTGTAGTTTTTCAGTCCGGCTTCGCGGCCAATGCGGGCACGGTTTCGGCGGTGCTGGGCAAGGACGATTTCATCGTCTCCGATGCCCTCAATCACGCTTCGATCATCGATGGCGCTCGGCTATCGAAGGCTAAGATTCTGGTTTTTCGCCACAAAGACATTGCTCACGCCGAAGAACAACTTGTCAGCATTAAAGCTGAGCCCGGCAAGAAGCTGCTGATCACCGACGGTGTCTTCTCGATGGATGGCGACATCGGTCCTCTGCCCGGCCTATGCGATGTGGCGGAAAAATACGGCGCTATTATGATGGTCGACGACGCTCACGCGTCCGGCGTCCTGGGCCGCAACGGCCGCGGGACCATTGATCATTTCAATGTTCATGGCCGCGTCGATATACAAGTCGGAACGTTATCGAAGGCTATCGGTGCGTTGGGCGGATACGTCTGCGGGACGCGCGATCTGATTGATTTCCTCTATCACCGGGCCCGCCCGTTTCTTTTTTCCACTTCGCATCCGCCGTCGGTCGCAGCCACATGCATTGCTGCCTTCGATGTCCTCGAAAACGAACCCGAGCGCATGGAGAAGCTCTGGGAGAACACACGCTTCTGGAAAAAAGAACTCGGCCTGCTCGGCTTCGACATCGGCGGCCGCGCCACTCCGGCCAGCGAGACTCCAATCACTCCGATCATCATCGGCGACGGCAAACTCACCATGGATTTCTCCCGCGAACTGTTCCAAGAAGGCGTGCTCGGCACAGGCATCGCCTTCCCCACCGTGCCCGAAGGCAAAGCCCGCATCCGCACCATCATGACCGCGACGCATACGAATGAGGAGTTGCAGCAGGCGTTGGAGGTGCTGGGGAGAGTGGGTAAAAGGATGGGAATACTGGGATAGGGCCGGTCACCGAACTTTGCAGACTTCTAGCGCAAGGGCGGGGATCATGTTGGCCTTACGATTCCCCTTGCTTCGCACCCGCCAATGCGTCATACTATCTCATTCAGCATCTGTTCTTTACAACTAAATATCAAATAGCTAACTCCTTCAGCCTCAAGATTTTACCCCTAAGTCCCTTTGGCTCAGGATTTTACGGCCGAGCAGCCAATCCGCTTCGCTGATTCCAAACGACTTACCGCGACGGTGTATCCAGTAAGTCCTTTGCCTGGAGTATTTTACAGCTAAGTCCTTTAGAGTTAAGATTATAGCCGGATCAACAAAATCTAACTCGTTGATTCCAAGGATTTTACGTCCATTTGATCCGTGTTTTTATTTTTATCCGGATCCGCGAGTTTCACACGGGGTCGCTTGAATCGGGGACTCACTCCGTCCGGTACGCGATCTTCCCGCCCACAATCGTCGCCACAACTTTCCCGGTGAACTGCCAGCCATCAAACGGAGTGTTGTGCGACAACGACCGTGATTTGTCGGCTTCGAATGTCCAGCGCTTTTTGGGGTCGAAGATGGTAACGTCGGCAAAGTTGCCGCGGACCAGCGAACCACGGCCGCGGAGATCGAAGACACGCGCCGGGCCGGCGGTGAAGAGTTCGACGATGCGCGTCAAAGGAATTTTGTGTTCGCGATGCAGCTTCGTAATCGCCAGCGCCAATGCGGTTTCGAGGCCCGTGATGCCGAAAGATGCGTGCTCGAACTCGACTTGCTTTTCGTGCGTGGCGTGAGGGGCGTGATCGGTAGCAATGGCATCCACCGTGCCGTCGGCGAGCGCGACCAGGATGGCTTCGCGATCCGAAGCCGCGCGCAGCGGCGGGTTCATCTTGAAATTCGTGTTGTACTCTCCCACATCCTGGTCGAGAAGAACGAAGTGGTGCGGCGTGACTTCGCAGGTTACGCGCGCCTTGGCCCGCTTGCCGCGGCGCACCGCTTTGAGCGCGTCGGCAGTGGAGAGATGCGCGACGTGCAGACGCGATTCGCGAATCTCCTGCGCGAGGGTTACGTCGCGCTCCACGACATTCGCTTCGGCGGTGGATGACATGCCGCGCAGTCCAAGGCGAAAACTGGTCGGCCCTTCGTGCATCGAGCACGCCTCGGTCAGGCGCGTATCTTCGGCATGCTGCACAACCGGCAAATTCAATTCAGCCCCGAGGCGCAGAGCCGCGCGCATGATGTCATCGTCAAGAATGGGCTTTCCGTCATCGGTAACCGCCACTGCCCCGGCGCGCTGCAGCGCGGCAAAATCGGTGAGCGCCGCGCCGCGCGAACTGCGAGTCGCGGCGGCGATTGGAAAAACATTGACCACGGCGCCGCGCTCGGGATGCCGCAACCACGCGACCCACTCCGCGGTATCCACCACGGGAGCGGTGTTCGGCATGGTGCACACCGATGTAAATCCGCCGGCAGCGGCGGCCGCGGTGCCACTGGCAATTGTCTCTTTATAACTTTGCCCTGGCTCGCGCAGATGAACGTGCAGGTCGATAAGTCCCGGAGCAACCATCAGCCCGCGCGCATCGAACTTCTCGGCCGCTTCCCCGCGAATTTTGTTCGGCAGTGCGATCTCTGCAACATGGCCATCGCGCAGCAGGACGTCCATGGGCGCATTGATCTTCGCCGCAGGATCGATCAGGTGCCCACCTTTAATCAGCAGCGATCGCGATTTGGATTTGTCGTTTGGCATTGTCGGTTTGTAGATCCAATCCGTGCTAATCCGCGAAAATCCGTGGCTCACTTCGCCTTTCCCAACGCTCTAGCCAAAATCGCCATGCGCGTGGGAACACCATTGCGGACCTCTTCCATGATGACCGATTGCGGACCGTCCGCAACCTCCGAAGTGATCTCGAGACCGCGAATAATCGGCCCGGGATGCATGACGATGGCATCGCGCCTGGCCAGCTTCACGCGCGGCGCGGTCATCTGGTAACGCTCAACGTAGTCCTGCACGCGAATCTTTTGCCCGGCGAGGCGTTCCTTTTGCAGCCGCAACAACATAATTACATCCGTATCGCGCAGCGCATCTTCAATATGACGGGTGACGCGCAAACCTGGAGCGAGGGTCGCAGCCACATCGGGCACGAACTCGGGCGGACCGCAAAGCGTAATCTTCGCTCCAAATCTGCTCAGCAAATAACAGTTCGACCGCGTCACCCGGCTGTGCAAGATGTCTCCGATAATCGCTACACGGAGTCCCTTGAACGATTTCTTGTGCTTCAGAATCGTGAAAGCATCGAGCAAAGCCTGTGAAGGATGTTCGTGCATGCCATCGCCGGCACTGATGACGGGAATATCGAGATGCTTTGCCAGCAAGTGAGGCGCTCCCGCCGCGGGATGACGAATGACGATGGCGTCCGCGCCCAGGGCTTGCAAGGTGTAGCCAGTGTCGATCAGTGACTCGCCTTTTTCGATGCTCGATCCCGAAGACTGCACCAGCGTGGTGATGGCGCCAAGCGACTTGGCGGCGATCTCGAACGAAGACCGCGTGCGCGTGGACGCTTCGTAAAACAGCAACACTATTTTCTTGTTGCGCAATAGCGGACGAGCCTTGAGAGGATTCATGCGCCGCGCGAGCTTCAGCAGACCCAGGATCTCCTCGTCCTCCATGTGCTCAATGCCGAGCAAGGAGCCGCGCGCCGGTTTATTCATAGCAGAATGCAAACCGTGAATCATACGCGGGGTGCGCCGCCCGCGGCAAGGCCAAGGCTGGCCGCATCAATGAGAAGCGCCGTCAATACGCCCGCGGAGACCAGGCGACATCAGCGTTTACGGCCGATTGCGTCTTCTCACAAAGGCCGCACTGATCGCTCCTCCAACTCCACCGAGAACAAGAAAAGCCACCAACCCAAAAAACAAAGATGCCACCATCATGAACGCGAACCCGCCGGGAGACTTCACGAAATCCAGAAAGGGTTCGACCTGCGGACCGGGATAGCGCGCGGCGGCCTGCTGAACCTTGTCCATCATTTCGCTTCGTATCTCCGGACCTTTGTGAAGAACGGCGACGACCACAGTCTCCAGGATCGTTGACATTCCAAAAAGCAGCAGCCCGCTGAATGCGCCGAGCCTTGCAGCCATCGCGGGTCGAATGAGGGAACTGGGACTGCGGCGCTGCGAAAATGTGGCGGCCAGAAATCCTGCGCCGAGCGCGGCGACGAACGGATTCAAGCCAAGGAACATCAGCCCCACTGCGACTGCGGCCGCCAGAGCGCAGGGCCGCACTGCAAACGACCAGCGCGCGGGCAGCGATTTTATTGGAGAATCAGGAAAACCCGAGGCGGCTTCGTGGACCAGTGCTGGCGATGAGCCATCGCCCGCTTCCAAAGATTCTGCCGGAATTTCTGCGACCGCCACGCGAATCTGGGGCGCGCCACATTGCGAACAAAAGGCTTTGCCATCTTCGATACTCTGCCCGCACTTATAGCAGGGATGATCCATGGAAGTCTAGAGAAGGGCTAGCTTGAAAGTATCGCACGATCAACGGCGTCCGAGGGCCGCGCGGCCGCCGCTGGCTGAAGCATGGTTCAGATATCGCCTTGCTTGCCGCGGGTGTGAACGTAGACCAAAGCGAAAGTTGAGCCGCTTTTGCCATCCCTGGGTTCAATGGCGACCACGTGCTGGTTATCTTCGGTGCCCACTTTCAGTTCCGTCACCGGGCCAGTGTTGTCGCCTTCGCACTTGAGTTCTTTGGAATGTTTGTCGTCATCGAAGTCGGCGTGGCTGTCGCCACCGTGCTCACGCGTGTGGCACTCTAGCACCTTGCCATATTTTTTCAGACGCTCGCGGTAGTAAGAGATCACTTTCTCCGGTCCATCCTCGGAGTCGTATTTGGCAACCACCAGCTTCAAGCCGAAAGCTTCGGTCAGAACGCCCACATTGACGGCATCGCCATTCTCCTCGTCGTGCCGAAGCCGCGCACCGGGATAGAGCGGCAGCCCCGCCTTGCGTGCGTCCGCATCACTCCCCAGGTGCAAATCCCCCACTGAGCTTCGAACGTCGAAGTTTTTATCTTTGTCCTGAGCGCCGTCTGGCTTTTGGGATTGGGCGCCAAAAGCTGGCATTGCAATGGCGATGCCGAATGCGACCGCGAAGATTGGGCGAAACATATTTTCCTCCTTAAACTGATACAAGCGCTACTAGACATCTCTCAGCCAACGGCTAAATCTCGGCATCCTTGCCATGCGTGCGCACATAAACCAGCGAGAAGCTCGAGCCCTTGCCTTCCGCTTTTACAGCCACGATGTGCTGATCGTCTTGCTTACCCACCTTGAGCTCGATGTCATTGCCGCCGCTGTTTTCGCAGGTCAACTCATTCGATCCGTGTCTTTGCGTGTTGACGTTCCACCGCCCTTTGGAAGTGTGGCATTCGAGAACGTTGCCATATTTTTTCAAGCGGTCTTTGTAGAAGGCGAGAATGTTAGCGGGAGCGTCATCGGACTCGTACTCGAGTGCCACGACCTTCAATCCATATCCGAAGCCGGAGATTCTGACGTTGGCACTCTTGTCGCCGCTGTTTTCGTCCTTACCTTTTTCCTTGAGACGGGCGCCGGGATATACGTCTAGCCCGATATCGGAAACATCAGCGTCTTTGCTGACGTGGATTCCTCCGAGCAGCGTATTGATATCGACCTGCTTGTCCTGGCCATTCGCTTCCTTCTTCACGTTCACCGTGCATCCTGCAAGCAACACGGATGCAGCCGCGGCTGCGATCGAAAGCAGTGTGGAAACTTTATTTCTGCGCATGTTCAGACCCTCCAATAGCGAGTTGAGCGGGACGTTCGATACCCGCTCCGCGTTGCGCAACATTAGGAATACTTACGGGCAGATGCCCGCGAATGGCGATTTCTCCAAACAGCGCTTTCACCGCGGCTGCTTCCGAAACCGTTGCGTTGGAAAACGTGCACATATAATTCTCAACCTTCGGGAAGCCGGTTGCCAGGTACGGATTTCCCATGGCGACGACTGCCATTTTTGTGGCCGCCCGATCCAACAACCGCTGCAGCAACGTTTCCGTCGCGTCCGCCATGGCGACCGTGTTTCCCATCTTGCCTCCGTTCGGAACCACATATACGGCGGCGACCACGGCCTGGGCTTCATCCGCCGCCTTCAGCACATCGTCGGTCATTCCTGCCGCGAAGCGCGGATCCACGTATAGAACGCGGGCGTCCGTGATCCGAGCCCGAAACTCGCGAACGAAGGCGCGCCCTGATTCAGCGCGAACGTCATCGGAGAAGATCAGAGCCAACGTCTGGTTATGTGTCTCCTCTTGTCTTGTATACGGAAGACCACCCTTCTCGGTTCCCTTGGATTTGAGGGGCAGAACCTTGCCGTTGTCGCGCACCAGCGTAACCGCAGCATCGGCCATCTGTTGGCCGAGCGCTATGTTCTGCGGCTTGGCCATCACCGATGCGATGGCGTTTACGTCTACCAGGCGGGCATGCTGCAAATCCAAAGATGCCTTCGCCTTCAGAATCTTGAGCACGGAACGGTCAAGTCGTTCTGCGGAAATTTCACCCGACTGCACGGCCTGGAGCATGGCATTGTAGGAAGCGGGAAAATCCGCGGGAATGAGCAATAAATCGTTGCCGGCTTTGAACGCCTCGACGGCGGCGCGCCCGATGTTGTTGGCGAAAAGAAGCGTCAGGCCTGCCATGTCGAGTGCATCAGTGACGATGATTCCTTTAAAACCCAGCTGCTTCTCAAGCAAATCCGTGACGATCACCGGAGAAATGGTAGCCACATGATTCGGATCGGAATCGAGCGCAGGCACCGTCACGTGCGCCACCATCACTGAATCCACTCCGGCGGCGATGGCCTGGCGAAAGGGAGGCAGCTCAATCGAATCCAGGTGTGCCCGGTCTACGTTCACGCTGGCCACTCCGAGATGAGAATCGGTCGCAGTGTCTCCGTGACCGGGGAAGTGTTTGACGGTGGTCAGCATTCCGCCTTCGTGCGCGCCCTTGATATAAGCCGCGACCAGATCGCCGACTTGCTTCGGGTCTTCTCCGAAGGAACGCGTATTAATGATGGGATTCGCCGGGTTCGAGTTAACATCGGCGTCGGGAAAGAAATTCCACTGTATGCCGATGGCCCGCGCTTCCTCGGCACTGATGCGGCCGAAGGTCTCAACATCTTCGGGCTTGCCATCTCCGCCGAAAGCCATGGCGTGCGGGAAGACGGTGGTGCCCATCAGCCGCATGGAGACGCCGCGCTCAAAATCGGCGGCAAATATTAGAGGAAGTTTGGATTCTTTTTGCAGACGGTTGAGTAATTCCGCGGCCTCATAAGGTTCGGTACGCAGCAGATATGGGCCGTCCACATGGACGCTCATCGCGAATGAACCCACGTGATACTTCTGCATGGAGTCGAGCCATTGCAGGTATTCCGGGTTCTCCACGTTCAGAAAACTGGCACGGCACCAGATCATGAACACCTGGCCAATTTTTTCCTCGAGCGTCAGCTTCTTCAGAGTCTTCTCGGCCCATTTGTCGCCGGAGTGCGTCTCACGAATTGGGCCGGGACGCTGATATTTGTCTTTATCTTTATCTTTGGCAAAAGCCGAGGTTGTGAACAGGAGAGCGGAAAGCAAGAAGGCCGTTGCACGATTCATGCACAGAACGATAGCAGAAGAAGCGGCAGAATTCTGTCGGATTTATCCGCGTTCATCGGTGAAAGCCTGTTGTATGTCTCTTTCTACTTGAGTGGCGGCTTCCTGCTGCATGTGGGCATCATCACCGAAGCCGCGTAGCCAATGCACCGCCGGTTCGCGGCGAAACCAGGTCATCTGCCGCTTGGCGTAATTTCGGTGACTCTGTTGCGCAGCCTGCAACGCTTGTTCTTGCGTTAGCTCTCCTCGCAGGAATTGCACCGCCTGCCTGTAGCCGAGTGAGGAGAGCGGGCCTGCAGTATCGCCATACTTCTCGACCAGCCGTTTCGTCTCTTCGACTAATCCGTTTTCAAACATCTGTTGCGCGCGATGATTGATTCGGGCATACAGGGCTTGACGTTCAGGATCCAGGCCAATTCGCAGGATGCGAAAGCCCGGCAACGGCTCCCGCCCCCGTTCCTGCCACAGGCCAGTAATCTTCTGCCGCGAAGCGAGGCACACTTCGATGGCGCGAATGAGCTTGGGAATATCGTTGGCGTGAATCTTCTTTGCCGCAGCATGGTCCAAGCGCTGGAGGATGCGATGAAGATAATCAGACGCGCGGATTTGTGCCCGCTCGCGCAGACGCTCACGCAATTCTTCCGATCGCTGTGGGCCGGGGAACAAACCTTCGAGCAGAGCGCGCAGATAGAGCCCAGTCCCGCCGACGATCACCGGTAAATGTCCTCTCGATTTGATCTCGTCGAGCACTTGCCGTGCCTGGCGGGCGTACTCACCGGCTGTCATGTGGCTGGCGGGAGCAACGCAATCGAGCAGATGGTGGGGAACGCGGGCACGTTCCGAAGGCGTGGGCTTGGCCGTCCCTATGTCAAACTCGCGGTACATGGCGACGGAATCGCAATTCACGATCTCGCCGTTGAAGCGCTCGGCAAGCGCAAGAGACAGCGCGGTCTTTCCGCTGGCTGTGGGACCGAGCACAACCACCAGGAGCGGTTCAGGCCGCGCGGAAGCCACTGTCAGCGCAAGCTCCAGTGAATGGCGTGCCAGTAGCGAATTACGGTGAGGACAAGCAGGAGAAACGCGATCAGCAGAAGGCCCGCAGTTTCCGTGGCGTAAACCGCGTGCCGCGAATGCTTCCGGGCGGGTTCGTTTTTGCGTAGAGCATTGACCACGTGCGTATTGTACGCCGCATGAAAGGGCGCCCGGCATATATTGGGATTTGTTCCTCTCGCGACCGGACTTCCATGAAACTGAACTCACGAAATCTGCGCAATCCCGTCTAGTTTGTGTCTGACATAATTGGTATAATGTCTGACATGAACTCGCAACGCATTACAGTCCGGGTTCCGACGGAGCTTGGCGCCCGCCTCCGCGGCCACTCTCGGCGGAAGGGACAAAGGCCGTCAGATCTCGTGCGGGTCGCTCTGGAGAACTATCTGGAAAAAGCAGGCGATACCTGTTCTGCTCTCGAGCTTGCGGAGGCAGCGGGGCTGATTGGTTGCGTCCAACGGGCGCCAAGAGACTTGAGCACAAACCGACGGCACTTGGACGGCTTCGGTAAGAACAAATGAGGCGGGTGCTCGTCGACACCGGTCCACTCGTCGCAATTCTTTCTCGCGAAGACACTCATCACCAGCAATGCGTGGAAGCGCTTCCTGAGTTAGCCGCGCCTTTGCTTTCGTGCTGGCCCGTTATCACCGAGGCCGCATGGCTCTTACGCAGCTCGCCCCGGGCAGTTCAACAACTCTTAAGCAGTATGCATGTAGGATTTCTTGCTTTGCTGCCACTGGCGAGTGCGGAAGCCAAAGCTATCGCGGCACTAATGAAGAGATATGAAAGCATCCGTCCCCAACTTGCCGATGCCGCTCTCGTTTATCTGGCTGGCCGGGAAAAGATCGATACGATTTTCACCTTGGACCGGCGCGACTTTTCCATTTATCGGCCAAGCCACAAACGGTCCTTTCGCATTATTCCGGAAATGCAGTAGTCTTGTTGCCGGGAAATCCATACAAATATCTGCCGCCGCCGCCACTTGTTCGGCGGGCAAACGGAGAAAGTCTCACATGGGAATTTTGCGAATTGGTGTGATTGCACTTCTAGCTGCGTCTTTATTTAGTCCGGCAGCCGGCCAACAATCCTCGGCTCCAGTATCGAAGCATGAACCGGCTTTGGATGTGACTTCGATGGATCGCAGTGTCGATCCTTGTGTGGACTTTTTCAAATATTCCTGTGGCGGATGGATGAAGAACAATCCCATTCCTCCCGACCAGTCCTCCTGGGACACATACTCGAAAATGCAGGATGAGAATCTGGCACGGCTGCGAGGAATTCTGGAAACTGCCGCCGCACCCGATCCTCACCGCAACCCGGCCGCGCAGAAAATTGGCGACTACTACGCTTCCTGCATCGACGAGAAAGCGATCGAGAGCAAGGGAGCGGATCCGCTGAAGCCTGAGCTCGAAGGAATCGCGCGGATCGCGTCGAAGCCGGAAATTGCCGGCGTGGCCGCATCCATGATTCACGAGAACGTTCTGTTTCGCTTCGACTCGACACAGGACTTCAGAGACGCCACGCAAGTAATCGCGGAGGCCGACCAAGGCGGGCTGGGACTGCCGGACCGGGATTACTACGTCAAGGATGACGCCAAATCCGTGGAACTGCGCAAAGGGTATCTGGCGCACGTCGAGAAGATGTTTGAATTGCTGGGCGATAAGCCGGACGTGGCGTCCGCGGAGGCGCAGACCGTGATGCGCATCGAAACCGCGCTGGCGAAAGGCTCGATGACGCGGGTCGAACGCCGCGATCCTAAAAACCTTGACCATAAGATGAGCAGCGGCGAGCTGGGAAAACTCGCTCCCGATTTTCCGTGGCAGCTTTATTTCACTAAGGTAGGATTGCCATCGCTGGCTTCGCTGAACGTGGCGTCTCCTGGTTTCTTCAAAGTCTTGAATGAGGAACTTGACAAAGAAAGTTTGCCTGACTGGAAGACCTACCTGCGCTGGCACCTGGTGCACGCGGATGCTCCATTTTTGTCGGCGGCATTTCTTAACGAGAACTTTGCGTTCTATGGCAAGACGCTGCGCGGTCAGGAGCAACTGCAACCCCGGTGGAAGCGCTGCACTGAGGGGGTGGACAGCGATCTAGGCGAAGCGTTGGGTCAGGTCTATGTCGAGAAATATTTCGGTCCGGCGGCCAAGCAGGAAGCGGTAAAGATGGTGAAAGAAATCGAGACAGCCATGCAGCAGGACATCAACTCCTTGCCCTGGATGTCGGCGGCCACCAAGCAACAGGCGCTGGTCAAACTGCAAGGCATGGCCAATAAAATCGGATATCCCGATAAGTGGCGCGACTACAGCAAACTCGACATTGTTCGCGAAGATGAGTTGGGCAACGTAAACCGCGCCCGGAAATTTGAGTTTGAGCGCCAGCTCGCCAAGATTGGCAGACCTCTCGATCGCGGCGAGTGGGACATGACTCCGCCAACGGTGAACGCTTATTACAATCCGCAGATGAATGACATCAATTTCCCTGCAGGAGTGTTGCAGCCGCCGGCGTTTGATCCTACTTCCGATGCCGCTCCGAACTATGGCGACACCGGAGGCACCATCGGCCACGAACTGACCCACGGCTTCGATGACGAAGGCCGCCAGTTCGACGCGCAAGGCAATCTACGCGACTGGTGGACCGAGGAGGATGGCAAAGAGTTTGTTAAGCGCGCCAGTTGCGTTTCTGATCAGTATTCCGGTTACACCATTATCGATGACATCAAGATCAACGGGAAACTAACCCTGGGCGAGGATGTCGCGGATCTGGGCGGCCTGATTCTGGCTTATAAGGCGTGGAAGGAAGATACCAAGGGAGAAAACTTGCCAGCGCTCGACGATCTCGCCCCCGATCAAAGATTCTTCGTGGGCTATGGTCAAAGCTGGTGTGGGGAATCCCGGGACGAGACCAAGCGCCTACGCGCCACGGTAGATCCTCATTCTCCCGAGAAATACCGCACCAACGGCGTAGTCTCGAACATGCCGGAATTTCAAGAAGCTTTTCACTGCAAGGCGGGATCGCCGATGGTAAATCAGAATCGGTGCAGTGTCTGGTAACGGGGGCTGAAGCCTGCGCTGATTCTGTAAACTTTACGCGGCGCTGAAGCGCCGCTCTTCCACGTTCATGCATCGTGGAGAGTTTCGCCGGCCGTTCAGGTCATTGAACGGAAGCTATTCCAAATCTTCTTTGGACGGGTTATAGAAAAAGGTAAATCGCAGCGCCAGATATTGTCCTCCGAACTCGCTGGGTAATGGAGGAAATGGATCGGAAGCGGTGATGCCAGCCCAAGCCGCGCGGTCCAAGGGAATGTCTCCCGAAGGGGCCACCAGCTTCATGCCCGCGACTTTTCCATCTTTGGTAATAGCAAACTCAATGGAGAGCTTTCCCTTTTTCATCTGCGCGGATTCCGGGATCGCGTTGTACCAATTCTGTTTCACGTCATGCAGCACACGCTGAAGGTAGGGACCGAAGTCGACGCCCATCGTGTCACTAAGCACGTCGAGATTGCCCATTTGGCGCCCATGCGCGCCCGTGCCTAGCCCGAAATCGCCGCCAGCGCCCTGTTGCCCAGCGCCGCGTCTGGCCGCCGCTGCCCGTGTAGCCTCTTGAATCGCCGAACCGGCCGACATGGGCCCGCCAAACTTGCTGAACTCATTCGCAATGTTCGGCTTCGCGGTGGGTTCTGCGCGCGCGATTTGCTGATCCGGCTGTTGTTGAGAAGTAGATGGATTTTGCGCAGGTGCCGCAGCCGGCGGCGCGAGTTGCTGTTGGGCTGTTGGTGCGCCACTAGATCCCGGCTTTCCTGCGGGCGGTGTCGCCAAACTCTTTCGTAGCTCTTTTACATCCAACTCAGGATGTCGGGTCATCGCTATGCGGTTCTTGTCGGAAGCGATGTTCGTGTTCGGCTTGCGCTGAGCTTTCTGTAGATCGGGCGGCAGTTCCAGAAAAGTAAAATCTTTGGCATTGGGTGAATTTTTCACCACGACCGCCGAATGCCACGGAAGATACTTCTCAAACTTTTCAATATTGAAGATAAAAATGATCAGGACCAAATGCGTGATGATGGAAATCCACGCGGCTTCCCGCCGCCGGGAGCGCGCGAGGTCGTCCTGCAACTGAATCAGAAGATGCGGCACCCGAGCATCGTCGTCCATCGCCCGGTAGGCGGTTTCCCATCCGCGGGCATCGTAGAGCCCGAGCTGCTCCGGCTGCGGCTTTTCGGGAGGCGCCACCGGATCCTGGAATGGAATTTGCGTGATCGGCATGAGCTAAGCTTGTCTGAACTTGGCTTGTCCGTTAGACACGGATTCCCCTCGCTTCGTTGCATCCGGTCGTGGCAAGGATGACGCTGCGAATAGGAGTGGCAAGCTACCTTTATTTTCGCATCTTTTAAGGGATTATGCTCTTTACAAATGGTGTGCGACTTAGGTGTGTAAATATTTGTAAAACGCTGTTGGCTCTACTATCCCGCGTCCGAGAAATGCTCTGGCAATTTTGCAAAAGTTGTGGCATTACACTGTGGAGCGCTGCTCCACAGGAGGCTCTAGTGTACGCTCGCAAGCGATCGGTGATTCTAAGCCTGACTCCAAGTCTCGTCGCCCTTTCCGCGTTTTCCCAGTCGGGCGCTGTCTCCATGGATCATGCCGACCCATCGCGTGAAGAGACGATCCAGTTGGTTCGCGAAAGCCAGACTATCGCTGTGCCAGCTCTTGCCCCTGTCGAATATTTTGGCGAACAAGGTGCGACCCCGACGCCCTTGGACGACTCATTGTTCGCTTCCGAAACCTCGCTCCACCCCGACGCATCCCCAGACAAGCCACCAACAGCGCTGGAGAATACTCCGGCAGAAGATCCAAACGACTCAGTAACGTTCGAAAAGCTAAAGCCTCCCCAACGTCCTGACTTCAACCGGGAAATTTATTACAGAAACAAGCTCGAATTCTCCTTGGACGCGGGATGGCTTCCCATCAACGTCCCCTTTCCTCTGGACATTTTCGTAGGCGATGTCTACAACACATATCCTCTTAAATACACACTCGTACCTATCTTCGGTTCTCTCCGTTGGCATATGAGCGGCATATCAGGTCCATTAATTCTCCGCGGCAATTGGGATCTCACGTGCACCGGTTCTATTACCGCGATTCCGAGGGGCCCTGAGAGCCGCTATTTCTCCTGGATCATGGGTGTTCGTCGTAATTTCGTGCCGCGTAATTCCAGGGTAGCGCCCTACTTTGATATCCGCCTCGGCCTTGGGCACATCGACGCTCAGGGACCGAAAGGGGTGCTCTATGCCCAAGGGGAGGACTTCACGTTTACCGTGAACATGGGCAGTGGGGTGCGATACAACATCAATCCTCGCTATGCAATTTCGGGCGGTTTGAATTTCATGCACATATCGAATCTTGATTTATCCCAGGGCAACGGTAAGCCGAACTGGGGAATTCGAAACTATGGCATCAATGTCTACGGGCCGATGGTTGGGATCGACATTCAGTTGCGCAAGCATCGACAACACTCCGAGTAGGGAGTTGCACGCGCTCAGCGAGGGGATGGGCGCCTAGCCTTTCGCCTTCGCCAAACCCGCAACGCCGACTTTCTTTCCATGCTCGCGGATCGCGGCGATAACATCGAGGGCGAGCGCGAGAGAGCGGCGGCCGTCCTCTAGTGGCACGACAGGCGTGGATCGTTGCCGCACGGCGTGCAGGAACGACTTCAACTCTGCGTGTAACGGCTCTTCTGACGTCACAGGCGGCTTGGCGACTTTAATTTGCGGGTTGACGGTGGGAGCGCCGGAATCGGCTCCATCGTCGGCTCCGACCGTGAAAACCAGAACTTCCTGCCGCCCGTAATCAACCGAAACATATTGCTGCGGTTGAAAGAAGCGCAGCTTGCGCACACGTTCGGTCGAGACGCGGCTGGCGGTAAAGTTTGCCACACATCCAGACGCGAATTCCAGCCGCACATTAGCGATATCAACCTTGCCGGAGAGAATAGGCAACCCGACGGCGCGAACTTCTTTCACCGGAGAATTTGCGAAGGACAGAACGATATCCAGGTCATGAATCATCAGGTCAAGCACCACATCCACATCGAGGGATCGCGGGGTGAAGACGCTGAGCCGGTGAACCTCAAAGAACATGGGCTGTGTAAGTAGCGGAATCGTGGCACGTACCGCTGGATTGAAACGCTCGAGGTGTCCGGCTTGAGCAATACGTTTGTGAGCGGCGGCGAGTTGCACTAATTCGTCAGCTTCGGCCAGCGACGCGGCCAGCGGCTTCTCGATCAGAACATCAACTCCCTTTTGCATGAGTGCGCGGGCCACGGCCAGATGATGAACGGTTGGCGCGGCCACCGACGCAGCCCGGATTTCGCTATGCGTGGTGAGCATCTGCTTGACTGACCCGAAAGCGCGGCAGCCAAACTCGCGAGCGACAGCGTCGGCCCGGTTGAGATCGGAATCAACCACGCCGACCAGCCGCACGGCCTCGCCCTGCCGTTCCAGCTCTTGGTAAACTCGGGCGTGATTGCGCCCGAAGACACCCACACCCACCACCGCGACGGGAATTGGATTGTCAGCTTGCAGGAAGGATCTCTCGGCTGGCCGGTTGCCACAGGAACACCAAATTGTAAACGTTAAGCCGCAAAAGAGCATCTGCAATAGACGCGGCGACCGAAATTGCGTCAATCCAAATCACTCCCGCCACGCTGCGGGTTGCACCCAACCGCGAAAGGAGCACCAGCTCACGACATGCGAACTATTGCGCTGCTTACCATCTCCAATATCTTCATGACCTTCGCCTGGTACGGTCACTTGAAATACCGCGAGGTGCCGCTATTCAAAGTGATCGTCATCAGCTGGATGATCGCCTTCTTCGAATATTGTTTTCAGGTGCCGGCGAATCGTATCGGCTCCTATGAATTCAGCGCCGCACAACTCAAGACCATTCAGGAAGTCATCACCTTGCTGGTGTTCTCAGTGTTTTCCGTCTTCTATCTCAAACAACCAGTGCGCTGGAACCACGCCGTCGGTTTCGCGATGATCGTCGCCGCCGTGGCGGTGATTTTCAAGCAGTGGTAAAGCTTTAGTTGAGATTCATGTGGGGACAGCGTTGTCGGCATGGCAACTGAGGAGTTGCGGACTACTTAGTCCTCGCGACTGCGGCTTGCGCCTTCTTTAAAATGGCAATCTGTCCTGCATGGTACAGCTCATGCTGCGCCACCCCATGCAGCATGTGGCAGAAGTCATATTTCTTTCCCGGAACCCGCTCGCGCAGCCGAGCGTCGGGCAAAACCGCGACCGTCTTTATCAGCACATCGTGCGTGCGCTTCACTTGAGCGACGGACTTGCGCCACGCCGCATCGGTGGGTTTAGGAACGACGGGAAAATTCGCAACCCCTGTAGGTTGGATTTTCTCTCCGCCCAGCCGGCGGCAGGCTGCGGCGTCCCACGCAGCGATATGCAGGACAAGTTCCCAGATGCTATGAGCGTCAGCCAGCGGCTTCGCCGCAGCCGTGGCAGCGTCTACATCGTCCAGCAATTCAAGCAGAGCTGGGCCATGCCAGGCATCGCCTTCGAAAGCGCGGCGCAGCTGATCAGCGATAAGCGCGGATTCGGAAATTGAGGAAGTCATTATTTTCATCTTAAATGAAGCGCAGGCGGCCGCACTCAGTAATGTACATATACACGGTAACTATGTATAGTATCTGAAATGATTGTCTCCTTTGGAGACAAACCGACGGAAGACATTTTCCATGGGCATAACACTAAAGCTGCCCGAAGAATTGCGCCGGCATTGTGGACACGTATCCAAACCAAGTTGGACTTGCTGAATGCGAGCGGCATGCTCACCGACCTTAGCATGCCGCCCTCAAACCGGCTGGAAAAACTGCGCGGTGACTGGGCAGGGCTTTACAGCTTGAGGGTGAATGACCAGTATCGTATAGTGTTTCGCTTTACGAACGGCACAGCACACGAAGTCCGATGCGTCGATTACCACTGAGGAGAAGCGCAATGTTGCCGAGCAATCGTATCGCAACGCATCCCGGGAAGATCCTACTAGAGGAATTTCTTGAGCCTCTTGGCCTGACCCAGGCTGAACTGGCGAGAGCTCTCACCATCCCGTTAAACCGTGTGAATGAGTTGGTACGCGGGAAACGAGGCATCACCCCCGAAACGGCACTCCTTCTTGCCGGATACTTCAAAAATTCCGCTGAATTCTGGATGAATCTGCAGACCGCGCACGATCTCACACGGGCTATGCACGATTTCCGCAAGGGTGATCCTCGTAAGCGTCCGATAGCGGCCGTCAGAAGGTCGCGTCGCTCGATGGGAGCCGACTAGTCAAGATGCCGCTCGAAGTCACCCTCTGAATCAGGCTGGCAAAACAACGTCCGCGACCACCGCAATCCCGGCCGCATTGGCCGCATCAAGAACCTTCTCTCCATCCAGCAACAGACACTTTCCTGCATCCAGCGCAAGGCAGGTTGCTCCCGCTGACTGCATCACTACAATCGTCTTCACTCCGATGACGGGAACGTCGAAGCGCATATCCTGATTGGGCTTCGCGATCTTGACCACCGTGAGCGCGCGGCTCAGGGTAGAAGCGTCGCCGTGCAGCGAGCCCATGATGTGTCCGGCACGCTCAATCGTCGCATCGGTGCCCTCCATGGCTTCGACCGCAACGCAGGCCGCTTCGCCAATGACGACGGTCTGCCCAATATCATGCTGCGCAAGTTGGCGGGCGACGGCCCGGCCGTAGTCAACGTTCTTGCGTTCCTGTTCGGTGGGCGCGCGCCGGCTGAGCACTCCGGATTTCACCAGCAGCGGTTCGAGTAACCACGTGGAATTTTCCAGTATGATTCCTTCTTCCGCCAGGACCTTGGCTACCGCTCCCAGCAAACTGTCGGTATTGCGGGTTGTGAGAGAAAGCAGAAGCTTAGCCAGGCGCCAATCCGGGCGGATCGCGGAAAATATCTGCTTGTGCTTGACCTGCCCAGCCATAACGGCGCGGCTTACGCCTTCGCGATGAAAAACTTCAATCAGCTTGGAAAGGTCACCCAGCGATAACCAATGAACAGACGCGGCCCCGTGATTTTCAATTTCAGGAAAAGCTTCTTCTTTGATCGCAACAACGACAACTTCATACTCCGCCGCACGCGCCGCATCAAGCACGAGCAGAGGAAACTTGCCATTGCCGGCGATGAGCCCGATAGGTTGCATAAGCAGTGGTCAATGTCCGGTGATTAGAGGGCAGCGCAGTATTAACTGGCCACTGATCACTGGCCACTAGCCACTTTACTTAATCACTCCGCGCTCCGAAGCTTCGATAAAGCGGATCAGCATATCCACATCTTCGCCACGGTCGGTCTTACCTTTCAGTTTTTCCAGCGCCTGCGATGTGTTCATCTTCGACGCCAGCAGAGTCTTGTAAGCATGATGAATCCTACGGATACGCTCCGCCGAGAAGCCGCGACGCTCCAGCCCTACCTTATTCATCCCATAGGCATGAGTATTCCGCGCCGCAGACGTCATGGAAAACGGCAGCACATCCTGCGTGATCGTAGTTCCGCCGCCGACGTAAGCATGCGCCCCGATCCGCACGTACTGATGCACCGGACATAGCGCGCCCACCACCGCCCATTCTTCAACCGTCACATGCCCGCCCAATGTGGCCCCGTTCACCAGCATGCAGTGGTCGCCGATTACGCTGTCGTGTCCGATGTGCGCGTAAGCCATGATGAGCACGTGGTCGCCCACCCTGGTGACCCCGCCGCCCTTCAGCGTACCGCGGCTGATGGTGACGCACTCGCGAATCTCGTTGTGGTCGCCGATTTCCAATCGCGTGGGTTCACCTCGATAGGAAATATCCTGCGGCGCCATACCGATCGCGGAAAAAGGGAAAAAAGAGTTGTCGACCCCGATTTTCGTTGGCCCTTCGACGACAACATGCGACGCCAAGCGGCATCGCTCCCCAACTTCGACGCCCGCTCCAATCACGCAGTAGGGTCCAACCGTGCACGATGCTGGAACTTTGGCGCCCGAATCAATGATGGCCGTGGGATGAATGTTCATGGTCGAATCATTTCATCCTGGGAAAATGGTTCCATCGCACCTGTGCCCGATCGCGGTTCATTCCCCAGCCGCACCATCATCCGCAGCACCCGATCCATCGCCGCGACCACCCGAGCTATCGATAAGCTGGCACGATATCGTGGCTTCGGCCACTTTTTGCCCCGCAACATAGGCGACGCCATGCATCTTGGCCGCGATCCTACGCGGAATGACGCGCCAGCCTTTCACTTCCACTTCGATTCTAAGCTGATCACCGGGGCTCACGGGACGGCGAAACTTCGCGCGCTCAATACCGGTGAATACCATCAACTTATTCCCGCGATCTTCCACTTCGGTAAGCAACAGTGCTCCCCCGGCCTGGGCCATCGCTTCCACAATCAGCACTCCGGGCATGATGGGCAATCCCGGAAAATGGCCGTTGAAAAACGGTTCGTTAATGCTGACATTCTTGATCGCTACAATGCTTTCTTTACGCTTCAACTCCAGCACGCGATCAATCAGCAGCAGAGGATAACGGTGCGGCAGGATTTTCAGGATGTCGTGAATATCGAGCGCCGTCTTCGATGCGGCCGCGTCGGTCTCGGAAGAAGTGCTCTGAATCATGATTCGTCCCAATCAGCCTGAAGATTATACTGTACCGCGCCGTATTTCACGGCGAAGGTGAGTCCGCAGCGAGAGGCAAGAGTGCCCAAGACCAAAACGAAGAAGAAAACAAAAAGAGCGACAACAACTGCACCGCGCACCACAGGTACCGATCGCTTGCGCTATTTCGATCAATGCCAGGATCGGATGGTCAAAACAGTCCGCGAGCTTGTCGAAATCGAATCCCCAAGCGATAACAAGCAAGCCGTTGATTGCATAGCGAAATTTCTTGCTTCCAAGTTTGCCACCCGTGGTGGACGTATCCGCTTTCACAGCAGTGATGATTTCGGCGACAGCCTGCAAGTCGACTTTGCCGGAACGCGCGCGAGTTCTGCGGACCGCAAGCCCGTACTGTTATTGGGGCACTACGACACGGTTTATCCCCTGGGAACGCTGGCGAAAATGCCCTGCAGAATTGAGGACGAACATCTGTTCGGCCCTGGCGTGCTCGACATGAAGTCAGGCATCGCCCTCATCCTTCATGCGATCGAAGCTCTGCAAGACTGGCATGGCGAACTCTCGCGGCCGGTCACGGTTTTTCTGGTTTCCGATGAAGAAGTCGGCAGCCGCTCGTCCCGCGCCATCACTGAGTCATTGGCAAAACAATCCGCCGGAGTTCTGGTGCTCGAACCCGCTGCCGGACTTCGCGGTGCCGTCAAGACCGCCCGCAAAGGCGTAGGCGAATATAAGCTAACCGTGAAGGGCGTGGCTGCGCATGCCGGGCTGGATCCAGGAAAGGGTCACAGCGCGATACTAGAGCTCGCGCGCCAAATCGCGGTAGTCGCTAAATTAAATGATTTGCCGAAAGGTTTGTCCGTGAATCCCGGCGTGATCGAGGGGGGAACCCGCACCAACGTGATTGCGGCTGAGGCCTCGGTGGCGATCGATGTACGCATCAAGCGCGCGAAACAAGCTGCCGGCATTGACCGCAAGCTGCGGTCGCTCAAAGTATTCGACAAACACTGCAAGGTTGAGATGACGGGCGGCATTAATCGAATGCCAATGGAGCGAACGTCTGGAGTGGCAGCGTTGTACAAGAAAGCCCAGAACATTGCTGACGCGATTGGATGGAAGCTCGAAGAAGCGTCAGTGGGCGGCGGCTCCGACGGAAATTTCACCGCTGGCCTGGGCATTCCCACGCTCGACGGCATGGGCGGCGTTGGTGAAGGCGCCCATGCCCTGCACGAATACATCGTCGTTTCCGAGCTACCGCGGCGGGCGCTGCTGCTTGCAGAAATGATCGAAAGCGTTTGATCGCTGAAGAAGCTTATATGCTGAAGTTTATGGTCGTAGTGTATCGGCGTCCAGAATTGACTCCTGAACAGTTCCGCCGGCACATGCGGGAAGTTCATGGTCTGTTGGCGATGAATCTGCCCGGCTTGAGAAAGTATGTTCAGAATTTTGCCAGTAAGGATGCCACACGACAGCCGCCCGGATGGGACGCAATAGTCGAGCTCTACTTCGATGATCGGCCGAGAATGGAAGCGGCATGGGCGAGCCCGCAGGGAGCGGCTTCCGATGCCGACCTCGCAATATTTGCTGACTTGACCCGCACGACTTGGCCGGTAGTCGACGAGGTCACGGTTCTGGAGTGAATACCAGAAAATAATCCATCTTGTCGCCCTTCACAAAATCATACTGTTCCTGCAACCGGTAACCCGCCTGCCGAGCTTCCTGGATCACGACGTCACGACCCACGCCATGATTTTCGCCGTTTCCATTGCGGTCGATGATTCCAACCTTCGCTCCGGGACGCAGCGACGCCCGCAGATTTCGCAGAAGAGCGACCGGCTTCGCTACCTCGTGATACGTCTTCAACAGCAAGACTGAATCGACTGCACCGGCGGGAAGAACAGGGTTGTCGCCTTTGCCTAGAATGGTTTTGACGTTTTGCAGTTGCTCCTTCTTCGCGCGCTCGCTGACGTAGCGAATCGACTCCGGATTGATATCGACTGCATATACGATTCCCGCTTGGCCAACTCTCCGCGCCGCTATCACAGTGAACCAGCCCGACCCCGCTCCGATATCGGCCACTGCTTTCCCAGGTGTAATGGACAGGATATCCATCACGCGATTGATTTGCAGCCGCTCCGCGCGCCCAGGGGAGTCGAAAATCGTGAGGTCGCCGGTGTAAGGTTCACTGGTCTTGCGGTGTTCTGGCGCGGAGCCGGTTTGTGCCTGTCCTTGAGAAGTTGCGGGGAAAAAAGCGTGACAGAAAATGAACACTACGAATGTAAAGGCGCAACGTTTGCGAATCACCGATTCCTCCCACATTTATCTCCAATACTCATTCGGAGAGATTAGACTTCCCGCAGCTGCCTTGGTAAGCATTCAGATATTCAGATGCGTAACCAACCAGTGCGCGGCCCTGCATTCTTTGACTCCCTGCCTGGCATGGCCTAGACTTTTCGTAGAGAGTCCGGTGGCCTGCGCCGCATTTGCCGGGCTCCTGCGGCTAGACTGTGGAGGAATTATGGGTGAAGGTCTTTTTCAGCCGTTGCATCTAATACTGATCATCGCGATCATCCTTCTGATCTTCGGCACCAGCAAGTTTGCCTCGCTGGGCAAAGGCATGGGCGAAGGCATCCGTAACTTCAAAGCCGCGATGAAGGAAGGGGAAGACCCGAAGGAAGACCCCGAGAAAGAAACGAAAGAAAAAGAAGAGGAAAAGAAAGTTTAGCCTGGACTCCCTGTTACTCGGAATTACTCTTCACGCTTTCTATCCACGCCTACCAGCAGCCCGCATAATCTAGATCGCTCCTCGCTCGCGCAACATGGCGTACACCAGCGCTACCGGTAGTCCCACCACATTGCTGTAATCGCCCTCAATTCGAGGAATCCAACGCGAGGCGATTCCCTGAATTGCATAAGCTCCGGCCTTATCCATAGGCTCGCCAGTAGCGACGTAGTCGCGAATCTCATCGTCGGAGACTTCGCACATAGTCACGAAAGTGATCTCTGCGGCGATTTGGATGTTACTGGACACTGGCCCAACCAGGCACACTCCAGTAATTACAACATGTGTCCGGCCCGACAACAATCGCAGCATGCGGAGAGCGTCGTCACGGTCGCGAGGTTTGCCCAGAATTGCGCCATCGACCACCACAATCGTATCCGCACCCAGAACATAGTCCTGTGATCGATTCTGCCAGACCGCCAGCGCCTTTTCCCGCGCCAGCCGTTCGGCGCATGCTCTCGGGGATTCACCTGCTAACGGCGTTTCGTTAATGTCGGCGGGTTGCACCGTGAATGGAATGCCGGCGTTGCGCAACAACTCCTGGCGGCGCGGAGACGCAGAAGCAAGGACGATCATGCAATCCAATTCTAGTCGAGGAAGTATCGAGTCCCCGACTGCAAATCACTGACGTACGACTGGCCACTACCACCGCCCACTGCGTTCCTCTATGCCTGTTAAAATCAAAGATTAGCCCTCAATCTATGGACGCCGCCTTCCTCCGCAACTTTGCGATCATCGCGCATATCGACCACGGTAAATCCACGCTGGCGGATCGCCTGCTGGAGCTGACCGGATCGCTCACCATGCGCGAGATGCAGGCCCAGGTACTCGATACCATGGACCTGGAGCGCGAGCGCGGCATCACCATCAAAGCCCACGCCGTCCGCATGATGTACACCGCTCATGACGGCAACACTTATCAGCTCAACCTGATCGACACGCCCGGCCACGTCGACTTTTCCTACGAGGTCTCGCGGTCGCTGGCTTCCTGCGAAGGCGCCCTGCTCATCGTCGACGCTTCGCAGGGAGTTGAGGCGCAAACCCTCGCCAACGCCTACCTGGCCATCAACAACGGCCTCGAAATCATTCCCGTCATCAACAAGATCGATCTGCAAAGTGCTGACATTCCCCGCACAAAAGAAATGATCGAAAGCGCCGTCGGCCTCGACGCCACCGATGCCGTGCTGATTAGCGCCAAGACCGGCCAGGGCGTGCCCGACGTGCTCGAAGCCATTGTGAAGCGCGTGCCTCCCCCGAAAGGCAATCCCGACAGCCGGCTCCAGGCGCTGGTTTTCGACTCATGGTTCGACCCTTACCGCGGCGTAGTGATTCTGACTCGCGTTTTCCAGGGGACGTTACGCAAAGGCCAGCGAATTCGACTGTGGTCGAATGGAACAACTTTCGATGCGGAAACTCTTGGCGTTCTTACCCCTAAACCTGTGGAGATTGGCGAGTTGAAAGCGGGAGAAGTCGGCTTCCTCATCGCCAACATCAAGAATGTCGCCGACACAAAAATCGGCGACACCATTACGGACGACGCCAATCCGGCGTTCGAAGCGCTTCCCGGCTTTGAAGAAATTAAGCCCATGGTCTTCGCCGGACTCTACACCGTCGACGCGCATGAACACACTCGGCTGCGCGAAGCGCTTGAAAAATTGCGGCTGAACGATTCTTCGTTCTTCTTCGAGCCGGAAAGTTCGGTGGCGCTGGGCTTCGGCTTTCGCTGCGGCTTCCTCGGCTTGCTTCACATGGAAATTATCCAGGAGCGCCTGGAGCGCGAGTTCGCGCTAGAACTCATCACCACCGCACCTGGCGTGCGCTACAAAATCTACAAAACCGACGGCTCAATGATCGAGGTGGATAATCCTTCTCGCTGGCCCGACCCAAGTGAGATCGCCAAGATCGAAGAGCCCGTGATTCTAGCTACGATTCTCACCAACGAAGAATACGTCGGCGGAATTTTGAAGCTAGTCGAAGACAAGCGCGGCAAGCAGAAGACTTTCGAGTACGTCAGTTCCTCGCGCGTGATGTTGCACTATGAGTTACCTCTGAATGAAATCGTGCTCGATTTCTACGACCGCCTCAAATCAGTCTCACGGGGCTACGCTTCTCTCGACTATCACCTGGCGGATTATTGGGAGTCGCCCATGGTCAAACTCGATATTCTGGTTGCAGGCGAGCCGGTAGATGCGCTTTCAATCATTGTGCACCGGGATTTTGCCTACGATCGCGGCAAGGCGCTGGTTTCGAAAATGAGGCAGCTTATTCCCCGGCAAATGTTCGAGGTGGCGATCCAGGCATCCATCGGAGCGAAAATCATCGCCCGCGAAACCGTTTCGGCTATTCGGAAGAACGTCATCGCGAAGTGCTACGGCGGCGACATTTCGCGCAAACGCAAGCTCCTGGAAAAACAGAAGGAAGGCAAGAAACGAATGAAGCGGATCGGTCGCGTCGATATCCCGCAAGAAGCTTTCTTGGCGGTCTTGAAGGTGGGCGAAGACAGCAATTAACCTCGGAATGATTGAGTTCCCTCCTTTTCCCTGCGGCAGGTCCTCCAATCCTGGGAGCCTCAAATCTCCAAAATGTGCAAATCTCAAAACTGTGATTGCTAAACCTTTTGCCAATCTGGGGTTATGTTAATGTCGAGTGAATTGCCTAACTGGTTACTATTCAGAGCCTTAGGGCTCCAAGACTTAGCCGGCAACAAATATTGAACTGAGTTTCCAACCAGCGATTTTGTGATGCGCTACCAATTCCACAAGCTTTTCCACAGGATGCCCGCGGCCTGCAACTCGAATCCTCTAAGGTAGATACCGCGTAACACTACAGTAATTCCTGTAGACCTTTAATCTTCCGGCGCCAGACCACCTTCGACCATCGTCTCGAATCTGGTGCAGTTTTTTCGGAACGCCAACATCAGCTTGCCCGTCGGTCCATTGCGCTGCTTCGAGATGATGATTTCAGCCTTGCCCTGTAAGTCAGGATCGTCCTGCTTATAAACTTCTTCGCGGAAAATGAACATCACCACATCAGCATCTTGCTCGATTGATCCTGACTCGCGCAGATCGGAGAGTTGCGGACGATGGTCACCGCCCCGGCTCTCCGGAGCGCGGCTCAACTGAGAGAGCGCAATCACCGGCACGCTTAGTTCCTTCGCCAGCGCTTTCAGTCCCCGCGAAATCGCGGACACTTCCTGCGTGCGGTTTTCATAACGCTTGCTGCCGCCCGACATCAGTTGCAGATAGTCCACGATGATCAGGTCAAGCCTGCCCTGCGATTGCTTCAGTCGCCGCGCTTTGGCGCGCATCTCGCTCAGCGATATGCCGGGCGTGTCATCGATGAAAATCGGCGCGTGCGCCAGTTGTTCCAATGCCCGAGACAGCTTGCGCGAGTCATCCTGAAAGAATGTCCCTGTCCGCATCTTGTGCGCGTCAACTTCCGCCGTCGAGGACAGCAGGCGTAACAGCAGAGCCTCGCGCGACATTTCCAGGGAGAACACTCCCACGACGCTCCCATCCTTGATCGATGCATTCTCCGCGATGTTCATGGCGAACGCCGTCTTGCCCATCGAAGGCCGCGCCGCAATGATCACCAAATCTGAGCGCTGCAGGCCGCTGGTCATCTCGTCGAGATTTTCGTAGTGCGTGGCTAATCCCGTAATGCGCTGCCCGCGTTGCAAGAGCGCATCGATCGAGCCGAACGATTCGCGCACAATTTCCTGCACGCCCATGAATCCGCGCCCAATGCGCTTTTCCGAGAGCTGGAAGATCGCAGCCTCGGCGTCGCTGAGCACTTCTTCGGCGGCATCGGATTGATCGGACGCCCGCGCAATCGCGGTATTGGCCGCGTGAATCAGCCCGCGCAGCAGGGCTTTATCGCGGACAATCTTGACATAGTGCTCAATGCTCGGCCGATCCGGAACCCCATGCAGCAGGCTCGACACATAGCCAACGTCGCCAATGGGCTGCAAATCCTTGTGACGGTCAAGCTCCTCGATCAGCGTGATCATATCGATCGGACGCGAGGACTCAGCCAGATCGACCATGCGCGAATAAATCCGCCGGTGTGAGTCCAGAGAAAAATCTTCGATCCGCAAATGCTCGGCGGCCTGGTTGTAAGCAAAGTTATCGAGCAGAATCGCGCCCAGGATTGAACGCTCGGCTTCTACGTTCGCGGGAAGAGTGCTGATACTGTAATCGGTCGTGGCCACGCTAGATCTAGTTCTCCAATGTCCAGAAACGCCAACCGCACACTAACCTGAAGAAGCTTGTGAATGCGAGGTGCACCCTCTGCAAAATGCGCCCGATTGGAAAAAAGTTTGGCCCCCACACTCGATCGCGAAACGCAACTCGCCTGGCCCCATAACTTAAAGGAGAACAAACGGCGAACCAGAAGTCAAGCGTAACTGCAAACAGATTGGTGAAGAAGGAAGTTTGCCGGCAAGGCCACGAAAAAATGCGGCCTGGACCAGCCATCCAGGCCGCATTGTTCGTAGAACACCCTCGTCCTGCCTTCCCGTCACCGAAGGCGGCGGGACGACTGCACCGCTTCGACAGCGCTCGCTGCGAGCGCCATCTTTACCAGTACGAGTTGCAAAAGTGCGATTCGAAGAATCGCTCTCCGCAACCGATGCGGCGGCCAGCGGCCTAATCGGCTCATTGAGCCGGCAGTAGAGGAGGCCGCAGTGCCCGGGCAACCAGCACGCGCTCGCGCGCATTTCCGATTTCCCCTGGCAATTCACTCTCGAGAATTGCCATCTCCCACTGGCGTAACCGCAATCATCGTTCGGCAAGCGTTGAGAGTTCCAACGTTTTCGATGAATCCACTTTGGGGCAGAACGTTGCGCATCGCAACAGAAAAACATTACAGGAGTGTGAAGAAACTGTGGACGATGAGACTTCCTTGTGGAAGGCTGAGGAAAATGCGGAAGGAATTGTTCCCGTGCGAATTATGAAGCGCGGGAGTTGCAATAACTTGCACGCTGTCAAAGGGGATGCCGCGCATAGAAAGCTCAGACTTACGAATTCCCCTCAAGGGCTAAAGCCCAGGTTTTATTGGCTCCGTACGGCACGGCTGAATCCGTGCCCCTCCCAAGATGGTTGTCGTAAGGAAACCTCGACGCGAATCAGGGGCACCTACGCTGCTAGGGATCCTTCGACTCCGCAGAACGATTCGCGTTCGCGAATCGTTCTGCTGCGCTGAGGATGACAGATGTGTGAAGTTAGTCTCTTACTCCATCCATGAACGCCCGCAGCTTGCGCGACCTCGACGGATGACGCAGCTTCCGCAACGCTTTGGCTTCGATCTGGCGGATGCGTTCGCGGGTTACGGCGAACGACTGGCCGACTTCTTCTAAAGTGTGCTCGCTGCCATCTTCGAGGCCGAAGCGCATCTTGATTACTTTTTCTTCGCGCGGGGTCAGCGTGCGCAGGACCTGTCCGGTCTGGTCCTTGAGGTTCACGTTGATCACAGCTTCGGCCGGAGAGACTACGGCGCGGTCTTCGATGAAGTCGCCAAGATGCGAATCTTCCTCTTCGCCGATGGGCGTTTCGAGGGAGATCGGCTCCTGCGCGATCTTCAGCACCTTGCGGACTTTCGCAACAGGAATGTCCATGCGCTTGGCGATTTCTTCGCTGGTAGGTTCGCGTCCCAGCTCCTGGACAAGCTGGCGCGAGGTGCGGATCAGCTTGTTGATAGTCTCGATCATGTGGACCGGGATGCGGATGGTGCGGGCCTGATCGGCGATGGCACGCGTAATCGCCTGCCGAATCCACCATGTGGCGTAGGTCGAGAACTTGTAGCCGCGGCGGTATTCGAATTTGTCGACGGCTTTCATCAGGCCGATGTTACCTTCCTGAATCAGGTCTAGGAACTGCAGGCCGCGGTTGGTGTACTTCTTCGCGATTGAAACTACCAGACGAAGATTGGCCTCGATCAGCTCGCGCTTGGCCTGCTCGGCGTCCATGTCACCCTGAATGATTTCGCGCTGGGTGCGCTTGATCTCCAGAAACAAGAGGCCGGCTTCGGCTTCGAGCTTTTCAATCTCGCTTCTTATGGCGCGGGACTGGCGGCGATATTCTTTTTTTTGCTCTTCGCTGCGGGTTGCTTCCGCTTTGCGCTCGAGGTTCCCAGCCTGGCGGTCGAGCGAACGCATGCTGTCGACAGTCTTGTTGACGCGATCGATGAGGCGCTTGCGCTCGTTGTTGGTGAAACCCAGCTTGCGCACCGCGAGCGAGACCTTCACCACGGAGCGCGCCAGATTGCGGCGGGCGCGGCGATGGTCCTTGGGCCGCTTTTTCTGCGACACGGCAACGTATTTTTCCTGCAACAGGGCGACCTTCTTGTACAGCTTGGCCATGTTGTCGATCTTGCCGGTAAATTCGTTCAGGCGGTTCTGCAGAATCTCGTCGGTAATTTCTTCCTCGTCGAAGGTGACGACTTCCTTAATGGAGCGCACGCCTTTCTTCAGATCCTCACCCATGGCAAGCAGATCATGAATTACGATGGGCGAGCGGGAGAGAGCTTTGAGCACGCGCAGCTGTCCGCGCTCAATGCGCTTGGCGATTTCGACTTCGCCTTCCCGCGTGAGCAAAGGGACAGTGCCCATCTCGCGCAGGTACATGCGGACGGGATCGTTGGTTTTTTCCAGAGCGCCGGGAGTGAGGTCGAGTTCGACGTCCTCGCCCTCTTCGGCTTCGTCGAATTTTTTATCGAGCGCGGCGGAAGGCGACTTCGGCCCTTCCAGAACGTCGATCCCTTGGGTGCCGATGGTAGTCAGCAGGTCGTCGAGGTCTTCGGGACTGACCACGTCATGAGGGATTAATTCGTTTACCTGGTCGTAAGTCAGGTAACCTTTTTCTTTGCCGGCGTCGACCAGCTTTTTTATGTCGTCGTACTTGTCTTCAAGAGCCAAGAGGTTGTGTCCTCAAATTCGTCAATTCGCTCGCGCGGAGCGTCGTGATACAGTCTGAAAAGGTGGGAAGCTGGGGTAGTGCGGAGTTGTGCACCTAGTGCAAACTTATCAAGTCTAGCACATAAGTACCGCACCGTCTATTACTTGCCCTACGGATAATTCCCGCTAACCGCCCCTATCCCTAATTCTCCTAAATAGTTAGATGGCTTTAACCGGCATTTTGTTTCACGCACTTTTCTTATTTCCAAGGGCGGTTTTGAGCCCATCTTCCGCCAGGCTGGGATCGCGCAAGGCACGGCTCAAGCGTTCTACCTCGAGCAATAGCTCTTTCATCCGTACTTTATCGTCGCTGAGGCCCGGTTTCTTCAGTTGGCGCTGCGTTTCCTCCAAGCGGCGGCGTAAATGAATGCGGCGCAGAGCGCGGACGGCGCCGTCGAGGCGCTCCGCAGTGAGTTCCTCGTCCTCTTTCAATAGGATGGAAGCCAGCATGCGGCGCTCACTTTCGGAGCAGGGTACTTCCATTACATCGGCAACTTCAGCCCCGGCGGTGAGTAGCGCCTCGACCAGCGATTCGGTCGCCAGGCCGCGATGCAGACCTTCGCTCTGGAATGCATACTGGGCCTGGCGTGCAGGATCGAACTCTTCGTCTTTAACAACCTCGCGGGCGCCATCGCGGGCGGAGACATGCTCGGCGTCGGGATTCATCTGGCGCGCGGAGGCGAGGGCACGCACGAGAATGCGCTCGGCATCGGTGGCTTGATTTTCGGCGGAGGATTTCACCGACGATGCCGAACGCTCGGAAGCGACATGCCGCAGCTCTTGGCGAAGCACGGCTGAATCGATGCCGAGCTTTTGCGCGATCTCCTGGCCTAATTCGTCGCGCACGATCCGGCTGGGTATGCGCTGAATGTGTGGCAGGAGATAATTCACAGCTTTCACTTTGCCTTCAGCGCTGCGAACGGGAAAGTGGCTGCGCGCGCGGTCGATGAGATAGTCAAAATATTTCTGCGAAGTGCGCAGCGCTTCGCCGTAGGCTTCTTTGCCTTTGCGGCGGAGATAGAGATCGGGATCGAAACCCTGTTCAAGCGTGAGAACTTTGATCTGAAATTCTTCCTCGGTCAGCAGGCCAAGCGTGCGCTCGGTGGCTTTGGCTCCGGCGGTGTCGGGATCGAAATTCACTACGGCATTCTTGCTGAATCGGCCGAGCAACTTCGCCTGGACTTCGGTGAAGGCAGTGCCGGAGCTGGCAATCACATTGTGAAATCCGGCTGCGTCCACGGAAATGCAATCCATTTGTCCTTCGACGAGGATGGCGTAATCCAATTTGCGGATCGCTTCTTTCGCATGGTCGAGATTGAATAAGACGCGGCCTTTGGAGTAAATCGCGGTCTCGGGTGAATTCAAATATTTCGGGCCGGATTTCTCGTCGGTGGCGAGGGTTCGTCCGGTGAATGCGATGATCTTTCCCGCGTCGCTGGCGATAGGAAACATGACGCGGTTGCGAAACTTTGAGTACATGGCGGCGGCGCCCGGGTTCCGGCCTCCGGCTTCCGGCTTCCGGGATTCGGGTTCTGCAGCACTATTTGCACCTGCTTCCGCGCGCCGGGGACGGGAAGCCGGAGGCCGGTCTTCCCGTTCTTCCTGCTTCCACGAGAACAAGCCGCTCTCACGCAGAACTTCTTCGTCGAATTCTCCGGCGAGACGGTCGCGGAGGAGGAAGCCGGAATCGGGAGCGTAGCCAATGCGGAAGCGGGCGATCGTCTCTGCGTCCAAGCCGCGGCCCTGCAAGTATTCCCGCGCGCGGGCGCCTTCGGGACGTTTCAGGCATTCCTGGAAAAATGCGGCGGCGCGCTCCTGCGCGTCGTACAGTTGAGCGCGCAGCCTGGCTTCTTTCGCTTCTCCGGGGCTGGAGTATGTGGTCTTCGGCAGCGGGACGCCGAGCTTCTGCGCTACCAAACGGAGAGCCTCGGGGAAAGTGATGTTCTCGATTTTCTGAACGAAGCTGAACACGTCCCCTGAAACGCCGCAGCCGAAGCAGTGATAGAACTGACGCGTGGCATGCACTGAGAACGATGGTGTCTTCTCGCCATGAAACGGGCACAGCCCGGAATAGTTCTGCGCCCCAGCCTTCTTCAGCTTGATGTAGTCGCCGATGATGCGGACGATGTCCGCCTGCTGCTTCAGCGTTTCTTTGAAGTCTTCTGTGGGCATGGATGGTGGTAGCTTTTCGAAGGCTTGGGACTTCTCCACTTGGATTGTGAGCCAAGCTGGTATCGAGCGGAAGAACTCGGCCTCATTCGGTTGCGGAAAACCTGTGGAATACAGGAATATCCCGTTGATGCCAGCGGAAAAGCACGTCCTAAATTAGCTGATAGCGCCACACTCTGGATGTTTGTATCACTTACGCGGCCTTGGTGCGTCCGGATCGAAGCTACGTCGAATCGCCAGTACAACCTCTCGCATGCGCTTGCATGACAAATCTACACCCGCAACTCCACCACCGTCGCTCCTCCGCCGCCTTCGTTCTGCGGAGGCTCGGCTACGGATTCCACGTGCGGGTGCTGCTGCAACGCCTGCCGCAGGGCTTTGCGCAGGATGCCCATGCCGCTGCCGTGCACGACGCGCACGCGGGGCAGTCCGGCGAGGAAGGCGTGGTCCACAAATTTCTCCACGGCGCGGGTGGCATCGTCTACGTTGTAACCGATCACGTTGATTTCCGAAGGCGCGTTCTGGCTTTCGTTTTCGTTATTGAGCGAAACTGAAATTCCCCGGGCGCGGGCAGCTTGTACCGGAGATTCCTTTGCCCGCATGCTGGCTAGCACCTCGGCGATATCGTCGCGGGCGATCTTCATCTTCATCGCGCCCATGGCCACTTCGAAGTGGGAGTCGTCCAGTTGGCGCGAGACGGTTGCCGCGCGGCCGGTTGATTTCAGTCTGACGGTATCGCCTTCGGAAACCTCCTTGACCACCTGCGGCTGCGCGTGCGGATCACCCTGGTCGGCGCCGCTGGCATGCGCCACTACGGTGGAGTCGAATTGCTCGCGAAATTCGCGGCGCAATTTTGCGATACGCGCCTCGGCTTCTTTCGAGACTTTTTGCGCGGCCGCTTTTTCCTGCACGGCATTTACGGCTTCGCGCGCGTGGTATTCGAAGTCGCGCAGAACGCTTTCGAGTTTTTTCTCCAACTCGCGAATCTTGAACTGCTGCTCCCGCTTGCCTTCGGTGGCCAGACGCGCTTTTTCCTTCTCCAATTCCTGCTCGCGCGTTTTCAGGCGGAGACGCTCGCTTTCCATCTCGCGCAGCCCGGCGTGGAGCTTGTCGAGAAATTCGCCGATATCGCGAGCTTGCGTGCCGAGGCGCGCACGCGCGGCGTCGATGATCGCTGGATTCAATCCCAGGCGCTGCGCGATGTTGATTCCCGCCGAAGCTCCGGGCACGCCTATCTTCAATTCGTAAGTAGGTTGCAGAGTGGCTTCGTTGAAGCCGACCGACGCGTTGATCACTCCCGGGGTATTGGCGCCGTAAACTTTCAAAGAAGTGTGATGCGTGGAAATCACGGTCATCGAGCCGATGCGGCCAAAGTGTCCGGCAATCGCGACCGCCAGCGCGGCGCCTTCCTCGGGATCGGTAGCCGAACCCAATTCGTCCAGAAGCACCAGCGACTGCGGCGTCGCGGTGCGCGAAATGAAATCGATGTTGGTTATGTGAGCCGAAAAGGTAGAGAGATTCTGCTCGATCGATTGATAGTCGCCGATATCGGCCAGCACCGCATCGAAGACGGGCATCTCCGCACGATCGGCGGGGACGGGGATTCCCGACTGTGCCATGAGCGCGAGCAGGCCGACGGTTTTGAGCGTTACGGTTTTGCCTCCGGTGTTGGGGCCGGTGATTACTAGTTGGCGACGGTCGGGTTCGAGTTCAAGGCTGACTGGGACCACCGAGAAACCTTTGAGTTTTAAATTTCGCTCGAGCAGCGGATGTCTCGCGTTGTTCAGAAGCAGGCGAGCTTCGCCCGCCATAGACCCTTCGGCTTCGCTCACGGCAGGCTCGCGAGGGCGCCCGTCCCCACACGACCCAGTCAACTTTACCGCCACGCAGTTGTACTCTTCGGCGAAGCGCGCTTTGGCAAACTGTAGTTCCAATTCGCCGAGGACTTCAGCCGACACCAGTATCGCGCTTGCCTGCTCCCCAATGCGCCGTGTCATCTCGAGCAAAATGCGATAAATCTCTGCTTGCTCTTCATCAAGCAAACGCACCAGTTCATTGTTCTGCTCAATGGTCTCGAGCGGTTCGACGAATACAGTTTGACCGCTGGAACTCGCTCCATGCACGACGCCTTGCACGCGCCGTTTCTGTTCGATTTTTATCGGGATGACAAAGCGCTCGCCGCGGATGGTAATCAGTTCGTCCTGCACCGCGCCGCCTTCGGCCAACCGCCGTAAATATCCGCGGAGGGATTCCTGAATGCCGCGGCGCTGTTTTTCGATCTCGCGTCGAATGCGTGCCAGGTCGGGCGAAGCGCGGTCTTCCAGTGTGCCATCCGGTTCAATCTTGTGGCGAAAATAGCGAAGAAACTCGGTGAAGTCGGGCACGGTTGCGGAAAGAGTTGCGGTTCGCTTCCAGCTCGTCCTCATGTTCGCCGGAGGATGCAGCGCAACCTCGCGCCACTCCGCGGCGCGGTCTACCACCAATAAAACATCGCGGATTTCTGTGGTTTCGAGAATCGCCCCCACAATGCGGGCACGCTCGACCAGTTTGGTGACATCGAGCAGGCCGGAAAAATGGAAGGTGCCGCCCGAGCGCCGGAACTCGCGTATTTCTTCGGCCAACTCCTGCTGTTCGGTAATCCAAGCGGGATCAGTGGATGGCGCGAGCTCCGCAATGCGGGACTGGCCCAGCGGCGAAGAAGCGTAATCCCGCAGCAATTCGCGCAGCGCATCAAACTCGAGCACACGCGAGGAATTATGGATAAGCGGGTGAGGCATTGAATTTATGTTACAGGAAGGGCGAGTAGCGCAGCCGCATGCGATGAACTGCTTCCCCCCAGGGGCCGAAATCAGGATTGGGCCGCCGCCAGCACTTGGGCTTCGCGCGCTGTGGCGACAGGCAAGTGGAGCGCGAACACCGCTCCGCCCTCCGGCTTATTGTGGCAGGTAATCTGGCCTTGATGATCTTGCACTACCCCGTAGACAGCGCTTAAACCGAGGCCTGTGCCTTTGCCGATGGGCTTCGTGGTATAGAAAGGATCGAACACCCGATGCGGTTCCTTGATTCCTAGTCCGTTGTCGGAAAACTGGACGACCACTTCCTCTCCTTGAAGGCGAGCGCTGACCTCGAGCAATCCTCCGCCCGCTTCCTCAAGCGCGTCCAAGGCATTTTCGACGATCTGCACGAACGCCTGGAACAGACGGTGACCGTCTCCCCAGACCTTGGGCACATTCGGATCGATTACCGTTTCGATTCGGATTTTCTGATCGTGCCGTTGGAGCTCCCGCATTTGCACGCTGCGCTGCAGAAGCATGGATAAATCCACTATCGCTTTTTCCCCGGAAGCTTGCTGGGCGAAGCTCAGAAGATTGGAAATGAGGTCGCGAGTGCGCTGCGAATGGCTCACGATTTTCCGGACAAGCGCGTCCTGCTCGCTGCTCAACCGCTGAGTTGACCAAAGTTTTTCTGAATAGCTCATGATTGCCGTCAGCGGATGATTGATTTCATGCGCCGCCCCCGCAACTAATTGACCCAGGGAAGCCAGCTTTTCTCTTTGCACCAAATGGCTCTGCAACCGTTGCTCGTTCTCGAAGCTGCGCCGCGAATGGTCCAGCAGATGGATCAACTCCCGGTCCTGAAGATACTGACGTACAAAAACAAAAGAGCCCAACACCAGCATCGCTGCCAGAACCGTGAACAATCGGAACGAGCGGGTCGACGCCGGCGAATCGTCCCACCGGAAAGCCCAGAGGCCCAGTACCGGCAGCGAAAGAATCGCCAGCATGGCGAGGTGCAACGCCATCGCGCCCCATTTGTCCTCTGCCGGCGCCGGTTCAGCCTCTGACTTCCACTGGCGCGCGGTAAGGGCCGTTGCGGCCATCCAGCTTACGGTGCCGAGCAGAGGAACATCGTAGAGACTTCCGGTGTAGTATTTCCCGTTGGAAAGCGCCATGCTCAAGAAGTTGGAGCCCACAGCGTACACAGCGCTGGCCAGCATCAGATTCAAATAGACCTTCCTCCATCCACCCGTGGCTCCTTGGCCGGCAATTCCCAGGACTAATACCAGCACTCCGGTTTCTACCAGATAGAGTGAGGTAAAGTTTTTTCTGTACAAGGCCGCATTCACCAACATGTACTGGGAAGGAAAGACTACGAACGCATAGAGGAACACCCACCAGATTAGTAGAAGAAAGAAATCCAGCGTACCCAAGCGGAATTTTTGTTCGCCTTCGGAGCGGTGGGGACGCAACCCAACTGCCGCGATCATTGGGATCAAGTGGAGAAACAAGAACACATCCATGAACGACACGATGGGGACATTCGTCCGGCGCAGTACTTCGTAATAGGTCCAGGCTGCCAGATTGCTGGCCCAGAGAATGCATCCCGCGCCCATCAGAATCCAGAAACGCTGGGTGACACCCCGCATCGACCACGCATTGAAGAACATGGCCACGCCGACTGAGAGGATCAGCAGAAAATATCCGACATCAGAAATCGCGGTCAGCACTAGACCGCGTGGCACTGCCAAAGACACCATGGCAAATGCCAGCGTAATCGCGCCCGCGAGCACGAACCAGCGATGTCGGCGGAGTGGCGTCATCCGACTTCCAGTTTATGGACAAACGTACGGATTCTAGATTGGTTTCGGGGTACTACACATTACTTTGGTCACATTCACCGTGCGGCGCAACGTCGCCGGCACCTGCAAATAAAGCCTTTACGAGATCAGAGTCCTGCCTGCCGCCAGTCCCTGATAAAATTGCGCTGGGCGTGGAGCGTCGCCTAGCTGTTCAGAAACCTTACAGGCGCTGCCCTTGATTTGATGGGCGACGATTTGATGCGCTACGCTCAGAAATTCCAGGTGCCACATGGCTTTTCCGGTCACCCGCCTCCGTCGTCTTCGCCGCACCAGCCAGCTTCGCGATATGGTGCGCGAGACTCGTTTGACTCCCGAAGCCTTCGTCTACCCCATGTTCGTTTGCCCGGGTGAAGGGGTACGGAAGGCAGTCGGCTCCATGCCAGGAGTATTTAATCTTTCGGTGGACGAGGCGGTGAAAGAGGCGCGGGAAGTTCATTCCCTAGGCGTGCCGTCGGTGATTCTCTTTGGTCTTCCCGAGAAGAAAGACGATGTCGCTACTGGAGCTTGGGCGGAGGACGGAATCGTGCAGCAGGCCGCCCGCGCTATGAAGCGCGAAGTGCCCGAGCTGGTTTTGATGGGCGATGTTTGCCTGTGTGAATACATGTCGCACGGACATTGCGGCATTGTGAAGGGGGCGTCGACACCGAAGTCGCTCGGTGCGGCGGTTGCAGAACGTGAATCCGCAGCTCGCGATGGTGCGGTCCCGAACGCCTCGGGAAAGCGCGGGATCGATTCTTCGGCATCGGGCTCAACTTCCGACTTCGAAATCGATAACGATGCCAGCCTGGAACTTCTTGCCCGCAGCTCCGTCTCGCTGACGCGTGCCGGCATCGACGTCATCGCTCCATCCGACATGATGGATGGGCGGGTTGCCGCCATTCGCCGCGCACTTGACGATGCCGGCTTTATTAATACTCCGATTCTTTCGTACGCTGCCAAGTTCGCATCCGGGTTCTATGGGCCGTTTCGCGAGGCTGCAGATTCCGCGCCGCAATTCGGCGACCGCCGTTCTTATCAGATGGATGGAGCCAACTTGCGCGAAGCCATGCGCGAGATCGAACTCGATATTGAAGAAGGCGCTGACATGATCATGGTCAAGCCGGCCATGCCTTACCTCGACGTCATTGCAGCCGCCCGCGAGCGCTTTGACCTGCCACTGGCGGCGTATCAAGTCTCCGGCGAGTTCGCGATGATCGAAGCCGCCGCGCGCAACGGCTGGATCGAGCGCGACCGCGTCATGATGGAATCCCTGCTGAGCATTCGCCGCGCCGGGGCCAGCATCATCCTCACTTACTACGCAAAAGACGCTGCGCGGTTGCTGGGATAGGACGCATCTCCCCAGGGGCTGCATCGCGGGCCTGGATAAAAGCAAACACAAGGGGGCACAGAGCAAAGACACAACTGCGCCCAAGCCGGAAAAGAGACGCGTGCGCCCGTGCCTATCTCAGGAAATTATCGGCCTTCTGTCCCCGTAGCCCTGCCCGTTTCCGACGAGAACCGGTCGCGGACGCGGTCGCTGATGTCCTGCACTCTGTCGCCGATTGAACCGCGGATTTCTTCGCCGCTCGCGGGCGCAAGCAGCATGCCAGCTCCAATGCCGACGCCAACACCGGCGGCAAAAACCAGCACATTGCGGAGAGTGTGGTCTTCGCCTTCATAAAGATCCTGGGCCCGGTCTCGCAGGTCAGAAACCCGGTCAGCGGCGCTCTCGTATCCGTCGGCAACACGGTCCCGCAAGTCGCTTGCGACGCGGTCGGACTGTTCGAGAAAATGCACTGCGGTTTTGAGAATCGATTTTACTAAGTTATTGAGCATAGTCCACCTCGTCATTGTGAATTCAAAACGTTATAAGCGTTAGTTGCACAAAGGGAGGCGAGTGGCTTAGGGCAGGTGAAATTATTTCTGACGGAAAATGGGGAGTGGCGCTGCGTTCTCTAGAACTGTCTTTAGCGCCCGGGCCTTCGCTACGCCCCCGCAGCACTCTGGAACTTAACTTCCACCAGCTTGCGGTCTTCTTCGGACACTTTGAACATGTCGCGGGGCTTTAGCTCCATAAAGCTGGCCACAAACACTTCCGGGATCTGGCCGATGCGGGTGTTATAGGTATTAACGTCGTCGTTGAAGAACTCGCGGCGATCGGCGATGCGTTCTTCCAATTCGCTGATGCGCGTTTGTAGTTTGAGAAAATTGTCGTTGGCTTTGAGCTGAGGATAATTCTCCGCCACGGCGAATAAGCCGCGCAGCGCGCCTGTCATCATCGCGTCAGCCTGCGCTTTCTGTCCAATACTTGCCGCATTCATCGATGCGGCACGCGCTTGGGTTACAGCCGTTAACGTCTGCTGCTCGTGCTGCATGTATCCCTTCACCGTCTCGACCAGATTGGGAATCTCGTCGTGACGTTGTTTGAGCAGCACGTCGATGTTGGCCCAGGCGCGATCGTTGTCATTGCGCAGCCGCACCAGTTCGTTATAGAGGACGACTATGTAAACCGCTACACCCACGACGAACAGCAGGAACGCCGCCCCTGTGATCACGTTGCCCTCCATTATCGGCTTGCGTCGAACAACGGCTTTAGTGGAACAGGAGTGTGGCAGGCATGCAAGTGACTGTTGGGTACCCGGCGGACATGACCGACCACGGGCTGAGAGCCCTGTCAGCAACAAAAGGGCTGAGCCGTTAGGCTCAGCCCTGGAAGAGCTCGCGGTGGAGGTGGTCAAGGCTTATGCGGGGTGAGGTCGCAAACCTTTCTCACCTCTTGCAGATCCAAACCTGCCGGGGAGAACTCGGCGATCTGAGGACCACTTCTGGTTCGCACTTCCAAATTGAACACTTCGGCTCCAATCATGCCGCGCACCGTGCCTTTGTCCATGGCCAGAAAATGTCCGCGCACCCAGTTCCATCCTTTATGGTCGTGGCTGCCATCGATGCGAACCATTACTTCCATCTTGGGCTGTCCCCAGAAGCCTGGATAATCCGGCCGTCCCAACCTTTCGCCGGGAGTGAAGTCGGCCCGCTCAAACTTGCCATTGCTACAGACGAGTTCGACTCGCGGTTTGGAGTCGGGGTCTTCGCGAAGGTAATTATTGGCCAGAAGTTCGAAGCGAACTTTCTTCGCGCCGGTCATTTTGTCTTCGGAGCGGAACGCGGTCCACTTGCCGCCGGCGCTGACGCCATCTTGTTCGTCCTGATATGGGCTCATCGTGCGTTCTTGGGCAAAAGCGGACACGCCCGCTGCGATCAAGAGCACAAACATTGGCCCTGCGGCCAAGGCATAGAGATTGTGAAGGTGAAGCCGGCGCAATACTTTCAAGGTCGTCCTCCCGCAATAACTTCCTTTATTGAAGCCATATCTATTGAACCCGTCTGAACGGAAAAAGTTGTATGCCTTCACCGAGTGTTGATTCTGAGATCGACGTAGACCTGTGACCGGTCATCAAACTGGCTCACTGATTTCGTGTCGCTCTTGCGGCCGTCGTACTCGGCATAGACTTCGTAATCGACCGTGGAGAGGCCGGGAAAACGGTAAGTGCCTTCCTGGCTGACAATGTACGTCTTTACGGCGTGGGTGCGCGTGTCGGTAAGGTAGACGATGGCTCCGGGAACGGGATTATCGTGCTGATCAAGTACTTTTCCGAATAGCAGCCGGCCTTGTTGTTTTTCTTTCTTATCGGGAGAGGCGTGGGCAATCCCCGATACGATAAGAACGAAAGCGGCGGCTATCACAGAGGCGGTCTTGAAAGGACGTCTAGGAGTCATGCGGCTGAATTTCTCTTCTTTCATTTCTTTACTTACATTTCTTTACTTGGTCAGATGTAAACCGATATCGACGCGCTCGTCATACTCTACGTGGACCGCCACCTTCTGCGCCAGATACAATCTCTCGCCACTTCTAGTTTTGACTCCCTTGAGATCGGCCCAAACTTCGTATTCGGCTTTCCCGGCCGGAACGCGCTGGGCAAATTCGCCGGCATGATCGGAAGTGAGTACCCACTTGGGCTTTTTGTCGCGCGCACGGCGTATCTTGACCGTCACTCCATAAACGGGGTGATCGTCGGGTCCCCAAACCGTTCCAAAAATAAGGGCGTAATGATCCGTCGGCTTTAGCTTTTCCCGCGCGGAAGCGGCAACGGCTGGCACTTTGACAGGTAAGCATGGAGAGGCAAGAACGGCCAAAAGCAGAGCGCTGAGAGAAAACAGGTTTGCGAGCGTACCCGCCAGGCGCGATCTAGGACTCGTCACCGTCTTCGGTCTCCACTTCTGCTTCCTCTTCCACGTATCCGGCCTCGACCGCCTTCAACTCCAGTGGACTGGTAGTGACCACTTCGAAGTCAGTGCCGCACTCGGGGCAAGAAACAATCTCGCCCTCGTCGACCTCTTCCTCTTCGACATCCAAATTCGTTTCGCACTCGGGACAAAGAACCATGATTCCTCCACTTCCTTAGATACCCTTGATAATATTTAGATTCTCTTCCGGTACAGGTCAAGGGGTGGGGCTGGTAGAGGGCGATTTATTTTGTACGGCGGTAACCGGCTGTTGCCCTTGACATTTGCATCCGCGGAGCCTACATGATTTCTCATCTCGTTAAAAGACCCTGGCTAACAGGCCTCTTGTTGGTGCTGGCTGCCAACGCTGGGTTGCCCGCCCAGGATAAAGGATCGACGGATAAATCAGGATCTGCCGCCGAGCCCATGGCGGTGGACGCGCGCATCTCTGCTGCACTGCAGCGGGTTTCCGCCGAGCGCATTCGGGCGAATGTCGAAAAGCTGGTGAGCTTCGGAACCCGGGTGACGATTTCCCCGCAGGACTCGAGTTCTATCGCGGCTGGACATGGAGTGGGCGCGGCGCGAGAGTGGATCAAGTCAGAATTCGAGCAGTATTCGAAAGATTGCGGCGGCTGCCTGGAGGTGAAGACCGACAGGTTCACCGAGCCGGCCGCCGACCGGATTCCCCAGCCTACCGAAATTACCAATGTTTATGCGGTCTTGAAAGGTACGGACGCGGCTAGCGCGAAGCGGATCATACTGGTCACCGGGCACTACGATTCGCGGAACAGCGATACTCTCGACCTGAAGGGCGACGCTCCGGGCGCGAATGACGACGGCAGCGGAACCGCCGTCAGCCTGGAATGCGCGCGAGTGTTGAGCACGCTAAAGTTTCCCGCCACAATTGTTTTTCTCGCGGTTGCGGGCGAAGAGCAGGGGTTGAACGGAAGCCATCACTTCGCCAAAATGGCCAGGGAAGAAGGCTGGAACATTGAAGCTGTATTGAACAATGACATCGTCGGTGGAGACAGTAGTGCCGGGCAGGATCATTCAGTGGTGCGCGTCTTTTCCGAGGGACTGCCCGCTGCTGCTACTGAGCAGGAAATTCGGCAGATTCGTGGATTGGGCGGCGAGAACGACTCTGCCTCGCGGCAACTGGCGCGCTATGTCGCCGATGTGGGCCGCACTTATCACGTCGGCGTGAAGCCGCTACTGGTCTTCCGGCTGGACCGGTATCTCCGCGGAGGCGACCATTATTCCTTCAATCAGCAAGGCTACGCCGCCGTGCGATTCACTGAGTTTCGCGAGGACTTTCACCATCAGCATCAGAACGTGCGAACGGAAAGCGGCATTGAATATGGCGACCTGATCAAATTTGTGAACTTTGATTACGTGGCGCACGTGGCAAGGCTGAATGCGGCCATTCTGGCGTCCCTTGCATCAGGGCCGGCGCCCCCAGCCAATGTCCACGTGCTCACAAAGGATTTGGAGAATGACTCGACGATCACTTGGCAAGCGTCTTCCGGCGACGCGGCAACAGAGTATGAAGTTCTATGGCGGGCCACAACCAGTCCAGAATGGGAACACGTCCAAAAAATTGGCAATGTTCCGCGCGCTACGCTGAAACTTTCAAAGGACAATGTCATCTTTGCTGTCAGGGCGGTCGACGCGGGCGGACACCGCAGTTTGACCGTTGTGCCCACACCGGAGCGTTGAGTTGCCGTTGACTGCGACCTGATACCATGAATCTCAGCCACCTCAGTCTTTGTCTTGCGGTAGTCGAGGCCCCGCCATGCCGATGAATCGCGGTAATACGATCTCGTTGAGCCTCCCCCCGTTCACGCGCTGGGTGAAGCGGCTGATTCTCGTCTACGCCGGGATCTATCTGTTCATGGCCATCACGGAAGTTGCCTCCCCTCAGGCTCATGAATGGGTCAGCGTTTACCTGGGCTTGATCCCGAAGCTCGTAATGCACGGGATGGTGTGGCAGCTGATCACATATTCGTTTCTGCACTTTCAACTGCTCCATCTGATTTTCAATGCGCTCTCTCTGTGGATGTTCGGTTCGCAACTGGAGAGCGATTGGGGATCGAAACGCTTTTTGGAGTATTACTTTTTCTGCACGATCGCGGCCGCGCTTACCACAGTCGCCATGAGCTACACGCATATTCTGGGACTCTCTCCAGTGACTACTACGATTGGGGCCTCGGGCGGGATTTACGGCCTGCTTGTCGCTTTCGGCGTGTTGTACGGCGAAAGCGAAATCATGATGTTCCCGCTTCCGTTCCGTATCAAGGCGAAGTATTTCGTGTGGGGCATTGTGTTTCTGACTCTGGCGGGAGCGATTCAGGAAAGCGGCGGAGTCGCGAACTTCGCGCACCTCGGCGGATTGCTGTTCGGCTACCTCTATTTGAAATTCCTGCCGCGCAAGGGACTCATGCTTTCCGCTTCAGAAAGCTATTTCGGATATCGCAATGACTATTACCGATGGAAGCGGCGACGCGCAGCGAAAAAGTTTGAGGTTTACATGCGCCAGCATGACCGCGACGTCCATTTCGACGAGCACGGCAATTACGTTCCACCGGATGACGATCCGGGCAAGGGGAACGGGGGATCGAAATCAGGCTGGGTGAACTAAAAGGCTTTGGCCACGGATCTTCACGGATCTCAAGTTGCGAAAAAACCTTGAAATTCTGTCAATACAGTTGCTGGCAGTTCTGGCCGCTTGGATTTTCCCTTAAATCCTAGATCGTGACCAGCACCTTCGACGGAAAGAAGCTTCGTCTTCGCCGGAATTATCTTCAGCGCTTGTTGCATTTTCTGGATCGAGCCAAAGGGATCGCTCACGCCGTGGACGAATAAGGCCGGCGTCCGCAGATTGAAGAAATGTTGAGTGCGAAGCTGTTCGGGCTTGCGAGGCGGATGAAGAGGGTAGGAAAGCAGTAGCAGGCCAACGGCCTCTTCTGGCTGTTCGGCGCAGAGCATACTTGCTTGCCGTCCGCCGTAGGAGTGCCCTCCAAGAAAAATGCGGCCGCCTGCCAGGTTCTTGATCGCCGCAATTGCATTCGTCAATCCCGCGCGATCGCGTTTGGCATCACCGGGTCCGGGTGGGCCGAAGGAACGATCCTGACGGAACGGAAGATCGCAACGCAACACGACAAAGCCCGCGTCGGTAAAAGTTTGCGCCAGGGCAATTAGCAGCGGCGCCTGGCAATTCGATCCGGCGCCGTGCGTCAGGACAAGGCTGTCACCGTTCGGATGGGCGGAGCGATGTAGAAATCCGCGCACAAAAGGGTCGGCGGAAACGTCGGTGAAAGGTTGAGGCTGCTGGGACATAGTCAATGAATCTCATCTCCGGAACAGTTGGAGCAGCCACTTCTATACGCCCACTTCTTCCAGCTTCTCGTAGACCTTCAGGATTTTAATTTCATTTCCCAGGCGAGCCCAGCAGCGAAGGATTTCGGGATCTTCCTGAGCGCTGCTGCGCGCCTGTTCGGAATTCCAATAACGAAGCAGCAAATAGTGAGAATCTCCACCACGGTAAAGAAGGTCGCGTCCATATCCTTTGCTTGAAACGATCAAATTCAGTTCGCGCATGGTCGCGAGCGATGCCGACTCCATACCGGCCAGAGGCTCCCAGATTGCGATGGATAGATATTCCTGCGACATATACCCGGCGATTATAGCTTCTGGCGCTTGGCAGCGCGTTTGCGTGTTGCGCCCTTGGCGGCGGCCTCTTCCACGGTCACCGTGTGCAGGCGCATGAAGTTCGTGGAACCAGACGCCTGGCGTGTACCCGCAACTACTCCTAACACCGCTCCAGGCTTCAGCACTCCGCGAGCCAGAAGCTCCTTCTCAGCCACTTGAACCATCTCATCGGTCGACGGCGCATGGCCGCAGCGGATCGGATGCACTCCCCAGAAAAGATTGGCGCGCTGTACCACGGAAGCAACATGCGTGAAGGCGTAGATGGGCGCCTGCGGTCGAAATTTTGAAATCATGCGCGCGGTGTTGCCGCTTTCCGTAAAAACCGCGATGGCTCCCATGGGCAGGTCTTCAGCCGCATGGGCAATCGATTCGCAGATCGTCTCAGCGACGGAAAGGCCGTGATTATCGCGGCGGCGGCGAGGCTGGGTGAACTCGCCCATATTGCTTTCGGCCTCGATCACAATTCGCGACATCATGGCCACCGCCTCGCGCGGATAGCGCCCGCTGGCGGTTTCGGCTGAGAGCATCACCGAATCGGTTCCGTCAAAAATCGCGTTCGCCACATCGCTCGCTTCGGCGCGCGTGGGGCGCGGATTTTCGATCATGGACTCGAGCATCTGCGTGGCCGTGATCACCGGCTTACGCCAGGCGGCACAGCGGCGGATCACATGCTTCTGAATGACTGGAACTTTTTCCGGCGCCATTTCGACGCCAAGATCGCCGCGGGCCACCATCACGCCGTCTACCACTTCCAGAATTTCTTCGAGGTGGTCGATGGCCTGGGGTTTCTCCAACTTGGCGATTAAAGGAATATCGCGGCCGAGGCCCGCCACAAGTTCCCGGACCATATTTACGTCGGCGGCGGAGCGTACGAAAGAAAGCGCGACCGCATCCACACCTTGCTTCAGTCCGAACTCGAGATCCTTCCGGTCTTTTTCAGTCATCGCAGGAATCGACAGGGCGGTGCCGGGCAGGTTGATGCCCTGGTGCTCGCCGAGCATTCCGCCGTTGAGAACGTCGCAAACGACATCTCCGCCGCGCACGCTGCGCACCCGCAACTCGATCAGGCCGTCACGCAGAAGAATGCGTGCGCCGGCGACGACCTCACGGGCTAGATCTGGAAATGTTGTGGAGATGCGGGTTGGCGTGCCGGCGACATCGCGCGGGGTGATGACGACTGTAGAGCCGCTTTCCAGCAAAATAGGCCTGTGATTTTCCAGGCGTCCAGTGCGGATCTTCGGGCCTTGCAGGTCTTGCAGGATGCAGATGGAACGGTTTTCTTTTTCAGCGGCGCTTCGCAGACGCTGGATGTTGCGAGCATGATCCTCGTGCGAGCCGTGAGAAAAATTCAAGCGTCCGACGTCCATGCCTAAGCGCAGCAAATCGCGCATTGCGGCCTCGTCGTGGCAGGCCGGACCGATGGTGCAGATGATCTTAGCGCGGCGGGCTGACAGAACTCCGCCGACTGGGGAAAACGATGCGGACGCGTCCGCATAGGAGATTTTTGTAGTGACTTCCGCCTTACGTGACTTCAATGGGTCCTTGTCCTGAATTTAATTTTGCTTTGGAGATTATTTAATTGTAACGGCTGAGGGCGAAATTCCCCGTGAAACTTCCGTTAACAATAGATCATCGGCGAGTTTAGATTTTTCTATAGGACGGGCAATTCCGTGGTTTGCTTACTCCCGTGGGCCGCTGATCGCGATCAATTCTTTTCCCAGCATGGCGCGCGGGAAGAGCATGGCGTTGAATTCCGCACCTACGAGGACGACCAGCGAGACCATGTACATCCAGACCAGCAGCGCGATACCGGCGCCGAGCGAGCCGTAAATAATGCTGTAGTCGGCGTAGTGCCGCAGGTAGCTGCCAAACAGCAGCGTGGTGGAGAACCACAAGCCGGTGGCCAGTGTGGCACCCGGAATTACGCTTTGCCAGGGTTGAGTGCGCGGCACCGCGTTGTGATAGATGAGCGCAATCACCGCAATGCTGGTCAAAATGGCGATCACCCAGCGGATCACGGTCCACATCAGCAGGATGTACGGGCTGAATTCACGCGCACTGTAATACAGAATGTCACTTTCGATTTTGCTGCCGAAGGCTACGAGCAGCGTGGCGAAAGTCATGGGAAGAAGAGCGAAAACTACCAGCAGGAATGAAATCATCCGCTCTTTCACCAATCCCCAGATTTTCGGCAGCTCGTAACAGCGGCGAAAACCTTCCATCCAAGAGACCATGACTCCGGACGCGGTCCACAGCGTCAGTAACGACGCAGTAATGAGCAGGCCCACGGGGCGTTCTCCCGCACCTCGCAGAAAGCTCATCGCAGTAGTGGTGCCAGCCGGAAGAATGCGGGATAGCGCATACGTGATCTCGCGCATGAAAGGCGCGCCCTTGTGCCATGTGGCCAGTACCGAACCGACAACCAGCAGTGCAGGGAAGAAGGTTAGGATGGAAGAATATGCTGAGGCCTTCGCGATGGAAAATGCATCGTGCTGAAAAGCACGCCACACAGCCAGCCGCAGAAGGCGCAGAAAACGAAGCATCGCTGGCCCTAGCTTATGGCGGCGAGACGCTGGTTGCAACGAGGGAACTAAGGCAGGTGCCTCGTTCGGCAATCGCTTGGCGTTAGCGTGCATAAGTAGTTAGTAAGTCGATGCCTTCAAAAGGATGCGAGTCTCCGGGTGTTTAGTCCGGATTACTTTACAAATCCTGGTGCAACCTTTCAAGAGTATGATGCCGCGCTAAACAGAAACGCATCGTGAGATGCTTTGCCTGGCTCCTCTTCAGTATGAGCGGATAGGGATGATCCTTCGACTTCGTGAATGCTTCGCTTCGCGCATTCACTGCGCTCAGGATGACAACACAGTAAAACGGGGGCGAACTGGTTTAAATAAAACAAGTTCTGCCCCCGAGTTTAATGTTGGTTGACTTACTCCGCTGCCAGTTCCTCGGTTTCGCCCTCGTGGCGCATCATTTCGAGAGCGCGCTCGGCCTCTTCGTACGCCGCCGAGACTTCCGCCTGTACCTTGGCCGCGGCCTCTTCCATCTCTGGCGAGAGGCGCACGTTGCGGTAGTACTCCATGCCGGTTCCGGCAGGGATGAGACGGCCGACGATAACGTTTTCCTTCAGGCCGCGCAGGTGATCGACCGCTCCCTGGATGGAAGCTTCGGTGAGCACTCGCGTGGTCTCCTGGAAGGACGCCGCCGAGATAAACGAATCGGTCGAGAGCGAAGCCTTCGTGATACCGAGGAGCAGCGGGCGTCCGGTAGCCGGCTTGCCGCCTTCCTTGATCACGCGCTCGTTCTCTTCGCGGAAGCGGAACTTATCCAGTTGCTGCTCCAGCAGGAACGTGGTGTCGCCCACGTCCTCGACCTTCACCCAGCGCATCATCTGGCGGACAATCACTTCAATGTGCTTGTCGCTGATGTTGACGCCCTGCAAGCGGTAGACTTCCTGGATTTCGTTTACCAGGTAAGACTGCAGCTCTTTTTCTCCGAGCACGGCCAGAATGTCGTGCGGGTTGAGCGGGCCGTCCATCAGCGGTTCGCCCGCCTTGACGCGCTCGCCTTCCTGCACGTTGATGTGAACGCCGCGCGGCACCGAGTATTCTTTTTCCGTGCCGTTGTCGGCCTGCACATAGAGTTTGCGCTGACCCTTCGAGACTTCGCCGAACTTCACCGTGCCATCGATTTCGCTGATGACCGCGGTCTCGTGCGGTTTGCGCGCTTCGAAGAGTTCGACCACACGCGGCAGACCACCCGTGATGTCTTTCGTCTTGGTCGTCTCGCGCGGGATCTTGGCCAGCACGTCGCCGGGGTGAACCGTGTCGCCGTCCTGCACCATAAGGTGAGCGCGTGAAGGCATCAGGTAGCGTTTGCTGGTCTTGCCCTTCACTACGACCGCCGGCTGGCGCTTCTCGTCAGGCGAATCGCCGACTACGTGCCGCGACAATCCGGTGACCTCGTCCACTTCTTCATGCAGCGTGACGCCTTCCTGCAAGTCCTTGAACTGCGCCGTGCCGCCGATTTCGGTGAGGATGGCGAAAGTGTAAGGATCCCACTCGACCATGACCTTGCCTTGCGTCACTGCGTCGCCGTCGTTGACCTTGAGCTTGGCGCCGTAAATTACGGAGTAGCGCTCACGCTCGCGGTTTTTCTCGTCGACCACAGCGATCGAGCCCTGGCGATTCATCACCACCAAGTCGCCGGACTTCGACTTAACAGTCTGCAATCCGATGAAGCGCACGTTGCCACTGTTCTTGGCATCGAGACGCGACTGTTCGGAAACTCGCGATGCCGTACCACCGATGTGGAAGGTACGCATCGTAAGCTGCGTTCCAGGCTCGCCGATTGACTGTGCGGCGATGACTCCCGTCGCTTCGCCGAGTTCGACCAGCCGTCCAGAGGCCAGGTTGCGGCCGTAGCACATCACGCAGACGCCGCGTTTCGATTCGCACGTCAGCACCGAGCGGATCTTCACCCGCTCAATTCCGGCGGCCTGAATGGATATCGCGAGCTCTTCCGTGATCTCGTTATTGATGTCGACGATCACGTTGCCGTCGTAGTCTTTGATCTTCTCAAGCGAAACGCGGCCAACAATGCGGTCGCGCAACGGTTCGATAATCTCGCCGGCTTCGACGATACCCTGAACGTAAATGCCATCCACGGTGCCGCAGTCGTATTCGCTGATGATCACGTCTTGCGCCACGTCGACGAGACGCCGAGTGAGGTAACCGGAATCCGCCGTCTTCAACGCCGTATCGGCCAGACCCTTGCGGGCGCCGTGAGTCGAGACGAAGTATTCCAGCACCGTTAATCCTTCACGGAAGTTCGCCGTGATGGGAGACTCGATGATTTCGCCGGAAGGCTTGGCCATCAGTCCGCGCATGCCGGAGAGCTGGCGAATCTGCTGTTTCGATCCGCGAGCGCCAGAATCGGCCATGACGTAAATCGGATTGATGAAGCCTTCTTTATCAGCCCGCTGCATCTGTCCGAACATTTCATCGGCAACTTTTTCCGTGATGCCGGACCAGATTTCGATGACCTTGTTATAGCGCTCGCCGTTAGTGATGGCGCCATCCAGGTACTGCTGCTGCACCGCAACCACCTGCCGCTCGGCGTCCTTGACCAGCGTCTTCTTGCTGTCAGGGATGACCATGTCGTCGATGCCGATCGAAAGGCCGGCTTTAGTTGCATACTTGAAGCCGAACTCTTTCACTTCGTCGAGCATCTTGACCGTGGTCTCGAGTCCGAAGCGGAGATAGCCGTAGTTCACCAGCGCGCCGATGCCTTTCTTCTTGAGCAGGCCATTGATGTAAGGCATGCCCTCGGGAAGGTGATCGTTCAAAATAGCGCGGCCGACGGTCGTGTTGACGAAAGCCCGCTCCACCTGGACCGGCTCGGTGTGAATGATGTCCTGATCGTCGTAAGCGGTGGTCAGGTCGATCAGTTCGCCAGAGTAGCGCAGACGGATTGGAGAAAGAGTTTCCACTTCGCCCGCTTCTAGCGCCATCAGAACTTCTTCGATGTTGGCGAAGATGCGGCCTTCGCCCTTCGCGCCGGGCTTGGACTTCGTGAGGTAATAGAGACCGAGCACCATATCCTGCGTGGGGACCGTGATGGGCTGGCCTGACGCCGGCGAAAGAATGTTGTGCGAGGCCAGCATCAGCACGCTGGCTTCGACCTGCGCTTCCGGAGACAGCGGAATGTGCACTGCCATCTGATCGCCGTCGAAATCGGCGTTGAACGCCGTGCAGACCAGCGGATGAATCTTGATGGCTTTGCCTTCCACCAGCACCGGCTCGAACGCCTGAATACCCAGACGATGCAGTGTTGGAGCGCGGTTCAGCAGCACCGGATGGTCTTTAATGACCTCTTCCAGAATGTCCCAAACGATGGGCTCCTGCTGCTCCACCATTTCTTTCGCTTGCTTGATGGTGGTGACGTTACCCGTTTGCTCGAGCCGGTGATAAATAAACGGCTTGAACAGTTCGAGCGCCATCTTCTTGGGCAGTCCGCACTGGTGCAGCTTGAGTTCGGGACCGACCACGATGACGGAACGTCCAGAGTAGTCGACGCGCTTGCCGAGCAGGTTCTGGCGGAAGCGGCCTTGCTTGCCCTTCAGCGTGTCGGACAAAGATTTCAGCGGACGGTTGTTGGCTCCGCGCAGTACGCGGCCACGGCGGCCGTTATCGAACAATGCGTCGACCGCTTCCTGCAACATGCGCTTTTCGTTGCGCACAATCACTTCCGGCGCGTGCAGGTCCATCAGCTTCTTCAACCGGTTGTTGCGGTTGATGACGCGGCGGTATAGATCATTTAAATCAGACGTAGCGAAGCGGCCGCCATCCAGTGGAACCAGCGGGCGAAGCTCCGGCGGAATGACCGGAATCACGTCGAGAATCATCCAGCTGGGCTTGTTGCCGCTGCGGCGGAAAGCCTCGACGACTTTCAATCGCTTCGTATATTTGAGCCGCTTCTGCAGCGAGCTCTCGTTCTTCATTTTCTCGCGCAGTTCGATCGATAAGCCATCGGTATCGATGCGCTTAAGCAGTTCCTTGATCGCCTCGGCGCCCATCATGGCTTTGAATCCGGCGGGACGGTATTGCTGGTCGAGTTCGCGGAACTTGGCTTCGTCCTTGATGACCTCGCGCTCCTTTACCGGAGCGTCGCCGGGCTCGACCACGACGTAGGCCTCGAAGTAAAGAACGGATTCGAGATCACGCAGCGAGATATCGAGCAGGTGGCCGATGCGACTGGGCAAGCCCTTGAAGAACCAAACATGCGAGCAGGGAGAAGCCAGCTCGATGTGTCCCAGGCGTTCACGGCGGACTTTCGACAGCGTGACTTCCACGCCGCACTTGTCGCAGATGACGCCGCGGTGCTTCATGCGCTTGTACTTGCCACATAAGCACTCCCAATCGGTTACCGGGCCGAAGATGCGGGCGCAGAACAGGCCGTCCCGCTCCGGCTTGAAGGTACGGTAGTTGATGGTCTCTGGCTTGGTAACTTCGCCATGCGACCAGCTCCGGATTTTTTCCGGAGACGCCAGGCTGATGCGGATTGCATCGAAATCCGCAATCGTATTTTGCATTTCGAATGGGCTCGAACGAAACAAGGTGTTCCTCCGCTTCCTGCTCTCTGTCAGCACCGAGTACCTAGTACCGGGTACCGAGGTTTATGTCCCGCGTCATTCGAGAGCTCCTAATGAGCGGAACGTTCTTCTTCAAACTTGTTTAAGAGTGCTCCTAGTCCCGAAGTCTCGCTTTACACTCGGGACTAGGTACTCGGTACTTCAGTCTGCTGCCGCGCTGGCCGTGGGTTTCTTCTCCCCGGTCTTGATCAGCTCCACGTCGAGGCAGAGCGATTGCAATTCGCGGATCAGCACGTTAAACGATTCCGGCACGCCCGGCTCCATGGCGGCTTCGCCTTTGACGATGGCCTCGTAAATCTTGGTACGGCCGTATACGTCGTCGGACTTCGCCGTCAGCAATTCCTGCAGTATGAATGCCGCGCCATAAGCTTCGAGCGCCCAAACTTCCATCTCTCCGAAGCGTTGGCCGCCGAACTGCGCCTTGCCACCCAAAGGTTGTTGGGTGATCAGTGAGTACGGCCCGATGGAACGCGCGTGGATCTTGTCGTCCACCAAATGCGACAACTTCAGCATGTAGATGTAGCCCACGCATACCGGCTGTTCGAACTGATCGCCGGTCATGCCGTCGTGCAACGTAGTCTTGCCCGACGTTGGCAGTCCTGCATGCTCGAGCAGCGCCTTGATCTCGCCTTCCTTAGCGCCGTCGAACACGGGCGAACCCATGAAGACGCCGCGGGCAAGCGTGGGAGCCAGGGCTTCTAGCTCTTCGTCCCCCATCTCGCCAATGGTGTCAGCGAGCTTGGAGTCTTTGAACAGAGCCTTCAGTTCGCGGCGGATCGCTTCCGTGCGGGTGTTTTCCTTGAGCATCCTGCCAATCTTCTCGCCCAAGGTAAATCCCGCCCAGCCCAGATGCGTTTCGAGAATCTGGCCCACATTCATACGGCTGGGTACGCCAAGAGGATTCAGAACGATCTCGACCGGCGTTCCGTCTTCGAGGTACGGCATGTCCTCTTCCGGCAGAATGCGCGCGATCACGCCCTTGTTTCCGTGACGTCCCGCCATCTTGTCGCCAACACTCAGCTTGCGCTTCATGGCGATGTAGACCTTGACCAGCTTGATCACGCCCGGTGGCAGCTCGTCGCCCTTGGTGAGCTTTTCTTTCTTCTCGTTGACGATCTTCTTCAGCACGTCGATCTGACGAGACGTCATTTCCTCGATCTCATCGATCTGCTCATTCACTCGCGGATCCTTGTCTGCATATTTAATACGCTTCAAGTTGCGAGTGGAGATGCGCTCGATCGCATCGCGATCAAGAATGTTCCCCTTGTTCAGCAAGCGCTTGTTGGTGCGCTCGTCGTGCAGGTCGGCTTGCACTTCCTTGCCGCCGAGAATGTTCTCCAGACGCTTGAGCCGCTCGTCCGTAAGAATCCGGATTTCGTCGGAAAGGTTTTTCTCCAGCTTGCCGATCTGCGTGCCTTCGATGAACTTGGCGCGCTCGTCCTTTTCTTGGCCCTTACGGGAGAAGATTTTTACATCGACGATAACGCCCTCAATCCCCGGCGGGCAGTAGAGCGAAGCATCGCGCACGTCGCCGGCCTTTTCGCCGAAGATCGCGCGCAGCAGTTTCTCTTCCGGCGTGAGCTGAGTTTCGCCCTTCGGCGTAACCTTGCCCACCAGAATGTCCCCCTGCTTGATGCTGGCGCCGATGCGGATCACGCCCGCTTCGTCCAGATTGCGCAGCATGGTCTCGCTGACGTTTGGAATGTCGCGCGTGACTTCTTCCGGCCCGAGCTTGGTATCCCGCGCCTCGATCTCGTACTCCTCGATGTGCAGTGACGTGTAGTAGTCGTCCTTCACCATCTTCTCGGAAACGAGGATCGCGTCTTCGAAGTTGTATCCGCGCCACGGCATGAAGGCCACCAGCACGTTGCGTCCCAGAGCCAACTCGCCGTGATCCGTGCAAGGACCGTCGGCAATGACCTCACCCTTCAGTACTCGCTGCCCCTTCTTCACGATCGGCTTCTGGTTGATGCAAGTGTTCTGGTTTGAGCGCTTGAACTTGGTGAGCTGGTAAATGTCGCTGCCCACCTCACGTGAAAGCTGCGTGGGATGGTGCTCGCCTTCAACGCGCACAATGATGCGGTCGGAATCGACCGAATCGATAATCCCGTTGCGCCGGGCCAGTACCACTGCGCCAGAGTCGCGAGCCGTGACGCCTTCCATTCCGGTGCCCACGATCGGCGCTTGCGCGCGCAGCAGAGGCACCGACTGGCGTTGCATGTTCGCGCCCATCAGCGCGCGGTTCGCGTCGTCATGCTCAAGGAACGGCACGAGCGATGCAGCGACCGAAACCAGTTGCTTCGGGCTGACGTCGACGTAATCGACTTCGTCGCGGCTGACCAAAACAAAGTTGCCCGCCTTGCGGGCGTTAACCAGGTCTGAGACGATCCGGCCCTTGTCGTCAAGCTCGACGTTCGCCTGCGCGATCGTGTGCCGGTCTTCCTCCCACGCGGAAAGATAGAACGAGAATGGCTCGATCTGTGCGGGCTTCTTGCGCTTTTCTTTCAATTCGTTGTTGATCTTCTCGATCTCATGCTTCTCCATGTGATCGCCGACTTTATGATCGCTATCGCCAGTATTGACCACACTGACGTAATCGATTACGCGGCCGCCCTTGATCTTGCGGTAAGGCGACTCGATGAAGCCGTAATCGTTGATGCGGGCGTAACAGCTCAACGACGAGATCAGTCCAATGTTCGGACCTTCCGGCGTTTCAATCGGGCAGATGCGCCCGTAGTGCGTGGGGTGAACGTCACGCACTTCGAATCCAGCGCGCTCACGAGAAAGACCGCCCGGCCCAAGCGCCGAGAGACGCCGCTTGTGCGTGATCTCGGAGAGAGGGTTGGTCTGATCCATGAACTGCGAGAGCTGCGACGATCCGAAGAATTCGCGGATCGCAGCCATTACCGGCTTGGCATTGACCAGATCGTGCGGCATGGCCGTGGACATTTCCTGGTACACGGACATTTTTTCTTTGATCGCCCGTTCCATGCGGACCAGCCCGATGCGGAACTGGTTCTCCATCAGCTCGCCAACCGCGCGGACGCGGCGGTTGCCCAAGTGATCGATGTCGTCGACCGACCCGATGCTCTTGCGCAACTTCAGCAGGTAGCCGATGGTCCCGTAGAAATCGTCGGGATCGAGAGTGCGTTTGTCCAGGCTGGTGGCATCCTGGTTCTCGAACAGTTTGATATTGAACTTCAACCGGCCAACTTTTGAGAAATCGTACTTGCGCGGGTCGAAGAACATGCCGTGGAACAACGCCGTAGCCGTGTCCAAAGTCGGCGGATCGCCGGGACGCAGCTTGCGGTAAATTTCGATCAGCGCTTCCTGCGGCGTCTTCACCGAATCGCGTTTCAGCGTCTGGCTGATGACCGTGCCCACGTCGTCGCGTTCCGGAAAGAACAGGCTCATCTCCACTACGCCGGAGTCAAGAATCTTCGAGACTTTGTCCGCGTTCAGTTCGGTATTGGCCTCGAGCAGCACTTCGCCCGTGGTCGTGTCGACCACGTCGCCCGCTGCCCATGCGCCTTCGAGATCGGTGACATCAACTTCGATCTCGGTGATCTTTGCCTTCTGAATGTCTTTCAGGATCTGCGCGTTCAACTTCCGGCCGGAGTGCGCAATTTCCTCGCCGGACTTGCTCTTGACGCTGTGCGCCAGCTTCATGCCCAGAAGGTTCGTTGGCTTCTCGCTGGTCGGATCAAGCGTCCAGAACAGCTTCTTGTCCCGGATCGCAATACGATCCACCGTATAGAACGACCGCAGAATGTCTTCCGCGGAACGAAGACCCAGAGCGCGCAGGAAGATTGTTCCCAGGAACTTGCGCTTGCGGTCGATGCGAACGTAGAGCACGTTCTTCTGGTCGTACTCGAATTCAACCCACGATCCGCGGTAGGGAATGATCTTACCCAGGAAGTACGTGCGATTGTTCGCGGTCTCGAAGAACACGCCGGGTGAGCGGTGCAACTGGCTGACGATCACGCGCTCGGTGCCGTTGATAATGAAGGTGCCGTTCTGCGTCATCAGCGGAACATCGCCGAAGAACACTTCCTGTTCCTTAATGTCGCGGATGGAGCGGTTGCCGGTCTCAGCGTCCTTGTCAAAGATGGTCAGACGCATCGTGACTTTAAGCGGCGCGGAGTAGGTCATGCCGCGCTCTTCGCACTCAGCCACGTCATATTTCAGCTGCAATCCGACCGGGTCGCCGCACTTGTTACAAAAGTCAGGGGTATTGGCGTTGTAGGTTCCGCACTTCTGGCAAAGCACATCGCCCGGATGAAACGGGTCGGTAATCACGGTATTGCCGCAGTTCTTACAAGTGGTTCGGAGGTGATGCAGCCCTTTCAGGTGGCCGCACTTGCACTCCCAGTTACCAATGGCGTAATCCACAAACTCAAGTTGTGATACGTTGCGAAAGTCGGTGATCGGGAAGACGGACTGGAATACCGCCTGCAATCCGCCGTCTTCGCGCTCGCTGGGCAGCTTATCCATCTGCAGAAAGCGGTCATAGGAGCGCTTCTGAACCTCGATCAGGTTCGGGATCTGGATGGTGGCTGGAATTTTAGAAAAATCAAAACGTTTACGGAAGGCATTATTCTTCATCGTCAAGAAACTCCCAAATGTCAGGCGCAGCCGTGCGCTGCGATAACCCGCGGAATGTGGGGCGCCGATCGCGCCACGCTGCTTAAGACGTTGCTGTGAACCTGTTTATGCCGGAAAACACGACGAGGCATCCGCAGGGACAAGATATCCCGCGGACGCCATGCAAGGCGTTTCGCCAATCTTGATTTGTATGTTTCGCGCCAGTTTCCTTCGGCCGTTTCCGTTCCGCCTGCCCACGGAACAGTGCCCAAGCTTCCCTGCGGGTCTCGCCCGCGATGAGTGAGGCCAGGGGAAGCGGTGTTAGGTTAGATGCTAACACCGCTTCCCAAGCTTCACAACTAGAACATGAATATTTCCTGGAAGTTGCACAAGATCTGGTGCCAAACCGGTCCTCAAGAGCCCCGGTGCCGCCAAATCCTCGCCAAACCCTTAAGAGAAAACCTCCAGGACGATGCCAGCGCGCCTATTTCACTTCGACAACGGCGCCAGCCTCAGTAAACTTCTTCTTGATGGTCTCGGCTTCGTCCTTGGAAACGCCTTCCTTAATTGCCTTGGGCGCTCCATCCACCAGTTCCTTGGCTTCTTTCAAGCCCAGGCTGGTGACTTCGCGGACCGCTTTGATCACATTGATCTTATTGGCGCCGACTTCCTTGAGCAGGACGGTGAACTCCGTCTTCTCTTCTGCCGGAGCAGCTGCCGCCGCGCCGCCACCGCCAGCCATCATCACCGGCGCTGCCGCAGCCGCCGAGACGCCAAGGCGCTCTTCGAGTTTCTTCACCAGCTGTGCCGCATCCAGCAGCGACAAAGCCACGATTGATTCTTCCAACTGTTGCAGGTCTGCCATGTTAGTTCTCCACTTTTCGAGTTATGAATTTTTATTTCATTATCCTGGGCCGGGTTTCCAGTGCGGCAGGCTCATCTTCCGGCGCCAGACAACGCCTGAATCCGAACCGCGCAACCCCTGACTTGCAGATAACCAAATCTCTTCGGACGGCCTTCACCGTCCCGAACCATGTGGGCCGGGCACTTTGCCCGGCAGCGTGGGCGAGGGCGCCCGCGCTACGCGCCTGCCGGAGCGTCGCCCTTGAATTTACCCTTCTCCACGCCCTGGCTGATCACAACCGCCACGTCGCGTCCCACCGCATTCATCACAGTAACTAGACGCTGCGCAGGCGCGCTGATCAGGAACAGCAGTTTGGAATAAAGCTCTTCCTTCGACGGCATGCTGGCCAGCGCCTGGATTTCTTTGATCGAAATCACGCGGCCCTCGACCACGCCCACCTTAAAGGTGAACTCAGGCGCATCCTTGGCGTACTTGGTTAGCGCCTTAGCCATAGCCACCGGATCGCCAGTGGTGTAAGCAATCGAGGTCACGCCGGAAAGGTTCTTTAACCCTTCCTCGACTTTGGTGCCCTTGGCCGCGAGCTCCGCCAGCGTGTTCTTGACGACTTGATATTTCGCGCCCGCGCCGCGCAGAGCTTTGCGCAGTTCGTAATCTTGTGACACGGTCATCTTTGTATAGGTGGCAACGACAGCGTTGGAGACGTTCTTCAGCTCCGCACTGAGCTTCGCAACCTGTTCCTGTTTTCTTGCCTTGGTAACCGCCATTGTCGAATCCTCTATGATCTCGTGATCTTGTTTTGACTAATGTGGGGACAGCCGCCCTTAAGCCTTGGCTGCGGTCTCAATCGGAGACGTATCCAGCAAAATCCCCGGCCCCATGGTCGAACTCAGTGTGCAGCCCTTGATATATTTGCCCTTGGCAACGGACGGCTTGGCCTTGATCACGCTGGTGATCAGTACGGTCGCGTTCTCAATCAGCTTGTCGGGCGAGAACGAAATCTTTCCCACCGGGACATGCACGAGAGCCGTCTTGTCGGTGCGGAATTCCACTTTGCCCGCCTTCACTTCCTGCACCGCCTTGGCCACGTCAACGGTCACCGTTCCAGTCTTCGGATTCGGCATCAGGCCTTTCGGTCCGAGGATCTTACCCAATCGTCCAACGGATTTCATCACGTCAGGAGTGGCGATCAGCGCGTCGAAGTCAGTCCAGTTTTCCTTCGTAATCTTCTCCACCATCTCTTCGCCGCCAAAATAATCGGCGCCGGCTGCTTCGGCTTCTCTGATCTTGTCGCCGGAAGCGATCACCAGAACCTTCTTCGACTTGCCGAGACCATGCGGCAGAACGACTGTGCCGCGCACCATCTGGTCGGCATGCTTAGGATCGACGCCCAGCCGCAATGTGATCTCAACCGTCTCATCAAATTTCGCGAACTTCACCTTCTGCAACAGTGGAACCGCATCCTGCAAAACATAAGGACGCTGCTCGACTGCGGCGTGCGCCTTGGCCATATTCTTTCCTTCTTTTTTCATTTTTACTTTCCTTGTCTTCCACCGCTCATCGTTGCTCCGGTGAGCCGTGGTAATTTCGACACAATCTCAACTTGTTTGGAACGGGCAACCCGCTTGTTCTGCCGCCCCCGCTTACCCAACTACTTCAATGCCCATCGAACGGGCCGTCCCGCGAACGCTCTTCATTGCCGTTTCAACGGATGCGGCGTTCAGGTCAGGCATCTTCTGTCGAGCGATGTCCTCGATTTGCTTCGCCGTGACTTTGCCGACCTTATCTTTGTTCGGCGTGCCGGAGCCTTTGGCGATGCCAGCGGCCCGCTTGAGCAGAATCGAGGCCGGCGGCGTCTTGGTGATGAAGGTGAACGAGCGGTCGTTATAAACCGACACCACGACCGGGATAATCAGCCCCTCCATCTCTTTCTGGTTCGTGCGCGCGTTGAACTGCTTGCAGAACTCCATGATGTTAATCTGCGCCTGGCCCAGTGCCGGACCTACCGGCGGCGCCGGAGTCGCCTTGCCCGCCGCGATCTGCAACTTTACGAAACCTGTAACTTTCTTTGCCATGACTTCTTAAGCTCCTAAGCTTCTAGCTCCTAGCTTCTAGCTAGGCAATTACGCTACTTTTTCCACCTGGTTGAATTCCAACTCCACCGGGGTTGAGCGGCCGAAAATCGTTACCATCACCTTCAGCGTTTCGCGGTCCTCATTCACTTCGTCGACAATGCCCTGGAACGTAGCGAACGGCCCTTCGGAAATACGCACAGTCTCGTTCTTCTCGAACTTAACCTTGAGCTTGGGCTTCTCGCGGCTGTCGGCCACTTTGTAAACAATGTGCTGAACTTCTTCGTCGGAAAGCGGCGTCGGCTGCTGCCCAGTGCCAACGAATCCGGTGACGCGCGGTGTCGACTTCACCACATGCCAGACATGATCGTCCATGTCCATTTCGACCAGCACGTAGCCGGGATAGAACATGCGCTCAGATGTATATTTTTTGCCGCCGCGCACTTCCGTGACGGATTCGGTCGGGATCAGCACTTTGCCGATCTTTTCCTGCAACCCGAAGGCTTGCACGCGCGATTCCAGCGACTCTTTCACCTTGCGCTCGAACCCTGAATAAGAGTGGATGATGTACCACTTCATGTTCGGATTACGGGGCGGTTCGCTGCTGACAGCAACTCCATCCGCTCCGGAGGATTGCTCCCCGCCTGCGGCGGCTTCGTTTTTCTCTTCGTCCTGCATGATCAAGTTTAAACTCCGGGTCTCGCGCTTTCCGTCCGACGCGTCCGTCCTATTTTCCGAAATAGCTATACAGCTGGTTAACGCCTTTTTGAATCACGTTATCGACCACAAAAAAGTAGACGCCAAAAATGAAGACCGTGATTACCACAACCGCGGTGGTAGCCTGCACTTCTTTCCATGAGGGCGCGGTAACTTTGCGCATTTCTGTGCGCACGTCGTTATAGAACACCTTGACGCGCTCCGGCCAGGCCTTGAGCCGGTCTCCGAAATTATCTCCAGCGGCTGCGATTGAGTTTGCCATCTTCTTCGTTTCCACTCCCATGTTGCTTCTAGCCCTTTCGCGGCTTCCTTCCAAATTTGGCAGGGGCGGAGGGATTCGAACCCCCAAGTTCGGTTTTGGAGACCGACAGTTTAACCGTTGAGCTTACGCCCCTAAATTCAGTACCCAGTTGCCAGTACCCAGTTGCCAGTCCTGCCGTTCTGGGTACTAGGTACTTGGTACTGGCTACTTCACTTCTTTATGCGGCGTATGCTTACGGCAACGGTTGCAGAATTTCTTAAACTCCAGCCGCTCCGTCGTCGTCTTCCGGTTCTTCGTCGTCGAATAATTCCGCTCTTTGCAATCACCGCACTGTAACGTAACAATTTCTCGGGGCATTTCTCACTCCCTAGTTCTGACTCCGCTGCTTATGTTGCTTATGTGGGGACAGCCGCCCTCGACTGTCCTTGCGGAGCAAAGCTCCGCTGTCTTTCCCTTGCTACTGCACAATCTCCGCAATGGTTCCGGCGCCGACCGTGTGTCCGCCTTCACGAATGGCGAAGCGCAAGCCCTTCTCCATCGCCACCGGCGTGATCAACTCAATCACCAGGCTGACGTTGTCACCCGGCATCACCATCTCCGTGCCCGCCGGCAACTCCGCCACTCCGGTCACATCCGTGGTTCGCAGATAGAACTGCGGACGATATCCCTTGAAGAACGGCGTGTGTCGTCCACCTTCTTCTTTGGTCAGGATGTAGACTTCCGCCTTGAACTTGGTGTGCGGCGTAATCGATCCACCCTTGGCCAGCACCATGCCGCGTTCCACATCTTCTTTCGCGATGCCGCGCAGCAGCAGCCCGGCATTATCGCCCGCCAGACCTTCGTCCAATTGCTTCTTGAACATTTCGACGCCGGTCACCACCGTCTTGCGCGTGTCGCGGAAGCCCACAATTTCCACTTCCTCGCCCACCTTCACCTTGCCGCGCTCGATCCTTCCGGTAACCACCGTGCCGCGTCCCTGAATCGAAAAAATATCTTCAATCGGCATCAGGAACGGCTTGTCCAGTTCGCGCGCCGGCTGCGGAATGCTCTTATCCACCGCCTCCATCAGCGCATCAATCT
>Ga0210394_10000182_pt1 | contig 152702 bp, 131 predicted proteins | sample IncBWC12MmetaG_FD_160121 | JGI IMG/M metagenome (GOLD analysis project Ga0210394, IMG submission 160121) | Forest soil microbial communities from Barre Woods Harvard Forest LTER site, Petersham, Massachusetts, United States - Inc-BW-C-12-M | ecosystem: Environmental > Terrestrial > Soil >... | reverse complement strand
CCAACCAATTGACCATGACCCAAGAGCTCATCGCCGACATGCTCGGCGTGCGCCGGGAAGGCGTCACCGAAGCCGCCGGCAAGCTAGACAAGCTCGGAGTTATCCGCTACGCCCGTGGGCACATCACGGTACTTGACCGCCCCAAGCTGGAACAGCTGTGTTGCGAGTGTTATGCGGTGGTCAGGAAGGAAAGCGACCGCCTCCTGCCGCGTGGAGCGCCTCAGTGAGAAGATTTGCGCGGCCTCGCCCTGCGAGTACCCGATCGCCCAGGAGACCACGCAGCCGCTGACCGTCCAGTAGTCGCCCGATAAGGCGATCGTCACCCGATCGCCCCGCTTCACTTCCAGCCGTCCGTATCCGCGGCTTCGCGAAGCCACCGCGGCGTGCGCTGTTCGAGCCGGTCGCCCCGAAGTGAAAGGGACTGGCGCCGGCATTCCTTTGCAAATCCACTTCGCCGGGTGTCCGCGACCCAGATCTCAGAACGCCCGGAAGCTATGATGGATCCAACCCGGGTAGCTAAGTCCTTCTTTATCAATTAATTCACGCGTTTATCTCATGTGACCTGCAGCTGCGTACCGCCGAACGTTCGGATCATCCCGACACCCTACGCAGATGGGACCGGAACCAGGCAGGACATTGACCGCAAGATCCTGCATCTGTCGCCCCCCATACCTTCCGACCCCCGATCATCGCAATTGCTGTCATTCACCTGATCAGTAGGATGTTGGCTTTATGGCGCTTCCCAGCCCGTGCAAACTGGCGATCTGCGTTTGGCCGAGCCGCGATGGGGGAGCAACGCGTCGATGACCGAGTCGTCGCAGGCCGTATTTCTCAGCTACGCCTCGCAGGATACCCAGGCGGCCCAGCGTATCTGCGAAGCTCTTCGGACCGCGGGGATTGAGGTCTGGTTCGACCAGAGCGAGCTACGCGGTGGCGAGGCCTGGGACCGGCAGATCCGCAAACAGATCCACACCTGCGCGCTGTTCATACCGATCATTTCTGCCCACACGCAGGCGCGGCTCGAAGGGTACTTCCGCCGTGAGTGGAAGCTTGCGGCCGACCGGACCCACGATATGGCCGAGGAGAGAGCTTTCCTTGTGCCCGTGGTCATCGACGATATCTCAGAGCGTTACGCGAGCGTTCCGGATAAGTTCCGCGATGTGCAGTGGACGCGCCTGCCGGCGGAGGACACCTCCCCTGCCTTCATCGAGCGGGTCTCGCGCCTGCTGGCGGCGCACGAGCCACCGGCCCCGGCAGGCAAGTCGGCCGAGCGCCTCCCAGGTGCCGCCACCGCGGCCGAGAGTCCGCGAGCGGCCGTCGAGGCAAGACCCCCTGAGGCGCAACCGGCCCGATTGCACGACCGGACGCGCAAGTTCGTGCCGCGTAATCAAGCGGTGCTTGCGGCCGCAGCGATCCTGGCCGCCGTCGCGCTCCTGGTTTTCGGGCTGCTGCGGCGGGCTCCCGACCACGTGCTGCGCGACCCGCTGACGGAAGCCAAAGTCACGCGGCTCACGGATATCGAGGGGACGGAGCAAGCAGCCAGCATCTCGAGAGACGGCCGACTGGTCGCGTTTCTGGCGGACCGCGACGGACACCCGGACGTCTGGTTGACGGAGATCGGCAGCAACCACTACCGCAACCTGACCAACGGGCAGTTTCGGCAGCTGAGGAATCCCGAGATCCGCTCGCTCGCCTTCTCCCCCGACGGCGCGCTCGTCACTTTCTGGACACGCAGTGGTGAGGGCACCCGGGCCGAGGACATCAACGTGATGGGTGCGCCCACGGCAGGCGGAGCATTGGAGCCCTACCTGCGGGAAGGCGTCGAGTTCGATTGGTCCCCGGACGGAACGCAGATGGTCTTTCATACGTCCGCGCCTGGCGATCCGATGTTCGTGCGCGCGACGGGAGAGGCAACGGTGCGCGAGATCTACGTGGCGCCGCCGGGCATTCACTGTCATTTTCCGACATGGTCGCCCGACGGCGAGTTCATTTATTTCGTACGCGGCGACCCCCCGTCAGCGGACTGGGACGTCTGGCGAATCCGACCCTCCGGAGCGGGAGCGGAACGCCTGACGTCTCACAATACGCGGGTCAGCTACCCCGTGTTGCTCGATCCCCGCACGCTCATTTACCTGGCAACCGATACGGATGGCTCGGGGCCGTGGTTGCATGTCATGGATGTGCAACTTAGACGCGAACACCGCGTCGGCTTCGGCCTGGAGCGGTACACGTCGCTGGCGGCGAGCGCGAACGGCAGGCGCATCGTTGCAACTGTCGCCAACTCTCGTTCCGAACTCTGGCGCGCGACCGTCGCCAGTGACGGTCGGCCACAAAGTACGGCCACACCCGTGGAACCAGCGCTCGGGAGCGTCTCGGCAGCCCGCTTCGGGCCCGATTACATCGCGTATGTGTCGACCGCTGCCGGCCGGCGGGGGATCTGGAAGCTCGCGAACGGCACGGTCAGCAGGTTGTGGGACGACCCGAGCGCTGACAGGATCGGCGCTCCCGCCATCGCGCCGAACGGCCGCCGCATTGCGTTCATAGTCGAGCGGCACGCTGCGACGCAGCTGTATGTCGTTGACAGCGATGGGGGGAACCCTCGAGCGATCGGCCCCGCGCTCGCGCTGCGCGGAGATCTGGCTTGGGCTCCTGATTCGCAGTCGATCATCGGTGCGATCGTACGCGACGGCGAACCTCGGCTGGCGAGGATCTTCCTTGATGGCAGCTTACCGAGGCCGATGGTCTCGGACTATTCCGTCGATCCGGTCTGGTCTCCGGACGGAACGTACTTCGTCTATTCGGGCGCACAAGTGGCGACGACATTTCCGCTGCGCGCCTCGGCTCCCGACGGTAGACCGTACGGCATGCCGGGTCTGATTCTAACAATTGGTGCGCGACGCATTGCGTTCTCACACAACTCCGGGTCGCTCGTGGTGCTCCGCGGCGGGATCGACCGCAAGGACTTCTGGCGATTGGATCCGCAGACCGGGGCGGCGCGCCAGCTGACCGCTCTGCCAGCGAGCTTCGTGATCGGAGATTTCGACGTTTCGCCGGACGGGACAGAAATCATCTTCGAACGTGTGCAGGAGACTTCGAGTATCGCGCTGATCGAGCCCACACATTGAAGACGGGGCTGCCGGCCTCGCGTGCCGTGGATAACAGCGAATACGTGTAGACACTGGCACGCGAGCTTGCAGCGCTTCAGCTACGGGACCAGGTACGAGGCATCATCCGCGTGGCTGAGCGCCCGCTCGCGGACGGCTTTTCCGCCTCATCCGCGCGCTCTGTCCTGTAGACAAGCGCGAACAATGCTCCGGTGCAGAGCAGTGAGAAGGCAACGTATCCAAAGCAAATCTCAAGCGCGACTTCCAGTGCGTGTGGCATGTGAGCCTCCTCCGGCCGCTTCGATCCTATTGGCGGTGAGTCTAAAAGCAGGCCAATCACGTCGCAGTCGAGATCCGGTATCGGTTTGGTTACGTCCGCAGAGGCACGGGACAGCCCACCTCCGCAGCTCGCTGGTGCGAATTCTTCGGGTGTCAAACGGATGCGGCTTGCACCGCGTGACGTAGTCTCAACGGTGCACTGACGTGCCTGAAGGCTTCCTTGGTCCCACCCGTTCCGGTGACCAGAATGTCCCCACAGCCAAGAATCCGGGCACCGATCCCCTGATTCACCGCTACCGTCTCGACCTTCTGCACCTGCATTTCGAGCGTCCGCCGCTTTAGGAAGCCGACCTTGATGATGATCCGCTTGTTCGTTACGGCGAACTCGGACGTAGCGTAGTCGAAGTATTTCACCGCCCCGACCGCGAGCGCGCCAAGTAGGAAGAGGTGGCCAACCAGCCGCGTCCCCGGGGCAAGCAGATAAAAGAACAGTGCCAGCAGCGCGAGAGCCGCTGGCACGGTGAAGATGACGAGCGAGAGGTGCGTGCGAAACGTAACCTGCTCACCCGGCAAAAGATTGCGATCGACGTAGCTCATCTCGGGGCTGCGTCGTTCCGCAGACTTGAACTCCTCATATGGGTGTCCCGTGCCTGCAAAACGGTGTGCTACCCCGCAGGACCTGTTGACACCGCGGCTGCCGCGCTGAGCTGTCGCGCGGGCCCGATCATGTCAAGCAACGCCGTTATATCGACTTGCGCGTCCCGCAGAGCCGCTGCCGCCTTGGGATTGGTGACCTGTTCGATTCCGCTTTGGATCTCGGCGACCCACACCGGCCCTTGCGTCGAATCGCGCATGTCGCCCGCGAACATGTCCATGAGATCGTCGGCCCGCCGCGCCGCGGGTTCCAGTTTGTCACGATCGAGACGGTCGTCTTTGAAGTGCATGAGCACATCGCGCGCCTGCGCAAGACTCCTACGGAGCGTTTGAAGGTGAGCTCGAACCGTCGCCTGCTGGGCACGCGTCAAGGTTTCACCGACTGTCATGGACATCTCCCGACATTGACCACGCGGATCATTCTACTCGACAGGTGTCGCGTGACATTGCCGATGCGTAGCGTGCCGCTTTGTTATCTACCGCACAGAGCGGATCCGATTTGAGTGCCATTGTGGGTGGCGGCCGAGCTTCGAATTGCGCCGCGCACCCAGCGGCAACGGCGCGGCGCGTGAGTCCGCGTTAGAGGCGCCTTGGCAGACGCCGCTTTGCGGCGGGCGTCAGGCGAGAAGCCCGTGTTCAGTAAGCCAATCGGTCACACGCTCCATGCGATGAGCGAGCCCGAGTTCTACGGAGATCACCAGCACCTTGTCATGAGTCTTCAGCGGGGAACCGCGGCGCGACTTCGGAGCTTGCAGCTGCTCTATGACGTGCCTGGGGTGAACGGCCGCTGAAGTGGATACGAAATAACTGACGGCCGACCCGTCATACGAGGACATCGCGGGCTGCACGTTTCCAATCTCCTGCAAAGCCTTCAGCAGTAGAGGCAATGACTCCTCGATGCGATCACGAAGATCAGTCCCCCTGTCGAAGCAGACAAGTACCAGGTACGGAATGAAGTCCTCATCTGCGCTCATCGTTTACGCCCCTTCTTCACCGTCGCGTTCGCAGGCCCTCGGGTTCGAGATGTGACGCTGTGGGAGTTGCCCGAGGCTCCGATGGAGCGAGTCGGGGCTAGCGTTCAACACAGTCGTACACCGTCTGGCCTTCGACGCGCCCGGCGTCAACGGTCTTGCCCTGACTGACGCAGTCAGATTCCGCCAGCTCGAGCGCGCGAGATTCACGCCTTTCGTCCACAGCGGGCTGACCCGCACCCGGAAACGATCGGTTGTCCGTGGGCGCAAAGTTTGCGCACCCGGCGACGAGCGTCGCACAAGCCAGGGCTATCCATTTCACGTTCGAGGCTCCTTAGTCCTGAGCCCGAGCGCGCTCAGCGACGCAACAAAAGCGAGCCGCCGGCGTGGATGTCCACCCCCGGCGGACCAATGCTGAATCCGCTCGAACAGTCTCTCGGGGAGCGAGCGACGGCTCATCTGGGGGGTCTGGATTCAGGCGTTAACGTTACTTGGCCGACGCAAGCTAGTCCGTACGGCAGCGAACATGCCACCGTCCATGCAGCAAGGAAGATGCCCACCACATCTATGCGCGCATTGAGGAAACTGCCAACACTGCCTGCAACACCTCACGTACCGATATCGACTTCATAATGTGTGGCTCCAGCCCTCGTCGGAGCGCCGAGATTTGAACTCGGGACCCGCCCCATGTAACTTCGCGATGTGTTTCTCGCGCGGCTCGTTGTGAAGTTACGTGGCACGCCGGAATCCACCCGAGGCGCGCCGGCGCTTGCATCGACCATTGACCGCCGAGGAAGCACAGCAGGTGCGTAACCACACCGTCGCCAGATTTTCGAGCGTGCTAGCGGCGGTCTTGAGTCTACTCGCCGCATCCCTGGCGTCAGGTGCCGACGAACAGCTGCCGCCGCGCAGCGAATGGCGCGCAACGGCCTCCGCCCCGCCGCACGGTGGCATGACCCCCGCGATGGCGATCGACGGCGACCCGTCGACCAAGTGGGACGGCAACTTCGCGCCCGGGCAGTGGTTGCAGGTCGATATGGGTGGCGAGGCACGCATCGGCGGCATCATCATCCAGTGGGACGAGGGGTTCGCGCCCGAATACCAGATCCAGTACTCCGTCGACGGGCGACACTGGCAGACCGCATTTCAGACCTCGGACTCAATGGGCGGGGTGGATTACGTGCTCTTCCCATCGGTGCGCGCACGCTACCTGCGGCTCACCAGTCCCCCCAATAGCGCGAACGGCAGCGTATCGCTGTTCGAATTCGAGCCACTGCTCGCGAGCCAATCACCGCGCATCACAGGCGCTGAGCAGGGAATCGACGCCGCGGCGCTGTGGAGCGCTACTGTGCACAGCGACCTTGTGGAACCTGGGCCCGAATTTGGCACGCGTGAGCTGCACGTCTACCTTCCGCGCCCGCTCCTGGTGAGCGGACTGGAAGTGTTTTGGAACTCCGCGCGGCGCGGCGCACGACTTGAAGGTCGCGACCCTGGGGGCGAGTGGCATCTGCTCAGCGAGGATGCGAGCCCGCTCGGCGACACCTCCTACCTGGCAGCCAGCAGTGCACAAACGCTGAGCGAGATGCGCCTGACGGTCTATGCATCGGGCCGCGAGACTCCCGCGGTCCGACGCCTGCGGTTGTTGAGTCGCACCCAAGCCATGACCGCGCTCGAGCGCTACGAGATCTTTGCCGGGCGCGAGCATACGGCGCTGTTCCCGATATCCCTGCATGAACAGCAGGTGTACTGGACGGCGGTCAGCGTCCCGGCCGGCGAACAAAAGAGCCTGTTCGACGAATACGGCGATCTGGAACCCTTCAAGAATGCACCATTGGTGCAGCCCCTGTGGCGAGACGTCTCCGGCCGGACCGTCGCCGCCTTCAACGCCAATCGCACCCAAAGCTTGCGCGACGGTTGGATGCCCATGCCGACAGTGGCATGGTCGCCGCAACCCGGGCTGCAACTGCGCAGTGAAGCCATCGCTGTTACGACGGCCGCCGGGGCCGCCACGCTGGTGCGGTATCGTCTCGAGAACAGCGGGCCACTCACTGTCGACGGACAGCTTGCGCTGCTGGTGCGACCCATCCAGGTCAATCCGCCCTGGCAGCACGGCGGCATATCCGAGATCCGCGCCGTGGGTTTCGAGGGAACCCTTGAGAACACGCAGCTCGTGGTTAATGGCCGCACGCTGCTCACCTCGCTGACCGCGCCCTCTGCGCAGGGCGTGGCACCGTTTGGCTCAACGGGCCAGACGGAGATCACGCGCTATGTCACCGAAGGGGGCGTGCCGACCGCAACTTTCACCACAGACCCGACCGGCCTCGGGGCTGCTGCAATGCTCTATGCAGTGCACCTCGAGCCGCGCGAGCGAACCGATGTGGTGCTGCTGTTCCCGCTCGGTCAATCCCCGGCCAAGGCCGCTAAGGGCGCACGCGGCGCGCCACACCTCGAACCGAATGTGCCGGCTAACCTGTCGCCAGCGGACTTTGACAAATTGGCGACCCTCACCGAGCAGCAGTGGCAAGTGCGTCTGGGCCGGGTCGACATCGAGCTGCCCGACGAGTCCCTTGTTGCGACCCTCCGGGCGCAGGTCGCCTACATGCTGGTGAACGCCAAGGGTCCGGCATTGGAGGCTGGTCCCCGCAACTACAACCGCTCATTTATCCGCGACGGTTCGGCAACGGCCGCCATCTTGCTGCGGATGGGAATTCCGGGCCCGGCGCGCGAGTATCTGCGCTGGTACGCGGATCATGGCGTGCGTAACAGCGGCATGATTTCCCCCATCCTCAACGACGATGGTAGCGTAAATGGCGGCGTCGGTTCGGAACTGGAGTACGACAGTCAGGGAGAGTTCATCATGCTCGTCGCTGAGGTGGCTCGCCTTGACGGCGGGGCTGCCAGCGTGCGTGAGTATCTGCCCAGCGTGCGCGGAGCGCTCAAGTTCCTGCAAACGCTGCGTGAACGCACGCTGGTGCCGGGCTACCAGGCGGCGAGCGAGATGCCGCAGCGCTTCCGGGGCATCCTCGCGCCATCGATAAGCCACGAGGGCTACCCCACGCCCACCCACAGTTACTGGGACGACTACTGGGCGCTCAAGGGCTGGCACGACGGCGCCTGGCTGGCGCGCCAGTGGCAGGTGAGCGATATGGCGACCTGGGCGGCGGACCAGGGTGCCGCCCTGCACGACTCCATGGCTACCTCCATTGTCTCCACCATGGACTGGAAGCACATCGACTACGTACCGGCGTCCGCGGACTTTGGTGACTCCGACCCGACCAGCGTCTCCATTGCGCTGGACCCCTGCGGCCAGCAGGAATTGCTGCCCTACACCGCCCTCCAGACTACATTCAGGCGCTACCTCGATGAGGTTCGCAAACGCGGTCTCCCAGGCGCGCGCTACGTCTACACGCCCTATGAGTTCCGCAATGTACCGACGTTCGTGCACCTCGATGAGCCGCTGCTCGCCGAGGAGCTGTTGAATCGACTGCAAGCCGACCACCGTCCGCCCGGTTGGCAGGTGTTCGCGGAAGTTGTGCGCGCGCCGATGCGCTCGGTTTTCTACCTCGGCGATATGCCTCATACGTGGGTTGGCGCGGAATACGTGCGCGCGGTTATCGCCATGCTCCTGCACGAGGCAGATGGGCGCCTTGATCTGCTTCCCGGAGTGCCTCCCGAATGGGTCACCGGCAAGGGCCTGTCGATTGACCGGCTGCCGACCGCCTTTGGCGAGCTGTCCGTGTCGGCACGACAGGACGAAAGCACTCTGCGCATCGAGCTCGCTCCTACCCTCACCCCATCGACCGAGCTAGGTGTGAGCTGGCCGACGCGCAAGCGCCCGAAGTCGGTCACGGTCGACGGCAAGGACCGCGGTGACTTCGGCGAAGAAGGCATGCGGTTGCAGAAGCCTTTCCGGGAATTAGTGGCCCAGTGGTGAGCGTCCGGCACCGGCACCTGCTCGCGTTCAGTACGGCCTGGGTTTCGCTGCCGCCGCAATTTCCGCGGCCTTCCGGCCGCAGCGTGAGCAGCGCAGTCGCCAGGTTGCTCGTCGGCGCGCTTAGAGAGGACCGCCCCGAAAGTAGGACGTCCCCGACGAACGGCGTATCAAAGCGCCGACTGCCAACTGTGCGTAGACGTCCTACAGTGACTCGTTTTCTCCGACAAGCTGCCAAGGAGGGACCCGGTGATGACGGACCCAGCTCCCTCCAGACATTCCGAACAGTTCCGTTACTACCACGACCGGGCAATCGCCATCCGTGCTCGCCTTCCGGTAGTACAGGATGACGAAGCCTTCATCGAGCTCTATCTGCTCGCCGCTTACTACGAGCGGTTGGCGGAGTTCGTCGAATCGTCCGGCTCGCTCGCCTGCATCGAGGATTGACGTACTGGCGGTTGGCCATCCTCGACGACGCTGACGGCTCAGATCCTCGGGCCAAAGCTGCCCGTGACGCCCCAGCGCATGCGCATGTACACACAAGCGGCGCGCGCATTCATAGCGTAAAGCAGGCAATATCCCTCACCAGCACGGCACGGCGATATCGCCGGCGGTCTCGTGTATGGGAAGCGCGTATCCATGTACAGAAATCTGACCCTTGCCGTGAGCCTGCTCGCGTTCCTCACGGCGGCAGAGGTTCGCGCCCGCTCCCCGCAGGTGCACCGGCTCGAAGCCACACCGGCCACGATCGTGTACGGCTACTACTGGTCGCAAGCGCCCCCGGTCTTGCGGATTTCCTCGGGCGACGTCATCGACGTCGATACGCTGCTGACCAACACGCCCGAAGGGCTGGCGAAGGCCGGGATACCCGACGATCGCATCCAGACCTCGCTCAAGGAAATCGTCAGTCAGGTGACTGGTGATCGGCGTGGCCCCGGGGGCCACATCCTGACCGGGCCGGTGTATGTGGAGGGTGCGGAGCCAGGGGATGTGCTCGAGGTAAGGATTCAGTCGATCGAGCTGGCAATCGACTATGGCTACAACGGCTGCAAGGGGGTATTGCCGGAAAATTGCGAGCCGAACGCGCCGGTGCGCATCATCCCCCTCGACCGCCACCGCATGACCGCGCAGTTCGCTCCCGGGATCGTGATACCCCTGCGACCTTTCTTCGGCAGCATGGGCGTGGCGCCTGCGCCCGAGGCCGGGCGCGTCAGCAGCAATCCGCCCGGGCGTCACGCCGGCAATCTCGACAATCGCGAGCTGGTGGCGGGCAGCATCCTGTATATCCCGGTCTTCGCCCGAGGCGCCCTGTTCGAGGTCGGCGACGGACACGTCGCGCAGGGTGATGGCGAAGTCGACCAGACCGCGATCGAGACTTCGCTGCGCGGCCGTCTGCAGCTCACCGTGCGCAAGGACATGAAACTCACCTGGCCGCGGGCGCAGACGCCGACCGACTACATCAGCATGGCCACCGATCCGGATCTGAACGTGGCCACGCGCACGGCGATACAGGAAATGGTGGATTTCCTGGTGGCCGAGAAGCAGCTGACGCGTCACGAGGCGTATCAGCTGGTCAGCGTTGCTGGCAACGTGGCCATCACGCAGCTGGTGGACAAGCCGAACGTCGGGGTCCACGTGCGTCTGCCAAAGAGCATTTTCATCGCTAGATAGCGGGCACACGCGGCCCGCGTACCCGAGGGGAGCTTCCCGATGAGCAAGCAGGCTGGCCTGAACACCCTGTGTGTGCACAGCGCCCACGCCCCCGAGCCGGCCACCGGCGCGCTGGCGCAACCGATCTACCTTACGACCACCTTCGAGCGCGACGCGGATGGCAGCTATCCGCGCGGTTACCGCTACAGCCGCGAAGGCACACCCAATCGCACCTCGCTCGAAGCGTGCATCGCGGCCCTCGAAGGTGGCATCGGGGCGGCCGCGTTTGCCTCCGGGCTCGCGGCTAACATGGCGGTGCTGGAGCTGCTCAATGCCGGGGATCGCCTGGTAGCGCCGCTCGATGCTTACTATGGCTCGGTCAAGCAGTTCACCGAGCATTGTGCGCGTCGCGGCGTCGCCGTGGAGCTTGCCGATTTCACCGACCTCACAGCGGTGAGCAATGCCGTCGGCGGGCGGGCACGCGTGGTCTGGATCGAAACGCCGACCAACCCGCTGCTCGACATCACCGATCTCGAGGCGGTCACTGCCATCGCCCATCGCGCCGGAGCGCTGGTGGTCTGCGACAACACCTTCGCCACGCCCATCTGCCAGCGGCCCTGCGACTTCGGTGTCGACCTCGTCATCCATAGTGGCACCAAGTATCTCGGCGGTCACAGCGACGTGCTCAGCGGGCTGGCGGTGGTGCGCGAGGAGCACGCGCTGCTCGAGCACCTGCAGGCCTGGCAGCGCACCGCCGGCGCGGCCCTGGCGCCCTTCGACTGTTGGCTGCTGAGACGCAGCATCGCAACGCTGGCGCTGCGCGTTCGCACGCAGTGCGCCGGAGCATTGCAGCTAGCGCAATTTCTCGCGCGTCATCCGGCCATCGAGCAGGTGTTCTATCCGGGGCTGCCGCAGCACCGCGCTCATGCCACCGCGGTGGCGCAGATGCCGGGGGGCTTCGGTGCGATGCTGTCCATGTGCGTGTCGGGAGGGCGGCAGGCGGCCCTCGCAACCGCGGCCCGCACACGCCTGTTCGCACGGGCAACGAGTCTTGGCGGAGTAGAGAGCCTCATCGAGCATCGCGCCTCGATTGAAGGGCCGGAATCGCGCACGCCGCAGAATCTGCTGCGGCTGTCGGTCGGGATCGAGGAGCCGGCGGATCTGATCGCCGACCTGGAGCAGGCCCTGAAGTGAACCCCGTGGTCGCGGCCACCGCGTTCGCACTTCTGGCGTTCGCGGCCAACTCGGTGCTGTGCCGGATGGCGCTGCGCGACACGCACATCGACCCGGCAAGCTTCATGAGCATCCGCCTGATCGCCGGCGCGCTCACCCTGTGGCTGCTGGTACGCATCGGCCGACGCGGCCAGAGACTCGGCGGCGACTGGGGATCAGCGCTGGCGCTGCTCGCGTATGCCATCGCCTTTACCTTCGCCTACGTCGGGCTCACGGCGGGTACCGGGGCGTTACTGCTGTTCGGCGCAGTGCAGGTGGTGATGATCGCCGCAGGGTTCGTCGGCGGCGAACGCATCGACCGCAGCGTTGTCCTGGGCTGGCTGCTCGCCGTGGCCGGACTGACGCTCCTGCTGTTCCCGGGGATCAGCGCACCGCCGGCGCGGGATGCGATCCTGATGCTGATCGCCGGCTGCGCGTGGGGCGTCTATTCACTGCGGGGGCGGCGCTCGGTAAACGCTCTGGCGGACAATGCCGGCAACTTCGCCCGCTCAGTCCCGGGCACACTGCTCATCAGTGTAGTGCTCTGGAGCCGTCGGTCAGCCGACACCGAGGGCATCGTGCTCGCGGTGCTGTCGGGCTCGATCGCCTCAGGGCTCGGCTACGCGGCCTGGTACACGGCGCTGCCCAAGCTCGGGGCCATCGCGGCTGCCAACGCGCAGCTCAGTGTGCCGGTGATCGCCGCTCTCGCGGGGGTCGTCCTGTTTGGCGAGCCTGTTACCTTGCGGCTTTCCGTCTCCTCTGTGCTGGTGCTCGGCGGGACCGCGCTCGCGGTGCGGCGCAGGCTGACCTTCAAGACCGCGCGGGTTGGCAGCGAGCGCTAGCCGGCTCGCAGCTGCGAGTGAGTCACGCGCCCTGCTGCTTCCGGCGCGTCACTTTGGTAACCGAGTCCCAATCACCCGGGCGTACTTCAGCAGCTCCAGCAGGGTATCGCTGATGTTGTGCAACTCTGCCGCGACCAGTCGCGTGGCTTCATCCGAAGCGTTGCTCCGGCGCATCTCGAAGGTCTCGATCAGATCTTTATCCGTGCGGACAGGGGCAAAGTCATCGGCCATGAGGATCTCCTTAGGTCTTGCGGCACGCCAGAGCTGATGGTGCTGTGGGTCTTGGTCGCATCATCGCCGCCCGGCGTCTGGGCGCCGCGCAGATTATCATCGCTGTCGGGAGTTCCGGCCGTCGATTGCTCTGCCCGGGAGCATTCGCGCCAACACCCCATCGTGCAGGATGAGCCGATGGTAGAGCGCCGCCGCGATATGCAGGCCCACAATCGCCAGCAGCGTGTAAGCCAGGAACGAGTGGACATCGCCTGCCAGAAACCCCGACTTTGAGCCGCGCGGCAGCAATGCCGGCAGCGCCAGACCAGGGAAAAGTGTCACGCGCCAGCCGCGGGCTGATGCGGCCGCCCACCCGAGTAGCGGCACGATGAGCAGCAGCACGTAGAACGTAGCGTGGCTCACCCGTGCGCCGGCGCGTAGCCAACGAGGCTCGGTTGCGATAGCGCCTGGTGCACTGTGACGCAGGCGCCAGGAGATCCGCGCAAGGGCAGCCATGCCGATCAGGGCACCCACCGTGAGGTGCAGGCTGATTAATCGGCCCAGCCTGGTGTGCGGCCCGATATCCGGCATCGTCCAGGCAATGCCGAACTGGATGGCTACAAGGAGCGCCATCAGCCAATGCAGCGCCTTCGCAACCGGGTGATAGCGCGCCTCAGACGTCTGCGAACCCTGCGACATAGCCGATTCTCCCCATGCTGGAGCGCATCATGCTGGAGCGCACCTGCTACGCGAGGCAGCAACGGCCACCGGCGCCGCTCACCGCAGACACCAATAGCGGAAGCCCTGCTCCTCCAGAAACGCCTCTGCACCAATGCCCTGAAGCATCGCGAAGGTCGCGCACATCCCGGCCTCGACGCAGCTCGTCGCGGCCACGGTCACCGAGCGCGGCACCTGCGGGACCGGCCAACCGGTGCGCACATCGAGGATGTGGCCGTAGCGCACCCCGTCGCGCAGCAGAAAGCGGTGCGTGTCCCCACTGGTCGCGAGGCCACCCCGGCTGAGCTCCAACAGTAGACGCGCCTCGCGCTCGGTACCGGGGCGTTCCACCCCGACCTGCCACGGACCTGTGCCGGGTGCGCGATTGGCAGCCAGGTCGCCGCCGAAATTGACCAGCGCGGCGCCGGCAAAGCGCGCCGCGATCAGGCACAGCACGCGATCCACGGCGTACTCCTTGCCGATTCCGCCAAAATCGATCTCCATGCCCGCAGGCACGGTGATACGCGACGCCCGCCACTGGACCTTCTCGAACCCGATGAGCGGCAGCAGCGCCGCGACCGCGCCGGGCTCGGGCAGGCGGTCGGACCCGTCGAACCTCCAGCAGCGGCGCAGCACCCCGGAGGTGATGTCGAAGCGACCATCCGAAAGTAAGTGACACTGCGCGGCGTAGTCGAGGAGCGCCGCCGTTTCACCATCCACCACGACGGCGTGGCCCTGGCTGCGGTTGATCACGCTGACGATGCTCCCCGGGCGGTAGCGGCTGTACTTGGACTCGATGCGCCACGCCTCCTGCGCAGCGACCCGGCCCATCTCGTGCGCTGTGTGTGTCTCGGCCGTCTCGAGCAGCAGCTCGCAGGGGCTCGCCATCGCGACGAAGCGCACCGCGACGATACCCCCCTCGCGCGGCACCACCTCGAACTCGGGGGCATGAGGCGGCGGCGTCGCACCGCCGGCTCCGGCGCGCGCCGCGCTCATCGCTAGTACTCCAGATGCCAGCTGAGCTGCACGATGGTCGCCTTGAGATTCGGGTTGAGGTCGAGCCCCTGCAGCTCGGCGAGTGAGCTCGCCTGATCGCTCGGCCTCTGCTGGTACTGCTCGAGGCGCAGGCTCAGCTCGCCGTTGCGGCGGGTGGCAATGCCGAACTTGAGCCCGAAGGTCGTGGCAGCGAAGGCAGCCAGTCGGGGGTCTGCGGACATGTAGGTAGGCGCGGGCCCCGTTTCGCTCAGATACAGGTTGTAGAAATCCGCGGCAGACTGATGGTACCAGCGCGCGTGCGGCTCAAGAGACATGCCGGAGCCGAGATCGATCCGCAGCTTCGCATCGACAGTATCCGAGCCGATACCCCAGCTGTCCTTGCCGCGCCGGTACGACAGGTCCAGGACGGTAGGACCGAGCGCCACCTTGTTGACCCAGTAGAGGCTCTGCCGCGTGCGCGTATCCGGTCGATTCTCATAACGATAGCCCGTCACGGCGCCCGTATCATCGAGCACCGAGATGATCCGGTACGGATCGGTCAGGTACCCCTGCGAGTGGTCGAAGGTGTAATTGAGCTCCGTGAGCCAGTTGCGGCGCATGACCTGAGTGACGCCGATGAGGCCGCCGGCAAGGTTCTTGGTCTGGCTCGGCTCCTTCTCGTAGAGCGCGTAATCACTGCCGGCTACCGGGTTACCTCCGTGCGCATGGATCCGGTCGTACTCTTCGTTGATTCCTGCCGAGAGCGTGGTGTTTTTTTCGTTGAAGTCATGACTCAGGCCGACGTGCACCGCCACTGAGTCGAAATCGTGCTCGGTAGAGGCGTGCCCGCCGTACGAGACAGTGTTGTCGAGCCCGATGGGTTGCGACCAGTCGAGGTCGCCGGCGACGCGCCGCTCCTTGAAATGTGGATCCTGCGGCAGATCGCCGGGCGCGATCGTATAGAGCGTGGTCTTATAGCCGGGTTTGGGCGTGAGACTGGTGCTCGAGGGACTCGCGAATGTCTGCGGCTTGCGCGAGGGTATGGCGCCATTCGGCGTGGCGCCCGAGAGCGTGTCGAGCGTCAGCGTTCCATCGAGAAGCCGTTGATCGCCGAAGTCCTTCTTCAGGCTCACCACCGGCTCGATCGTCTGGACCCGGCCCGCATTCTCCTTGTAGTAAAGCAGGTCCGTGTCGATCTGCAGGGGCTTCTCGGCCGCATCATCGGGCGCTGCCTGTGCCCGCGCGCTGTCCGACAGCAGCGCACAGCTCGCCGCCATGAGGCCCAGGTGCAGCGGCGACCGCGGCCGCTTCAGTTGCATCCGCAGCCTCCGCCCGCGAAGCTGCGGCCGCCGCTCGCTGCTTCCTTGCTGAAGTAGATGTGATCGTCGATGGCCGCATCGATCGGCGCGGCGTTGAGCGCCATCTCGGGTCGCGCGAGGATTTCGCGCTGCCAGGGCTTGACGCCGAGCGACGTACAACCGCACGCGCCCAGCATCAGACTCAACAGGATCGCGAGGCGAGCAATACTTTGGATGCGCATGGTTAGGATCTCCTTGGAGGTCAGTGCGCGAGCACCAGTGCACGGACCTGCTGCGTGAGAGCATCGCGGTCGCGGACGAGAAATCCCTCGTGCCGCGCCTGAACGTGGCCGCTGCGGTCGATCAGAAAGCTCGTGGGCATGCCGCGGACGCCGAACTTCTCGGGAAGCAGCCCGTCCGGGTCATAAACGATACGAAACTGCGCGGGGTGCTCGTGCAGGAAACGGTCGGCATCGGCGCGCTCGCGGTCGACGTTGACAGCAATCACCACCAGGCCGTCACGTCCGAGCTCACCCTGCAGGCGGTTCATCCACGGAAACGACTGCCGGCACGGTGCACACCACGAGGCCCAGAAATCCAGATACACGACCTGGCCCTTGAACGCGGCGAGGTCAAGCAACTCCGCGCCACTCGCGGCGGGTGCAGGCGGGGATATGGCGACCAGGAGCAGCACGGCCGCCAGGAGTGCCGTGAACGCATGCCGGCGCCCGGCGCCTGCGCGGCGCCTCATCCCGGAAACCAGCACCGGCGCGCTAGAATTTCTTGCTGATGCCGACATAGATCCCGTGCGGCATGACGCTCAGAATGTAAGGCGTATCGGTATTGCGGTGCATGAGCCACCCGGCCGTGGTGCCGAGCGCGTAGCCGGCGATGACGTCCGATGCCCAATGCGCCTGAACCTTCATGCGCGCGATGCCGTCGTAGACCGGCAGCGCCTCGAGCGCATAAGTCCAGGGATGATCGGGACCGTATTCCAGTACGAACGGCGTGACGATCGAGCTCACCGCGGTCACCTCGCCGCTGGGAAAACTTTCGTTGCCGTTTCCCTTGAACCACAGATTAGGGTCGTTGTTGCTGGCGTTCGGCCGCACGCGAGAGAACGCGTACTTCATGGCGAAAGCCACGATGCCTGAGGCAACGGAGGAATCGACTGACTGCCAAAGCGTGCGGCCGAAGCGTGTTTCGCCACCTTCCCAGAGCGCCCCCACTACCTCACCGCCAATCAGCCCGTACTCGAGCACTTCCTGGTTGCTACGCTTCCAGATGCCGCTGTTGTCATAGGTCCACTCGTGATCAACGCCAAAGGGACCGCCACCGGCGAGACAGGCACTGCCTCTGGCGAGCAGCAGCAGCGCTACGAGCCCGGCGGCCGGCGCCGCGGGCTTGCTGCCCGCCTGCCGGGGTATTGCAGCGTGAACTCGCATGGGCGGGCAGAATAGGAGGCTCACGCTTAAGGCAGACTTAAGCGCGTCAATGATCAAATCGCCAACAGGTGAAGGGAAAGCGGTCGTGCGAATTCTGCTAATCGAAGACGACGACATGCTCGGTGAAGCGGTCCGGGATGGGCTGCGTCAGGAGAGCTATGTCGTCGATTGGGTGCAGGACGGCGGCGCTGCGCTCGCGGCGCTCTCGACCACAGCCTTTAGCGCCCTGGTGCTCGATCTGGGTCTGCCGACAAGCGACGGGCTCAGCGTGCTGCGTTGGCTGCGGCAAAACGGTCAAACCACACCCGTCGTCATTGTGACCGCGCGCGATCGGGTCACCGACCGCATCACCGGCCTGGATGCCGGCGCAGACGACTACCTCATCAAGCCCTTCGACATCGACGAGCTGGCGGCGCGTCTGCGCGCCATAACTCGCCGGGTAGCGGGTTGCGCCGAGTCCACGCTCACCGTGGGTGAGGTGATGCTCGATCTGCGCCAGCGGATGGTCAGCTACGCGGGTGAGCCGGCGGCATTGACCGCCCGCGAGTACGCAGTGGTCGAGCTGCTGATGCGCAACGCGGGCTGCCTGGTGACGCGCGCCGAGATCGAGGAGGAGCTTTATGGATTCGAGGACGATATCGCCAGCAACGCGATCGAGGTCCACATTCACAACCTGCGGCGCAAGCTCGGTCCGCACTTCATCGCCAACGTCAAAGGACGCGGTTATCGGGTCGACAACGCCCGCTAGAGCCGCCCGGCCGTGGTCGCTGCGCCGGCGCATGGCGCTCGCCGCGGCGGCGGCGGCCTGCCTCGTGTTTCTCATCCTCGGATTGCTGGTTTATCGTGCGGTGGCCAGCAGCACTGCCGCGCAGTTTGACGAGATGCTGCAGCAGCAGGCGGCTCTCGCGCTACGCTACGCGGACCACGAATACGACGAGGGCGAGAGCGTGGTGCCGCGCTCACTCGACCCCGCGGTGCAGGCGATGCCGCTCGATGTCGTCTACCAGATCACCACGCGCGCCAAGCAGCTGCTCTACCGCTCACCGGGCTCACCGCAGGCGCCTCTCGCCATCGGCGACGGTCCGGGCTACTCGAATGCGGTGCTCGACGGGCGCGCCTGGCGCGTGTACTCGCTGAGCTCTGCAGCTACTCCGCTGGTCATCCACATCGCCGAGCCGCTGGAGTATCGCGATGCGGCGCTGTCGCGCACGCTGCACGCGGTGGCCCTGCCGCTGCTCTTTGCGCTGATGCTGCTGACCTTCCTGATCGGTTTGGTAACCGAGCGTGCCTTCCGGCCGGTGCGGCGCATGGCTGCAGACCTCGCCGGACGCGGCGCCGACGATCTCTCCGCGGTCAACACGGCGGAGATGCCGGTGGAGACTCATGCGCTCGGCGTCGCACTCAACGATCTGCTGGCGCGGCACGCGGAAGTCCTGGCGCGCGAGCGCCGCTTCACCGCCGATGCGGCCCATGAGCTGCGCACGCCGCTCGCCGCACTGCGCGCACAGGCACAGGTCGCTGCGCGGGCCACGACGCCCTCCGAGGCGCGCCGCGCCCTCGACAAGCTGCAGGCGAACATTGACCGCACCACGCACCTGATGAGTCAGCTGTTGTCGCTGGCGCGCCTTGAACCCGGGTCCTCTTTCAGCGCCGGCCAGACTACGCAGGCAAAAGTCGTGGTCGATCTGGTCCTCGAGGACCTGGCGCAGGCGGCACGTGAGAAGCAGATCGAGATCATGCTCGACGGCTGCCTGCAACGGCTGCCGGGCGCTCCTGAGGTCCTCTACCTGCTGATCCGCAACCTCCTGGAGAACTCCATTCGTCATGTCAGCGAGCGGGGCCGCGTCGCCCTCAAGCTGATCGAACGCGATCAGTGGGCAGTGCTCTCGATCAGCGACAACGGACCGGGGATCCCGAGCGCGGAGCGCTCGCGCGCGCTGGAGCGCTTCTACCGTATACCCGGCAGCGCCTCGTCCGGCAGCGGTCTTGGACTCTCAATCGTCGGGCGGGTGGTGGAGCTCCTGGCCGGCGAGATCGAGCTGTCGGACCCGCCCGTCGGCACGGGGCTCGTGGTTACGGTCCGGCTGCCGTTCACGGGCGTGCAAACCCGGGATCAGATAACCACATAGGCGGGCTATCATGTTGCTCCCCGGGGGTTACGACCTCCGGTCCGGGAGACCGCTTATGTCCAAGCCACCGAAGAAGCTGAAAGGCCGGCCGGCAACCGACGAACGGGGCAACGCCACCTGGAAATGGGTTGGGGAAGGCGGAACCGTTGAGACGGATCTGATCAAAGCGCTCGGCGAGGGCTTATCGCTGGAGCCTCCGCCGCAGAAGGTGAGCGTCGACCCCTACAGTCAGTCGCCCTCGCAGAACAAGGAAAAGCCCAAGGGCCGCTCACTCGATGACATGCGGCGCCTTGATGAAGAAATGAAGCGCGAGCATGCCAAGCTCGTCGCGGATCTGCGCAAACGCACCCCCTCGAGCCCGACGCATCGCGTACGTCTGCGGATCAATAACCGTGAGTTGCTGGTGCATAAGCAACCGGCGAGCCTCACGATCGGCCGCGGCGAGGAGAACGACGTGGTGCTGAGCGGCGAACGAATCTCGCGCCTGCACGCGCGTATCGAGATCAGCCGCAACAAGGTCGTCTTGATCGATGAGAGCACGAACGGCACCTACGTGCAGAGTGCCGACGGAGAGCCATCGTTCGTACGCCGCGGCAGCCTCCAGCTCAAGGGACAGGGGATGATCGGCCTCGGACGCCGGCCCACTCAGGACTCCCCTGTCACCATCCGCTTCAGCTGCGAAGAGGTCTGACGCGCCGCGGTGGTGCCGCTCTTTCAGGACGGCGTCGCTATTTCGCCCCAGGCTCGATGGGCGCAGCGCCGCCGGACTGCAGTTGCGCGTTGAGGCGCGCCAGGTCGATCGCCCTGAATCGGGCCCACTGCATCATGGCGTCGTTCAGCAACGCCCGATGCCTGGCGTAGCCTCGTAGGGCATCAGGGGTCGGCGCCGTATCCGCGCCATCGACCGCCCGCGCCAGGTTACGGAACGCTGCCTCGAGGTAGCGCAGCCCGCGGATCGTCGCAGGCGCAGGCCCCAACGAATCCGGCGACTGTTTGTCTGGCGCGATGTCGCTGATGACACGCAGTCGCTGGTCCGCGGCGGCAAGGGCTGCCGCCGCTACGCTGCCGTCGCCCTTGCTGCGCTCGAGGATGGCGGCGTGAATCCGGTTGGCTTCGGCCAGGGTCGCCGCGATCTGCACGCGCGCAGCCTCCACCTCGCGCGCCAGCGCGAATTGCCGCGCATAGGCGACTGCGGACAGCTTCATGCGCGGATCGGGAGCGACCGTCAGCCGCTGCCGATAGCTCTTGCCGTCGACGGTAAGCTCGATCCGGTAGGGACCCGGGGGAGCCCATACCCCGCTCTCCTCTTCGCTCGGATCCTCCGGAGCGAGCCCGGCCTGCGGCGCATAGTGCAGGTCCCACACGAAGCGATGCGTCCCGGCGCGGCTCGCGAGCGGCTCCGGCGGAACAATCCACTCGGGGGCGATCTCGATCTTGGCAAGATCCGGCTGCTGCGGCTTGTCGTTGCTGCTGAAAGCGCGCACGAGCGCGCCGCGCACGTCAGAAATGGTCAGCCGGATCGCGCCGCTCGCCGGCGCGTTCAGCGCATAGTCGATATAAGCGCCCGGCACCGGGTTGGCCGCCAGGGGTTCGTCCTTGGGCATCGGCGTTCCGGTAAAGCCGGTCGGACGCACGCGATACGCCTGCGCGGGCGGGAACAGTCGGACTGCGCCTGTGTAGGGCTCGGCCAGCGAGCGCAACGGCGCGATGTCATCCATGATCCACAACCCGCGCCCGTGGGTTGCGATCACCAGGTCCGCTGCGTGCACCTGCAGGTCGCGCACGGACGTTCGGGGCAGATTCTGCTGCAGCGCCTGCCAGCCCCCGCCATCGTCGAAGGATACATAGACGCCGCGCTCAGTGCCGCAATAGAGCAGGCCCCGATGTGCGGGATCTTCGCGCACCACGTTGACCGTGTTGAGCGTGCCTGCGGCGGCGATGCCCTCGTCAATCAACGCCCAGCTCGCGCCGCCGTCGTGGGTGCGATAGATGTAGGGTCGCGGGTCATCGAGCCGGTGCCGGTCCACGGCGATGTAGGCGCTGTCCACATCAAAATGTGACGGTTCGATCACGCCGATCTTCGACCACGCGCTCAAGGGAGCCGGCGTCACGTTCTGCCAGTGGGCTCCGCCATCGCGAGTCCGCCATACAAGGCCGTCATCGGTGCCTGCCCAGATGAGCCGCTCGTCGAGCGGCGACGGACCGATCGCGTAGACCACGCCACGGCGCGGGCCGGCGTGCTCGTTGTCCTCGACGGTAGCCGGGTCGAGCGTCGCGGGCACTTGCGGGTTCTCGCGAGTGAGGTCTGGGCTGATCGCGTCCCAGTGCCCGCCGCGATCGGTGGTGCGAAAGACGCGTTGATTGCCGAAATAAAGTGCATGGCTGCCGGTGCTGCCGAAGACGAGCGGCAGCGTCCAGGTGCTGCGGTACAGTCCGGGGTATGCCAGGGTCGGAGCGACGCTCTGCGTCTGCCCGGTGCGCAGATCGAGCCGGTCCACGCGTCCGCCGAAGATCACCTTGGGGTCGTCCGGATCGGGGGCGATGTAGCCGTTCTCGCCGCCGGCCGTGATTTCGCGGAACTGGCGCAGATTGATGCCGTCGATGTTATCGGTGCGGCTGGGGATGCCCGCCGCGCCGGAGTCCTGCTGCGCTCCGTACACCCAGTACGGAAAACGGTTATCGGTGACCACGTGGTAGAACTGGCCAGTGGGCTGGTTGTACCAGGAGCTCCAGCTGGCACCGCCGTCCAGCGTGACCACCGCACCCTGATCGACGCCGAGTATGCGCCGCTGCGGATCGGCCGGGTCGATCCACAGCTGGTGATAGTCATCGCCCCCCGGCGCACCTTTGACCGGGATGAAGGACTTGCCGCCATCGTCGGAGCGGTACATCGCCGTATTGCAGATGTAGACGATGTCCGCATTGCTCGGATCTGTGGTTATGCCGCCGAAATACCAACCCCGCTTCCAGATGCGAGGGTCGTTGCTGACGCGCGTCCAGCTCGAGCCCCGATCGTCGGAGCGGTACAAGCCCCCGTCCAGCGCATCGATCAGCGCGAACACCCGCTGCGGCTTCGAAGCCGAAATGGCGATGCCGATGCGACCGGGCCTGTCGGGCAGGCCGTGGCTGGTGAGGGCCGTCCACGTCTTCCCGCCGTCGTCCGACTCGTACAGGCCCCCGCCCGGGCCGCTGGAGGGTGGATAGACATTCCATGGCGGCCGGCGCGTCTGCCACAGAGCCGCGTACACCCGCTCGGGCGCTCCCGGCTCAGCGGCGAGATCAATCGCGCCGGTGTCTGCGTCCTTGTACAGCGCACGCTGCCAGGTCTTGCCGCCGTCGGTCGAGCGGAACACACCGCGCATCGCGTTGGCGGCGTACGGATGCCCCAGTGCCGCGACCAGCACCACGTCCGGATGGGTCGGATCGACCAGGATGCGGCCGATCTGCTGCGAGTCCTCGAGCCCGACCGGCTGCCAGGTGTGGCCCGAGTCGCCCGAGCGGAAGAGGCCCGCACCCTGGGCGATATCCGAGCGCATGTCGGCCTCGCCGGTGCCGACGTAGATAACGCTCGGATCGGAGGGGGCCACCGCCAGCGCACCGATCGAGCCGACCGGCGCCGCATCGAAGATCGGCGCCCAGGTGCGTCCGGCGTCACGCGTCTCCCACACGCCGCCGTTGACGGCCCCGAAGTAGAAATGGTGCGGCTCGCCCGGCACGCCGCTGACGCTGAGCACACGCCCGCCGCGAAACGGCCCGATAGCGCGCCAGTGCAGCGGCTGCAGCTGCGTCTGAGCCGGATCAGGCCCGGTGCCACCGGCGGCAAGTACCAACTCCGTGCCCCCGAGCATTACCGCCGCGAGCACCGCGGCCACCGGCCTGCATGTTCCGAGTTGCACCCTCGCCCTCCTGTAGTGAACGCACCCACACGTGATCGTACCTGCCGGACATGTCGCAGCGCAGCCCGCCTGGTCTCACGATCCGCTACGCTCATCGCGTATCAGGCCGCGCCTGCGCAGCTGAGCTTTCGCAAGCGAAACGCTTCGGCGTGGCTCGGCTCAGTCGGGATCGGGTCCCGAACGCACCGCCGGATAGGGTTTATCTCCCATCAGTCCCTGCCAGAGAATGCGGTTGTAGGCCGCAGCATCGGCACTGTCGCGGTGTGTGAAGTCCATGCCGCGCGTGCGCTGCGCCCACCAGCTTGCCGGATGAGACGGATGCGCCACGTGTGTACCCGCAGCGGCGGCGGGCAGGGGCAGGCGCGTAGAGCGCAGCACATCCGGAACCAGCGCGGTGAAACTCCAGCTCTCCTGCCCCACATCGAACACCCTGGCCATCGGCCCGGTGTGGGCATCGAAGACCCCGAGATGCTCGAGGCCGAGCAGGTCGGTGATGGTGCGCATCAGGCTCAGCGTCGTGTAGCGCGTGCTGACGATCGCCGCATGTCGCACGTAGGGCCCGACCACGAATGCGATGCTGCGATGAGCGTCCACGTGATCGGGTCCATCCTGTGCATCGTCCTCGAGAATGAAGATCAACGTGTCGCGTGCGTAGCGGCTCCTGGCGACCGCTTCGACCAGGCGGCCGACCGCGTAGTCGTTGTCGGCGACCTGTGTCTCCGGGGTATCGACCCCGTCGAGAGCCCCCGGTGCCGCCTCGCCGCTCGTGTGGTCCATCATGAGATACACCAGGCTCAGCGCCGGCAGATCACCACGCCGGACGTAGTCGGCGAACTCACGCTCCCACTCCGCTTCGCGATAGAAATCCGGGTAGTCGGTGTCGAAGCCCCGGAAGTAAGGGTCGGTGAGCGATTGCAGCTCCGGATGTCCGGCGTACGCCTGGCGCACGTGATTGCGTGCGGGCCAGCGCTCGAGCGGGACGGTGAGCGCACCCCAGGCCTGGTGATACATGGTGTCGTCGGTATCGAAGCCGTAGTTGCGCACGCTTAAGCGCGCACGCAGCGCCGCGTTCCACAGGTACCCCTGCTCGATCTCATCCGCCTCCGGCCCGTCCGCGGAGGCGACGTTACGGGTCCCGGGCAGCAGATCCGGATCCGCCGGGGTCGCCGGGTTCGCCTGGCGGCGGGCGTCGCCGCTGAGCCCCATGTTGATGAAGCGGTTCAGCCCCTGCCAGTCGTAGGAGCCCCCACGCCCGAACTCTGAGTAGTTCATCGGGATATTCTTCGATGCGATGTCCGTCTCGCGGGCTGCCATGCTCCATTGCCAGCCGTCGCCGCTCACGTCCCCCGCGACATAGAAGTTGTCGAGGTCTACGAAGTCGCGCGCGAGCTGATGCTGGTTCGGTGTGATCGCGCGCGGAAACTCCGCCAGCCGTGGATCGCCATTGCCCTTGCCGAGATCGCCCAGCATCTGGTCGTAGGTGCGGTTCTCCTTGACGATATAGATCACATGGCGGATCCGCGCCCGCAGCGTGTCCATGAGGCGCTGATCCGCCGTCGCAGGCGAGGAGTGCCAGGCGTTGTTGCTCGCGACCTGCGCGGTGAGCTTCGCCAAGGTGGCCGGCGGGGGCGGCGGCAGCGACTGCAGGCCGGCCTTTTCCAGGTTCAGCACGTAAGTGTTGGCGGTGATTGGTTTGCCGGCCGCAGCGGCCGCCAGACATGGCGAGATCATGCCATAGCAGTTCCCCGGGTTCGGTCCGGCGGGACTGCGCGCGTTGATGACGTAGAGAGTGGCCCCACTGCCGCTCAGGGCGACGTCCTGCGGATTCCACCCGGTCGGAATCAGTCCGCGGACGACCCCGCTGTTGGCAGCGGCCGGCACGCCGCGCGCCGGCGCCGCGACGTCGATCACCGCGAGCGCATTGGTCCCGCGGTCGGTCACGTACAAGGTCTGCTCGTCCAGTGACAGCGCCAGCCCATCCGGCGAGGCGCCGTGGTAGTTAGGCGGTCCAAGCACGCCGGGCGGGGCCACGGTCGTGAAGCTTGTCAGCAGTATGTCGCGGCGCGTGTCGATGACCGCGACGACATCCTGCAGGTCGCAGGCGACATACAGCAGCGTCTGCGCGCGGTTGAGAATCATCTTGTTGGGAGCACCGGGGACTGCGATGCGCTGCCTGATGCGCGGCCGCGCGGCTGCCAGATCGACGACGACGATCTCGCGATCGCGCACGCTCGAGACATAGGCAGTGGCGTTGCCGACGATCTGCACCCAGTACGGATACTCGCCGCCGGGCGCGCCGCTGGTTCCACCGCTCTTTCCGGGACGCAGGTCGAGCTCGGCGGCTACCGTGTGCAAGGCCAGGTCGACGAGCGTGATCGAATCGTTGTAGTGGTTCGCCACCACCAGCCGCCTGCCGTCCTGCGTGACCGCGAGCCCTGCCGCGAGCGGTGTCTGCACGTAGGGCGTGAGCGCTGCATTGTTCTTGTTCGCCGGCGCGCCGTCGACCTCCAGCACGCCATTGGCGAGTCCGTGGTGACCCAGAGCGATCGGCGAGCCGGCGGCCTCGCGCCATGCGCCGGCGGTGTGCTCGTAGGCGTGCACGTCGTCGTCCACTCCGCCGGAGACGTAGAAGTGCGCCCCATCGGGTGCGAAGGCGATCCCCGAGTACGTGTTGCGGATCTGCAGCACCTGCCGCAGCGCTGGCGCCGCGGCCGCGACGTCGTAGACGAACACGTACTGATTCGAGGCGGCCGGGTTCGGCTTGTAGTAATCCGACCCGTTGGTGTCGTAGCCGCTCGTCAGCGCCAGCATCGTGGCCCGATCGGGGCTGAGTGCCAGGCTCACCGCGCCATCGGCGGTGAAGCCCGGATACCCGGTAAGGCCCGGGTTGAGCGCCATCATCCTCGAGCCGGGAGCCGCCGTCGGGGTCACCCGCTGTCCGGTGGGGAGCTCGGCGCTGTCGGCCGCGTACGCCAGCTGCGTCCCACCGAGCGCCGCGGCCGCGACCAGGGCTACCGCCCAGCTGCATCTGCCGTGTTCGTTTTGCATGAGTGTTCCTGGACCTCGTACTGCAGCGGTGGGACGCATGGCCGGCCGCTGGCGATGCGCCTGCGCCTTCAGCATCGCGAGTTCGCTAGCGGCCGTAAGTCTAAGGTGGGGATAGCGGCAATCCGGCCGCGCGCCAAGCGTCGAGCCCGCCGCGATACCAATAGACTTCTCGATACCCCATCCGCAGGGCCCGCAGAGCTGCGTTGTACGATTCCCAGCATTGCACGCCGCGGCAAAAAAACACCAGCGGCTGCTGCGGATTGTTGTTGGTCCGCATGGCGAGCCCTTGCTGGAAGTATGACTGGACCTGATCGTTGAAATTGCCCGGAGCACCCGCCCCCCACATCCGGATCGCTCCCGGAACGGTCGGATGGTACCGATCCTGCCAGGCATCGATGAGCAGTGCGTTGCGACTGAAGCCGACCAGCGCCTCAGTGGTGATGACATGCCCGCCAGGGATGGAAGTGGGTGTCGCCGAGCCGACGTCGAGCTTCAGTGTCGATTGGGGCTGGACACCAAAGTCCGCGAGCTCATCGGCGAAGCCGTTCGGCGGATGTGCCGGCAGCGCGCTGCCGCGCGAGTTCATCGCCGCGGCGGGCGACGGCGTCGCGTCGCTCGCCAGCGCGTCACGGCTGGATGCCATCTGGGCGCGCGGCTTGGCCGCGCTGGCCGCCGTCGCCTGCAGCTCGTCGTACCTCACCCTGGCGATGCCGGCGAACGCGCCTTTCGGGTACCTGTCGAGATAGGTCTTTATCTCAGCGGGGCTCTTCGCATCCTTGACGGAATTCCAGAACGCCAGTTCGAACGCCCCCGCGTCAGTAGCCACGGCTGCCGGGGGCGCCGGGGCGGCGGCCGGGGCAGCGGCAATGACATTGCTCGTCCCTGCAGGGTGGAAGAAAAAATCGCCCTGGAGTGAGGCTTCTGTCCACGGCACCTGTCGGTCGCCGGTCTGGCTGCGAACGCCTGCGGCGGCCTTCTTGAAGACCTGCTCGATCGGCAGCCCCGGCAGCACGATCGCTTTCACCAGCTCGCCAGTAAACACCCCGTTGCCCCCGGCGCTGCCATCCTCGGCCGTCTGCCCGGGACCTGCGGCGTAGGCGATGAAGGTACCGCTCGGGGCGTCCATCCGGGCGAGCCCGCGCGAGAGCGAGCGGCCCTTCGGCAGCGGGTTGTTGCGGCACGCATCGAGGATCACGATGTTGAGCCGGTTATGCGCTTCCGCCATGGCGCGCAGCACCTTGCCGGCATCGACGGCCTCCGCTTCGAGGTCCGCCTCGCTCTCGATGTCCGCATCGACGGGAATCAGGTAGTTGTTGCCGTTCGCCTGGATGCCGTGCCCCGCGTAGTAGAAGAGCCCGACGGTGTCCGGGGAACCGGCGATCTGCGCGGCGAACGCGTCGATCACCTGGTAGAGGGTGCGCCGCTTGGCGTCGACCCGTAAGGTGGTCTCGAATCCTGCGGCGCGCAGCGTCTGCTCCATCCTGCGCGCATCATTGCCGGCGTTATGCAGCGCGTTGATCTTGACATAGGCATCATTGCCGATGATCAGCGCGACCCTGCGCTCGGCGCCCTCGGTCGCACCGGGCAAGCTGCCCGAGAGCAGCAGCAGCAGGAAGATCCACCAGCGCATGCCGACCCCGTGTCTTGATTTTCGACGAATTCACGCGCTAAGGCGGCACAGAGGGTACCGCCAAGGGGGCTGGCAAGGAAGGGGCCGTGGCCCGTGCGGCGCGGCGCGACCGACCGGCCTTTAGAATCCCCGGTTCTGTTTTTTCTCCCGCTTCGCCGCGCGCTTCTCCTCCGCGGTCTTCGCCGGCTTCTTCTTCGCTTCCTTTTTCCGGTCCATGCCCTTGCTCATGGTTCGCTCCTCGTGAGGTACGTTTCCAGCGCCTTGATGTCGGCGCGCGGCGGGCAGCTCACCATAACAACCGGCGCGACTGCAATACCTGTATTGAGACCTGGGGAAAACGGGCATCGATAGCCAGGGGCATGAGGGCCGCGTAGGCTAGTTCCATGCATTCGCTGGAGGCCGAAGTGCGCGAGCTCCGGGCAGCAGACGGCCTGAGTGAGGCCAGGGCGGCGAGTGCGATAGCCCTGGAGCGACGCGCTGTGCTTTCGGTGTCCGCGGAACTGCGGGTGGCGCTGTACGCGTCGGTTGCACTGGTCGTAACCGGCGTCGGGATTCTCGTAAAGGAACATCTCGACCGCATCGGCCCCCTGACGCTGATTCTGCTGCTGGCCCTGGCAGCCCTCCCCTGCTACCTCCCGGCGATACGCGCGCACGCGCGCGCCGCAGCCCGCTCGACCGGCGCCGAATACCTCCTCCTCCTTGGCGCACTCCTCGTGAGCGCGGACCTCGGTTACGCCGAGTCACAATTCCACCTGCTCGGGGCGAACTGGTCGCGCCAGCTGCTGTTGCTCACCGCGCTGCACGCGTACACAGCGTACGCGCTCGACTCGCGGCTGGTGCTGTCGCTGGCGCTGGCCACGCTCGCCGGATGGTTCGGCATCGAGCGCGGTCCGGGCGCCCTGGCGCTGTGGTCTTTCGCCACGCCCGGGCTCGGCGTGCGCGCGCTGCTGTGCGCCACCGTCATGCTCGTGTGGCGCGCGATCGACCAACGGCTGAATGCCGGGCGGTCCGGCGAAGTGTTTGAGCACTTTGCCGCTAACCTGGCTTTCTGGGGAGTGCTGGGCTGGTGTTGGGATGCCAGCTGGCGGATTGTGGGGGCTATCGCAGTGCTCGTGCTCGCTGCGATCGCCATCCACTGGGCGTTGCGCACGCGCGCAGAGGCGTTTGCCGCGTACGGCGTCGGCTACGCAGCCCTGGGCCTCAGTCTCGCGGTCGCGCAGCTGACCGACCTGAGTTTGCTCGGAGCCACGTTGGTGCTGGTCATCGTGCTGGTGGCCGCCGTGGTTCTGCGCCGGCTCCACGATCTGCTGAAGAATGCGCCCGCATGAAGCTGCGGCCCACGCCTTCTGAGGAGCGCTGGCTCGCCCTGGCACGGCGCCTGCGCTCCAGCCCGCGAACGCCGCCCTTTGAGGACCATACGGGAGGCTGGCGCACCGCGAACTTCCTGGGCCGTGGAACATTTTTTCTGCTGGGACTGATCGCTGCCAGCATGATCGCGATCATCGTTGATCGCGTCGGCCCCCCGGGTGCCCTGGTGATTGCAGGTCTCGTGTCGCTCGCAATAGCCGAGTGGCTGATCGTGAGCCGTCGGCATTTCTGGTCCGGGATCGAGGAAGCCCTTGAGGTCGCAGGACTTGCGATGCTCGCCTATGAGTGCTGGACACACCTGGGCTCGCGTGAGTCCGCCGCCGAATATCTGCTTGCGGCTGCCCTGGCGATCGCGGGCATGCGACTGCTGAACGCGCTGTTCACCACGCTGGCAGTCCTGGCATTCCTGCAGGCGCTCCAGGCACCCGCCCTGCTCGAAGGACTTCTGTGTTATGGCGTCGCTCTGGCGGCATTGGCAGCCGGCGCCTTGCGATTCACGCGCCCTTCATACGATCGCATGCTCGACTGTCTGGTCGTCGCGATGCCACTCGCCGGTTACGTGTGGTCGGCCTCGCCGCACGGCCTCGGGTCGGCACCAGACTACCTGCATGCGGGCTTGTCCGCCTGGCTCGTGCCGAGTTGCTCGCTGCTGTTCGCGGCGGCTGCCCTTGCCACCGGTGTGCGCCGGCGCACGCATGCTCCGCTCGTTGCGTTCATGCTGTGCATCGCGTGCATCGCGTACGAATTGCGCGCGCTCACCGGCTTGCCACTCGAGACGCGGCTCATCGTCTGGGGCGCTGTCCTGCTGCTGATCTCGATGTTTCTCGAGCGCCACTTACGAGTACCGCGGGGCGGAATCACATCGCGACCCCTGCGCGATGAGGACGATCCCGCGAGGCTCTTGGGGATAGCCGGCAGCGCAGTGCTCGCTCCTCAGCCGCCGACACCTCAAGCCACACCATCGTTTGCCGCAGGCGGCGGCCGCTTCGGGGGCGGCGGAGCGGGCGGCGAGTATTGACGAGCCCGTGTCACAGGAATCCTCACAGGACGCCGCCGCGCGCCCGCTGCTCGTCTACGACGGGGATTGCGCGTTCTGCGGCTACTGGGCGCGCTACTGGCAGAAGCTCACCGGCGCGAGCGTGGATTACCGGCCGTACCAGGAGGTGGCGGCGCGCTATCCGTCCATGCCCCTCGCCTCCTTTCAACGCGCCGTGCAGTACATCACCCCTGATGGACGCCATGCCGGCGGTGCCGAGGCGAGCTTTCGCGTCCTGCGCCACGCACCCGGCAAGGGGATCTGGCTCGGGCTCTATGAATGGTTGCCCGGTTTCGCGGGCCTCGCGGAGCGCGCCTACGCCTTCACCGCCGCGCACCGCCCGGCGTTCTACCGCATCAGCCTGTTTCTGTGGGGCAAGGACTACGCACCGCCGCGCCACGAGCTGATCGCGTTCCTGTTCGTGCGCCTGTTTGGCCTGATCTACCTGGCGGCGTTCGTCTCGTTCGCGGTGCAGGCGCAGGGACTGATCGGCAGCCATGGCATCCTGCCGCTGGCCGAGCTGATCGATTTGCTGCGCGCCCGTGTCGGCCCGGAGCGCTTCTACCTGATGCCGATGGTGTTCTGGTGGAGCGCCAGCGATTTCGCCATCCAGGCCGTGTGCTGGGCCGGAGCGGCCCTGTCGCTGCTGCTCATCTTCAATGTCCTGCCGCGCCTGTGCCTCGTGCTGCTGTTCGTGCTGTACCTGTCGCTGCTTTACGCCGGGCAGGACTTCATGACCTTCCAGTGGGACACGTACCTGCTGGAAACCGGGTTTCTCGCGCTGCTGTTGAGCTTCGCCACCTCGCCCGGCATCTGGCTGCTGCGCTGGCTGCTGTTTCGCTTCCTGTTCATGTCCGGGGTGGTGAAGCTGCTCAGCGGTGATCCCAACTGGTGGAACCTGTCGGCGCTGTCGTATCACTTCCTCACCCAACCGCTGCCCACCCCTCTCGGCTGGTACGCCGCGCAGCTGTCGCCGGGTGCGCTGCGATTCGCCACCGGCGGCACGTTCCTCATCGAGCTGCTGCTGCCGTTCCTGATCTTCTGTCCGCGCCGGCTGCGCTTCTTCGCAGCCTTCGGCATCCTGCTGCTGCAGAGCTGCATCTCGCTCACCGGCAACTACAACTGGTTCAACCTGCAGACCATGTTGCTGTGCCTGCCGCTGTTCGATGACGCCGCTCTGCAACAGCTGTTGCCGCAAGGTCTGTTGCGGCGGCTGCCGATTCATGCGCCGCGGCAGGCGCCACGGCCGACGCGCCGCCTCGTCGTCAGCGCCGTGGTGCTGCTGATCGTGCTGTGCAGCCTGGTGCAGATGGATGCACGCTTGGGTGGCAGGCCGCCCGCCTTCGCGCGCTCCGTCGACCGCCTGCTCGAGCCGCTGCACATCGTGAGCGCCTACGGGCTGTTTGCGGTCATGACCACGCAGCGGGACGAGATCGTCATCGAGGGCTCCGAGGACGGCATGGTTTGGCGCGAATACGAGTTTCGCTACAAGCCCGGCGACGTGGCGCGCCGCCCTCCCTGGAACATTCCGCACCAGCCGCGGCTCGACTGGCAGATGTGGTTCGCCGCACTCGAGGATCCACGCGCCCTCAGCTGGTTCCCCCGGTTCCTGTCGCGCGTGCTGGAGAACGAGCCGGTCGTGATGGCGCTGCTGGCGAGCAATCCCTTCCCCGACAAGCCGCCTGTGTATGTGCGCGCGCGCTTGTACGACTACATGTATGCCAGCCGTGCGGACAAGGCCAGGGGCCTGTGGTGGCAGCGCCGCTCGCTCGGACTGTATTTTCCGGTGGTGCGTCTGAAGAGCGACGCCCAGAAGCCGCCGGCGCACTGACGCCGGGTCAAGGCGTGCCGTTTCCGCCCGTTAGCTTTGCCCAGGCGCTCGGCAGTGAATGGAAGAATACCGTGGTGGTCGTCTTGTCCGAGTTCGGCCGATCCGCAGATTGCGCCGCGCGACCTGAATCTCATCTGATCCGGTGCAACGCCGCGATTTACGTGATGCGACACTGCAGCGCGCCCATGCCCTTGCTAGATTCGACTCGTGGGCAACACGCTCAATCGTTTGACCCGCAAGGCCACTGACTGGCTGAGCGGACGTTCGCGGCCCGTGCGGCGCGCGGGATGGATTCGCCGTCCCGCCTTCACGGACGCCTCCGGCCGCCGCTCCTGCAAATACTGCCTCTATGTCCCGGCGGGTTTGACGGCGACGGACGCCGTCCCCCTGCTGGTCATGCTGCACGGCTGCAGCCAGGACGGCGCGACGCTCGCCGCCGGCACGCGCATGAATGCCCTCGCCGATCTGCAGCGGTTTATCGTGCTCTATCCCGAGCAGTCGCTGCGTGCCAATCCGCTGCGCTGCTGGCGTTGGTTCAGCCGCGATACGCTCGACGGTGCCGGTGACGCTGCGCTCATCGCCACCCTGGTCGGGCGAATCGTGAGCCGTTACCCGATCGATGCCTCGCGCGTGTACGTGGCCGGCATCTCCGCCGGTGGGGCGATGGCCGCAGTCCTGGCCTGTTGTTACGGCAGGCTGTTCGCCGCCTGCGCGATCGCCTCCGGGATGATGTACCGGGCGGCGGAATCGCTGCGCGATGCGGCAGCAGCGATGCAGCAGGGCTCGCGCGCGTCACCCGACCTGGTGGCGCGCGCGGCCGCACAGAGTCCTTCCGGCAATGTCGCGTTCGTGCCCGCGCTGGTCATACACGGTGACGAGGACTCCACCGTGCATCCCCGCAACGCCGGGCAGATCATCGAGCAGCTGCGGGCGTTCGCCCGGTATGCCGGTAGCGTTGCCGACCCGCTTACCGAATCGCCGGAAGTGCGGGTCACGGAAGCACGTCGCGGCTATCGTCAGCAGGATTACCTGCAGAACAAGCGCATCGTGCTGCGCAAGATCATCGTGGAAGGCATGGGCCACGCCTGGAGCGGTGGCGATGAGCGTCACCCGTTCAACGATGCTGCCGGCCCTGATGCGAGTCGGCTGATCTGGGATTTCGTGTCGATGTTCCGCCGCGATTGAGGCCTTGCACCGATCCGGTGCGTGGCGCACGCTTTCAGCCCAGACGGACTGGGGCGAGGAACATTCTCCCACGCCTTAGGGTCGCAATCACATGGATGACGGCGGAGTCGCGGACTTTAGCCGAGGTTGGCACGCCCTATGCACAGCCAAGCCGGAGGGACTTCGGACATGACACTGGCAATCCCGTTGGTCGCTGCCCCTGCAGAGCCGGGCCCCACGCGCACCGTGCTGTGCGACGATGGGCTCGAAGAGCTGATCGCGTTGCGCTACCAGGAATACCTCGCCCGACGCGCGCTCCAGGAGCTCTTCGAAGCCGGGGCTATGCAGGCTCTCGAGCATTGAATGCTAAATCGCTAAGCCCGCGGTGCAGAAACCGGGTATTTTGCCGCCCATGAGCGGAGGCAGGCCGTGAGCGGGAATGCGAGTCGCTGGCGCCAGCACGGGGTGAGAGTCATCCGCGCCGACGAGCTGGACGATGCCACCGCGCAGACGCTCGGAATGCACCGGCGCGCGGCCGTGACCACGCAGCGAACCGGCGCGACGAAACTTTGGGCCGGCACCGTGACCATCGACGCCAACGCCAAGACCGGCGCGCATCATCACGGGGACCTGGAAAGCGTCATCTACGTGGTCAGCGGCCTGGCGCGCCTGCGCTGGGGCGATCACCTGGAGTTCGTTGCCGAGGCCGCGCCGGGGGATTTCATCTACGTCCCGCCGTACGTACCGCACCAGGAGATCAACGCCAGCGCCGAGGCGCAGCTGCGCTGCGTGCTGGCACGCAGTGGGCAGCAGGGTCTCGTGGTCAACCTCGATATCACGCCCGTCGAGGTCCCGGAGCTGGTGCGCTGGATCGACGATCTGCACAACTGAAGGCCACCCGCGCGCGACGCCGTGGATCCGGCCATCGCGAGTCGCATCGTCCGCTTGGCCGCGAGTCGGCCCCGTCAGTCCACCGCGATCATGACGCTCGAAGCCTTGATCACCGCGTACGCTCGGTCGCCCACCTTCAACTTCAGGCTCTTGACCGCATCGAGCGTGATGACCGACACGATGTTGAGCGACGGGGCGAGCTCGATGACCACCTCGGCATTGACCGCGCCGGGCTGGACCTTGCGCACGATCCCCGCCAGCGTGTTACGGGCACTCAGCTTCATCTTGGTTCCTTTCCGCGACGGCAGTCTGCCGGGCACACTCAGTGTACGTCCGGCGCGCTCACCGCGGTGATCGCCAGCAACAGCGACTCCTCGCCCGAGCCGCTCAACTGCAGCGGCAGCTCCCGCACTGCGGGTAGCTCGAATTCGACGATCTTGTGCGGCCGCTCGCAATCATGCGAGCCCTGAAAGTCGCGCGACTTGATGAACTGCCCGCCGTCCACGACGTCGACTCAGTGGCGGCCGCCGAGGCAGATCCGGTACAGCCCGGCACGCGCCACGCGCAGACGGACCATGCCACCTCGCGCATCCTCCGGCGCCATCGCCCGGGCCGGCGCCAGGGCGTAGGTCACCGCGCCCTGTGGCGACAGCCGTAGCTCGTAGAGCCGGTCGAGCTGCACTTGCGGCGCCTGCGCGTCGGGCTTCGTGCCCGCCGCGAGCATTTGCGGTGACTGCTTCATCACCGTCAGCTCGTGCGCGACGTTCCAGGTGAAGTGCGTGCAGTCCGGTGTGTCTGCAGCGAACGTCGCTTGTGAAGCGATGGCGGCGGCCGCAACGAGCAGCCAGCCCACCCCGGAAGTTCGCTTACCCATGCGCCTTCATCATGGCTTGGGATCGAGGAACAGCAGCTTCAGCGACCCGGGAACGATGGGCGGGCGGTGCCCCTCGGCAGGGTTGGCAGCCGCTTGTGTGTCTGCCGCCACCAGGTAGAGTCGGCCGGACTCGGGATCCAGGTCCATGGTGCGGGCCGAGATCGCGGTGTTCACGGTCGCCACCACGACGAAGGTGGCTGGGTCCTTTTCCTGTATCACGGACAGCGTGCCGTCACGGCCGTTGGAGCTGAAGATCAGCTTGCGGCGCGGATCGAAGGCGGCCGCATCGGTGCCGGCGCCGATCGGCAGCGTGGCAAGCAGTGCACCGGAATCGAGATTCACCACGACCAGCACCTTGTTCACGCAGCTGGAGAACAAGCGCCGGCTGCTCGCGTCGATGGCCAGGCCGTGCGGACTCTTGCAACCGGCGACCGGCCAGTGCGCATCGATCCGATTGCTGGCGGCATCCAGTCGCACGATGTCGTTGTTGCCGGCGCCGTTGACGTAGATCTTGCCGTCTTTGCCGGCCACGGCAGTTTCAAGTTTCTCCCCGACCGCGACGGTCGCCACCACGGTCTCCGTGCTGGGATCGATCACTGTGATCGTGCCGCTGTCGCCGTTGACCACGAACACGTGCCCGCTCACCGCGTCGAAAACGATGGAGTCCGCATCGTCGGCCGCGCGGATGCGCTTCACGGTCTTGAGCGTCGCGACGTCGAATTCGCCCGCCTCGCCGGCCTCGCCGTCGTCGGTAAACCCGCGGCCCAGCGCTCCCGCGATGGCAATGCCGTGCGTGCCGCCTGGATAGCCGGTGACCTGCCCGATGATCGAGCCGCTCACCCCGTCGACCACCGTCACGCGGTCGCCGTGTGCCACGTAGACGCGCCGCGAGCCCGGGTCGAACACCACGTAGTCCCAGCGGTCCGGAGCCCCGAGCGGCACGGACCTGGTGATGGTGTATGCCGGTGGCTCCTGCGCCTGCGCGGCGCAGGGACCGACCCATGCCAGCAACAGCGTAGTGGCGGCGGCCAGCGCGCCGTATCGATCTGCTCTCATGCGTGCCTCACTCTTTCGGTCTTAAGCCATCAGATGGTCAGAGCCAGTAACAGCGCCTTGAAGTCCTCGGCCATGACCAGCGCCCGACGGTTGAGGACGTTGTTGCCGAGCAAGCCGAGCAGCGCCGTCGCGATGCCGATCGCGGTAGCGACCAGCGCAGTGCCGATGCCGCGACTCACTGCGGCGGGGTCGGACACCCCGCCGGCCGCCAGCGCGTTGAAGGTCTCCATGATACCGAAGATCGTCCCCAGCAGCCCGAGGAGCGGCGCCGCGGTCACGATGGTGTCGAGAATCCACAGTCGCGCACTGAATCGCTTGTCGATGCGGATGAACAGGGCAGACGAGTAGTCCTCCTGCCGCTGCCGCGAAGCGCCGTCGCCGAGCAGCTGCGCGTAGCGCTGTATGGCACGCGTCACCGGATCGCGCCACTTGAGCGCGCGCACCCCCTCCGCGGCCCGCTCCGCGGCGCCGTCGATGGTCTTGGCCAGGCGGTTCATACGCACACCGAGGTAGGTGAGGTAGATGCCGCGCTCCACCACGACGTAGACGAGGATGATGATGCAGGCGTAGAGCACGTCGAAGGTCACGTCGTGGTACAGGCGATAGTTCATGAAATAAGGCTTTCGCTTTCTACCGGCCGGCGCGCAGCCCCGACCGAAACTCGATGGTGACCACGAACGCATGCTTCGCCTCGCCGCTGAACACTCCGGCCGGCATCGACGGATAATGCCCGGAAGCCACGATGTTCAGCGCGGCCTCATCGAGCAGTGGCGATCCCGAGGACTGCAGCAGCGCCACGCCCTGTGGCTCCCCGCCGCGCGTGACGATGAAGCGCACACGCACTTCGCCCGAGGGGTGATGCAGCCGATACTGGGCTGAGTCCGGCGGAACCGTGCGCCGGTCAATGTTCGCGTGCAGTTCCGCGGCATACCGCGCGTCGAGATCCGGGTGCGAAGCCGTCGCCGGCGCGCTGGCGGGCGCCGGCTCGCTCATCAGCGCTGCCGCGGGGTCTGCCGGCGCCGGCTCCTCTACCACCGGCAGCGGCTCGGTCGGCGCCTCCAGCATCTGCACGACGTGGCGCTGCTTGGGCCGCGGCGGGACCGGCGGCGGCGGCACGGGAGGCACCGGCGCGGCGGGTTGTTCCATCTGCATCGACAGCTCGAAGGTCGCGTTGCGTTGCGCGGGCGGCATCACCTGCAGGCGTCCGTGCACGTAGACCAGAAATACAGCGACCGCGGCGGCGGTGAGCACCAGTGCACCGCCATCGCTCGCAAACCGCCGAGCATTTTCCCCGATCGCCACTATTCACGCCTCGCGATCACGGTGGCGGCGACGATGCCCGCGCGCTTCAGGGCGTCGAGCAGGTTGACCAGCGGCTGCAGTCGCGCATCCCGGTCACCGGAGATGACCACGGTGAGCTTGGAGTCCTGTGCCATCGCCCGCAGCCGTTCGGTGACGCCGTCGAGACTGGTCTTGTCCCCATCGATGTAAATCTCGCCGTCCGCCGTCAGCGTCAGGGTCACCCGCTTGACGATGTCGAGATGGGTGGGATTGGCCGCCGTCGGCAATACCACCCGCAATCCGAGCGCCGGCAGGGCGTTCAGGCTGATCAGCACGAAGAACACCAGCAGGAACATCATCACGTCGATCATGGGAATGATCTCGATGCGCGCGGACTTGCGCGTACGCGTGGGCCAGCTGCGCATCAGTGCGTCACCGCAAACAGCGGCGCCATGCTGCTCACACCGCGGCGGGCGTCGGCCGCATGTCCCAGGTATTCGTCGATGCCGAACGCCTGTTCGGTGGTACGCAGCAGCGAGTAATGATTGTAAGGGGTGTCATCGACCACCCCGCGCGGCCCGTGGTTGGTAATCACGACGGTCGGTATGCGTCCGCCACCGGAGTTCGCCGCGCTTCCCGGGTCGTTGCCGCAGCAACCCTGATCCGGGCCGCCGCGTTCGTCCTTGTCGTTCTCGTCGAAGGTTATGACGATCGCCGAGTTTTCGGGCGCGCGCCAGATGGGTGAGGCCATGATGCGCGCGACCAGCGCGCCGATGACGCGATCGCCGCGGGCGATCAGCGCGCGCGGCGCGCTCTTGCGGCAATCTGCGGCAACCTCCGGCGCCGCATCGCGCCCATGCATGTCGTTGCATTGGTTGGGGACGATGTGCGCGTAATTCGGCACCTGCCCGCCGTCGAGATCGCGGTACAGGGCGGCGAAATCCACCAGCTTCTCAGCGCGCTTCGGGTCCTGCTGCACGTGCAGGAAATTCACAAAACCGTTGTGCTTGGCCGCATACAGCTGCATCGGCAGTCCGGCGGCTGGTTGCTCCGCCGTCGGCCAGCGCACCACCAGCGACCCGGCAGCCGGCAGGCTCTCCAGGTACGCCTTCCAGGTCAGGTGGCGCTCCTCGAGCTGGTCCGCGAGGCTGCGGGTGGTCAGGGTGTGATCGACGTAATCCGCGCGCTGCGACTTGGCGCACCACTTGTCCTTCGTTCCCGGCTTGCAGTAGTACGCGTCGTCATCGTGGATGCCGTGGGTGTCACCGGCGAGCATGGCGACGTAGTTGCCTTCGCTCGGGTGCACCTCGGCGAAAAATCGGGTCGCCAGGCCGTACTGCTGCGCCAGCCGGTTGAGGTTCGGGGCTGCGGTCTGCGCCCCGATGACCAGTTCGTAGCCCTTGTTCTCGGCGACGATCACGAGAATGTGCGCATAGCGCGGCAGGCTGACGGCGGCGTGCGCAGCGCTCGCGGCGTCCGCCGCGCCGGTGGCATCGCTCGGGCTGCCCGGGGCAGCCGCCGCCAGAGCTGTCCCGCTCAGCACGGCAGCGCACGCCAGCGCGCACCCGCGCCGCAGGCGCACGGCCGCGCCGCTGACACGGACGGACGGCATCGGTGGCGCGGCGTTCAATTGAGATTGAGGCGTACGCCCGCCAGTACGGTCATATCGTAGAACTCGCGCTGAATCGGGCGGAAGGAGCTCGGGCCTTCGGTGAACTCCAGCGGCGTGTTGAGCAGGTTCTTGCCCTCGAGATAAAAGCGCACCGCGTGCGTGATCGCGTAGCTGCCGCCGAAGTCCATGGTGAGCCGTGCGCTCGAGTAGTCGTCGGTGGCGTTGGAGGTGATGCTGCCGAAGGAGAACAGGTTCTGGCCGACATAGTCAGCGGCCAGCCGCAGCTCCCAGGGCCCGCGCTCGTAGAACAGCGCGGCGTTCCAGGTGAGCTTCGAGGTCGAGGGCATGAGTCCATAGACACCCGGATGGATCTGCGCCCGTGAGCTGACGATGGTGGTGTTCAGGGTATAGCCCAGTCCGTCCCAGGGCTTAGGCAGGAACAGCAGCTGCTGCTGGTACTGCACTTCGACACCCTCGGCATGTGCGGGCCCGTTGCTGTAGCTGTCCACGGTGGTCCTCACCCCCGTCAGTCCCGGGAAGTCGTAGCCCTGCACGAACTGCTGCGAGAGCAGGATGTAGTTGCTGAACTGCTTCGCGAACAGCCCCACTTCCGCGATCTGACCGTTGCCCGGGTAGTACTCGAGCGTGGCATCGAGATTCTGGCCGATGGTGGGCCGCAGCGCCGGGTTGCCGACCGTGACGCTCGCGTTGACGACGCTGACGGACGCCCCGGGCGTGATCTGCTCGAAGCCCGGGCGCGCGATGCCGGTCGCATAGGTAAGCCGCCCGACGAGCTGCTCGCTGAAGTAATAGCGGCCCTGCACGGTCGGGAAGACATTGGTGTAGGAGTTCGACTCTGTCGCGGGCGTGTTCGTGTCGGTATCGCTGTTGTAGAGATTGCCGCGGTAGGTGGCGTGCGTGGACTCGACGCGCACGCCGGCCAGCACACCCGCGTTGCCGAAGCGGCCCGAGTACTGGCCGTAAGCCGCATACACGTCCTCGTTGTCGTCGGTGTTGGTCGAGGCATCGGCCGCCGCATCGTCGCTGATCGTGCCGAGGTTGGTGTCCACCAGTGCCGCGACTGAATTGAAGTCGATCGCCGGCCCGATGTCGTAGTTGTGGTTGTAGTAGATCTGCGGCGGGCCGAACGTGTACGGCAGCAGCGAGATCGTGCCATTTGGTGTCCACACCGGCGAGGTGGAGACGTAGGTCTTGTGGCGCCAGCGCCCCGACAGCCCGAACTTCCACTCGCCGCTGTTCGTGCCGCTGCCCGTCGGGATGGTGGCGTCGATCGCCGTCGCCCATTCGCCGTCCTTCGCATAGGAAGGGCCGAGATCGATCTCCTGCAGATCGTAGTTGGCAGGGTTTGCCGGGTTGACACCGTTCAGCGTGTGAAACGTCGGGTAGTCGGCATTGCTGTTGTTGTCGTAGGCAACGGGTACCGGATTCGGATCGGTCCACACGCTGCCGGGGCTCGGTGAGAAACGGTCGGTGCCCACTGCATAGGAGGTGTGGTAATCGAGGCGGAAGCCCGAGAATACGCTGTTGCCGCCGATGATCGCGATGTCGTTCTCGACGCGCTCCTCCGAGTCGGTCGTCTGCTGCTGCAGCTGGGCCTGCGTGGCAAGGTAGCCGTTCGGATTGCTCGGGTTCTGAATGCAGGCAGGCAGCGGTGTGCAGAAGCCCTGGCTCGAGTCGTCGAGGTTGTTGATCACCAGGTAGTGCTTGTGGCCGCCTTCGAGATAACCCGAGGTGAGCAGCCGCACGTACAGCGAGGTCGCCTCATTCGCCTTGGCATCGAAGTTGGCCGCCGCGCCGTAGCGCTTGCGGTGGTAGACGTAGCGGCGAAACTCGAGAACGCTCAGCACCTTGTCGGGCACCCCCGTGCTCTGGTTGTTGGAATAGCTCTCTTCGAGGTCATCGATGCCGCGCTCATCGCCGTGGAACACCGCGGTGACGATGGCGCTGAAGGCATCCTGTCCGGCGAACAGCCCGCCGATGCCGTCGCCACCGGAGAAGCTGCGTCCGGCACTGAACTCGGCGTGTTCGACGGGCGTATCGCGCAGCGGCTCGTAGCCGCCGCCGAGGTCTGCCTCGAGAAACGGCCTGCCGCCGTGCTCGGCGCCGGTGCGCGGTACGAGATTGATCGAGCCGCCGAGTCCTTCCGCATCCATGTCCGGCTCGAGCGTCTTGGTGAGCTCCACACCGCCGACGATGCCGGTGGGGAACGCGTCGAACGCCACGGCGCGGCCCCCGCCGAAGGGCGAGGCCGGATTGGAGGCCGGGAGGCGCACGCCGGCGTAGGTGCTCGCGTTGAGGTCGGAATCGAGTCCGCGGATGTTGATGAAGCGCCCCTCGCCCGAGTCGGTCTCCAGCGAGATGCCCGGAATTCGCTGCAGCGCCTCGGCCATGTTGATGTCGGGCAGCTTGACGATCTCACTGAGCGGCTGCACCTCGATGATGTTCGGCGCCTCCTTCTTTTCCTCGAGCGCCGCGGCACGGCTGGTGGTGGCATTCGGCATCACCCGCTCAGCGTTTGCTTCCTGCTCCGGACCGGTACTCACGCGGCCGATGTCGGTGGCGCTCGAGGATGACGTCGCGCCCGGCGGGGGTGCCTGAGTGGCGGGCTGCTGCACACTCCCGGGTGCGGTCACTGCCTGAGCGTGCGCCGCCGGGGGTGCAAGCAATGCCGTCAAGGTACCTAGTGCGAGGGCAGCGCGACCAATCCTCCCCGCGCCGTGCGGCCTGATTTTCATTCGACGCTCCCGTGCAACGTGAATGGAGCAAGCGCAAAGGAGGCTAGTTGTGCGGGGTTAAGGAATTGTTACAGCGGACAAGGACACGGCTTGAGCGCTGCGGCCGCAGCGGGGATTCTCGCGCGCTCGATCAACGCGTGCGCTCGATCAACCTCGCTGTCGGCGCCTGCAGTCGCACGAGCTTGAGCGGCACCTACGTGCCCAAGGGCGGTGGCCTGGGTAACGGTCTCGTGATGGAAAAGCTCGAGTTCGGCTCAGGTAACTCGGTGACGCTCACCATGATCCGGCGCGCGCTTCAGCCCCCGGGGCCGGCAGGTGCGGCAATCTGCAGGCGCGACCCCATCAGCACCACGACGTACGGATTCCACGTCGAGAGGACGTAGTACAGATCGAGCTCGCGGGCCTCGCTCGCGCTGCCGCGAACCCGGGTCCATGCCTCGACCTGGTATGGCGCATAGGCTCCACCGTGCACCGCGGACGGATCCCGCTGGCCTTTGCCGATCACCGGCCCGGCGAGTCCATCGTCCGGAGTGATGGTCGGGTCGTGGATGAATTTTCCCAGGGCGCCGTCGCGCTGCGCATTGAAGAGCACCTGCGGGACACTCCATGGGCCCCAGGGCGTGGTGGCATACGAGAACAGGATGCCCGCCTGCGCCGGCGGGCGGCTGTCGCAGGTCATCAGCCACAGTCCCAGCTCCGCAACCCAGCTCACCGACACATCGCCGAGCGTGCCGTTGGTGATGACGGGTGCCGCCGCCGACTCGCGCGGCTCCCAGCGCGGCGCGCCATGCTCATCGATGCCGGCGAAATACAGCGTGCCCTGGCCGCTCTCGAACTGCGCCGCCGGCACGATCGACAGATACGCATCGCTGTGCCGGTAGTAGCCCGTGCCCCACGTCAGCACGAATGGCCCGCCATCGGGCAACCCGGCGATCGCGTCAGGCTGGACGTGCAGCGACATCTTGATGAATTTCCCTTGCGGGCGTTGCGAGATCGTGCGCAGCGGCTGGAAGCCGCCAGGCGTCATCGGCAAGCTCACCCGGGTCAGCACCGCACGGTCCGTGCGCCAGTCCTCCGAATGCCCGGTGTCCACCACCACGTACATCTGGCCATTGATGCTGACGCCTGCTGTCGGCACCTCGAAGGCTCCCATGCTGATGCCCGGCGGCTGAACGGTGAGGTACAGGCCCGCGGCTTGTGTCAGGAAGTCGAGCCGCACACCGCGCTCCGGATCTGCGCTGCGGTCCGCATCAGTGGCGGCGACGGAATCGAGCGCCGCGTCGCGCGCGCCCACGGTATCGCCGAACAGGAAGTAGATCTTGCCGCGGTGCTCGAACGAGTAACCGAGATCGGTACCCTGCAGCCGGTAGCGCGACTCGGTGCGGCTGAGCGTCGCCTGGTGAAGCTGCTTATCGAGCTCTCCGACGAGCTGATTGATCTTGTGGGTCGAGCCGGGCACGTAGCTGAGCGCCGCCCGCATGGTCGCCGTGCTGCTCGCCGGGCCGGAATCGGCCGAGGCCGCCCGACACGCAGCCAACACCTGCGGATCCACGCGCGGCAGTGGCCGGCTGGCTCCGCCCGGCTGCGCAGTTCCGCGCACCAGCGGCTGAATGCAATCGCGCTGCAAACCGTTACCGCTCTGTACCGCGCCTTGCACGAAGCCGGCGTCCTCGCACAGTCGCCGGACCGTCGCGCACGGGTTCGGCGCTGCGAATCCCGCACCGACGTAAGCCGAGGTGAGCAGCACGATTCCCGCGACGCGAGCGGCCCTGCGCATGGCCGCAAGTCTGCGCCATCGCAGTCAGCCCCGGCTAGCTGGTCGATCTGCGCTACGCTCGTGGGCGTGGACGCCTACCCGATCGTTCACTGGACCGAGGGCGGTGAGGTGCACGGCGCGCGCTGGCGCTCGGAGAGCGCCGCGCCGCCGCCGCGGCGTGTGGTGATTGCCGATGATCACTTGAACGCCGACGAAGCCTACGGCCTCGCCTGCCAGGGGACGGGGCTGCTGTGGCGCGGTGACTTCCAGAACGCACGCCAGATGCTCGTGGCGCTCGCGACGCGCGCCGACCGGCGCCCACGCCAGTCCGCGCAGGTCACTGCATCCCTGACGCCCGCCTCCCCCGCGGCAGCCTTTCACCGCTACCGCCAGGCGCGCTCACAGCGGGCGCGCACGCTCGCGGCACTGCTGGTGCCGCTCGAGGAGGACTTTCGTATTCCCTTGCGCCGTGCGCCTGACATCCGCCAGGCGTGTGCGGAAGCCTACGGTCCCGGGGAGGCGCCCTCGGTGACTTCGCTGCGCGAGTTGCTGGGACTCATCGGCGCGCACGAATGGCGCACGCGGGGCATCGAGGTTGCGGCGCTCGGCGGTCGCATCCATCCGCACTACGGGGTGTTCGCCCCGATTCGCTCCGAGTACGTCGAGCTGCTCGCCGGCGCACCCCTGCCGGCCGCGCTGACCTCGGCGGACGTCGCGTTCGACATCGGCACGGGCACGGGAGTGCTGGCCGCGGTGCTCGTGCGGCGCGGCATCCGGCGGGTGATCGCCACAGACCTGGATCCGCGCGCACTCGCCTGCGCGCGCGACAACCTCGTGCGCCTCGGCGTGGCGGCGCACGTCGAGCTCGTGGCTGCGGACCTTTTTCCCGCCGGACGGGCGGCGCTCGTGGTGTGCAACCCGCCGTGGATTCCCGCGCGCCCGAGCTCCCCCATCGAGCGCGCGATCTACGACCCCGCGAGCCGCATGCTGCATGGATTCCTCGCCGCGCTGCCCGCGCACCTCGAGCCCGGCGGCGAGGGCTGGCTGATTCTCTCCGACTTTGCCGAGCACCTCGGCCTGCGCACGCGCGCGCAGCTGCTCGCCGCCTTCGACGCCGCGGGCTTGCGGGTCGTGGGCCGCAGCGACCTGCGGCCGACACATCCGCGCAGCTCCGACGAGAGCGACCCGCTGCACGCGGCGCGAGCCGCCGAGATCACCTCGCTGTGGCGGCTGGCGCGGCGCTGAAGCACGCGCAGCCGCGCAGCAGGTGCGCCGTGCGCGTCACCGCCGTCAGTCGACCGGGGAGTGACGCCCCCAATCGAAGCGCCGGCCGAGGATGCACTTGACGATGAAGTGGTCGGTCGTGCCGGTGAGGCCGATACCCACGCCGATATTGATCTCCCACAAGGGCGAGACGTTGAGGTCGGTGACGGCAAACAGCTGCTGCTGCTGGTTGTGCGTGGAGACAAAATCGTCGAGCGGACCGTAGTCGGCGTAGTACTCGAGGCCAGCGCTCACCACGCGGGTAAAGTCGTAGCTGATCTTGACGCCGGGCGCGAAAGCCAGTCCCTGATTGACGTCGGGGCCGTGCAGGGTGCGCTCGAGCGCGGGATTGACGGCGAAATACCAGCGACCGATCGCCTTGTCGATGATCGGACGGATCTCCCAGGTCCAGGTGTCGGGCGAATAGACGGCGCGCTGGTAGCCGATTTCCGTGGACAGGCTGACGCCGACCGGCCAGTCCCAGGAATCCGGCACGCGGATGCGCGGGCGGATGTGGTCACCGACCCATTGCACGCCGTGGCCGTCCTGCTCGCTGGTGAAGACGTAGAAGCCCACCTCCGACCACTCGTTGATGCCCTGGGTCAGCTCGAGCGTCTCGTGCTCCTGGTGATTGGTCGGATACACCCCGTCGATGGTGTTCTGCTCGCCTTGCACCGTGAAGTTCGAGTGCAGCTCGACCATCAGCGTGTGCGGCGGCACGGTGTCGGCGCCGTACACCTGGATCTCGTAGTTGCCCTGCGCGTGCACCAGCGCCGGCAGCCAGCCGAGCGCCATCAGCATGAGGCAGCCGCTCAGCGCAACGATGCGTCGCTCACGCATAGTGGAACAGCATCATGAAGCCGAGGTCCATGTGGTCCTGCTGGTGGCAGTGAAACAGCGTGTCGCCCGGGTTGTCGGCGGTGAACTCGACCTGCGCCGTCGTGTGCGAGTCGACCAGCACGACATCCTTGAGGATGCCGCGCAGGCTGTTTGGCCCGCTGCCGCGGGTGGCTGCCAGCGGTGCACCGAGGCTGCGCAACTCGAAGCTGTGCCGGTGCAAGTGCAGCGGGTGAGCGTCGCCGCTTTTGTTGATGAACTGCAGGCGGTAACGCCGGCCCTGCTCGAGCGGCGCGACGCCGCTGTCCGGATATGACTTACCGTTGATGGTCCAGGCCTCCATCGCGCCGTGACCGCGGAACTTCGACTCGAACACGAGCGGGACGATGGTCGGGGATTGTGTCGGTTCGGGACCGGGCTGGGCGCTGGCGAACTGCGCGTAGCTCCAGATCAGGTCGGAGGGCTGCTGCCAGCGCGGCGTGCCGCCCTGGCCGGCGTACTCGACGACGGTTCCCATGCCGGCCGCCTGCACGTGCCGGCGAACCTCGCCGAGCACCCACACGCCGGGATTATTCATTTCCACGAGGGCGCAGACGCGCTCCGCCGGCGCGAGCCGCAGCATGCGAACGACCTGGGGGCTCGGCACCGGGTTGCCGTCGAGCGCAAGCACGCGCAGCTCGTGGCCGGCAAGGGCCAGCCAGTGCACCTCGGTGGGGCTCGAGTTGAGCACATGCAGCAGGATGCGCTGGCCCTGGCGGACGCGCAGGGGCTCGCCCGCCCCCAGCATCTTGCCGTTGACGGTGGCGATCTCGTAGACGGGGTTCATCGCGCCGTCGTCGCTCGCGAGCAGGTGGCCGCCCCAATCGTGCAGCGCGAGGAAGAATTCCTGGTCGTAGCGGCCGGGCTGCTCCCGAGGCTCGATCATCAGCCAGCCGTGCTGACCACCGTACTGCGAGCGCGTCAGGTCGCCCATGGCCATGGTATGCGTGTGGTACCAGCGAAAGCCGGCAGGCCGTGGCGTGAACGTCAGGCGTGCCGTCGTATTGGCGGCGATGGGCGGCGTGCCCTCTTCCATGCTGCCGTCGACCGCGACCGGCAGGAACAGGCCGTGCCAGTGCACCACTTCCGGGCGATCCGTGTGGTTGGTGACCTCGATGGTGACCGGCCGACCCTCTTTCAGGCGCAGCAGCGGGCCGGGCACCTCGCCGTTGTACGCGACGGTCCTTACCTTGTGGTGCGGCGAAAGATCGACAGTGACCGGCGCGATGTCCAGCCGGTAATCGGGGGTCACCGAGTGCTGCGCGGGCGCCGGCAGCGCAGCGGATACGGCCGCCGCGCCGGAGAGCTTGAGAACGTCGCGCCGCGAAATCACGTACTGCCACCTTGCGTCGCGGCCGCCGGCGGCAGCGGCAGCCCATACGGTACCGCAGCTGTGGCAACCTGTCGCCGTGCGGTGGTGCGCAGCGCCCGACCGGAGCGCGTGCTTTCCGCCTGCTGCACCGAGAGGCGCTCCATGAAAGTGACCAGGACCATGACGAACATGAGCCACGGCACGCTCGCCGCGCTGTGGGTGTGTGTGAGCTGCCCTGCCGCGACGTTGCCCGATGACGCCACGCCCTGGTTTCAGTCGCGAACCCAGGCGCTCTGGGATGCCGTAGCGGACGGCCGGAAAGAGATCTGGGACCGCACGCTCGATGTCGCCTGCATCATTACGAACGAAGACGGCGATGTCCTCGACAAGGACGGATTTCTACGCGACCTGCAGCCGCTGCCGCCAGGCTCCAGCGGCCGGATCAAGGTGCGCGGCCTGACGGTGCGGATGCTCGGTGCGCAGGCTGCCGTCGTGCACTATTGGCTCGATGAGTCGGAGAATATATTCGACCAGCAGCTGCAAACCACCTACGTCGAGACGGACGTGTATCGGCGCGGCGGCGACGGCTGGCTGGCGGTGGCGATGCAGGTCACAGTCGTGCCCCGCGACCTCACGCCGATCGAGGTGGATACCAGCGGCTGGCCGGGGCTGACCGGGGAGTATCGCCTGAGCGAGAAGGCGACTTCCGGCTATCACGTGTGGCTGCGCGATGGCGCGCTGTACGGCGGCAAGGACCCCGCGAGGGCGACGCGGCTGATCCCGCTCGCGCCGCTCGTCTTCTTCCAGCAGGGAAGCATCCACCTGATGGTATTCGTGCGGGACCACAGCGGTGTCGTGTCGCAGGTGCGCGAGCTGCACAAGTACAATGAGGTGATCATGAAGCGCGTGAGCGGTGCTGCCGTGCATCCACAACCGTGACGGCCGGCGCGGACACTCGATGCAACCGCCAGTGATGCCCATCCGCAGGATCGTCGCCACCGCCGCGTGCCTGGCGGCCGCGCTCGCCGCAACCCCGGCCGGCTCACAGACGCCTGCGCCGTTCGATGGCGCGTGTACTGCCACACCGCAGCCGGCCTTCTGCGCCGCCGTGAGGGGTGTGCGCGCGCAAGGGTGGCCGGCACAAACCCGCTCCGAGGTGAGGGCCACGCACGGCATGGTGGTCACGAGCCAGCCGCTGGCCGCGCAAGCCGGCCTGCAGGTGCTCAGACAGGGCGGCAATGCCGTCGACGCCGCCGTGGCGACCGCGGGCGTGCTGAGTCTGGTGGAGCCGATGAGCGTCGGCGTGGCCTCCGACATGTTCGCCCTCATCTATATCGCCAGGGATCACCGCGTCTACGTACTGAACTCGAGCGGCACGGCACCCAGCGGTGCGACGCTCGCGCACCTGAACGAGCTCGGCTACCGCGCCGATCCGCACAACTGGGGGCCGAGCTCGGGGATGCCGACCTACGGGATTCTCCCGGTGACGGTGCCCGGCGCGGTGTGGGGCTGGCAGGCCGTGCTCAGCCGCTTCGGCAGGCTCACCTTCCGCGAGGTTCTCGAGCCTGCCGCGCGCTACGCGCAGGACGGCTTTCCGGTTTCCGAGCGCATCGCCGCCGAGTGGCAGCTGCCCAAGGCGCTGCCGCTCAGGGGCTGCTGCACGCAACTCGATGCGGAATCAGTGAAGACCTGGTACCCGAACGGGCAGCCGGTCTCGCCCGGGCAGATCTTCAGCAACCCCGACCTGGCACGCACTTTGCGGCTGCTGCAGGCGCACGGTGCCGATGTCTTCTACAAGGGCGAGATCGCGCGGGCGATCGTCGCCCGATCGACCGCGCTCGGCGGCACCATGACGCTCGCGGATCTCGCCGGCTATCACGGCGAATGGGTCGAGCCGGCGCGCATTCGCTATCACGGCTACGAGATCCTCGAGCTGCCGCCGCCCTCACAGGCATGGGCGGCGGACGAAATGCTCAGCATCCTGCAGGTGTGCGTGCCGCAGTGGCTGCCGCACCAGACGCTCGCCGCGCTCGGGCCGGCTGATGCCCACTACTGGCATCTGCTCATCGAGGCCAAGAAGCTCGCCTACGCCGATCTGTACCGCTACAACGCCGATCCGGACTTCGTCGCCGTTCCGGTGAGCGAGCTGCTGTCGGCGCAGCACGCGGCATCGCTGTGCAGCAAGGTTGACCCGCAGCACGCCTCGACGCCCGGACCGCGCGGCAATGCCGAGCTGTCCGGCGGCACCATCGTGCTTTCGACCGCCGATGCTGAAGGCAACATGGTCTCCTGGGTCAACAGCAACTACGAAGGATTCGGCTCCGGCATCACGATTCCGGGCTACGGGTTCGTGCTGCACAACCGCGGGGCGCTGTTCACGCTCGATCCTTCGAGTCCCAACGTCATCGCGCCTCACAAGCGACCCTTCAACACCCTTTCGGCGGGTTTCGTGGTGCGCGACGGTGCCCCGCTCATGACCGTCACCCTGATGGGCGGGGACATGCAGGCACAGGGTCACGCGCAGCTGCTCGTCAATCTGTTCGATCTCGGCGCCAACCTCCAGGCGGCGACCGACATGGCGCGATTCAGGCACAGCCAGGTGCCGAACGTGCTGAATCTCGAGACCCCGCTCTACGATCTCGTCGGCGCAAAGCTCGCCGCCATGGGGCACACGGTGCGGGCCGTCGACGGGGAAGGCATGGGCGGCAGCCAGATCATCATGGTCCTCGGCGATCCCGGGCACGGCTACTTCCGCGCTGGTTCGGATTTCAGGAAGGATGGCGAGGCAGTCGGCTGGTAAGGTAGTGTTCGCCCCAGCTATGCGGCTCGCCATCATCGGACAACAGGCATTCGGCAAGAGCGCGCTCGAGGCGTTCATCGCCCGCGGCGCCACCGTCGCCGGCGTGTTCTGCGCCCCGGAGAAGCCGGGCGCCAAGCCCGATCCGTTGCGCGCGGCGGCCGAGGAGCGCGGCCTGCGGCTTTTCCAGCTGCCTTCACTGAAAACTCCGGAGGCTGCCGCGGCCATCGGCGCGCTCGGGGTGGATCTTGCGGTGATGGCCTACGTGGTGCAGTTCGTGCCGCACAATTTCATCAGCGTGCCCAGGCACGGCACGATCCAGTACCACCCCTCGCTGCTGCCGCGCTACCGCGGGCCGAGCTCGATCAACTGGCCGATCATCAAGGGAGATGCACAGACCGGGCTCACCATCTTCCGTCCGACCGAGGGACTCGACGAAGGTCCGATCATCCTGCAGCGCACGGTCGACATCGGTCCGGACGACACGCTCGGCAGCGTTTATTTCAATCACCTGTTCCCGCTCGGCGTCGAGGCGCTGCTGCAGGCGGCCGAGCTCGTGGTCGCCGGACGTCACCAGGAAACACCCCAGCGCGAGGAGCTCGCCACCTACGAGGGCTGGTGTCGTGATGCGGAAGCGCAGATCAACTGGCACGCGCACGCCGATCACGTCTATAACCTGATTCGCGGCTGTGATCCGGCCCCCGGCGCATGGACCACGATCAAGGGCAGCCGGGTGCGCATCTACGAAACGGCAAAACACCGCACCCGAACCTTCGGCGCGGTCATCGGCAAGCCGGGAGAGGTCTGCGCTATCGGCGAGCAGAGCATCGAGGTGGCCGCGCAGGGCGGGCGACTCGAGCTGCGCACCGTGCGCATCGAGGGCGGCGCGAAGATGACAGGCGCGGCACTCGCGGCGGCACTCACGCTGAGCGTCGGCACGCCGTTAGGCAGCTGACGCGCGCGCTGCACGTCGCCGACAGCGGAGACGCCACCGCCCGGCCTCAGCGGATCGAATCCGGCCTGTGCGACCGCAAAGCGATAGCAGTCGTAACGATCGTGTGCCTGTTCCCGGCACGTCATAAACGTGAACTTGACAGTTTCCGACGTCCGAGCGTAAGTGGTCGGCGCGTTGCGGACGGAAAAAGTGCCATGCTCAAAAGACTGACACTGTTGGCGCTGCTGAGCATTGCTACCCCCCTGCCGGCCGAGGACGCCAAGTCCTTCGATGCGGCGGCAGCGTTTGGCGCTCGCCCGAGCGTCTCCGGCATGACACTTTCTCCGGACGGACAAAGCGTTGCCTACCTCGCGCCGACCGAGGGCCAGGGATCGGTGGCCTATACGCTGAGCCTGACCAAGGGAGCGAGCCCGAAGGTGGCGCTGCGCGCTACGGGCAAGCCCGAACGGCTCAGGTCCTGCGCCTGGGCATCCAACGAGCGCCTGGTGTGCACCGCTTCCGCGCTCATCAAGGACCCGCAGCTGGGCTTCCTGCCAGTCACGCGGGTAGTAGCGGCAAACGCCGACGGCTCCAATTTTCAGTTACTGAGCAGGCGCGACAGTTTTTACACGCACGGAATGCAACTGGGGGGTGGCTACGTCATCGATTATCTGCCCGAGGAGACCGGCGCCGTTCTCATGACGCGTGTCTACCTGCCAGACGACAAGATGGGCAGCCACCTCGGCTCCAGCAGCAGAGGGCTCGGAGTCGACTGGATCGATACGCGCAATCTCACCGTCAGGCAGGTCGAGCCGCCGCGCGAGGCCGCGGCAGAATACATCAGCGACGGCCGCGGCACGGTGCGCATCATGGCCGTAAGGCAGGCCGTCGGCACCGGGACGTCTATGTATCAGGTCAAGGGCATCGTCGAGTTCCTTTATCGCAAGGCGGGCTCGCGTGACTGGCAACATCTCAGCGATTACAACCTCGTCGATGAAACCGGCTTCAACCCTTACGCGGTCGATCCGGATCTCAACGTCGCCTATGGATTCAAAAAGAAGGACGGACGCCTGGCGCTTTACTCCGTCACGCTGGACGGCTCGCTGCGCGAGGAGCTCGTCTATGCGAATCCCGATGTCGACGTGAGTGACCTTCTCACGATCGGTCGGCGACATCATGTGGTCGGAGTCAACTACATCACGGATGTTCGCCGCAGCGAGTACTTTGCTCCGCCGATCATGCAGCTGCACGCATCGCTGGCGAAGGCGTTGCCGCAGCAGCCGCTGTTGCGAATCGTGGATTCGAGCGGTGACGAGAGCACGATGCTGATCTTTGCCGGGAGCGACTCCGATCCCGGTGTCTACTATATTTTCGACCGCAAGACGCACCAGCTGCAGACATTCCTCGTCATCCGGGGCGCGCTCGAAGGAGTGAAGCTCGCCAACGTCAGGAGCATCACCTACCCGGCAGCCGACGGCGTCATGATCCCCGCCTACCTGACACTGCCGCCCGGCGCTGAAAGCGCCAAGGGCTTGCCTGCGATCGTGCTGCCGCATGGCGGCCCCAGCGCCCGTGATGCGTGGGGATTCGATTGGCTCGCGCAGTTCTATGCGTTGAGCGGCTATGCGGTTCTGCAGCCGAATTTCCGGGGGTCGAGCGGCTATGGCGATGCCTGGTTCGAGAAGAATGGCTTTAAGTCGTGGGAGCTCGCGATCGGCGACGTGCTCGCGGGTGGCCGCTGGCTGGTCAGCCAGGGCATCGCCGATCCCGCGAGGCTCGGCATCGTGGGTTGGTCCTATGGTGGCTACGCCGCATTACAGTCGGCGGTGGTTGACCCGGCCGTCTTCAAGGCGGTCGTCGCGATCGCGCCGGTCACCGATCTCGTGGCACTCAAGGAGCAATATCGCCACTGGACGAATTACCAGCTGGCCAGCGACTTCATCGGCGAAGGTCCTCACCTGCGCGAAGGCTCTCCGGCCGACCACGCCGACCGGATCAAGGTTCCGGTGCTCCTGTTCCACGGCGGCTTTGACGCCAATGTCAGCATCGAGGAGTCCAGGGTGATGTGCTCGCGCCTCACCGCTGCCGGTGGCAGGTGCGAGCTTGTGACCTGGGATGACCTCGATCATCAGCTCGACGACTCCGGGGCGCGCACGCAGATGCTCCGGCGCAGCAACGAATTTCTGCGTACCGCCTTTGGTATGACGCACTGATGCTCCGTGCCAACGCCGGCCGGCCGCTCACCGTAGCGCGGGCCCCGCCTCAACCCCGCAGGCGCAGGTTGTAAGGATCGTAGAGCGGCTCGCGAGCGACCAACGCCCTGCGGCGCTCGCCGAGAATCTCCACCTCGAGCGCCGTGCCGGGCACGCACAGATCGGCTCGCACATAGGCGAGCGCGATACTGCGCTTCAGTCGGTAGCCGTAGCCTCCCGAGGTCACCAGGCCCACCGCCTCATCGCCGCGGTGCACGACCGATATCGCGGCCGCGTCGGCATCGGCGGCATCGACCAGCAGCGGCACACAGCGCTCTCTCGGACCCGCGTTCGCCTCGCGGCGCAGCGCCTCGCGTCCGAGGAACGGCGTGCGCTTGTCGAGATCGACGAAGCGATCGAGCGCGGCGGCGAGCGGGCTGTACTCGGTGCTTAAGTCCGCTTTCCAGCTGCGGTAGCACTTTTCCAGGCGCAGGCTCTCCACGGCATAGAGACCGAAATGAACGAGACCCAGGTTGCTTCCGGCCGTGAGCAGCGCCTCGTACACCCCGGACAACTCCGCGACGGGCACGTGCAGCTCCCAGCCGAGCTCGCCGACGTAACTCGCCCGCAGGGCAAGCACCTCGATGGCGCCGACGATGATCGGGCGCGCCGCGAGCCACGGGAAGGCGGCGTTCGAGAAGTCCGCGCTGCTCACCCGCTCGAGCAGCGCCCGCGAGCGCGGTCCGGCGACGATCAGTGCCCCATAGCGCGCGGTGAGGTTCGTGAGACTGACGGTGCCGTGGTGCTGCGACAGGTGCCCGGTGAGCCAGTCCTCGTCGTGGCGCTCAGCGGCCGCAGCGCCGATGAGCCAGAATCGCCCGCCCGGCAGGTGTGACACCGTCAGCTCCGCGACGATGCCGCCGCGCGCGGAGCACAGGTAGCAGAGCGCCGTGCGACCTTCGCGCGGCAGCCGCCCGGCGATCAGGTGATCGAGCCAGGCGGCGGCCCCCTCGCCCGACACTTCGAACCTGCCGAAGCCCGGCATGTCGAGCACGCCGACGGCGCTGGCGACAGCGGCGCACTCGCGCGCCACTGCGAGGTGCCAGTGCGGGCGCCGGAACGACACTTCCGGTCCTGACGGGTCGGCGGGACTCGCGTAGTACACCGCGCGCTCCCAGCCGCCACGCGCCCCGAATACCGCGCCGGCTCGTGCGAGGCGTGCGTAGAGCGGCGAGGTCTTCGCCGGGCGCCCCGCCGGGCGCTCCTCCTGCGGGTAGGCCACGCCGTATTCGTTCTGATAGGTCTCGAGCGCCTTGGCCAGCGTGTAGCTGCGGTCGGCAAACGGCAGGTAGCGCCGGCAGTCGAGCGGCCACACGTCCCAGTCCGGCTCGCCGTTGACCAGCCACTCGGCAATCACCCGCCCCGCCCCGCCGGCCTGCACGATGCCGAAGCTGAACGCGCAGCAGTGAAAGAAATTGGGCACCCCGGCCGCGGGGCCGATCAACGGATTGCCGTCCGGAGCGTAGGGGATCGGCCCGTTGATGACACGCCTCACGCCGACGGAGCCTAAGATCGGCACACGGGCGCACGCCGCCGCGATGTAGGACTCGAGGCGGCCGAGATCATCCGCAAAGAGCTGCTGCGCGAACTCCTCGGGCAGCCCGTCCAGCCAGTGGGCGCGCGCCTCGCGCTCGTACGGCCCGAGCAGCAGTCCGTGCCGCTCCTGTCGCAGGTAGTAGCTGACGTCCGGGTCGCGCAGCAGCGGCAGGCGCGCTGCCCCGCGTGCGACGAGCTCGGGAATGTCCTCGGTCAGCAGGTACTGGTGCGACAGCGTCACCACCGGCAGGTACTCGCCGATCATCGCGGCCACCTCGCCACCGCGGTAACCCGCCGCGTTGATGACGTACTCGGCTTCGATCGTCCCCAGCGGTGTCTCGAGGCGCCAGCCGCCGCGCGGCAGGCGCTGGATCGCCGTGACGCGCGCCCGCCGACAGATCGTGGCGCCGAGCTCGCGCGCTCCCCGCGCGAGCGCCTGGGTCAGCTGTGCGGGATCGATGTCGCCGTCGCACGGATCCCACAGGCCGAGCCGGATGCCGTCGGTCGCGATGAACGGATGGCGCGCGCGGATCTCCGCCGGCGACAGCAGCTCGAAGCCGATGCCCTGCGCACGCGCCTGGGCGGCGACGTGGCGAAACTCGTCGACCCGCTGCGCGCTGTGCGCAAGACGGATACTGCCGGTCACGTGGTAGTCGATCGGGTGACCGGCTTCCTGCGCCAGGCGCGCGTACAGCAGCGTGGAGTAGCGCTGCAGCCGCAGGATGCTCCAGGAGGTGGAGAAGTTCGGGCAGTTGCCGGCCGCGTGCCAGGTGGAGCCTGCCGTCAGCTCGTCGCGCTCGAGCAGCACCGCGTCCGTCCACCCGAGCCGCGCCAGGTGGTAGAGCGCGCTGCAGCCGACCACCCCGCCACCGATGACGACGACGCGCGCCTGCGACTTCACAGCCGACGCATGGTGCTCAACACTTCACCCGCTCGCCCGCCGGATCGTAGAACGGCCGCAACGACACGCGTGCCGCCAGCCGCTCGCCGGCGACCTCCACTTCGTAGCGGCCGGCCGCAATCCACGCGGCGTCCGCCGGCCCGTCGCCCCTGGCGACGTAGCCGAGACCGAGCGCCGTGCCGATCGTGTGCGCGAACATCCCCGAGCAGACGCGCCCGACCAGCTCGCCGTCTCGCCAGATCGGCTCGTTGTGGTACAGGAGTCGATCGGCCCGCTCGAGGGCCAGCGCCACCAGGCGGCGGCGCACACCCGCGGCGCGCTGCGCGAGCAGCGCCTCGCGGCCGACGAAGCCGCCCGGCTTGCCCCAGGCGACGGCGAACTGCAGCCCCGCCTCGAGCGGGGTGTCCTCGTCCGAGATGTCGTGGCCCCAGTGGCGATAGGCCTTTTCGATGCGCAGGCTGTTGAGCGCGTGGTAGCCGGCCAGCTGCAGCCCGAACGCCGGCCCGGCCGCCACGATCACGTCGTAAACCGACTGTGCGAATTCGGTCGGAATGTACAGCTCGTAACCGAGCTCGCCGACATAGGTGATGCGGCTCGCGCGCACTCGCGCGTAGCCCACATCGATGATGCGCGAGGTCGCGAACGGGAACGCGGCGCTGGCGAGGTCCGTATCGCTGAGCGTCGCGAGCAGCTCGCGGCTGCGCGGTCCCATGAGGCCGAGCACCGCGTACGCCGAGGACACATCGACCGCCACCGCCTGCGCGGCGGGCGCAACGCTGCGGGTGAGCCAATGAAAGTCGCGCGTCTGCGTCGCGCACGAGCTGACGATGAGGTAGGCGTCCTGCGCCTCGCGCGTGACGGTGACATCCGCCTCGATGCCGCCGCGCTCGTTCAGCCACTGCGTGTAGACGATGCGGCCGATCGGCACGTCGACGTCGCCGGCGCACATGCGCCCGAGCACGCGCGCCGCATCGCTGCCTTTGAGCACGAACTTGGCGAACGAGGACTGATCGAACAGCCCGACCCGCTCGCGCACCGCGCGGTGCTCGGCGGCGGACTGCGCGAACCAGTTCTGGCGCCCGTAGCTGTACTCGTAGCGCGGCGGCGCACCGTCGGTGGCGAACCAGTTGGCGCGCTCGAAGCCTGCGACCTCGCCGAAGCACGCACCGGCGGCCGCCAGCCGGTCGTGCAGCACGGACTTGCGCACCCCGCGCGCGCTTTCCGCCTGGCGAAACGGCCAGTGCATGGCGTACAGCAGCCCGAGTGACTCGACGGCGCGGTCGTGCAGGTAGCGCCGGTTGCGCTGGAACGGCATGCAGCGGCGGATGTCGACGTCCCACAGGTCGGACGGCGGATGCCCGTCGACGATCCAGTCCGCCAGCACCTTGCCGGCACCGCCCGCCGACTGGATGCCGATGGAATTGAATCCTGCCGCCACGTACATGCCGCGTACCTCGGGCGCCTCGCCGAGCAGGTAGCGATCATCCGGGGTAAAACTCTCCGGGCCGTTGAAGAACACCTGCACGCCGGCGGACTCGAGCGCCGGCACGCGGCGCATGGCGGCGGCGAACAACGGCTCGATGTGCGCCAGGTCCGCCGGCAGCTGGTCGAAGGCGAAGCCCGCCGGTATGCCGTTCGTGCCCCACGGCTTGGCACGCGGCTCGAACCATCCGACCAGCAGCTTGCCGGTGTCCTCCTTGAAATAGGAGCACGCATCGGCATCGCGCAGCACCGGCACGCCCGGGGCGAGCCCGGGGATCGGCTGCGTGACGATGTAGAAATGTTCGGCGGCGTGCAGCGGCACGCTAACGTCGGCCCAGCCGCCGACTTCGCGCGCCCACATCCCGGCGCAGTTCACCACGATGTCGGCGCGCACCTGCGCGCCCTCCTCGGTCGCCACGCCCACGACGCGCCCGCGCTCGGTGCGGATCGTCGTCACGCGCACGTCCTCGACGATGCGTACGCCCGCCTGGCGCGCCCCGCGCGCGAGCGCCTGGGTGGTGTCGACCGGATTAATCTGGCCGTCCTTCGGCAGGTACACCGCGCCGACCACCCCGTCAGTCGCCAGCAGCGGCCAGCGCTCCTGCGCCTGCCCGGCGGAGAGCTCCTGCACCTCGAGCCCGAAACAGCGACCCATCGAGGCCCCACGCTTGAGCTCCTCGAGGCGCGCCTCGCTCGCCGCCACCGCGATCGAGCCGACCTGCCTGAAGCCGGTCGCCTGGCCGGTCTCGCGCTCGAGCCCGGCGTACAGCCCGGTCGTGTACTGCGCGAGGCGCGTGAGGTTCTGCGTCGCACGCAGCTGCCCGACCAGACCTGCCGCGTGCCAGGTGGTGCCGCAGGTGAGCTTGCGGCGCTCGAGCAGCAACACGTCGCTGCAGCCGCGTTTCGCGAGGTGGTAGGCGACGCTGCAGCCGACGATGCCGCCGCCGATGATCACGACACCGGCGTGCGCCGGAAGGCTCGCCACGGTGAGCTTCAGAACTCCGCGATGGCGTCGCGCAGCATCGCGCTCATGAGGTCGATGTCGGCGTGCGTGGCGATGAATGCCGGCGCCATGATCGCATTGTCGCCGGTGGTCTTCACGTGCAAGCCGCGGTCGAACAGTTTCGCCTGCAGCTCCGCGCCGCGCGCCCCGCTCGCCTTGCCGGCTTTGAGCTCGATGCCGGCCAGCAGTCCATAGCCGCGCACGTCGTGGACCGCGGACAGATCCTGCAGTGCGAACATCTTGTCGAGGAAGTACCCGGAGAGCTCGCGCGCGCGCGCGAACAGCTGTTCGCGCTGGTAGATCTCGAGCGTGGCGAGCCCCGCGGCGCAGGCCGCCGGATGCGCCGAGTAGGTGTAGCCGTGGAAGAATTCCGGTGCACCGTCCGGGGCGGCATCGACGATGGTGCGATAAATGCTGGTGCGCACCGCCACCGCGCCCATCGGCTGCGCGCCGTTGGTGAGCGCCTTGGCCATGGTCATGATGTCGGGCGTGACGTTGAAGGAGGTCGCGGCGAACGCCGCGCCGGTGCGGCCAAAGCCGGTGATCACCTCGTCGAACACCAGCAGGATCCCGTAGCGGTCGCAGATCTCGCGCAACCGCTCGAGATAACCGTGCGGCGGAACGAGCACCCCGGTGGAGCCGGCGATCGGCTCGACGAACACCGCGGCGATGCGCTTCTCGCCCACCAGGTTCACGAAGCGCAGCAAGTCGTCCGCCAGCTCCGCTCCCGCGCGGCCCATGCCGCGCGTCAGGCGATTCTCCGGCAGCAAGGTGTGGCGCAGGTGCAGCACGCCCGGCAGCAGCGCGCCGTAGGTGTCGCGGTTGCGCACCATGCCGCTCAGCGCGGTGCCGCCGATGTTCACGCCGTGGTAGGCGCGCTCGCGTGCGACGAAATAGCTGCGCTGTCCCTCGTTGCGGGCGAGGTGATAGGCGAGTGCGATCTTCATCGCCGTGTCGACCGCTTCCGAGCCGCTGTTGCAGAAGAACACGTGATCGAGGCCGCGCGGGGTGAGCGCGGCGACGGCGTCGGCGAGCGCGAACGCACCCGGATGACCGCGCATGAAACTCGGCGTGTAGTCGAGCGTGTGCAACTGCTCGGCGACGGCCGCAGCGATCTCGGGGCGGCAGTGGCCGGCCGGCGAACAGAACAGTCCCGAGCTGCCGTCGAGAACCTGCCGGCCCGCCGGATCGAAGTAGTGCATGCCGCTCGCGCGCACGAACATGCGCGGCTGGCGCTTGAAATCGCGGTTGCTGGTGAACGGCATCCAGTGGCGTTCCAGGTTCTCGAGCGTCATTTCCATGTCCGTCTCCGGGCGCCGCTTAAGCGGGTGCGGCGCACTCGCGCTATAGTGTAAAGATTATTTCTGCCGTTTGCCTGAACCAAAGCGCGCGGAGCCGTACGCATGAAGCCGCCACAGAAGATGGGACCCTCGGAAGCTCTGGTCGAGACGCTCGCCGCCAACGGCGTGACGCACGTGTTCGGCATCGTCGGCTCGGCGTTCATGGACGCGCTCGACATCTTCCCCGCGGCCGGCATCCGTTTCGTGCCGGTGGCCCACGAGCAGGGCGCGATCCACATGGCCGACGGCTATGCACGCGCCAGCGGGCGTCACGGGGTATGCATCGCGCAGAACGGCCCGGGCGTCACCAACTTCGTGACCGGCGTGGCGGCAGCCTACTGGGCGCACTCACCGGTGGTGTTCATCACCCCGGAGACCGGCTCGATGACCATGGGGCTCGGCGGTTTCCAGGAGACCGAGCAGCTGCCGATCTTCTCGCGCATCACCAAGTACCAGGGCCACGTCAACAATGCGCAGCGCATGGCGGAGATCGCCGCGCGCTGCTTCGATCGCGCCATGCTCGAGTTGGGGCCGGCGCAGCTCAACATCCCGCGCGACTTCTTCTACGGCGAGATCCAGGCCGCGATCGCCGCGCCGCTGCGCATCGTCCAGGGCGCCGGCGATGCGGCGGCGCTCGAGCGCGCGGCCACACTGCTGGCCGGGGCAAGCTTCCCGGTGATCGTCGCGGGGGGCGGGGTGATCAACGCCGCTGCCACGGCCGAAGCGATCGGGCTGGCGGAGCTGCTCGGGGCTGCGGTGTGCAACAGCTACCTGCACAACGATTCCTTCCCTGCGTCCCACGCGCTGGCTGCCGGGCCGCTCGGCTATCAGGGCTCGAAGGCCGCCATGAAGCTCCTCGCCCAGGCGGACGTGGTGCTGGCGCTCGGCACGCGGCTCGGGCCCTTCGGCACGCTGCCGCAGCACGGGCTCGACTACTGGCCGAAGCATGCGCAGGTGATCCAGATCGACAGCGACGCGCGCATGCTCGGGCTGGTGAAGCCGATCGCGGTGGGCATCCACGGCGATGCGCGCGCTGCGGCCGCGGCGCTCAGCGGCCTGCTTGCCGGCCGGCCGCTCGCCGGGGCAGCGAGCCGCGCCGCGCGCCTCGAGCGCATTGCCGCGGAAAAGTCCGCCTGGGAAGCCGAGCTGTCCGCCTGGACGCACGAGCGCGACCCCTACTCGCTCGAGGTCGCGGCGGGTTCTAAGCACATGCACCCGCGCGAGATGCTGCGGGCGCTGGAGCAGGCGCTGCCCGGGGAGGCCATGGTGTCCACGGACATCGGCAACATCTGCTCGGTCGCCAATTCATACCTGCGCTTCGACAAGCCGCGCTCGATGTTCGCCGCAATGAGCTTCGGCAACTGCGGCTATGCCTTCCCGGTGATTTGCGGCGCGAAGCTCGCCGCACCGACACGCCCGGCGTTCGCCTACGTCGGCGACGGCGCCTGGGGCATCAGCTTGAACGAGCTGCTCACCTGTGCCCGCGAGCGCATCGGCGTCACCGTGGTGGTGTTCAATAACGAGCAGTGGGGGGCGGAGAAGAAGAATCACGTCGACTTCTATTCGCGCCGCTACCAGGGCGTCAACCTCGTGAACCCCAGCTGGGCGGGGGTGGCGCGCGCCTTCGGCTGCGAGGGGCTCACCGTCGAGCGCCTCGCCGACATCGAGCCGGCGGTGCGCACCGCGGCGCGGGCGCAGAGCGACGGCAAGACGACGGTGCTCGAGATGATGGTGACGCAGGAGCTCGGCGACCCGTTCCGCCGCGATGCACTGTCGAAGCCGGTCCGCTACCTGGAGAAGTACCGCAACTACGTGTAGTGAGCGGGCGCGGACCACCCACCGATGGCCACTGAGCAGGCGATAACGGCGACGGCGGCCGCAGTGACGGCGGCCGCGGCGCCGGCCGGGCTGCGCCGCTCGCTGCGGCGGCGCCACATGGAGATGATCGCGCTCGGCGGCGTCATCGGCGCGGGCCTGTTCGTCGGCAGCGGCGTGGTGATCGCCTCCGCCGGGCCCGCCGCGGTCATCTCCTTCGCGCTCACCGGCACGCTGGTGGTACTGGTGATGCGCATGCTCGGGGAGATGGCGGTCGCGCATCCGGCGGTCGGCGGCTTCTACGAGTACAACCGCCTGGCGCTCGGGGAGCTGGCGGGCTTTCTCACCGGATGGATGTACTGGTACTTCTGGGTGATCGTCGTCGCCATGGAGGCGGTCGCGGGCGCGAAGCTGCTCGGCACCTGGTGGCCTGCGGCAGCGCCGTGGCAGTTCACGCTCGGTCTCATGAGCGTGTTCACCATCGTCAACCTGCTGTCGGTGCGCTCGTACGGCGAGGCGGAATTCTGGTTCGCCTCGATCAAGGTCGCGGCGATCATCGCCTTCCTGTGCGCCGGCATCGCGTACGCCCTCGGCGCCTGGCCGGGCAGCGCCGGCGGCCTGCCCCACCTGACCGCCGATGGCGGCTTCATGCCCAACGGGATCGTGCCGGTGCTCACCGGCGCGGTCGCCGCCACCGGTTTTTACTTTGGCGCCGAGATCGTGACGATCGCGGCGGCAGAATCCGCCGAGCCCGAGCGAGCGGTCGCGGCCACGACGCAATCGGTGGTGTGGCGCGTGCTGATCTTCTACATCGGCTCGATCTTCCTGGTGGTTGCCATCGTGCCGTGGAACGATGCGGCGCGCATGGCGCGCCCCTACGTCAGCGTGATGGAGGCGCTCAGGATTCCGGCGGCGGTGACGCTCATGAGCCTGGTGATACTGACCGCGGTGCTGTCGGCGCTGAACTCCGGCCTGTTCGCCTCCTCGCGCATGCTCATGGCACTCGCGCTGCGCGGCGATGCGCCGACAGTGCTGGCACGGCTCGATGCGCGCGGTGTCCCGGTGGCCGCGATCCTCGCCAGCACCGCCTTCGGTTACGCGACGGTGGTGATGAGCTACGTCTCCCCCGAGCGGGTATTCGCGTTCCTGGTCAATTCCTACGGCACGGTCGCGATCTTCGTCTACGTGCTGATCGCCTGCAGCGAGCTGCGCCTGCGGCGGCGCCTCGAGAAGGAGGCTCCCGAGCGGCTGCGCATACGGATGTGGGGCTACCCGTGGCTGACGCGCGTCACGATCATCGGCATGGTCACGATCCTCGCGGCGATGGGGATCATCCCCGAGCAACGCGTGCCGCTGCTGTTCGGTCTGGCGAGCGCCGGCGTCATGCTCGGCGCCTATACTCTGCGCCGCGCGCTGCGCGGCACGCTCCCGGCGCGCGACTAGCTACCCAGGGCTTGCGACCCGCGGGGGCCGCCGGCGGCGGCCTTGTGCATGCGCGCCCGGCTCGCCGCGGCGTGCTGGCGCAGCAGCCGCCCGGCCCGCGCCGCATCGCGCGCGGCGATGGCGGCGACCACCGCCTTGTGCTCGCGCACCGAGACTGCAAATCCGCCGCCGTCCTGCAGACCGCGCAGCCGAAACAGCAGCAATTCCTTGGTCAGCAGCCGGTAGACCTCGCACAGCCGCGAATTACCGGCGAATTCCACCAGCATGTCGTGGAAGCGCAGGTTGACGGCGTGGTAGCGCTTGACGTCGCCGCGGACCGTCGCCGCCTGCATCTCGGCGAGCGCCCCCTGCAGTGCGGCGACCCGCGGCGCGGTTGCCTGTGCGGCCACCCGCTGCCCGATCAGCTCATCGAGCACCTCGCGCACGTCGTAGATCTCGTCCGCCTCGGCCACGGAAATGTCCCGCACGAACACGCCGCGGTTCTTCTCCGCGCGTACCAGACGACACTCCTCGAGCGCGCGCAGCGCTTCGCGTACCGGCCCGCGGCTCGTGCCGAAGCGCACTGCGAGCTCGCTCTCGTTGAGGCGCTGGCCGACCGCCAGCTCCCCGCGCAGGATCAGCTGCTCGATCTCCGCCTGCACCAGCGCGGGGAGCGAGCTCGAACGCAGCAGCTCGAGTGCGGTACGCGGCGTGGCGACGTTCATGGGGCGCGATCCTGTCATGGAATTGTCAACTGTTGACAGTTTACAGATAGACGCTAGACTTTCAAGCTCTGACTCGTGCTTGAACCTCATGGAGCCGATACGCCGATGAGCAGCGAACCGTACCTTCTGACCCCCGGACCGCTGACCACATCGTTGCGCACCAGGCAGGCGATGCTGCGCGACTGGGGCTCGTGGGATGCGGACTTCAACAGCATCACCGGCCGGATCCGCGAGCGGCTGCTGCAGATCGTGCATGACGGCGACTCGCACGAGTGTGTCCCGCTGCAGGGCAGCGGCACGTTCTCCGTCGAGGCGGCGATCGGCACGCTCACTCCCCGCAGCGCTCATGTGCTGGTGCCGCAGAACGGCGCCTACTGCCAGAGGATCGCGCGCATCTGCCGGGTGCTCGGCCGCCGGCTGACCACCATCGACTACGCGGAGAACGTGCAGGTCAGCCCCGCCGATATCGAGCGCGCGCTCGCTGCGGACCGCTCGATCACGCACGTCGCGCTGGTGCATTGCGAGACCAGCACGGGGATTCTCAACCCGCTGCCAGAGGTCGCCCAGGTGGTCGCCCGCCACGGCCGCGGACTCATCGTGGATGCCATGAGCTCCTTCGGTGCGCTCGAGATCGACGCCCGCACCACGCCGTTCGATGCGGTGGTGGCGGCCTCGGGCAAGTGCCTCGAAGGCCCTCCCGGCATGGGCTTCGTCATCGCGCGCCGCGCCGTGCTCGAGCGCGCGGAAGGCAACAGCCATTCGCTCGCCATGGATCTGTACGATCAGTGGGTTTACATGCAAAAGACCACCCAGTGGCGTTACACGCCGCCGACTCACGTGGTCGCGGCCTTCGACGTGGCGATCGCGCAGTACCTGGAAGACGGCGCCCTGCCCGCGCGCCATGCCCGTTACGCCGCCAACTGCCGCACGCTGATCGACGGTCTGGGGCGCATGGGACTGAAGAGCTTCCTGCCCGCGGCCATCCAGGCACCGATCATCGTGACCTTCTACGCGCCGGACGATCCGCGCTACTCGTTCAAGAGCTTTTACAACGCGGTCAAGGCGCAGGGCTACATCCTCTATCCGGGCAAGCTCACGACGGTCGAGACTTTCCGCGTCGGTTGCATGGGGCAGCTCGGCGAGCGCGGCATCGGCGGCGCGGTCGAGGCAGTTGGCAAGGTGCTCGCGCAGCTGCGGGCTGCGGCATGAGTGCGCTCGAGGTCAACGGACGGACCTACCGGCTGCCCGAGCGCCCGGTGGTGGTGGTGTGCGTCGACGGCTGCGAGCCGGACTACATCGCCCAGGCGGTGGCCGCCGGGCACATGCCGTGGATGCGGCAAGTGCTCGCGCGCGGCAGCGCGGTGATCGCCGACTGCGTCATGCCGAGCTTCACCAACCCGAACAACCTGTCGATCGTCACTGGCGTGCCGCCGGCGGTTCACGGCATCTGCGGCAATTACCTGTACGACGTGGAGAACGGCGTCGAAGTCATGATGAACGACCCGAAGTGGCTGCGCGCCCCGACGCTGCTCGCAGCGCTCGGCGAGGCGGGCTGCCAGGTGGCGGTGGTGACCGCGAAGGACAAGCTGCGCAAGCTCCTCGGCCACAAGCTGCGCGGCATGTGCTTCTCCGCCGAGAAAGCCGACCAGGCGAGCCTCGCCGAGCACGGCATCGAGGGCGTGCTGGCACTCGTCGGCCTGCCGCTGCCGGACGTCTACAGCGCGGCGTTGTCCGAGTTCGTGTTCGCCGCCGGCGTCAAGCTGATGCAGGCGCGCCGCGCCAACGTCATGTACCTCTCGACCACCGACTACGTGCAGCACAAGCATGCGCCCGGCACGGCCGAAGCCAACGCGTTCTACCGCATGATGGACGGCTACCTCGCGCAGCTCGAGGACGCCGGCTGCAGCATCGCGCTCACCGCCGACCACGGCATGAACGCCAAGACGCGGCTCGACGCCAGTCCCAACGTCATCTACCTGCAGGACCTGCTGGACGGCTGGCTCGGCGCCGGCCGGGCGCGAGTGATCCTGCCGATCACCGACCCGTACGTCGTGCACCACGGGGCGCTCGGCTCCTACGCCACGGTGTACCTGTCCGGCGGCAGCGATGCGCGCACGCTAGCGCAACGTTTAAGCGCGCTGCGCGGCATTGAAGCGGTGCTGCCGCGTCACGAGGCGGCGGTGCGCTTCGAGCTGCCCGCCGACCGCATCGGCGATCTCGTCGTGGTCTCGGAGCGTTCGGTCGCACTCGGCAGCGCCGCGGCGAAGCACGATCTGTCGGGACTGGATGCCCCGCTGCGCTCGCACGGCGGTCTCTCCGAGCAGCAGGTGCCGCTGGTGCTCAATCGCCGCATCGCCGCTCTCGACAGCAACCGGCGCTGGCGCAATTTCGATGCCTTCGACTGGGTGCTGAATCATGCCGGCTAGCGCGCCCGGCAGCGCCGGTGAGGCGGCGCGCCGCCCGCCCGTGCTGCAGGAGGGGCTGCGCATCGGCGGCGCGCGCGTCGCCACCGAGCGCCAGCGCGAGGTGGTCAATCCCTACAGCGGCGCGGTCATCGCCTCGGTGGCCCAGGCATCGGTCGATGAGGTGCGCCGTGCGATCGGCGTGGCGCGCGCTTTTCGCTCGCCGCTGACGCGCTACGAGCGCTACCGTATCTGCTACCAGACGGCGGCGGCGCTGCGCGCGCGCACCGAGGAGCTCGCCGACCTCATCACCGCCGAGAGCGGACTGTGCAAGAAGGACTCCCTCTACGAGGTGGGTCGCGCCTGCGACGTGTTCGTGTTCGCCGGCAACGCCGCACTGCAGGACGATGGCCAGGTGTTCTCCTGCGACCTCACCGCGCACGGCAAGCGGCGCAAGGTCTATACGCTGCGCGAGCCGCTGCTCGGGGTCATCGTGGCGATCACGCCCTTCAATCACCCGCTCAACCAGGTCGCCCACAAGGTCGCGCCAAGCATCGCCACCAACAATCGCATGGTGCTCAAGCCCTCGGAGAAGACCCCGCTGTCGGCGCTGCGCCTGGCGGACATCCTCTACGAGGCGGGACTGCCGCCGCAGATGTTCAGCGTGCTGACCGGTGAGCCGGCCGAGATCGCGGATGAGCTGTTGACGCACCCGGATGTCGACCTGATCACCTTCACCGGCGGCGTGCAGGTCGGCAAGTACATCGCCGCCAAGGCCGTCTACAAGCGCCAGGTGCTCGAGCTCGGTGGCAACGACCCGCTCATCGTCATGGAGGACGCCGACCTCGAGGAGGCGGCCGCGCTCGCCGCAGCCGGCTCCTACAAGAACTCCGGTCAGCGCTGCACGGCCGTCAAGCGCATGCTGGTGCACGAGTCGGTCGCCGCGCGCTTCACCGAGCTGCTGCTCGAGAGGTCGCGTCCCATCCGCTACGGCGACCCGATGGACCCCGAGACCGACATGGGCACCGTGATCGACGCGGCGGCGGCGCGCAGCATCGAGGAGCGCGTCAATGACGCGGTCGCGCAGGGCGCGCGGCTGCTGTACGGCAACGTGCGCTCCGGGGCGCTCTACTCCCCGACGGTGCTCGATCGCGTGCAGCCGCAGATGACCCTCGTCAGGGAGGAGACCTTCGGCCCGGTTTCCCCGGTAATCACCTTCTCGAGCCTCGACGATGCCATCCGCATCGCCAACTCCACCGCCTACGGCCTGTCCTCGGCGGTGTGCACCAACCGTCTCGACTACATCACGCGTTTGGTGTCGGAGCTCAACGTCGGCAGCGTCAACGTGCGCGAGGTCCCTGGCTACCGCCTGGAGCTCACCCCGTTCGGCGGCATCAAGGACTCCGGCCTTGGCTACAAGGAAGGCGTCCAGGAAGCGATGAAGAGCTTCACCAACCTGAAGACCTATTCGCTGCCGTGGACGGGGTGAGCGCGGCGGCGCCGGCGATCGCGCCGGCAGTGGCCGCGCGGCAGGTGCGCGCGCTGCGCGTGGCGCAGGGCCGCACCCTGCTGCTGCTGTTCCTCGGCTACGCCTCCTGCTACTTCTGCCGCAGCAATCTGTCAGTGGCGACGCCGCTCATCGTCGATGAGCTCGGGCGACGCGGCATCAGTCACGCGACTGCGATCGTCAGCATCGGCTCGATGGCCTCCTTCGGGGTGTTCGCCTACGCGATGGGCAAGTGGTTCCTCACCAGCCTCGGGGACTACTGGGGCGGCAAGCGCAACCTGCTGATCGCGACCGGCGGCGCCACCGCCTTCACGCTGCTGTTCGCCTCGAGCTCCTCGCTGCCGATGTTCACACTCGCCTGGACCGGCAACCGGCTGACCCAGTCGATCGGCTGGTCGGCGCTCATCAAGGTCTCCTCGCGGTGGTTCCACTATTCGCGCTACGGCACGGTGGCGGCGATCCTCACCTGCAGCTACCTGATCGGCGATGCCGCCGCACGGCAGAGCATGGGTGCGCTGCTCGATCACGGTGTCACGTGGCGCGGGCTGTTCGTGTTCGGCGCCGGCGTCGCCGGCTGCATGTTTGTCGCCAACCTCTTTTTCCTGCGCGAATCGCGCAGCGGCGAGGGCTACCCGGAAGCCGAGCCGAATCCCGCGAACCTCTTCTACGGGGCGCAGCAGCGCCCGCGCAATTTCCTGCAGCTGGTGCGCCCGCTGCTCGCCAGCCGCGCGTTCCTGATCGTGTGCCTGCTCGGCTTCGCCAGCACCATGGTGCGCGAGACCTTCAACACCTGGACGCCGGTGTATCTGCGCGACTTCGCAGGCTACGGCGTCAGTCAGGCCGCGGCGCTGTCGGCGATCTTCCCGGGCGTCGGCGCCGTCTCGGTGCTGCTCGCCGGCTGGCTGAGCGACCGGCTCGGCAGCCAGTGCCGCGCGCTGCTGCTGTGCTTCGGTCTCAGCGCGACGGCGGTGGCGCTGCTGGTGCTCACCGGGCTGCGGCCGGGTACTGGCGGCACGGTGCTGCCGGTTGTCATGACCGGCGTGGTCGCGTTCTGCCTGCTCGGACCCTATGCGTTTCTCCCCGGCGCGTTCGCGCTCGACTTCGGTGGCCGCGAGGCCGGCGCGGCGGCTTCGGGCCTCGTCGACGGCACCGGCTATCTGGGCGGCGTGCTCGCCGGCTATGCGATGGCGCGCCTCGCGGTGGCGTTCGGCTGGGGAGGCGTGTTCGTCACACTCGCCGTAGTGAGTGCCCTCGCGGCCCTCGGCGCCGGCTACCTCTACCGGCTGCCGGCGCGCTCCACGCCATGAAAATCGCCAGCCTCGAGACCTTCGCCAACCAGTTCGTGTGCTTCGTGCGGCTCACCACCGACAGCGGTGCGGTCGGCTGGGGCCAGACCTCGACCTACAACGCCGACATCACCGCGGCGGTGTTCCACCGCCAGGTCGCTCCCTGGACCCTCGGCGCCGACGCCCTCGACATCGAGGCGCTCATCACCCGCGTCGAGGAGCGCGAGCACAAGTTTCCCGGCAGTTACCGCTGCCGCGCGCTCGCCGGGCTCGACACCGCGCTTTGGGATCTGCGCGGCAAGCTCGCAGGTAAGCCGGTGGTCGAGCTGCTCGGCGGCAAGCCGCGGCGCCTGCGCGCCTATGCGTCCTCCATGCGCCGCGACATCTCCCCGGCCGACGAAGCGCGCCGGCTGGTGCAGCTGCGCGACGAGCTCGGCTTCGACGCCTTCAAGTGGCGCGTCGCCGCCGAGTGCGGCCATGACATCGATGAGTGGCCGGGGCGCACCGAGGCGATCGTGCCGCAGGTTGCGCGCGCACTCGGCGACGGCGTGGCGAAGCTCGTCGATGCCAACAGCGGCTACTCGCCGCGCCGGGCGATCGAGGTCGGCAGGCTCCTCGAGACGGAAGGCATCAGCCATTTCGAGGAACCCTGTCCCTACTGGAAGCTGGCCGAGACCAAAGAGGTCACCGACGCGCTCGCTCTCGACGTCACCGGCGGGGAGCAGGACTGGGATCTGGCGACCTGGGAGCGCATGATCGAGATGCGCGCGGTCGACATCGTGCAGCCGGACATCATGTACATGGGCGGGCTGTCGCGCACGCTCGCGGTCGTGCAGCGCGCCGCCGCCGCCGGTCTGCCGTGCACGCCCCACAGCGCCAACCTGTCGCTGGTGACCGTGTGCACGATGCACCTGCTCGGCGCGATCGCCAACGCCGGCAAGTACCTGGAGCTCTCGATCGAAGGCGCGGACTACTATCCGTGGCAGCAGGGACTGTTCCGCGAAGACCCGTACCAGGTACGCGACGGTCACGTGACCATTCCGGCAGCTCCCGGCTGGGGCGTCGAGATCAATCCCGGCTGGCTCGACGCGGCGGAGCATCGCGTCAGCCGCCTATAGGAGTTCGCTGCATGCAGCCAGAAGAGGTGCGCACCAGCGCACAGGCCCGGGCCATTGTCGAGGAGCGCGGCCTGCAGCACGTCAAGATCGGCGTGTTCGACAACGACGGGATCCTGCGCGGCAAGTACCTCGAGCGCGACAAGTTCTTTACCGCGCTCGATAAGGGCATGGGCTTCTGCGACGTCGTGCTCGGCTGGGACTCGAGCGATCAGCAGTACGACAACATCATCTTCACCGGCTGGCACACCGCCTTCCCCGACGCCGCGGTGCGGCTGTTGCCCGAAACCTGCCGCGCCTTGCCGCTCGAGGGCAACATGCTGCTGTTTCTCGGTGAGTTCGCCGGGCGCGCCGAGGAGGTCTGCCCGCGCGCCACGCTGCGCCGGGTGCTGCAGCGCGCCGCCGCCATGGGCTATGCGGCCGCGGCGGCGGCTGAGTACGAGTTCTTCCTCTTCAGCGAGACCCCGGCGAGCGTGCGCGAGAAGCGCTACCGCGGACTGACCAGCCTTACCCCCGGGTATTTCGGCTACTCGCTGCTGCGCAGCTCGGTGCACGCCGAGCTCTACCAGGCGCTGCTGCAGCTCGCGACCGACATGCGCATGCCGATCGAGGGGCTGCACACTGAGACCGGCCCCGGTGTGCTCGAGGCGGCGCTGCGCTACACCGAAGCGCTCGAGGCCGCCGACCGCGCGGCGCTCTTCAAGACCTTCGTCAAGGTGCTCGCCCAGCGGCGCGGTCTCATGGCGACCTTCATGGCCAAGTGGTCGGAAACGCTCCCCGGTCAGAGCGGCCACCTGCACGTGTCGCTCGCCCGCGCGGACGGCGCGTCTGCTTTCTACGACCCGGCCGCCGCGCACACCATGTCGCAGGAGATGCGCTGGTTCGTCGGCGGGCAGCAGGCGCTCATGCCCGAGCTGCTCGCCATGGTCGCTGCCACCGTCAACAGCTACACGCGCCTGGTGCCCGGCTACTGGGCGCCGACCGCCGCCACCTGGGGCGTGGAGAATCGCACCTGCGCGTTGCGGGTCATCCAGGGCGGCGCCAAAGGACAGCGCGTCGAGTACCGCATCGCCGCGGCGGACATCAACCCGTACCTGGCGCTCGCGGCGGCGATCGGCTCGGGCCTGTGGGGCATCGAGCATCACATCGAGCCCGATGAGCCGATCGTCGGCAACGCTTACGACCGCAAGCTCCCGGCGAAGCGCCAGCTGCCGCGTACACTCACCGAGGCGGCCGCGCGCCTGGCGCACTCCAGGCCCGCGCAGGAGCTGTTCGGCGCACCGTTCGTCGCCCACTTTGCCGCCAGCCGCGAGTGGGAGGAGCGCGAGTTCCGCCGCGTGGTCACCGACTGGGAGCTGGCGCGATACTTCGAGATCATCTGATGAGCCTAAGCTGCATCACCCCGATCGACGGCAGCGTCTATGCGCAGCGCACCGCGGCCACGGCGGTCGAGATCGATGCGGCGCTCGAGCGGGCGCGCAGCGCGCAGCACGCCTGGCGCGACGTGCCGGTGGGCGCTCGGGTCGCGATCATGGAGCGCTTCGCCGGCGAATTCGAGCGGCGGGGCGCTGAGATCGCCGCGGAGCTGCCCTGGCAGATGGGCCGGCCGATCCGCTTCGCCCCGAGCGAGGTGCGCGGCACGCTCGAGCGCGCCCGCCACATGAGCGGCGTCGCCGCCGCGGCGCTCGCCGACGTGGACGCCGCTCCCAAGGCCGGCTTCCGCCGCTTCATCCGCCGCGAGCCGCTCGGGGTGGTGTTCGCGGTGGCCGCCTGGAACTACCCGTACCTGATCGCCGTCAACAGCGTGGTGCCGGCGCTGCTGGCCGGCAACGCGGTGCTGCTCAAGCACTCCGCGCAGACACCGCTGTGCGGCGAGCGCTTCGCCGAGTGCCTCGCCGCCGCCGGCCTGCCCGCGGGCCTCTTCCGGGTGCTGCACCTCACGCACGCGGATACCGAGCGGGTGATTCGCGACCCGCGCGTCGACTTCGTCGCCTTCACCGGCTCGGTCGCCGGCGGCCGGGCGGTGCAGCGCGCCGCCGCCGAGCGCTTCATCGGCGTCGGGCTCGAGCTCGGGGGCTGCGATCCGGTGTACGTGCGCCACGACGCCGACCTCGCGCATGCCATCGAGAACATCGTCGACGGTGCGTACTTCAATTCCGGCCAGTCCTGCTGCGGACTGCAGCGCATCTACGTGCACGCCAGCGTGTACCAGCCCTTCACGCGCGGCTGCATCGAGTTACTCGGCCAGTACCGGCTCGGTGATCCGCTCGACCCCGACACCACGCTCGGACCGCTGGTGCGCACCGCCGCCGCGGACACGGTGCGCGCGCAGGTGCGCGCAGCCGTCGCGGCCGGCGCCCGGCCGGCGATCGATGAGCGCGCGTTCCCGCGCAGCCGGTCCAGTACACCCTACCTCGCGCCGCAGTTGCTGCTCGATGCGCCGCCGGACTGCGCGGTGATGCGCGAGGAGATCTTCGGCCCGGTGGCGGGCGTCATGCAGGTCGCCACGGACGCCGAAGCCGTCGCGCACATGAACGACAGCGCGTTCGGTCTCACCGCGGCGGTGTGGACGCGCGATGCGAGCGCGGCGCTCGCGCTCGGCGCACAGGTGCAGACCGGCACCTGGTTCATGAACCGCTGCGACTACCTGGACCCGGCGCTTGCCTGGGTGGGTGTCAAGGATTCCGGGCGCGGCTGTACGCTCTCGGTCGTCGGCTACGAGCACCTGACGCGGCCAAAATCATTCCACCTGCGGGTAACGACGTGAGCGCAGTACTCAAGGCCAACTGGAACTACCCCACCACGATATGGGCGGGACCGGGCCGCATCGCCGAGCTCGCTGCAGCCTGCGCACGGCTGCAGGTGCAGCGCCCGCTGCTGGTCAGCGACGAGGGCCTGCGCGATGCGCCGATCGTGCGGCGCGCGCGCGAGCTGGTGCCCGCCGCCGCTCTGTTCGCGGGCGTGCGCGGCAACCCGGTGGCCGCCAACATCGAGGCGGGCCTCGCGGCCTACCGCGCGGGCCGTCACGACGGGGTGATCGCCTTCGGCGGCGGCTCGGCGCTCGATGCCGGCAAGGTGATCGCGTTCATGTCGGGACAGACGCGGCCGCTGTGGGATTTCGAGGACGTGGGCGACTGGTGGACGCGCGCCGATCCGCGCGGCATTGCGCCGGTGGTGGCGGTGCCGACGACCGCGGGCACCGGCTCCGAGGTGGGCCGTGCCGGCGTTGTCGTCAACGAGACGACGCATCAGAAAAAGATCATCTTCCATCCGCAGATGATGCCGGGCGTGGTCATCAGCGACCCGGAGCTCACGGTCGGACTGCCGCCGGCGATCACCGCGGCCACCGGCATGGACGCCTTCGTGCACTGCTTCGAAGCCTACTGCGCGCCGGGCTTCCATCCGCTCGCCGACGGCATCGCGCTCGAGGGCATGCGGCTCATCCAGACCTATCTGCCGCGCGCCTGCGAGAACGGCGCCGATATCGAGGCACGCTCGCGCATGCTGGCCGCGGCCAGCATGGGCGCAACCGCATTTCAGAAGGGCCTGGGCGGCGTGCACGCCATTGCGCATCCGGTCGGCGCGCATTACAACACCCACCACGGGCTGACCAACGCGGTGCTGCTGCCGTACGTCATGGTGCACAACCGCACGGCGATCGAAGCGCGCCTCGCGATCATCGCCCGCGTGCTGAACCTGCCCGGCGAGCCCTATGCGGCGCTGTTCGAGTGGGTGCTGGGCTTTCGCCAGCGGCTCAGGATCCCGCACTCACTCGCCGAGATCGGCGTGCCGCCCACGGACGCCGCGCTCATCGGGCGCGAGGCCGAGCTCGACCCCTCCGCTGCGGGCAACCCGCTGCCGACCGACGCGGTGGCCTACGCGCGCATCTTCCGCGCGGCCGTCAGGGGTGACCTCACCTTGAGCGCCTGAGGCCTTCAGTCGCCGGCGAGCTCCGCGAGTGCCTCGCGCCACAGCTCCTCAGTGGCCGCGGCCACCATGCGGCCGTCGGAGGCGACGGTGAGCGGCGCTCCGCGCCAGTCACTGATGCGGCCGCCGGCGCCCTGCACCACCGGGACCGCGGCCATGAAATCGTGCGGCTTCAACTGCACTTCGACGACCAGGTCGCAGTAGCCTGCGGCCAGCATGCCGTACAGGTAGCAGTCGCCGCCGAAACGGCGCAGCGCCGCGCGCGCGCTCAGCGTCTCGAAGCGCCGCCGCTCGGCGGTGTCGAAGGTCTCCGCGGTGGTGGTGTACACCACGGCCTCGGCGATGGCGCGGCAGGGGCTGGTCCTGACCGCGGCGCCGTTGAAGAGCGTCGCGCACCCCTCGCACCCCACCCAGCGCTCGGCGAGCGCCGGCGCCTCGATCACCCCGATCACCGCACGCCCGTGCTGCAGCAGCGCGATCAGCGACCCGAACAGCGGGTAGCCGGTGATGAAGCTCTTGGTGCCGTCGATCGGATCGAGGACCCAGGTGAATTCCCCGCTGCCCTCGGCGGCGAACTCCTCGCCGCGAATCGCATGCCCGGGAAAGGCCGCGCGGATCAAGCGGCGCATCTCCATCTCGATGCCGCGGTCGGCGAGCGTCACCGGGCTGCCGTCGCCCTTGCGCTCGATGGCGAGCGGCGTGCGGAAATTCTTCATGGCGATGACGCGCGCGACGTCGGCGAGCTGCGCGGCGAGAGTGAGTGCTGCGGCACGATCCGGGTGTTCACTGAAGCTCATTGCGTCCTCGGGTCCGTCAGTGGCGGCGCTGCGCGTACGGCCGCACCTGCAGCTCGAGCCAGTTGCTGAGCTCGGCGAGCCTCACGGACTCCTGCTGCAGTGCCGGGCCGAGCCCGTGCTTCCAGGTCAGGCGGCGATCGTGCGGATCGTGCATGAGCGCGCGCAGCTCGGCGACGAAGCCCTCGAGCTCCGCCTGGCTGGCAAACAGCTGCTCGGCGAGGAGTGTCGCGCCGTAGCGCAGCGCCGTTGCCGCAATCTCCGCGAAGGTGTATTCCGGGTGGTACTGCACGCCCCAGCAGGTGCCGCGGGCGTGCCTGAGCTCGAGCGCCTGCAGGCCCATGTCGTTGTTCGCCAGCACCACGGCACCCTCGGGCAGCTGCTCGATGTCGTCGCGGTGCACCGTGATCGCTTCGAAGACCGTGGGCTTGCCGCTGAACATCGGGTGGCGCCGCCCGGCGTCGCTGAGCTCGATGCGCCGCGCGAAGCCGAATTCCCGTCCCAGCGGGTTGCGGCGCACGCGACCGCCCGCGGCACACACCGCCACCTGCATGCCCCAGCAGCTGCCGAACAGCGGCAGCCCCTGCGCCAGCACTGCGCGCGCCAGCTCGACCTGCCGCTCGATGTGCGCGCCGCCGTCGTAGACGTTGAGTGCCGAGCCGGTGATCGCCACGCCGTCGTAGCTGGCAAGCCCGCTGCCGGTGGCAAAGTGCACCTCGCCGTCGGCCGGACGCACGATGTCGCAGCTCACCGCACCGAGGCCCTGCAGGACCTGCACGTAGCCTTCCCCGGAAGGGCGGCCGCCGGCGGCGACCTGCTGCGCGCGGGTCGCCGCCCGGTTGCCATCGATTACCAGGATGCGCATCGCGCTCACGCCGGCGGCGCTCATGCCGGCGGCGCTCCCGCCGGCGCGGGAAGCTCCAGGCCGCGCTCTGCGAGCAGTGCGCGCAGCACGTCCGGGCGATCGGTAGCCATGCCGTCGACATTAAACCCGAGGAGGCGCTGCATGTCCGCCGGTTCGTTGACGGTCCAGGGCACCACGCGCAGTCCGAGCGCATGCGCGCGCTGCACCCGCCCGGCATCCAGATCGAGGTAGTCCGGCCCCCAGGTGCCGGCGCCCGTGGCCTGCACCAGCCGCTCCACCGAATTGCCGAACAGCGCAGGGTCGACTCCGCCGAGCCACGGCGAGGGTTGCGCAGCGCCGAGGCGCACGGTGTCCTCGCCGGGCTGTTGCTCGGTGAGCGCCACCGTCGCCACCTGCGGTATCTGCCGCCGTGCGGCACCGAGCACCTGCCAGTCGAAGGCCATGAGGGCGACCAGCGCGGCGGTGCCGGTGCGCTCGAGCTCGCGCCCCACCGCCTGCACAAACTCGTCCGCGGCAGGGGTGAGCGCTGGCTGCTCGGGGAAGGTTTTGATCTCGATGGCGACCCGCACCCGGCCGCCGCCCCGGGTGCGCACCAGGTTGAGCACGTCGGCAAGTCGCGGGATGCGCTCGCCATCGACAGCCCGCTGATGCGGGAAGCGCGCGGCGTACGCACTCCCGGGCCGCAGCCGTCCCACGTCGTAAGTGCGCAGCTCGGCGTAGCTGAGCGTGACGATCGGCGGACCGGTGGCGGCGAGGAAGCGGCCGTGCGCATCGCGCGTACAGTCGGGATTGAGCTCGGGGTCGTGCGTGACGACCACCACCCCATCGCGCGTGACCGCGCAATCGAGCTCCACGCCGCTGACACCAAGCTCCAGCGCGTGAGCGAACCCGCTGAGCGTGTTCTCCGGCCACAGGCCGCGTGCACCGCGGTGGCCCTGCAGCTCGAACATGGCGCCCGGCAATCCGCCTCCTAGGGAGGAGCGAGCTGCGCGACTTCATCCGCGTCGCGCCCCTCGTCGCGCAGCGCCGCCGCCACCGCCGCGCGGTCGGCGGGCGGGCGATTCTGGCTGCCCTTGAACTTGCCGACGATGCGGGTGATGGTGACCTCGAAACCGACGATGGCAGCGAGCATCGACTCGATGTAGGCGGCAGGCGCGTCGCTCACGCGCCAGCGGTCCGCGCGCCCCTCCTCGTAGGTATCGGTGAGCTCGGTGACCAGCTGTCGCAGCCAGGCCGCCTCGTGGATGAAGCGGATGGTGCCGTCGACGTGGACCGCGGCATAGTTCCAGGTCGGCACGACCTTGCCGTGCTGTGCACGGCTCGGATACCAGGCGGGCGACACGTAGGCGTCCGGCCCGGTGAAGATGGCGAGCACCGGTGTGCCGTCGGCGAGCTCGCGCCACAGCGTGTTGGCGCGGGCAATATGCCCGCGCAGCACACCGCTGTCCGGGCCGCTCAACTGCGAGCGCAGCGGCAGGTGATGGGCGGTAAGCCCCGGCGGGGTCATGGCGACGAGCGTCGCCAGCGGATGCTGCGCGAGGAATCGCTGCAGCACCTCCGGCCGGGTCTCGCGAAAATGCTCCGGAACGTACACCTGGGCCCCCCGTCAACGCCCGAGGGGGTATTCTACGCCATGCTCCCGGCGCTGCCGGGGCGTGCGCCGCAGTGTCGCGAGGCAACGATCGTGAGCAGTGAAACTTATTTCAAGGCCGACATCAGCGGCCAGCGCCCGTACGATCCGATGAAGGAGCCGCGCTTCACCGAGATCGCGACCTTCATGCGTGCGCCGCTGGCGAGCTCGCTGGCCAACGTCGATATCGGGCTGATCGGCGTGCCGACCGACCTCGGCGTGACCAACCGGCCCGGTGCGCGCCACGGCCCGCGCGAGATCCGCAACGCCTCGAGCCTCATGCGCGGCTACAACCTCGGCCTCGGCGTGAATCCCTACGAGCTGTGCCGCATCGCCGATCTGGGGGATGTGCGGCTGTCGCACCGCTACGACCTGGAGAAGCAGAACGAGGACATCGAGGCGTTCTATCGGGCGGTGAAGGCGGCCGGCGTGCTGCCGGTGAGCGCCGGCGGCGACCACTCGATCACCTACCCGATCTTCCGTGCGATCGCCGCCGAGCGCCCGGTCGGCATGGTGCACATCGATGCGCATACCGACACCTGGGGCGAGTTCTTCGGCTCGAAGTTCACCCACGGCGCACCGTTTCGCCTCGCGGTCGAGGCAGGCGTGCTCGACCCGAAGCGCACCATCCAGATCGGCATTCGCGGCGGACAGAACTTCCTCGACGGCATCGAGTTCTCGCGCTCGCACGGCATGCGCGTGGTCTTCATCGAGGAATTCGCCGACCTCGGCGTCGAGCGGGTGATCGCCCTCGCCCGCGAGGTAGTCGGCGATGCTCCCGCCTACCTTTCCTTCGACGTCGACGGACTCGACCCGGTGTATGCCCCGGGCACCGGCACGCCGGAGGTCGGCGGCATCACGACGCTCGAGGCGCAGCGGCTGCTGCGCGGGCTGCGTGGAGTGAACTTCATCGGCGGCGACGTGGTCGAGGTCGCGCCTCCCTACGATCAGACCGGCAACACCGCGCTGGTGGGCGCGACCATGATGTTCGAGATCCTGTGCCTGATCGCCGACCGGCATTTCGGTGCCGGCAAACGAGCGGCGGGCGCCGCGCCGCGCAGCCGCTGATGAGCGCCTCCGCGGAAGCCGCCTGGTCGCAGGCCGAGGCGCGCCGCCAGGCGCGCATCGATCTTGCCGCGTGCCATCGCCTCGCGGCGCACTTCGGCTTCAACGAGGGCATCGACAATCACCTGACGATGCTGCTGCCCGGCTGCGACGACCGCTTCTACCTGGCGCCCTTCGGACTGCTGTGGTCGGAGGTGAAGGCGAGCGACCTGCTGGAGCTCGATTTCAGCGGCAAGGTCGTGGCCGGCCGCGGGCTGGTCGAGGACACCGCGCTCTACATTCATCTGTCCGTGCACCGCCTGGCGCCGCAGGCGCGCTGCGTGCTGCATACCCACATGCCCTACGCCACCGCGCTCGCGATGCTCGAGGATCCGCAGCTGCAGATGGCCTCGCAGAACGCGCTGGGGTTCCACGGCGACATCGCCTACGCCGACTACCGCGGGCTCGCCTTCGATTACCACGAGGGCGAGCGCCTGGCGCGCGCGCTCGGCGACAAGACGGTGCTGATACTGCGCAACCACGGCGTGCTGGTCGTCGGGCCCTCGGTCGCGCACGCCTTCGAGCGGCTGTACTTTCTCGAGCGCGCCTGCCGCGCGCAGCTGCTGGCTCAAGCCACCGGCGGCGCGCTGCACATCGTGGCGGAGCCGATCGTGCAGGCCACGCGCGCGCAGTTCGGCTGCGGCGACAAGGTCGGCGGCGAGGATCGCGCCGAGCTGCACTTCCGGGCCCTCAAGCGGATGTTGGACCGCAGCGCGTCGGACTACGCGAGTTGAGGGCGGCGGCCACGACGCCGGCGCCGCCGGGGCGCGGCTACTGGCCGATCGTCGCGCTGCTGGCCGCGGCGCTGTTCATCAACTACGTCGACCGCGGCGCCGTGCCAACCGCCGCACCCCTGATGCAGGACGAGCTGGGCTTCTCCCCGCGGCAGCTCGGGCTGCTGTTCTCGGCGTTCTTCTGGTCGTACGCGCTGCTGCAACTGCCGGTCGGCTGGCTGGCCGAGCGGATCGGCGCGCAGCGCGTGCTGGCGTGCGGCCTGGCGATCTGGGCGTGCGCCACGCTGCTGGTGGGTGTCGCGCATTCGTTCGCCATGCTGCTCGGGCTGCGGGTGCTGCTGGGAATCGGCGAGAGCGCGGGCTTCCCGTGCGTCTCGAAACTGCTCGCCGTGGCGGTGCCGGTGGGCAGCCTCGGCGGCGCCAACGGCATCGTCGCCTTCGCCTACATGTTGGGTCCCGCGGTGGGCTCGTACTGCGGCGGCCTGCTGATGGTGCACTTCGGCTGGCGCGCGGCGTTCTGGGCGTTCGGCGCCCTGTCGCTGCTGTGGCTGCTGCCGTGGTCGCGCGTGCGGCTGCCGCGGGCGGCGCCGACCGCGAGCGGCACTGCAGGTCCGACGCTGCCGGCGCTGCTGCGCGAGCGATCCCTGTGGGGCACGAGCCTCGGCCTGTTTTCGACCAACTACGCCTTCTATTTCATGCTGACCTGGCTGCCGTACATCGTCATGCGCGACCGCGGCTTCTCGACCGCGGCCATGGCCGCGCTCACCGGCGGCGCCTACGTGGTGAACGCGCTGAGCGCGCTGCTCGCCGGCTGGGCCATCGATCGCGCGGTGCGCGCCGGCTACGCGAACCTCGCCTACAAGAGCGTCATGGCGACCGCACATGCCGGCACCGTGGCCTGCATGCTGTGCATCGCGCTCGCACCGCCGCCGTGGGCGCTCGGCGCCATCTTCGCCTACCAGCTCCTCACCGGGATGTCCTCGCCCGGTGCCTTCGCCATGTCGCAGATCCTGGCCGGCCCGAGCGCGTCCGCACGCTGGGTCGGGATCCAGAACGGCATCGGCAACCTCGCCGGCGTGATCGCCCCCGCGCTTACCGGGTGGCTGATCGGGGAGACCCATCACTCCACGGCCGCATTCCTGGTTGCCGCCTTCGTCAGCCTGTTCGGCCTGGTCGGCTGGGTATGGATGGTGCCGCGGCTCGCGCCGCTGCCGTGGCCGGCGGCCGGCGCGGGGCGCGTGCCCGCAGCGGCGGCAGCGTAGCTGCAGTGAGCGAGCCAGCGGCAGCGCCTCGCGGATCTCGGTCGCTATTACCGACTACGTCGGGCTGATGCACCACTTTGAGGCAGTACTGCCGGGCCGCGTGTACCGCGTGCACTACGAGAGGATGGTCACGGACACCGAGGCGGAAGTGCGCCGCCTGCCGGCGCACTGCGGCCTGGCATTCGAGGAGGGCTGCCTGCGCTTCTACGAGAATGAGCGGGCGGTGCGCACGGCGAGCTCCGAGCAGGTGCGCCAGCCGATTTTCCAGGACGCGCTTGAACAATGGCGACATTACGAGCCGTGGCTCGAGCCGCTGAAGATCGCCCTCGGTGAAGTACTGACCGCCTATCCGGACGTGCCGCCGGAGACGTGATCCTGTAATAATGGGTCACGGCCTGACGCAGGCCGCGACGAATACAAAGCGCGCAGCATAATCACTTCAGGGGGTGACCCATGACGCGTAGCGTACGACGCATGTTGGTGAGCGAGGCTGTGCGCCGCGCTCTCATCCGCACGAGCATCCCGGTAATACTGGCCACGGCACCGACGGCTTACGCGCAGGTGGCCGGCAACGCCGCCGGCGGTGGCGCAGGCAGCGGCGGTCTCGAGGAAGTGGTGGTCACCGCGCAGAAGCGCACCGAGAATCTGCAGGACGTGCCGGTGAGCATCCAGACGCTCTCGAGCGAGAAGCTCGAGCAGCTCAACATCTCGGACATCGACGACTACGTCAAGTACCTCTCGGGCGTCACGACCGTCAAGGGACTCGGACAGGGCGGCACCGGCATCGGCACGACGCACGTGTACATGCGCGGTGTCGTCAGCGGCCAGGACGGCAACCACTCGGCCACGCAGCCGAGCGTCGGCACGTATATCGACGAGCTGCCGATCACCACGATCGACGGTACGCCCGACATCCACGTGTACGACATCGCGCGTATCGAGGTGCTCGAGGGGCCCCAGGGCACACTGTACGGTGCGAGCTCGGAGGCGGGTACCATCCGCATCATCACCAACAAGCCCGATCCCACCAAGTTCTCCGCCAGCTATGAGTTGACCGGCAACTCGGTCGATCACGGCGGCCAGGGCTGGATCGGTGAAGGGTACGTCAACATACCACTGTCGCCGAACGCGGCCGTCAGGCTGGTTGGCTGGGACGAGCACGACGCGGGCTACATTCATAACGTCGCGGGGACCAATCTGACTGCTGGGATCGTCGATGGCGTCAGGACGTTTCCGACCACCGGGGCGTCGATCAGCAATGCGGGCTTCCTGGACGACCAGTACAACACTGTCACCACAGAGGGCGGTCGCGCGACCGTGCTGCTGAAACTCGGCGACAACTGGACCATCACGCCGCAATTCATCGGTCAACATCAGAGGTCGAACGGCGCATTCGCTTTCGACCCGGCGGTGGGCGACCTCGACCTCGTGCACTACGGTCCGGAAGGCGAGGACGACAATCTCACGCAGAGCTCGCTCACGGTCGAAGGCAAGATCAGCAACTTCGACCTCACGTATGCCGGCGGCTGGTTCGACCGCAACGAGCACACCGTCAGCGACTACAGCGACTACAGCTACTTCTACGACAAGTTCTTCGGCTCGGGATGCAACTGGCTGACGCAGACCGGTTACAACTACGCGAAGGCACACGGAATTGGCTCCTACTGTAGCGGCGCACCAGCGTCCAGTTTCCCGGCGGGCTCGTTCGTTTCGGATCCGCAGGAGTTCGTTATCACTAACGGACACTACACGAAGTGGAGCCACGAGCTGCGGCTCAGCACGCCGCAGGACTTGCCGGTCAAGGGAATCGTCGGCCTGTTCGCCGAGCGTCAGGTGCACGAGATCTGGGAGCAGTACACCATACCCGGCAACGAGAACGCGCCCGAGACCTACAGTCCGGGGGGCTTTGCGCAGAGCTTGAGCATCCCCGGCGTCAACGGCAACACGATCTGGCTCACCGATCAGGAGCGCGTCGATCGGGACAAGGCCGCATTCGGCCAGTTGGTCTGGGACATCACCAGCCAATGGTCCATCACCGGCGGCATCCGCTTCTACCATTTCGACAATTCACTGCAGGGCTTCTACGGTTACTCGGCGAACTATCAGGCGTATACCGGCTTCGGTGGTTACAGCGCAGGACCGCCGCAAACCGCGGAGGCATCCGGGCAGTGGGCCTGCGGACCCTCCGGCGTAGGGGGAAACCCGAATTACCAACCGTTCCACGGCGCACCCTGCACTGACCTCAACCAGAGTGTCGCGGACAGCGGTCGAACGTATCGCGCCAATCTCACGTACAAGTTGGACCCGGACAAGCTGTTGTACTTCACCTACTCCACCGGCTTTCGACCGGGCGGTGTGAACCGCGTGTTCGATCCGCCTCTCGGCACGGTCTTCCCGCCCTACAAGACCGATACCCTGATCAACTGGGAGCTCGGCTGGAAGACGGAGTGGCTCGATCGCCGCTTGCGCTGGAATGCGGCCGCGTTCCTCGAGAACTGGGATAATTTTCAGTTCCTGTTCCTCGGTCCCAACAGCGTGACGGTCGTGCAGAATGCGGCCTCGGCACAGATCAGAGGTTTCGAGTCGGACTTGCAGTGGGCACCGGTGAACAGTCTGATGCTCTCCAGCGGACTCACCTACCTGCATGCGGTGACCACGACCAACTATTGCGGTCCAACCGGCACCGGCGGAGTCAGCAACTACCTTCCAGGCACCACCACCCTGACCACCAATTGCCCGAACCAGGTGCTCACGTACGCCGATGGCATTACCCTGACCGGGCCGGAGGCCCCATCGGGCACCCAGCTGCCGGTGGCCCCGAAATTCAAGATAAACCTCGTGGCGCGCTATATGTTCCCGCTGGGATCGTGGCAAGGATTCGGGCAGTTGTCCGGCATGTACCAGACGAGCACCGAGCCGCTGCTACGGCGGGTGGATCAGATGGCGCTCGGGCAGCTACCGGCCTATGAGCTGTTCGATTTCTCTACCGGCGCGGAGAAGAACGGTCTACAGCTGCAGTTCATCGTCAGCAACCTGGCGGACAAGCGCGCCGACCTAACCCGATATGTGGAGTGCGCGACGACCACCTGCGGACCGCAGCCGTACGTCATCCCGACGCAGCCGCGAACGCTGTGGCTGAAGTTTGGCCAGAAATTCTGAGTGACCCATAGCCCCGGGGAAGAAATCCCACCGCGGCAGTGGGAGTTTGCGGTGCTGAGCGTGCTGCCTGCCGATCAGAACTTGCGCGACAGGTACAGACGCACGCCGCTCGGGCTGTAGAAAGCCTCGGATCGATAGCCCCCCTGAGGATCGCTCGGCAGCGAGCGCTCGCGGGCCAGCTCGTCGCCGTAAAAGTAGTCGAGATTCAGATCCCAGCCCGGCAGCAGCTCGCGCCACTGCGCACCCGCGCCCATCCACCAGCCGTAGGCGGGCGTCGCGACGGAGTAGCGCGCCGCTCCGACGAAGGCGCCCATGGCGAAGTGCTTGCCGAAGCGATAGCGGTAATCGAGCGCGCGCACGGCGAGCAGCAGATGATCACGCACCCCCAGCCCCTCGATGCGCACGCCCAGGTCCTGGTTGTCAGATACCGCACGGCGCGCGCCGAAGCCCAGATCCGGCCCGGCGGTGGTACCGGTGTCGTAGCGCGGCGCGGTGCTGAGAATGTCGACCAGCACCTTGTTGGCATTCACGCCGACGTCGACGAACATCTCGCTGCCGTCGATGCGCTCGCCAGCGTAGGCATCGTCCGCGGACTCCGGATAGGCCGTGCGCAGTGCGTCCCCGTAGCGCAGGAACGCAGCCAGACGCGTGAAGTGATCGCCGAAGACATCGCGCCCGGCATCGACCTCGGCACCGACCGCGAACTCCCGCCACGGATGGGAGTAGCTCAGCGAGGCCATGAGCTCGTGGTGATACGGATATACCTCCCCGGCATACAGGTTGTTGACCAGGGCGCTGACCTGCGTCTCGAAACGCCCGCCGAACGGCGGCTCCCACCCGAGCCGCAGCATGTTGCTCTGGCCTCCCGGCGCATCGCCGAACACGCGCTGATCGCCGAACCAGTTGCCGATCGTGGCGCCGTAGTTGGTGATGCCCTGGAGATAACCGACCTGGACCGAGCTCGCCGCGTGCACATACCAGGTTTTCTCCCAGTCGCAGATCTCGTAGGTGACGTCGAGCGGTCCGAGGCGCGGCAGATGCAGGCCGCCGCACAGCCCCGGCTTGCCGAACAGGTAGGAGTGACCGCGCGAGGTATCGTTCGCGGCATATTCGAAGTACATCGCGAACGGCACCGGGCCGGGGAAGATGAAGCGGCTCGTCACCGAGCCCTCCTGCTTGCCGACATTGGCATTGGGGTTGCCGAAGCCCTTGGTCTGCGCCTCGCCCGCGTTGAGCAGTGCCCGGAAGATGTCGCTCACCGACTGCCCGCCCGCCGCGCCGCCGCCGTAGATCAGCACGCGGCTCGCCGCCAGCGACCAGCCGGTCACCGGCTCGATGCCGAGATGCAACCCGGCGAACTTCGGATTGCCGCGGGTGAAGGTGCCGTTGGTGAGCTCGATCTGGTCGGTCTCCGACATGCGCGCCGCGAACACTTCGTACTGCAGCCCAAGCGGGCTGAGCGGCTCGTAGTTCGACAGCGTGATCGAGGGCATGGTCGGCGCTTCGGTGCTGATCAGCATCGAGCTGCTGGTCATCGGCGACCACCAGTGGTCGCGGTAACCGAGATCGAGCTGCGCCCAGTCGAAGCCGAGGCTCAGCATCGAGCCGGTGGGCGCGGTGTGGCCTTCGTAAGCCACGCCGCCCACGCTCACCAGCATGTAGTCGCTCGGCTGCATGTAGCCCATGGCCGCCGCCCGGTAGTGGCTGTCCACCGTCTCGCCATGCTGGTTGGGCATGATCGGGTTACTCGAGCCGTGTGCGACCGAGCCCTCGAGGGTGGCGAAGCCGATCCCTTCGGTGTGCATGTAGTGGCTGAGGAACTTGCGCACGTGCTCGCACAGCACCGGATCCACCTTGCAGGCGCGCGGTAAGGCGTCATAGACCACCGCCGCCGGGATCGGCCGGGTCATGACCGGCTTGCCGGCGAGTATCAGCACGCGCTCGACCTGCCGTTCCACTTCCGGATCCAGGTTCAGCGGCAGGTAGGGGGTCACGCCCCGCGCCAGCAGCGCCTGCGACAGCAGCAGCCACACGGCTCCCGGCAGACCGAACGCGATTCTTCTGCTCATTCATCCCCTTGATCGTTCGCAAGCGCAACGCGGATCGCTACCGGCACCGAAGCCTTTCGCAGCGGCGAAATGGTAGCGGATTGCGCCGCGCGCTGCCTGAGCGGGATTGGGGTCGGTCGCCGGGCTGAACGGGCGTCGGGCCGTGCCGGGGGAGGTCGCGCCGGGCGCGGCGCTGCGCTTCAGACCGCGCCGGCGCTGCGCCGGCGCACGTTGCGCAGCGCCCGGAAGCGTCCGGTTGCGGACAGCTCCTCGCGCGCGGACTGCGCGGTCCACAGCGCATTGCGGCGCGCGACGAACGGGCTCGAGGTCAGCTCGGCGAGCGAACCGGCTTTGGCGAACAGGAAGCCCTGCCCGGCCACGCAGCCGAGCGCCAGCAGTGCCGCGACCTGCGGCTGCAGCTCGATGCCTTCGGCGACCGTGTCGAGGCCGAGCGTCTCGCCGAGCGTGATGACCGCACGCGCCAGCTCCGGGCCGTTCTCGGTGCTCGTCAGGCTGCTGACGAAGGAGCGATCGATCTTGAGGATGTCGATCGGGAAACGATGCAGGTACGACAGCGAGGAATAGCCGGTGCCGAAATCATCGATCGCGAGGCGCACGCCGAGCGCCTTGAGACGGTGGAAGCGCTGCAGGTTGGCGTCGGTGTTGTACATGGTGGTGCTTTCCGTCAGCTCGATCACCAGGTTGCCCGGCTCGAGCCCCGACTCCTGCAGTGCCTGGGCGACGTCCTGCACCAGCTCGCCGTGCTGCAGGTGCCGGCCGGAGATGTTGACCGCCAGGCGCAATCCGGCGCCGCCGCCGATTGACTGGCGCCAGGCGCAGAAATCGCGGCACGCCTGCCGCAGCACCCAGCCGCCGAGCTTGACGATCTGCCCGCACTCCTCCGCCACCTGGATGAAGCGCCCCGGCATCAGCACGCCGGCCTCGGGATGGCGCCAGCGCACCAGCGCCTCGACGCCCAGCAGGCTCTCGGTGCCGAGATCGACGATCGGCTGGTACTCGAGAAAAAACTCCTGCTGCGCCAGCGCGCGGCCGATGTCGGCCTCGAGCCGCAGGCGCTCCTGCACCATGTCCTGCATCTGCGGCTGAAAGGTCACGTGCCGGTTCTTGCCCGCAGCCTTGGCGTGATACATCGCGATGTCGGCGTTGCTGAGCAGCGTCTCCGCGCCGCTCTCGGCCCCCGAGAACGTCACCCCGATGCTGGCGGCGACGCGCACCTCCATGCCGTCGAGTGCATACGGCAGGTCGAGCGCGTCGTTGAGCGCCGCGGCGAGCCGTTCCACCTCCACGCGCGTGACGATGCCTTCGACCAGCACGGCGAACTCGTCGCCGCCGAGCCGCGCCACGGTGTCCGAGGAGCGGGTGGTCTTGACGATGCGCTGCGCCACCGCCTGCAGCAGCCGGTCGCCGGCATCGTGGCCGAGCGAGTCGTTGATGTTCTTGAAGTTGTCGAGGTCGAGGAACATCACCGCCACCGAGCTCTGCCCGCGCTGCGCCAGGGTGAGCGCGTGCTGCACGCGGTCGCGGAACAGGTTGCGGTTCGCCAGCAGCGTCAGCGGATCGTGGAACGCCATCTGCCGCAGCTGCTCCTCGAGTGCCTTGCGCTCGCTGATGTCGCGGAAATTCAGTGCCAGGCCCTGCACCGCCGGGTCCTGGGTGAGATTGCTGCCGACGCTCTCGATCACGCAGCGCTTCTGCGCCCGCTCGATGCGCAGCTCCACCGGACCGACGGTGCCGGCATCGCTCGCCGCGACCTCGCCGAGGAATCCCCGCAGCTTCTCGCCGTCCTCGCCCACCCACAGCAGTGGCAGGCTCTTGCCGGTGATCTGCTCGGGCTTCAGTCCGAGGGTGCGCTCGGTGGCGGGCGAGGCGAAGCGCACCAGCCCCTGCGCGTCCACGATCATGATGACGTCGGAAGCGTTGGCGATCAGCGAGGCGTAACGCTCCTCCACCAGCTGCGCCGCGCGCCGCTCGCGCACCAGCGCATCCCAGCGCAGCACCACCGCCTGGCGCACCATGAGCAGCAGCGTGAGCGCGAACACGATCACGGTCATCTGCGCCGCCGGACCGCCGATGTCGCCGCGGCTGTAGTACGCCAGCACCAGCAGCGCCGCCAGCATCGCCGCGTAGGGCAGCGAGCGCTCGAGCGCATCGGAGGCGTGCGAGCCGGTGCGCACCCGGTCCTGGCTGCGCATCTGCTCGCGCCCGGCCGCGCACAGCGGCACGCAGCAGCACAGGTAGAGGACGTCCTGGAACTGCCCCGGCAGGTAATAGCCGCGCACCTTGGCGAGCGACCAGAGGATGTCGCCGAGGAACATGGCCGCAAAGCCCGCGAGCAGCAGCAGCGGCACGCGCCGCCCGCCGGCATTGCCGACGCCGGTGAGCACCAGCACGCCGAAGATCAGCAGCAGCACGCAGTCGAGCGCGAGGTAGGCGAGGCTGAGCGCCTCCTTGAGGAATTCGAGCTGCACGTGCGCGGCGGCCGGTGCGATGACCAGGAACCAGAAGAACGCCCCGAATCCCACCACGAAGATCGTGGCGTCGAGCGACAGCTGGATCCACGGCACGCGCACCTGCGCGGCGCGTATCAGCAGCACGGCTGCCACGGTCAGTGCCGGGTAGAACAGGCAATAGAAGATGTCCGCCGGCCCGGGGAAGGGGTCGAGACCCTGCAACCAGGAGCTGATCCCGATCATGACACCGACGAAGTACAGAGCGAGCGCCACGGCGAGCAGCGTCCAGGCGAGGCGCGCCGCGCCGCGCGCCGTGCGCCGCGCGGTGGCCCCGAGAATGATGGCGCACACCAGCGTCGCCGGAGCGTCCGACAGCAGCGCGACGTAATGGGTTACCTGCGGGCCGCCGAAGCCGGCGAGCATCCACACCGTGCCGGTGAGGCAGTACGCCACCAGCCCGATGTAGAGCACGTCGACCCAGCGCGGTGTGGCCGCCGCGCGCGGTGCGGGTGCAGGCTCTACGATGGGCTCCACATTAGGCATTTTTGTTGCGCGCGCGGGCGAGAACACCCGGGAATCTGAGGCTAAATGGCCACTGCCGCTAGACAAAAAACTGCCGGGCGTGACGCAGTTCTCTGCCGCAGCGGGGAAGTTGCCAAATTCGTTCACATTCAAGGCGCGCGCGGCACGGAAGACCCACGCCGCGCCCGCCCGGAGTACCGACCCGGCGGGGCTCCCGGGCGTCGCACTTCCCTTGCAGCGGCCGATCCATTATAGGGAACGACGCGCCGCGTAACCCTTTGTTACGCGTGCTTACAGCGCAGCGCACCGCGACGTGGTCTAAACGTGCGCAGCTGCGGTCGCGGCAGCTTTGAGTTACCGCAGGGGCAACCCACGGAGAGACACCGTGCGCACTTTATGGATCCTGGCGCTAACCGCCGCCGCCGCCGTCGCCGCGGGCTGCAACTCCAGCATCGACAACGGCTCGGGCAGCAGCGGCGTCACCAACGCCTCCGCGACCGGGGTATGGAGCGGTACGGATTCGGTGAGCGGGCTGGGCGTGACTGCGCTCATCAACGCCGCCGGGCAAGCGATCTTCATCCGCGGCGATGGCGTGCAGTTCTTCGGCACGGTGCAGGTCTCGGGCAACACGCTCGCCGTGACGGTGGACGGCTACAGCGACTTCCCCGCGACGTTCAGTGACGGCTCGACCTCCGGGCTGGGCACCCTCGAGGGCAACGTCAGCACCGGCGCGACCATCACCGCGACGCTCACTTTCAACACCACGGGTAACACCGCGGTGAGCGGCAGCTGGTCGCTGACCTTCGAAGCGCTCTCCAATGACAGCTCCTCGACCAGTGCGGTGAGCGCCAACTACACCGACAACGTCACGGGCACCGTGCTCGCGATCGCCAGCAGCGGCGTCATGACCAGCCAGAACGCCAACAACGGCTGCGTGCTCAACGGCTCCATCTCGAGCAACGACAGCAGCCACGACCTCTACGAGGTGAGTTACACCTATGGCAGCTGCACCAGCACTTACGCGGTGCTGAACGGGGTGCAGTTCACCGGGCTGGCGACGCTCAATCCGGCCACGTCGCAGCTCACGATGGCCGTCAGCGGCGCCTCGACCAGCGGCGCCAGGTACGCCATTGAGTCGACACTGACCGGCGGTTGATGTGCGTGCCCGCTGAGCCGCTCACGGCGGCAGTTTTGCCCCGGCGAGCGCTGCGGCAATGACCAGCTGACCGAGGTTCTGGTTCGGGTCGGGCAGCATCTCCGCCAGCAATTTCAGGGTGGCAGGCTGGGTGCCGAGCTCGCACGCGCTGACGGTGAACTCCGTGCGCCCGAAATCGTGCGTACGATCCGCGCCGTAGGAGATCGGCACGATCGGCACGCGCGTGCCGCTGTCGGCGTCGGTGGGGTAATACTTCAGGAACGAGCCGGCCTTCAGGTCGACGCCCTCGGTAGCCACCGTCTGCTCGAACACCGGTCCCTGGTGGCCCGCAAACTCATCGCGCCACACCGACGCGGCACGCACCGCGATCGCCACCGAATAGTGGCCGTCGACGCTCTTGGCGCCCGACTGGCTGACGAACAGGCGCAGCGGCCGCAGGCGGATCGCATCGCGCGCCGCATCGAGCCTGACGCTCACCACGAAGTCGAGCGCCACCTCCTCGCTGTCGCTCTCGCCCGCAAAGCGGGTAAACCGCAGGCAGCTGATGCGGCTGCTGACCGCGGCGGTGCTGCCGCCGGCATCGCTGGCGCGATAGTAGTCGCCGCTCGCGCTCGCCCCGGATACCTTGGCGTACTTCTGCAGCTCATCATGAACGCTGACGGCGAGCGGGTGCAGGAACACGCGCCAGCCGAGGGTCGCGACGCTCCACAGAAAGCCGCGCTCGGCCTGCGGGTGCTGGCTCTGCCCGTCGGCGCACTGGCGCAGCAGCTCCGCTTCCGCGGGCGTGCCGGCGGTGATCGCCGCGGGGCGATGCGCCGCGAGCGCCTGGGTGGCCTCCGCTCCCGGAATGAGCACCAGCGATGCGCGCGTGCCGCCGAACAACACCGGGGCGCGCTCGGGCTGCTGCGCCAGGGCCGGCGACAGCGCCAGCCACAGCGCCGCCGCCACCCACAAGCTGCATGCCGCAGGCACCTGCATCGGACTATTTCACCGTGAACTCGAGGGTCTGCCGCGCGGTACGCCCGACGTTGTCGGCCACCTCGATGATCAGCTTGTGATCGCCGCTCGGCAGCTGTGCGCCGCTCGCCCTGAGGCCGTCGGCCGATACCTGCACGCCCGGCGCGCCGAGGATGCGGCGGGTGATGTCGAGCTTCAGGAAGCCATACATGATCCTGAGCGTGCCGATGTTGACCGTGGCCCCCTGTGCCGGCTGGAAGCGCACGTCGATGTCGACCGGCGGCTGGATCGGGCCGTGCGCGTCGGGCTTGACCACGGTGATGGTCGGCGCGTTGAAATCAGCCGCCTTGGGGATCAACCGCGCACCGGGCGCGGCGCGCGCGGTCAGCTCCGACTGATACTCGCGCGGCGAGAGCAGCAGGAAACCCTGCTCGGCCGCGCCGGCCAGTGACGCCGCCAGCAGCGCGGCGCACACGATGAGAGCGGGCTTGGATGACATGGAAGGCGTCCTTTCAATGCGCGGCCGGATCGACCCTGACGGTGAGCGTCCCGGCGGAAATCTGGCTTTCGCGTGCCTCGACCACCAGTGCGCGGGTGCCGCGGGCGTTCACCTCAGTGAACACCTGCTGCATCTTGCCGGCGGCATCGCGCCCCTCGGCGCCGAGCTCGAGCAGGTTGACCTTCTTGTCGGTGAGAAAGGCCACCACCAGCGAGGGGCCGAGGGGCTCGGCGGCGCGCAGCACGAAGTTCATGCTGGCGGTCGGAAAGCGGAACGCGCCGGCGGGCACCTCGTTGCTGGCGTTGTACTTGTTCGGATACAGCACGGTGGCGCGGTCCTGGCTGTCCACGGTCACGACGTTGAGGTAACCGGCGCGCGGCACCGCCACCTCGAGCACGATCTGATCGCCGACGTGCATCTGCTGCCCGCTGCCGCTCACGGTAATCGGCTGCCCCTGCGCGGCCAGCGCCACCAGCGCCTGCCAGGTCGGTCCGTGCCCGTCGCGCAGCGGGATCAGCGCCAGCTCGCCCTTGATGAGACGCTCGTTGCCGTCGGTGACCGGATGGTGCCGCGACTGCTCGTCGGTGTGCGCGGCGATGAAGGTCGCCGACGCGCTGCGCAGGTCCGCGACCGTCGGGTGCTTGCCGTCGCGTGAGGCGTCCTGGATGGCGCCGACGACGCCGAGGGTGAATAGCCCGCCCTGCTCGGTGCCGACGGCGAACTCGTCGTCGCGCGCCGCGGACAGCGCCGCGTAGTTCTCCGTGCCGGTCGGCATGCGCAGCGCCCGGGTGTGCGTCTGCTCCGGCATGCCCGGATAGGAGAAGAACTTCTTCACGCCCGAGCCGACGCCGAGCGCCATGTTGCCGAGGGACAGCTCGCGCGTCGCCGAGCCGCTGTGACAGGCATCCACCAGCACCAGCACGTCGTGGCTCGGGATCTGCGCGAGCGCCGCGCCGAGATCGTGGCCGAGCAGCACGCCCTTCAGGCTGGCCTTGCCCTGGATCTGCACCCGCGCCACGTCGCGCAGCACCAGCGCATCGTCCACGCCGCTGGCGTTGCCCGGGTCGGGATCGGGCACGCGCGTGCCGTGGCCGCTGAAGTAGATGAGCACGTGATCATCGGGTCCCACGCCCTCGCGCACCCAGGTGGTCAGCGCCTGGTGGACGTTGGCGGAGGTCGCCTGGTCGTTGAAGAGCACTTTGATGTCGCCGGGCTTGAAGCCCATGATCGCCGCGACCTTCTTCATGTTGTCGATATCCAGGTCGATACCGGGAAGTTCGTTGTTCGGGACATTGGCCACCCCGATCAACAGCGCCCGCTGCGCCGCGTGCGCGCCGCCACAGGCGAACAGGCCCGCAGCGAGCACCCCCAGCAATCGCACCCAGGTTCTCATCGGCGGCGTGCTCCTCGTCAGGTTGCGGGTAAGGCGCTGATCTCGACGCGCCGTTGCTGAAGTGCCGCGGGCGGGAAGTCCGGCAGCGGCCGCGATGAGCCGTAGCCGGTCGCCGCGATGCGCTCGGGCGCGATCTTGAAGTGCGCGATGAGGTACGCGCGCACCGAGCGTGCCCGCGATTCCGACAGGTGCTGGTTGTGGGTCGGCGAGCCGGTGGCGCTGGTGTGGCCGGCGATCACAAAGCGCGAGCGCGCGAGCTCCGGAGAGCTGAGCGCCTGGCCGAGCTGCGCCAGCTGCGCCTGCGCGGCGGTGGTCAGCACGTCGCTGTCGCTGGCGAAGCGGATATCGAGGTTGATGCGGGCGCTGCCGCCGGCCGGCTCGGCACCGGCCGGGGTCTTCGCCTCGATGACCAGGCCGCGCGTGGCCACCGTGTGCGGTGTCAGGCTGCGCACGATGCTCTGGCTGTCGACTACCGCCGGGGGCGTTTCCCCGGCCGCGAACCAGCCGCCGGCGAGTAGCAGCGGCAGCAGCCGCACCAGGCCGGGGTGTAGGGCGCTGCGCGCGCCACGAACGTTGTGCATGGCCGAACTTTCGGAAACTTTCCAAGGCAGCCGGCGCGCGTGCCCCCCGAATCGTCTCCCCCCCGCTTGATTTATCGTAATCGCCGCGCCGGTACGCGCACCCGGCTGTACTTGATTTCGCGCTCCAGCATACGACAGCATCGAGTCATGTCAATGGGCGGTGCTAAGCACCCGCAGGCCGCAAGCTGGCGTGCTCGCCCACGTGCAGCGGCCGGGGGGCGAATCTCATGAGCGACGGCAGCGGCGACGGCGCCGACAGGCCCCCGGATACGCACTCGCGCCTGCTGCGCGGCGCGCTGCATAGCCTGCTGCTCGCCGCGGTCGCGCTGTTCTTCCTGAACTTCAACCTCGTGGGCACCGCCAGCCCGAGCCGGCGCTTCTCGCAGGATCTGGTCTACGCGTGGTTCGGCGACCAGGCGTGGCTCTACCCGCGCGAGGATACCGGACAGACGCTGCGCGCACCGACGCAGCCGCGCGTCGTGGTCGTGATACTCGATGAGCGCGCGCTCGCGCTGCGTGGGGCGCGCTGGCCGGTGTCGGTGCAATTCCACGCGCAATTCCTGGCGGAGCTCGAGGTACTGCGGCCGCGCGCCGTGCTGCTCGATTTCCTGCTGATCGATCCCGCCGCGCCGGCCGATGTCTGCGACCTGCTGAGCGTGGCCGCGCGGCTGCGTGCCGATGGCATCGCCCTGTACGTCGCCGTGACCCGGACGGACGACCTGGCGCCGATGGATGCGGTGGATTGCCGGGATGCCGCTGGCAGGCCGATCCACGCCTCGCAGGTGTTCACTGCCGTTTCGGTCGAGCGCCAGGCCGACGACAGTGACTTCGTCAGCCGCCGCTACCCGTTCGAGCAGCTCAGCGGCGACGGCGCGGCCGGCCAGGGGCTGCCGAGCGCGGCCGTGCGCATGTACTGTGATACCACGCGCAGCCCGGGAGGCTGCCTCACCCGGCTCATCGGCGCGCAGGCGGCCGGTGCGGGATTCGAGCTGGCGTGGTCCGCACAAGGGGATTCGTTCAACCAGCACTGGTCGCATGCTTCGTGCGTCGAGTCGGTGTCACCGATGCGTGCGGTCCTCAACAAACCGGCGCTGCCGCGTGAATCGGCATGTCCGCCGGTGGCCACGCTGTTTGCCACCGCGCTGTTGAGCCCGGTGGAGGATCCAACGCTCGGCACGACCAACGAGCAGCTGTTCGATCTGGCGGACGGTGCGTTCCTCATGGTCGGCGGGAATTTCCGCGGCAGCGGCGACCTGGTCACGACCCCCCTGCACACGCTGCTGCCGGGCGTTTACTATCACGCGGCGGCACTGCAAAACCTGTTCGCCTTCGATGGGCACCCCAAGGTCCGCAAGGAGTTTCGCACGCCCAGGATCGGCTTCTACCTCTACGACCTGCTGGTGCTGTGGGTACTGGCGGCGATCTTCCTGTGGCGCCAGCGCCAGCTGCATGGCGAGCATCCGGGAGACTACAGTTCTCCCTTCCAGCTGTTCTCCCCCGCCGCGCGCGGCTGGATTGCGCCGTTCGTCGCCCGCTGGCCGACGCCGGTGTGGATCGTGGGGGCGACGGTGCTGCTGTTGCTCATGGCGAGCTACCGCTCCCTGCAGCTGATCGCGGTGGCAGCGATCGTCGTGACCCTGGTTGCCGTCGAACTGCGCGTCGCCGACAAGAGTGAGATTCGCCAGCGCGCGCGCGGCCTGTGGCTATACCTGGGTGCCCTGGCGCTGTCGCTCATGGTCATCATGCTGGCGGTGTGGGTCGGCTATCGCTGGCTGCGGCTGCCCCCGGGGGACTGGCTCGGTTATTTCTCGTTTGCCGCATTCGGCTTTTTCGTCGCCCACACCGCGATCCTGGAGTTCGGCCGGCGCGTCGATGAGCTGTACGTCGCGCGCATCGCCGGCGGCGGGGCACCATGAGCAGGGACACCATGAGCAAGTGGCTGCTGATGGCGCTGATGAGCTTAGGCGTCGTGCGCGAGCTGCCGGCCGGCGATCCGCCGGCTCCGGCGGGTGCGCCAGGTATCTGTCAGCTGGCCGATAACCGCATCGTCGGACCGCGCACCCGCAACCGGCCGCTGCCGCTGCTGGCGGGCGACGCCGCGCACGGCTTTCATCCGGCGTGCACCGTGTCCTGGTCGAGCGTGAGCCCGAACAATCAGTCGTTGCCGGTGGTGGGATGTTTCCAGAACAGCCTGCTGCAGCTCGACAACGATTCCGCCTGCGGCCGCGGCACCGGCCGGCTGTGGGTGAGCAGTCGCTGGGTTCTGACCAGCGTGGACCTGCAGCGCGAGCAAAGTCATCTCGCCGCGACCTGCCAGCGCCTCGACAACTCCGCGGTCGCAGCCACGCGCGATTTTCTGCCCGACTGCGTGCCGCAGAACGCGGAGCTGCCGCCCAGGGGCGACGCCCGGCTCGCCGTCCCGCCGGGCGCCCCGGCGTCCGCGGCCGGAGTGACGCCCGGCCAGCCAGCGGCGGCTGCGCCGGCGCCCCCTCCCCGTTGAGGGCCCGCGGTCCCCAACGCCAGTGCCTCGCATGATCGACCTGCGCATCGGTTTCATCGGCCTCGGCAACGTCGGCAGCCAGCTGGCGGGCAATCTGCGCCGTCACGCGGTGCAGCTGACCGTGCGCGACCTGGACCCCGCGCGGGTGCAGGCCCTGGTCGATGCCGGCGCCAGGGCGGCGCGCTCGGCGCGCGAGCTCGCCGAGGCGAGCGACGTGGTGATCACCTGCCTGCCCTCGCCGGCCGCGAGTGCCGAGGTGATGGAGGCCGCCGACGGGGTGCTGAGCGCGCTCGACCCCGGCAAGATCTGGCTGGAGATGAGCACCACCGACCACGCCGAGGTGCGCCGCCTCGGCGCCCTGGTGGAAGCGCGCGGCGCGAGCGCGCTCGACTGCCCGGTGTCGGGCGGCTGTCACCGTGCCGCCACCGGCAACATCTCGATCTTCGCCGGCGGCAGCCGCGCCGCCTTCGAGCGCGTCCTGCCGCTGCTGGCCATCCTCGGCCAGCGCATCCTGCACACCGGGGCGCTGGGCAGCGCCTCGCAGCTCAAGGTCCTGACCAACTACCTGTGCACCGTGCACCTCGCCGCGCTCGCCGAGGCGCTCACCGTCGCCGCCGTCGCCGGTCTGGACCTCAACACCGCCTACGAAGCGATCCACATCTCCTCGGGCAACTCCTTCGTGCACGAAACCGAGTCGCAGGTGATCCTGAACGGCAGCCGCGACATCAACTTCACCATGGACCTGGTCATCAAGGACGTCGGGCTGTTCGACGAGCTGGCGCGCGCGCACCACGTGCCGCTCGAGCTGTCACCGCTGGTGCTGGCGATCTTCACGGACGGCGCGCGCCGCTACGGCGCACGCGAGCACTCGCCGAACATCATCCGTCGTCTCGAGGAGGCCTGCGGCGTGCGGGTGCTGGCCGAGGGCTTCCCGGCACAGATCAGCGACAGCGAGCCGAAGGTCGCCGGCTACGAGGTGCGGCCGCGCGCGGGCTCGCATTGATAATGTTGACATCATAATATAACAGCTCACGCCGCTAAGGCCGCCTGCGAGTCCTTGATGGGTAACGGCACGCTCCTCGAGAAGCGTTCGATCGACTACGTGCCGCTCGCCGAGCGGCACGGCAAGGTCTGGCACCTGTGGCCCGTGTGGTTCTCGGGCGATGCGCATCTGGCGACGCTCGCGGTCGGCGTGCTCGGCATCACCCTCGGCGGCAACCTGCTGTGGACTTCGCTCGCCGTGGTGCTCGGTTGCGCGCTCGGCACGTTCTTCATGGCATTCCATTCCACGCAGGGGCCGCAGCTCGGCCTGCCACAGATGATCCAGTCGCGGCCGCAGTTCGGCTACACCGGGGCGCTGCTGGTATGGGGCGTCGCGCTCATCGCCTACATCGGCTACAACGCCTTCAACCAGCTGCTGGCCGCGCAGGCGCTGCATCAGCTCAACGCCGCCATCCCGGCAACCTCCGGTCCCGCCATGGTGCTGTTCGCACTGCTGGCGCTGGCGCTGGCGGCCGTCGGCTACGACAAGATTCACCTGGCACAGCGCGCCTTCGCCTACCTGATGATCGCGATCCTGTCGCTGTTCTCCCTCGGCGCGCTGTACCTGCTGAAGGTGCCCGCCGCGCAGTGGCAGCTCAGCGGCTTTCGCGCCGTGCCCTTCCTCGCGCAGATGTTCGCCGCCGCCTCGTACCAGCTCAGCTGGTCGATCTACGTGTCGGACTACTCGCGGTATCTGCCGCGCGATGTCGGGGTGCGCGAGTCGTTCTGGTGGACCTACCTCGGTGCGTTCATCGGCGGCGCCTGGATGATGCTGGTCGGCACGCTGGCCGCCGCCGCAGCCCCGGGGCTCGATGTCGCCGCCGCGATGGAGCACGCCGCGGATATGGTGCTACCGGGCCTCGGCAAGGTGCTGCTGTTCAGCGCGCTGCTCGGGCTGGTCACGATCTCGGCGCTGAATTTCTACGGCGCCTCGCTCACCCTGCTGAGCGTCGCCGACACGGTGAAGCCGCTGCGCTGCACCGTGGGCAAGCGGCTGGCGAGTCTTGCGGTCGCGTTCGTGGCGAGCTGCGCCATCGCGCTATCCTCCTCCGCCAACTTCATGGGCCGCTTCGAGGACTATCTCGCGGTGCTCTTGTACCTGTTCACGCCCTGGACGGCCATCAACCTGGTCGACTTCTACGTGGTGCGCAAGGGCCACTACTCGATCCGCGAGATCTTCAACCCCGCCGGGATGTACGGCCGCTGGAACCGGCGCGGCCTGATCGCCTACGCCGGCGGCTTCGTCGCCATGATCCCGTTCTTCAGCACCGACCAATGGCGCGGCCCGGTCGCGCGCGCCCTCGGCGGCGCCGACATTGCCATGCTGATCGGGCTGCCGGTGTCCGCCGGCATCTATCTGCTGCTGTGCCGCTCGGTCGACCTCGAGCACGACCGGCGACGCGCGCACGCCGCGGACGTGGGCCTGGATCCCGACGACGCGAGCGCAGCGCGCGCCGCCTGAAGCACCGGAGCTTTCGCCCATGCCCAAGATCGTCGATCACGCCCAGCGCCGCAACGAGATCGCCCTGGTGGCCTGCCGCGTCGTGGCCGAGCACGGCTTCGACCAGGCGAGCATGGTGCGCATCGCGCGCGAGGCCGGCTACACCACCGGCATGCTGGCGCACTACTTCGAGAGCAAGCAGGACATCATCATCGCGGCGCTGCGGCTGATCCTGAAGCGCATCGACGAGCGGCTGGCCCGCCCGGCGGGCGCTGCGGTACGCCCCGACCTGCTGGCGCTGCTGATGGAGGCGCTGCCGCTCGACGAGCATCGCCACACCGAGTGTGCCTTCTGGACCACCTTCTGGGGCCAGGTGAGCGCCGACCGGCGCCTCAAGCGCATCAACGCCTGGGTGCACCGCGAGTACATGCGTCTGTTCGAGCGCTGCCTGGCGCAGGGCTGGGAGGAGTGGCTGCAGTGGCCCGCGGCCACCCGCGAGCCGGTGCTGCGCTCACTGGTCACCTTCATCAACGGGCTCACGGCGAGCGCGGTGGCGAACCCCGGCGACTGGCCACCGGAGAAGCAGATCGCGCAGCTGCGCCTGCAGCTCGCGCTGTTGCACGCCTGGGCGATGCGCACCAGCGGCGCCGTGGGACGGCAGGCCGCCGGCGTCTGAGGCCCCCGGCCGCGAGGCGGCCGAGGGCTGACAGCGAGGCCGGCGGTGAGGCCGCAAGCGCCGCGCCGCCCGCCCCGGCACACCGCTTCAGCTTCAGAACGAGTGCGTGTACTGCAGCGTCGTCGTGAGCGGCTGCAGCGTCGCGACCTGCGGGATCGGACTGCCCGCCTGATTCAACTGCGCGTAGCCGATGTAGCCGATGTCGCCGAGGTTCGGCTTCGCGTTGAACAGGTTGTGGAAGTTGAGCGATAACTCGTTCGGGCCGCGGTCGACCCCGAAGCGCAGGTTCACGAGGCTGTAGCCCGGCCGGGTCGCAACCGCCCCGGCGCCGCCGACGAGCAGCGAGATGCTGTTGCCGGTGTAGCTGTAGTCGGCCGTCATGAAGCCCTGCGTCTCGGCAGTGAGCGCACGGGTGTACACCGCGCCGGCGAAGGCGGTGAGGTTCGGCACGCCACTCACCCGCGATCCCGCCTGCACCCCCGGACCGTTGACCGCCACCAGCGCGAGGTTGCCCGGATCGGTAATGTCCGAGTGCTCGTAGCCGATACCGAGTCGGAACTGCAGCTCGGTGGTGACCCGGCCGTTCGCCTCGATCTCGCCGCCGTAGATGCGCGCCTTCTCGCCGTTCACCTGCAGGTAGAAGCCGCAGGGCAGCGCCACCTGCTGCTGCAGGTTGCTCCACTCGATATCGTAGGCGGCCATCGAGATGAGCGCGTGCTGCGTCTGCATCTTGCTGCCGAGTTCGTAGGTCCAGAGCGTGTCCGACTTGATGTGCGTGACGTCCTCAACCGGGATGTCGGACGAGCAGCCGGGGAAGTTGGCCTGCGCGCCACCGGCACGGAAGCCCTTCGACGCCGAGGCGTACACCATGGTCGCCTCGGTCGCCTGCAGCTGCAGCGCGACCTTCGGATTGAAGCCCGACTGGCTGTTGGACTCCGGAGCGCTCGGCGTAGCGCCGAAGTTCAACAGGCCGTCCGCGGTGTAATCGGTCGTCTGGCTGAGCCAGTACTCCCGTCCGCCGAGGGTGAGCGTCCATTTATCCAGGAACTTGTAGTAGAGCTCACCGAAGATCGACTTGTCCTCCTCGGTACCGGGGTTGGTCTGCGTCCAGATCAGCCCAGGCGGGCAGGCCGGCGAGCACAGGCTCTCCGCGGGCGGCCCGCCTGGACCTAAGGTGGCGCTGCCGAGCCCGGTCGCGTCGGTGTCGGGAATGGTGAAGCGCGTGTGTGTGTTCGAGTAATAGAGGCCGAACGTGCCGCTGATGTTGTGGATCGGGTCGAACGACAGCCGCGCCTCGCTCGAGGACTGGTCGTGGAATCGGTCGCCGACCCAGAGGTACGGCTGGGCGGGAAGCCCGGAGACGCAGTAGAAATTCGGCGGGCATGGCGTGTTGGTCAGCACCTGGCGGGTGCCGTAGCTGGAATCCTCCACGTCCTGGGTGTGGCGGTAGAAGTAGCTGTTGGCCCATACGATCGACCAGCCCGTCCCTGAGTACTTGAAATCGAGCGTCGGCATCGTCCAGCTGTCGGTCGCATAGGGCTGCACGTCGAAGGCGCGCGCATCGATGTAGCTCGAGATGTCGAAGTTCGGCAGCGGCGCGAACGCGGTCGGGAAGCCATGGTACTTCGTGTCCTGCAGCATGACGCGCAGCCGGATGTCGAGGTTGTCGCTCGCGCGTATCAGCAGCGAGGCCGAGCCACCCGCCGAGCTGTTGGCACCCTGGTCGCCGGAGCTCGTGCGCGCCACCGACAGAAACGGGTCTGCGGTACCGGGGCTGCCGGCATCGGTGGGATAAGTGCGGGTGATCCAGCCGGCGTCGTGGTTGGCGAACCCTGTCACGCGCAGCGCCGCGCTTCCGGGTACCAATACCATGTTAGCGATGAAGCTGCCGCCACCGTCGACGCTGCCGCCGCCCGAGGTCGCGCCGGCATCGACCGAGAAGCCGGCGCCCGAGTTATTGAGGTCGGGCTGGCGGGTGATGAGACGCACGTTACCGCCGAGCGAGCTCTCGCCAAACAGCGTGCCCTGCGGGCCCTTCAGCACCTCGATGCTGGCCAGATCGAGGACGCGCGGATCGACCGAGCCCGGCACGGGGGTGTCGTCGATGTAGAAGCCGGTCGCGCCCGCGGTGCCGAACAGGTTCTGCCCGGTGATGCCGCGGATGGCGATGGTGCGGGCATCGGCCCACCCCGTCGGGCCCTGCCCATAGGTGAAGGAGAGGTCCGGGGTCTTGCTGGCGTAGTCGGCGAACGACTGGACGTTGTAGTCCTTGAGCGTCTCGGCGGTGAAGGCGGTGATGCTGGTGGGCACCTCGGCGAGGGATTCCTCGCGCTTGCGGGCGGTGACGGTGACGGTCACCTCGGGGCCGGTGGCGGTGGCGGCGGTATCGGTCTGCTGCTGTGCGAGCGCGGGAGGCGAGCCGCCGCTCAGGTCGGTGACCAGCAGCAGCAGCGCGGCGTACCGCAGGCCGGTTGAGAACACGATCGACTTCATGTTGGCAATCTCCCGGAAAGTTGGTTCGTCGTTGGTCGGATCGCTACGATGCGGCCGCAGCTCGCGGCGGCGCGGTGAGAAACGCATCGATGACATCGGCACAGGCCTGCGGCTGCTCCCAGAACGGGTTGTGGCCGAGACCCGGAAAGACCTTGACCTGCGCGTGCGGCAGTCCGCGGCGCAGGCTCGCCCTGCCCGCTTGCGCAATGATCGGATCGGCGGCACCCCAGATGAGCAGCGTCGGCGCCTTGAGCAGCGGCAACGTCTGCTGCAGGTCGCCGCCGATACGGCCCTGGTCGAGCACCGCCAGCCACACGCGCAGCGGGATCGCGGCCGCGTCGCGGCGCTGCCGGCGGATGAAATCCGCATCGACCGGTGTAGGCGAAGACCACCAGTCGATCATGAAGGGCGAGTCAGGATCGATCGGCTCGTGCAGCCGGCGGATCTGGGTCTCGTAGGGTGGCGGCGGGCTGCTCGGCCAGACGCCGCCGCTCGAGGAGATCAGCACGACCCGTCGCGTGCGCTCGGGCCATACCTCCGCGAAGGTCTGGGCGACGAAGCTGCCCATCGAGTGGCCGACGATGTCGGCGCGCTGCACCTTGAGCTCATCGAGCAGCAGCTTGACGTCGTAGGCGAAATCCAGCCGGGTGTAGCAGCACTCGGGCTTGCCCGAGCGGCCGTGCCCGCGCAGATCGACCAGGATGAGGCGCCAGCTGCGGGGCAGATACGGCACGAGCGGCACCCAGTCGCGCGCGTTGTCGGTGTAGCCGTGGATCAGCACCACCGGTGCCCCGCCGGGGTCGCCGAGCAGCACGTAGGCGAGGCTCTCGCCGTTGGGGAGCGCGGCGGTCTTTTTCAGCGCATCAAAGGTATCCAGATCGATCGGCGCCGGGGTGGGCGCCGCCGCGGCAGCGCGGCACACAGAACCGAGAAGGAGCACACAGCACCAGGCCCAGTGCCAGGCCTGGCGGGGAGCCGGGACGAGGTTCGCATCGCGCCTGCGGAACACGCGTGGGATCCCTTAGATATTATGGTGTCGATAATATATAGACGGAACGCCGGCCGCAACAGCGAATTCCGCCGGCCGCAACGCCAAGTCAGCGGCTCATGCCGGCTTGGGCTTGCGGGTGACGCCTACCGGGATGGTGTCGGCTGCGCGCATCGCCGCATCGGCGAAGTCCTGCGGCCGGGCGAGGTAGTCGAGGGCCATGTCGCTCGCGTCATGTCCCCAGAACAGCTCCTCGCCGATGACGAACGTCGGCACGCCGAACACCCCGCGCGCCGCGGCCCACTCGGTGTTCTCGCGCAGGCGTTGCTTGATCGCGGGGTCGGCGAGCGTGACTTGCGGATCGGCGACGCCGAGCTCGCGGGCGAGCGCGGCAATCACGGCCGGGTCGCTGACATCCCGGCCGTCGCGAAACACCGCATCGAGCACGGTGCCCGCGGCACGCTGCGTGCTGCCGGCGGCGATGACGAGCCGCAGCGCCGCGAGCGGATTGAAGGGATGCACCGGCGGCATGTGCATCGGCAGGCCGAGCCGGCGCGCGCGCCACAGCACGAAGCGGTAAGTGAAGCGCCGCTTGGAGGGAATCTCCGCCGGCCCCACCTGCCCGAAGCGATCGAGCAGCGCCGCCAGCAGCACCGGCACCAGCTCGAGGTGCACCCCCGCGGGCAGCTGCGCCAGGCGCGGGAATGCCAGGTAGGCAAACGGGGAGATGACGTCGAAGACCCAGGAAACCTTGCGATCGGCGCCTTGCGGGCTGGTCATGGGGAAAATCGTCGTTCAGTCGTGCGCCACGCGCACGACGAGCTTGCCGAAGTTCTCGCCCCGGAGCATTCCGATGAGTCCCTGCGCCGCGTTCTCCAGACCGTCGATGAACTCCTCGCGGTACTTGATCCGCCCCGCCCGCAGCCAGGCGCTCATGTCCTGGCGAAACGCCGGCAGGCGGTCGTAGTGATCGAACACGATGAAGCCCTGCACCTTGATGCGCCAGCGCAGCACCGCGGACAGCAGCTGCGGGGTACGGTCGGGGCCGGGCGGGAGCTTGTCGAGGTTGTACCAGCCGATCAGCCCGCACAGCGGTATGCGCGCCCTCACATTGAGCAGCGGCACCACCGCGCTGAGCACCTCAGCGCCGACGCTCTCGAAGTACACGTCGATGCCGCGCGGGCACGCCGCAGCGAGCCGCGCTGCGAGCTCCGGCTCGCGGTGATCGAGGCACGCATCGAAGCCGAGGCTCTCGGTAGCGTAGCGGCACTTGTCGGGCCCGCCGGCGATGCCGACGACCCGACACTCGCGGATCTTCGCGATCTGGCCGACCACCGCGCCGACCGCGCCGGTCGCAGCCCCCACCACCACGGTCTCGCCGGCTCGCGGCTGGCCGATGTCGAGCAATCCCACGTAGGCGGTCAGCCCCGGCATGCCGAGCACCCCGAGCGCCCAGGAGGGCGGCGCCAGCGCAGGATCGAGCTTCAGCAGGTCGCGCCCATCCGACAGCGCATAGTCCTGCCAGCCGGCGTTCGCCAGCACCAGCTCGCCGCGCGCGAACTCCGCCACCCCGGACGCCTCGACGACACTCACCGTCTGCCCGGTCATCGGCGCACCGAGCTCCACGGGCGGCACGTACGAGCGCCCCTCGTTCATGCGGCCGCGCATGTACGGATCGAGCGACAGCAGCTGCGTGCGCAGCAGCACCTGCCCCGGGCCTGCCACGGGGACGGGCAGCGTCTCGAGCCGAAAGTCGGCGGCCACCGCCGCCCCCTGCGGGCGCCGCGCGAGCACGATGCGCCGGTTGACCGCGGTGGTGCTCATCGCAGGAACTCGACCTGCACCCCGGGTGGGGCCGGCACGCTGGCATCGATGAACAGGTCGCCGAGCGGGACTGTCCCCGGCTCGACACTGTAGGCGGCAAAGTCGCGCACTCCCGCCTCGTAGAGCACGCTGTCGTCGATGAAGAACTGCCCGGTGCACTCGCGCGCCGGGCGATTGAGGATCAGGTAGGCCGCGTCCGCCACGATCTGCGGTTTGCGGCAGCGGCGCAGCATCTGCGCTCCGCCGAGCGCGAACTCGACGGCGGCCGTGGCGATGGTGGTGCGCGGCCACAGCGCATTGCAGGCGATGCCCTGGCCGCGGTACTCCGCGGCGAGCCCGAGCATGCACAGCGACATGCCGTACTTCGACAGCGAATACGCGAGGTGGCCCGCGAACCACTTCGACTGCAGGTCGAGCGGCGGCGACAGCGTCAGGATGTGTGGATTCGGCGCCCGCTGCAGATACGGCAGACAGGCGCGCGAGGTGACGAAGGTGCCGCGCGTGTTGATCTGCTGAATGAGATCGTAGCGGCGCATGTCGATCTCGGCGGTCGACGCCAGATTGATCGCCGAGGCGTTGTTGATGCAGATGTCGATGCCGCCGAAGGTTTCCGCGCAGCGGCTCACCGCCGCCGTCACGCTCGCCTCCTCGCGCACGTCCACCACCAGCGGCAGTGCGCGGCCGCCGGCCTCCTCGATCGCGCGCGCGGCGGTGTGGATGGTGCCGGGGAGCTTCGGGTGTGGCTCGGCGGTCTTGGCGGCGATCGCGACGTTGGCGCCGTCGGCCGCCGCGCGCAGCGCGATCGCCAGGCCGATCCCGCGGCTCGCGCCGGTGATGAAGAGCGTCTTACCCGATAGACTCACGGCGGTCTCCTTTACCGCGGGGCCGTCCCGCAGTCTAGCGCCGCCTTGAGCTCGATGCGGTTGCCCTCGGGGTCCGCGACGAAGAACGAGCGGCCCTCGCCCTGCGCGCCGTAGCGCGAACCCGGGATCTGCGCGGCCACGCCGCGCGCGCCGAGCCAGGCGATCAGCTGCGCCTCCTCGAAGGGCGCAAGGGTGAGGCAGAAATGCTCGACGTTGCGGCCCGGCCCCGGCGGCTCGGGGCCGCCGAGCGGGCCGTCGATCCGCACCAGATCGATGAGGCTGCGGCCGGCGCGCAGTTGCGTGAGGCCGAGCTCCGGCTGCTCGCGCTCGAGCGCACAGCCGAGCACGTCGCGGTAGAAGGCGAGCATCGGCGGCAGCTGCTGCACCCGCAGCACGATGTGGTCGATGCCCTGCACGCTGAACGGATGATGCGACACCGACGCGGCTCCTTGCCCATGCCAGCTAGGACTTACCGGAGTAGTTGGCGTCGAGGTAATCAAGGATCTGCTGCGCCTCGGCATCGGTGATCGGCGCACCGAAGCGCTCGCGCATCTTCTGGATCGTCTTCTGCCAGCCGGCGCGATTCATGGCCGGAGCGTTGCTCGGAATGTACTCGACGCTGTGACAGATGACGCAGCGGCCGATCGTCAGGTCGCGCGCCGCCCCTTCGCGCAGCTCCGTGACTTCGCCCGCCCCGGCCGCCGGCACACCGCGGCACAGGGCCACCGCCACCACGGCGTTCGCCAGCAGGCGGCCGCGCCGCGCGCTTCTCATGCGACCTCCACCGACACGGTCTGGACGATGTTGTCGTGATAGCCCGATGGATTGAAGGTGAGCGCGTCCGGCTGCACGGCGCCGTTGCGGCTGCGCGCGCGCACCGCGATCGCGAGCGCTCCGGGGCGCGAAGTGTCGAGCGGCAGCCGGAACTTGCGCCACGCGTAGCGTCCCAGGTCGGTTCCGAGCACCGCCGGACGCCAGCTGCGGCGGCCGTCGGTGGAAACCTCCACCGCGGCGATGCCTGCGCCGCCGTCCCAGGCCTTGCCGACGACTGCGGCAGGCGTGCCCGGGCGCAGCCGCTCGCCCTCGCGCGGCGCGATGATGAGGGAATTCACCAGGATCTCGGTGATCGGGGTCGTCTCGGGCGTCTCCTGGCTGGCGAAGCGCGCTCCCGGAAAGGCTCCGGTCGGCACGCGGTACGCGGACTTCATCCAGAAGCCGTCGAACGCCGTGGGCGTGATGCGGATCTCGGTGAGATGCTTCATCCAGTAAGTGCCGGTCCAGCCGGGGACCACCAGCCGCACCGGCGCGCCGTTCCAGTGCGGCAGCGGCTCGCCGTTCATCGCGAAGGCGAGCAGCGTGCTCGCATCGAGCGCGCGCTCGAGCGGCAGGCTCTTGACGAAATTCGGGGTCTGCGGCAACACGGCCGAATCCGCGCCGCTGAACACCACTTCCAGGGCGTCGCCGGCCACGCCCACGCGCTGCAGCACGTCGCGCAGCCGCACCCCGGTCCACAGCGCATTGCCCATCGCCCCGCTGCCCCACTGCACGCCCGGGACGCGCGGCGAGAACAGGCCGCGGCGATTGCCCGAGCACTGATTCACCGCGGCGAGCTGCGCGTGCGCAAATCCGCGCTTGAGCTCCGCGAGCGACACGCTGAGCGGGTGCCGCGCGCTCGGGCCGCCGATCTGCAGCCGCCAGCTCTCAGGGTCGACGTCGGGAATTACCGCGAGGTGGTAGCGGACGAAAAATGCGTCGTTGGCCGTGAACGGCGCCGCAAGATCCGCGAGCGGCGTCTCGAAGTTCGGCGGGCGAAACGCGCGCTGGATGAGCGGCCGTTTGCCCGGCAGCGTGCCGAGAGTCACGGCGTCCGCGTCGCCGGCGGCGAGCGCGGCGAGCGCGCGTGCACCCGCCGCCGGCAGCCATGTCCCGGCAGCGGTCTGTATGAGCGCGCGCCGCGTCAGCACGCCCGGCGCGCTCAGGAGCAGGTCTTGCCGTGATCCGGCCGCGCGCCTGCCGCCTTGGCGGCGGCCTCCGTCATGTACTGACCTTCCTTGGTCTTGCCGTACCAGCGGTCGTTTGGACAATGGTAGACCTTGCTGGCCGTATTGACCCACACCTGTCCGGGGCCGCCGCCCGGCGCCGCCTGGGCCGCGGGCTTCGCGGCCGTGGTCGCGGCCGTCATAGCGGCGGGCGCTGCGGCCGTCGCAGCACTCTTCGGAGCGGCCGGTGCGGGCGCAGCGGGCGCCGCGGGCGCACTTGCCGTGGTGGCTGGCTTGGCCGACGTGGCGCCGGCCGTGGCGCTGCTGCCTGCGGAGGCCGACTTGTTCACCCCGCCGTGACCGCTGCAGGCGCCGCGACCGCTGTGGGTGCTGGTCGTGCCATCGTTGCACATCACGGTTGCCGCGCCGGCGGCGGATGCCGGTGCGCCGGAAGTTGCCTTGCCGCTGCTGCTCCCCGCGGCGGCGGCCGCCGGCGCACTGCCGGAAGCGCTGCTGCCCGCGGCCGTCCCGGCCGCCGCAGTGGCGCTCTTGTCGATGCCGCCGTGACCGCTGCAGGCCCCGCGACCGCCGTGCGGGGAGGTCGTGCCGTCCTTGCAGATGACCGCGGTGGCTGCGGCGGTGGCGTCAGCCTGCGCCAGCGCCGGTGCCGGCACGCCGAGCAGCGCGCCCAGCAGCACGCCACCCATGAGACCTTTAAGACGTGCGAGTTTCATAGGCGACCTCGTCGAGGTTACGAATTGTTGCGTGCTGCGAGAATAGCGCAACCGCAAGGCGGCACGCATATGCCGTAGTACCCTTGGCTTCCATGGGCTGCAACCGCAGAGGTCGGGCATCGATGATCAAGCGTCCCGCTGGCGCGCTGTTCGCGCCGTACACGCTGTACGCGCTGGCGCTGCTCGCCCTCGCCGCAGTCGCATCGCCGGCACGGGCCGAGTGGATGCAGCGCACCGAGGCGATCATGGGCACCCGCTGCTACGTGGAGCTGTGGGCGGACGATCCGGTCAAGGGGAACGAGGCGATCGATGCGGTCATGGCCGAGTTCCGCCGCATCGACGATCTGATGAGCCATTACAAGCCCGAGAGCCAGCTGTCGCAGATCAACGCGCACGCCAACGACGAGCCGGTGCAGGTCGACAAGGAGCTGTTCGATCTCATCAAGCTATCGACGCACTACTCGCAGATCACCGAAGGGGCCTTCGACATCACTTACGCGAGCGTCGGCTACCTCTACGACTACCGCCGGCACATCCACCCGACCGAGGAGCAGATCCGCCAGGCGCTGCCGGCCGTCAACTGGCGCAACATGCTGTTCGACGATACGCACCATACCGTGCGCTTCGAGCACCCGGGGATGCGCATCGACCTCGGCGGGATCGGCAAGGGCTACGCGGTCGACCGCGGCACCGAGATTCTCCAGGCACGCGGCATCCGCCACGCACTGGTCACCGCCGGCGGGGACAGCCGCATCATCGGCGACCGCCTGGGCCGGCCGTGGCTGGTCGCGATCCGCCACCCCGACGATCCGAGCAAGGTGGTTACGCGCATCCCGTTGTCGGACAGCGCGGTGTCGACCTCCGGAGACTATGAGCGCTACTTCGACGAGGATGGGGTGCGCTACCACCACATCATCGATCCGCGCACCGGGCACTCGGCCAGCCGGGTGCGCAGCGCCACCGTCATGGCGCCCACGGCGACGCAAACCGATGGCATGTCAAAGACCGCCTTCGTGCTCGGGGCGGACAAGGCGCTCGAGATCATCAATCGCATGCCCGAGTACGATGCGGTGTTCGTACTGCCCGACGGGCGCATGCTGTGGTCGAACGGGCTGCGCCCGCCGACTGCGCGCCCGACGGGCGCGCCGCCGCCTACTGCGGCGAGCCCCCGTGTGCCGCCTTGAGCAGCGCGTCGACTTCGGCCTCGGCGGCCAGCCAGTCCTCGGCCTCGTGGCCGGGTGCAAAGCCGCGGCGCTCGGCGCGCAGGTAAGCGCTCTCGGCGATCAGCGCGCGGCGCGCCTCACGCGTCACGGCGACGCGCGGTGCTGCAGGTACTGAGGGTATGGTCCGGGCTGGCGGGCGGCGTGTCGCCGCGGTTTGTGCGGGCGTGGGAGCGGCGCGCTTCGAGGTATCGGGCGAACGACGATTAGCCATCGGCTCCTCCTTGGGATGCTGCCGCGCACTTTGCGCGCCTCTGCGGTACACGCGCAAGCGCAGCTGAAGAAAATTCACCTGGTGAAAATGCAACCACGGCTCGCGCCGGTCGCGCCGCGCGCGCCGGCGCGCGGGGCCCGCCCTGGGTTACGAGCGCGGTGCGCTGCGCGTGCCCGCGGCGCTGCGGCGACGGGCCGCGCCGCGCGGGACGCCCGCGGGCGTGGCGGCGCGGCGCCGTGCGCCGCTGCCGTTGGTAGTCGCCAGCGCTGCGGCCGACACGTCGAGCGCGCGCAGGTAGCGGCGGAAATCGCGGCCGAGCTGCGGATGGCCGAGCGCATACTCGACGGTGGCCTGCAGGTAGCCGAGCTTGCTGCCGCAGTCGTAACGCTTGCCCTCGAAGCGATAGGCGTACACCGCCTCCTCGCGCATCAGCGCGGCGATGCCGTCGGTGAGCTGGATCTCCCCTCCGGCGCCCTGTCCGATCCTCTCCAGGTGCTCGAAGATCGCCGGCGAGAGCACGTAGCGTCCGACCACCGCGAGCGTCGAGGGCGCCACGGCGGGCTTGGGCTTTTCCACGATGCGGCGCACGCGGCTGGTGGGCGAGCCGTCCGCCTCGACCGCCACGATGCCGTATTTCTCGGTGTCCTGGCGCGGCACCGACTGCACGCCGAGGATGCTCGCGCGCTTGGCTTCGTACACCTGTGCCATCTGCGCAAGACAGGCCACTTCGCTGCGGATCAGGTCATCGGCGAGGTGCACGAAGAACGGCTCGGCGCCGACCGCCGGCTGCGCGCACAGCACCGCGTGACCTAAGCCGAGCGGCGCCGGCTGGCGGATGTAGATACACGAAGCATACGAGGGCAGCACACTACGCAGCTGGGCTAGCAGGTCACTGCGGCCCTGCTTCTGCAGCATCAGCTCCAGCTCCTGGTCGGAATCGAAGTGATCCTCGATGGCGCGCTTGGAGGCGCCGGTGATGAACACCAGGCGGCGCGCGCCGGCGGCGAGCGCCTCCTCGACCGCATACTGGATAAGCGGCTTGTCGACGACCGGCAGCATCTCCTTGGGACTCGCCTTGGTCGCCGGCAGGAAGCGCGTGCCGCGCCCGGCGACCGGAAACACCGCCGTGCGGATCGGGGTTCGGACATTCATGGCAATCTCTCCGCGGCCCTGCGGCGCTGGCTGCGCCGCGGACGGCGCGCGCTGCGCGGCTTGCGCCCGCCTCTTCATGACGCGCGCACCGAGTGGTCGGCGCGCTCGGCCCACTTGAACACCGCTGGGCACATGCTGTCCCAGGAGCGGCACTTCGGACAGCGCCAGTACCAGCCGACGCTGTTCAACCCACACTCGTCGCATTGATAACGGCCGCCGGCATCGCCGATGCGGGTCAGCAGCACCGACAGCGAGCTCGCCTCGGCGGCCGATTCCAGGCCGCAACCGAAGTCGGCGGTGATCGCCGGCAATCGCGCCACCTCTTCGGGTGGCACCGCGGTCGCGAGCAGCCAGGCGAGCTGCAGTGGCGTGACGCGGCCGCTCTGACGCAGCCGCTGCCCGAGCTCCTGCAGCACGTTGCCGCTGGCGGTCTCGCGGGAGATGGCGAGCACCGCGGGAATGATCTCCAGCGCCAGACCCGGGGCGGTCTCGAGCGCCTGCAGGTACAGCAGCAGCGCACCGGCGGCGTCGCCGGCGCGCTGCGCGAGACGCGCGCTCAGCATGTCGGCGCGCGGCAGCAGTGCCTGGTGTGTGCGCGCCTGGCGCAGCAGCGTGCGCGCGCGCTCAGGCTCGCCCTGCAGCAGCGCGTGCTCGGCGAGCTCGCACAGGTAGTGCGCCGCCACGCGGCCGCGCTCCTGCTGCACCGCCGGCGGCAGCTCGTGAAATACCTTGAGCGCCTTCGCCCAGTCCGCCTGCGCCTCGTAGATGCTCACCAGGTGATCGAGCGCGGCGCGCCGGTACTCGCGCGACGCGGCCAGCTCCTCGAGCACGCGCTCCGCGCGGTCCATCAGCCCAGCGCTCTGGTAGTCGAGCGCCAGTGCGAAGGCCGCCTTATCGGCCAGCCCGCCGCCCTGCTCGCGCAGCCGCGAGTGGATGGCGATCGCGCGGTCGACCTCGCCACGGCGGCGGAACAGGCTCCCCAGCGCGAATTGGATCTCGGCGGCGTCGTCGTCGGCTTCCGCCATACGCGCGAAGATCTCGGCCGCATGATCGAAGCGGTCGTTGATGAGGTGATCGAGGCCCACGTAGTAATCGCGCGGCAGTCGCACGGTGCGCGCGGCGCCGTTGCGGCGCCCGAGAAACCACGCGGCCAGTCCCACCAGGATGAAGGCCAGCGCGAGGAGCAGAGGCGGCAGCTCGAACATGGATGGGGACGATAGCAGCTATAGGCGACCAGCGAGAAGGCACGCGTTGCGCATCGGGCGTCAGCGGTGCGCCCGGGCTGGGCGCGCGCCGCGCTTCAGTCGCGGATCGGGCGGTCGGCGCCGTCGTTGACGCGCTCGCGCAGGTCCTTGCCGGGCTTGAAGTGCGGGACGTGCTTGCCCGAGAGCGCCACGGCTTCGCCGGTCTTGGGATTGCGCCCCTGGCGCGGCGGACGGAAGTGCAGCGAGAAGCTGCCGAAGCCGCGGATCTCGATGCGCTCGCCCTGCGAGAGCGCATCGCTCATGATCTCGAGGATCTGCTTCAGCGCGAGCTCGACATCCTTCGCCGGCAGATGTTTCTGCTTGGCGGTGATGGTCTCGATGAGTTCCGACTTGGTCATGCCGCTAGCGGTCCTCGCCCGAGCCGATGTGCTCCTTCAGCAGCTCGCCGAGGCTGGTCCCGGAGGTGGTACCGGTCTCGGAGCGGTAGCTCTGCACGGCTTCCGCCTCCTCGTGCGCCTCCTTCGCCTTGATCGACAGCGAGATGGTGCGCGACTTGCGGTCGACGCCGGTGAACTTGGCCTCGACCTGCTCGCCGACCTTCAGCACCGCGCGGGCGTCCTCCACGCGCTCGCGCCCGAGCTCGGAGGCGCGCAGCTGCCCTTCGACGCCGTTGCCGAGGTCGATGACTGCACCGCGCGCGTCGACTTCCTTCACCACGCCCGTGACGATCGTGCCCTTGGGGTTGTCGGCGATGTAGGCGGAGAACGGATCCTTGGCGAGCTGCTTGATGCCGAGCGAGATGCGCTCGCGCTCCGGATCGATCGACAGCACCATCGCCTCGATCTGCTGGGCCTTCTGGTAGTTGCGCACCGCCTCCTCGCCCGGCTGGTCCCAGGAGATGTCCGAGAGGTGCACCAGGCCATCGATGTTGCCGGGCAGGCCGATGAAGATGCCGAAGTCGGTGATCGACTTGATCTGGCCGGCCACCTTGTCGCCGCGGTTGTAGTTCTCGGCGAACTCCTTCCACGGGTTCGCCTGGCACTGCTTGAGACCGAGCGAAATGCGGCGGCGCTCCTCGTCGACGTCGAGCACCATGACCTCGACTTCCTGGCCGGTGTGCACGACCTTCGCGGGGTTGACGTTCTTGTTGGTCCAGTCCATCTCCGAGACGTGCACCAGGCCCTCGACGCCGTCCTCGATCTCGACGAACGCACCGTAGTCGGCGATGTTGGTGACCTTGCCGAACACGCGGGTAGCCGGCGGGTAGCGCCGCGCGATGTTCTGCCACGGATCCGCGCCGAGCTGCTTGAGTCCCAGGCTGACGCGCGAGCGCTCGCGATCGAACTTGAGAATGCGCACCTCGACCTCATCGCCGACCTTCACTACCTCGGAGGGGTGCTTGACGCGCTTCCACGCCATGTCGGTGATGTGCAGCAGGCCGTCGATGCCGCCCAGGTCGACGAACGCACCGTAGTCGGTGAGGTTCTTGACCGTGCCCTTGACGACCGCGCCTTCCTGCAGGTTGTCCATGAGCGCCGAGCGCTCGGCGGAGAATTCCTGCTCGACCACCGCGCGGCGCGAGACCACCACGTTGTTGCGTTTCTGATCGAGCTTGATGACCTTGAATTCGAGCGGCTTGCCTTCGAGATAAGAGGTGTCGCGCACCGGGCGCACGTCGACCAGCGAGCCGGGCAGGAACGCGCGCACGTTGTCGATCTCAACCGTGAAGCCGCCCTTGACGCGTCCGGTGATGACCCCGGTCACGATCTCGGATTTGTTGAACGCCTCTTCGAGCCGCGTCCAGGTGCGGGCGCGCTTGGCCTTCTCGCGCGACAGGCGCGTCTCGCCGGTGCCGTCCTCGACCGAGTCGAGGGCGACCTCCACCGAATCGCCGGTCTTGACCTCCACTTCCCCGCGCTCGTTCTTGAACTGCTCGAGGGGAATGACGGCCTCGGACTTGAGGCCTACGTTGACGATGACGACGTCGCTGGTGACGTCCACGATGAGCCCGGTAAGGATCATGCCCGGGCGGATGCGCTGATTGGCGAGACTCTGCTCGAAGAGTTGGGCGAAACTTTCTGTCATACCTTCACTTGTGCCACAGGTAGTGGCGTGCCGCTGGATCCTCTTCCATTAGGTCCAGGAAACCCTTGAAAGGCCCCGCGTCCGGCGGGACCACCTGCAAATCACCCGTCCTTGCGCGCGCCGCGAGGAGCTCACGGCCACAGCCGCCGCGCGCCCATCATCTGCAACACCCGGCCCACCACCTCGTCCACCGTCAGGGCGGTCGAGTCGATCACGCAGGCGTCGGGCGCAGCCTTGAGCGGGGCGACCTCGCGGGTCTCATCCCTGCGATCCCGCTCGGCTATCTCGCGCGAAAGGGCGGGAAGGCTAACATCAGATCCCTTGTCTTTCAACTGCTTATGGCGCCGCAGCGCCCGCTCCTGGGTGCTGGCGGTCAGGAAGATCTTCAAATCCGCGCCAGGGAATATGACAGTGCCCATATCACGGCCGTCGGCAATGAGCCCGGGGGGCCTGGCGAAGGCCCGCTGACGCGCGAGCAGCGCCTGGCGCACCTGCGGCCAGGCTGCCACGCGCGAGGCGCCCTGCCCGGCCTCCTCGGAGCGAACCTGCGCCGTCACGTCGCGGCCGTCCAGAAGGATGCGCTCCTCCTCGTCCGCACCGGCGCCGAAATCGACCGCCATGCGCGCGGCGAGCCCGGCGTGGGCTGCGGCGTCGTCCTGCACAGTACCCGCCAGGGCGCCCGCGACCGCCACCAGCCGATAGAGCGCGCCGCTGTCGAGCAGATGCCAGCCGACGTGGCGGGCAATGGCGCGGCTGATGGTGCCCTTGCCTGAGCCACTCGGGCCGTCGATGGTGACGACCGGGCAGCGCCGCGGCGCGCTGCGCGGCGCCGTCACAGCGCCTCCAGGGCGAGGCCCGCGGCGTGCGCTGCCGCCACGAAGTTCGGAAAGCTCGTCGCCACGTTCGCCACGTGGGCAATCTCGAGCGGTGTGCGCGCCCGCAGCGCCGCCACCGCGAACGCCATGGCGATGCGGTGATCACCGCGGCTGTCGATCGCACCGCCGTCCCAGGCGTTCTGCCCGCGGATCCACAGCCCATCGGACAGCAGCTGGTGCTCGACACCGAGCACCGTGAGCCCGTCGGCCATGGCCGCGAGGCGGTCACTCTCCTTCACGCGCAGCTCGAGTGCGCCACGCACCAGCGTCTCGCCACTTGCCGCAGCCGCGGCGATGAAGAACACCGGCAGCTCATCGATCGTGAGCGGCACCAGCGCCTCGGGCACCGTGATGCCGCGCAGTGCGCTCATGCGCACCTCGATGTCCGCGACCGGCTCGGCGTAAGCGGCGCCGGAACCGGGCCGCGGCCGCACGCGGATATCCGCGCCCATGCGCAGCAGCAGCTCGAGCAGCCCGGTGCGCGTCGGGTTGACGCCGATGTTGCGCAGCGTGAGCGGCCGCGCCGCGCCGATCACGGCCGCGACCATGAAGAACGCGGCCGAGGAGAAATCCCCCGGCACGGCGAGCGCGGTCGCGCGCAGCTCCTGGCCGCCCTCGAGCGCGATGGTGGGCCCGCGGCGCGTCAGCTCGACGCCGAATGCCTGCAGCATGCGCTCGGTGTGATCGCGCGAGGGCGCGGCTTCGGTGAGCAGCGTGCGCCCGCCGGCGGTGAGGCCCGCCAGCAGTACGGCGGACTTCACCTGCGCGCTCGGCACCGGCAGGGTGTACTCGATCGCGCGCAGCCGCGGCGTGCCGTGGATACGCACCGGCGGCCGTCCATCGTGCGTCTGGATGCGCGCGCCCATCAGGCGCAGCGGCGCCGCGACGCGCTCCATCGGCCGGCGCATCAGCGACGCATCGCCCACCAGCGTGGAGTCGAAGGGCTGCGGCGCCAGCACTCCCATCATCAGGCGCAGCGCCGTGCCGGCATTGCCCATGTCGAGCTCACCCGCCGCGGCCGTGAGCCCTGCCGTCCCCACCCCGCGCACGCGTACCTCGGTGTCGGCCGGGCGCTCGATGTGCACGCCGAGCGCCTGCAGCGCCCGCGCGGTGGCCAGGCAATCCTCGCCGTCGAGGAAGCCGCTGATGTGGGTGTCGCCCGCGGCGAGCGCACCGAGCATCAGCGCGCGGTGCGAGATTGATTTGTCGCCGGGCACGCTGAGCGTGCCGCCCACGGCGCCGCCGGGAGCGACGCGCCACGCGCCCCTCATTGCACCGCCCGCGGATAGGAGCCGAGCACGCGAAACAGCGAGGCGCGCTTCTTGAGCGCGCCGAGCGCCCGCGCGACGTGCGGTTCCTGCGCATGTCCTTCCAGGTCCATGAAGAACACGTAATCCCACTTGCGCCGCCGTGAAGGACGCGACTCGATGCGCGTGAGACTCACGCGATGGCGAGCCAGCGGCTCGAGCAGCCGGTGCAGTGCACCCGGTGCATCGGTGTGCCCGACCGAGACCAAGAGTGTCGTGCGGTCCGCGCCGCTCGGTGCGAACAGCTTGCGGCCGAGCACCAGGAAGCGCGTGGTGTTGTCCGCGCGGTCCTCGATCTCGGCCGCCAGCACCTTCAGTCCGTACACTTCGGCCGCGGTCTCGCCGGCGATCGCGGCGCTGCCCTGCTCGTCGCGCGCACGGCGCGCGCCTTCGGCGTTGCTCGACACCGCTACCTGCTCGATCCCGGGCAGATGCTCGTCCAGCCACTGCCGGCACTGGGCGAGCGACTGCGGGTGCGAGCAAACGCGCAGCACGCGCGCCAGCGCGCCCATCGTGCCCATGAGGTGGTGGCGGATGCGCAGCTCCACCTCGCCGCAGATCTTCAGCGGCGAGGTGAGAAAGCGGTCGAGGGTGTGGTTCACCGTCCCCTCGGTGGAATTCTCGATCGGCACCACGCCGAAATCCGCGCTGCCCGCCTCCACCTCGTGGAACACCTCGTCGATTGAGCCCAACGGGAGCGCCCGGACCGAGTGGCCGAAGTGATTGAGCAGCGCACTCTGGGTGAAGGTGCCCTCGGGCCCGAGGAACGCCACCTTGAGAGGCTCCTGCTGCGCCAGGCACGCCGACATGATCTCGCGGAACAGCCGCAGCACCTCCTCGTCGCGCAGCGGCCCGCGGTTGCGCTCGCGCGCCATGCGCAGCACCTGCGCCTCGCGCTCCGGGCGATAGAAGTCGACGGTGCGGCCGCTGCGCGTCTTGGAGACGCCCACCTGCTGGGCGAGACGCGCGCGCTCGCTGATGAGGCGCTGGATCTGCTCATCCACCTTGTCGATGCGGCGGCGCACCTGCTCGAGCTGCGGCCGCAACGGCGGCGGCGGTGAGGGCGGCGCGGGGTGCCCGGTGCGCTGCCCGGTGCGCGCGCGCGCCGCGCCGCCACGCGCCGCCGTCCCGCCCCGACGCGCTACGTTGCCTTTAGCCATGAGTGCGCTCGAATTCCTGCATGAACGCGACCAGCGCCGCGACGCCCTCGAGCGGCATGGCGTTGTAGAGGCTGGCGCGCAGGCCGCCGACCGAGCGATGCCCCTCGAGATTGGTCAGTCCCGCCGCGCGCGCCGCGGCGGCGAACTGCGCCTCAAGCGCCGGGGTGGGCAGCCGGAACGTCACGTTCATCCACGAGCGACTGCCGGAAGGCACCGCGTTGCGGTAGAAGCCCGACGCGTCGATCGTCGCGTAGAGCAGCTGCGACTTGGCGCGATTGCGCTGCGCCATCGCCGCAAGGCCGCCTTCGTCCCTGATCCAGCGCAGCACCAGTCCGGCCACGTACCAGGCGAACGTCGGCGGGGTGTTGAGCATCGAGCCCTCGGCGGCGACCTGCTGGTAATCCCACACCGCCGGCGTGTCCGCGCGCGCGTGCCCGAGAAGCGCGGCGCGTACGATCACCACGGTGAGCCCGGCCGGACCTAGGTTCTTCTGGGCGCCGGCGTAGATCAGCCCGAACTTCTCCACCGGCAGCGGCCGCGACAGCAGCGTCGAGGACATGTCCGCGACCAGCGGCACCGCGCCGCTGTCGGGGACGTAGGGAAACTCCACCCCGCCGATGGTCTCGTTGACCGTGTAATGCACATAGGCCGCTCCGCTCGTGAGGCGCAGCGCCTGCGGGTCCGGCACCGTGGTGTAGCCCGAAGCGGCCTCGTCGGCCGCGACGTGCACGTGCGCCAGGAAGCGCTTGCCTTCGGCGATGGCCAGCTGCGACCAGATGCCGGTATTCAGGTAGTCGGCGCTCGCGCCGGGCTGTGCCAGGTTGAGCGGTACCGCGGCGAACTGGGCACGCGCGCCGCCCTGCAGGAACAGCACCCGGTAGCTGTCGGGCACGCCCAGCAGATTGCGCAGCAGCGCTTCGGACTCGCGGGCGACCTCCATGAACGGCTTGCTGCGGTGGCTGAGCTCCATGACCGAGGCGCCGCAGCCCTGCCAGTCCAGCAGCTCATCGCGAACCTGTTCGAGCACCGGCCCGGGCAGCGCCGCCGGCCCCGCAGCGAAGTTGAAGACGCGCATGCGCGACCTGTGTCGGGTCATTCACACCATGGGGAAGGGCGGATCTTAGCGAAATCAGCGCACGCGCAAGAAACTTTCACCCCTTCAGGTGTCGGGCGGCGTCGCGCCCGCGGCGGGTCCGGGCTCGGCCATGCCCGGCTCATCGGCACCCTCCAGGCTCTCGATGCGCCCGATGCCGACCAGCCGCTCGGCCTCGCCGAGACGGATGAGGCGCACGCCCTGGGTGTTGCGCCCCTGCACGGAGATCTCGTCTACGGTGGTGCGCACCAGCGTGCCGGTCGAGCTGATCAGCATGATCTCCTGCCCGGGCATCACCTGCAGGGCCGCCACCGTGAAGCCGTTGCGATCGGAGGTCTGCAGCGCGATCACCCCCTGCCCGCCGCGGCTGTGCGGCGGAAACTCCGCGAGCGGGGTGAGCTTGCCGTAGCCGGTGGCGGAGGCGGTGAGCACGTGACCCTCGCCCACCACGATGAGCGCGATCAGGTCGTGCCCCGGGCCGAGACGGATGCCGCGCACGCCGGCGGCCTCACGGCCCATGTGGCGCACCTCGCTCTCGTGGAAGCGGATCGCCTTGCCGCCGCTCGACACCAGCATGATCTCGCGCTCCCCGTCGGTGAGCGCGACGCCGACCAGCTGGTCGTTGTCCGCCAGGTCGACCGCGATGATGCCGCTGGTGCGCGGCCGCGAGAACGCCGCGAGCGGCGTCTTCTTCACGGTGCCGGTGCGTGTTGCCATGAACACGAAATGCTGCTCGTCGTAGTGCTTCACCGGCAGCAGCGCGTTGATCTTCTCGCCCTCCTCCAGCGGCAGCAGGTTCACCATCGGCTTGCCGCGCGCCCCGCGCCCGGCCTGCGGCAGCTCGTACACCTTCAGCCAGTACACCTTGCCGCGGTTGGAGAAGCACAGCACCGTGTCGTGCGTGTGCGCGACGAACAGCTTCTCGACGAAGTCCTCGTCCTTCACCGCAGTCGCGGTCTTGCCGCGGCCGCCGCGGCGCTGCGTCTGGTATTCGGTGAGCGGCTGGCTCTTGGCGTAGCCGGCGTGCGAGAGCGTCACCACCACGTCCTGCGGCTCGATGAGGTCCTCGGTGGTGAGGTCGAGGTGATCGCGGTTGATTTCGGTGCGCCGCGCATCGCCGTAGGCCTCGCGCACTTCGGTGAGCTCGCTACGCACCACCTGGGTGAGGCGCTCGGGACGGGCGAGGATGTCGCCGAGGTCGGCGATGGCGGCGAGCAGCTCGCGATACTCGCCGATGATCTTGTCCTGCTCGAGCCCGGTGAGGCGGTGCAGCCGCATGTCGAGGATCGCCTGGGCCTGCGCGTCCGACAGCCGGTAGCCGCGCGGCTCGAGGCCGAATTCCGCCGCCAGCCCCTGCGGCCGCGTCGACACGGTGCCCGCCCGCTGCAGCAGCTCGGTCACGATTCCCGGCGGCCAGCTACGCGCCAGCAGCGCGCTGCGCGCCTCGGCCGGGTTCGGCGCCGCCTTGATGAGCGCGATGATCGCGTCGATGTTGGCGAGCGCGACCGCGAGGCCTTCGAGGATGTGGGCGCGCTCGCGCGCCTTGGCGAGCTCGTAGATGGTGCGCCGCGTGACCACCTCGCGCCGGTGGCGGATGAAGGCTTCCAGCATCTCCTTCAGCGACATCAGCTTCGGCTGGCCGTCCTGCAGCGCCACCATGTTGATGCCAAACACCGTCTCGAGCGGCGTCTGCGCGTACAGGTTGTTGAGCACCACCTCGGTGATCTCGCCGCGCTTCAGCTCGATGACGATGCGCATGCCGTCCTTGTCGGACTCGTCACGCAGCCCGTCGGCGGCGATGCCGTCGATCAGCTTCTCCTTCACCAGTTGCGCGATGCGCTCGATGAGGCGCGCCTTGTTCACCTGGTAGGGCAGCTCGGTCACCACGATCGCCTGGCGGTCGGCCTTGCCGAGCTCCTCGATGACGACGCGCGCGCGCAGCGACAGCCGCCCACGGCCGGTGCGGTAGGCGGTGGCGATCTCCTGGGCGCCGTTGATGATGCCGCCGGTGGGGAAGTCGGGCCCCGGCATGTGCTGCATCAGCGCGACCAGCGGCAGCGTCGGGTCATCGAGCAGTGCGAGGCAGGCGTTGACGCACTCGGTGAGATTGTGCGGCGGGATGTTGGTCGCCATGCCGACCGCGATGCCGGTCTGGCCGTTCACCAGCAGGTTCGGGATGCGGGTCGGCAGCACCGAGGGTTCGGTTTCGGACTCGTCGTAGTTCGGGGTGAAGTCGACGGTGTCCTTGTCGATGTCCGCCAGCAGCTCCTGCGCGATGCGTGACATGCGCACCTCGGTGTAGCGCATGGCCGCCGGCGGATCGCCGTCCACCGAGCCGAAGTTGCCCTGCCCGTCGACCAGCAGGTAACGCATGGAGAAGGGCTGCGCGAGGCGCACGATGGTGTCGTAGACCGACGTGTCGCCGTGCGGGTGGTACTTGCCGATGACGTCGCCCACCACGCGTGCCGACTTCTTGTAGGCCTTGTTCCACTCGTTACCGAGCTCGCGCATGGCGTGCAGCACGCGCCGGTGCACAGGCTTGAGCCCGTCGCGTACGTCGGGCAGCGCGCGCCCGACGATGACGCTCATCGCGTAGTCGAGGTAGGACCGCCGCATCTCGTCTTCGAGACTGACCAGCAGCACTTCACGGGCGATTTCGGCCATTAATTACGCACTGGCGCCGCGCTCTGGCGGCACTGGATTAAAGGAGTAATTCTATCACGAAGCGCCGCGTGGCCTTAGCCCCGATCGTGCCCGCACGCAGCAGCGCGCAGTGCCTGCGCAAGCGCGCGGCGGCAAGCGGGCGGCGGCAAGCGCGCACCGATATACTGCGGCAGCTGTTTTTTCCGCTGCTTTTTCGCTGCATGTCCACCAGGCAAAGCGTCGACCTGCTGATCGAACCGCGCTGGCTGCTGCCGATCGCACCCGCCAACACGGTGCTCGAGCATCACGCGGTGGCGCTCGCCGGCGGACGCATCGTCGCGCTCGGGCCGGCGGCGCAACTGCAGGCACGCTTCCTGCCCCGCGAACACCTGGTGCGCACGCGCCACGCGCTGCTGCCCGGGCTGGTGAATGCGCACACCAGCGCCTGCCACGCGCTGCTGCGCGGGCTGCCGGTGCGCGCACCAAGGCAGCGCTGGCTCGCCGAGACGCTGGCGCCGCTCGGGCAGCGCGCCTTCGGCGCCGACTTCGTGCGCGACGGCACGCGGCTCGGCATCGCCGCCATGCTGCGCGCGGGCATCACCTGCTTCGCGGACCTCGCGCCGCTACCCGAGGAGAGCGCGCGCGCCGTGGCCGCGGCCCGCATGCGCGCCGCGATCGCTCTGCCGGTGACCGACCTCGCGAGCCCCTGGGCCGACGGCGCCAGCGACCACCTGGCGCGCGCCGAAGCGCTGTGGGACGAGTACCGCAGCGACTCACGCATCACGCTCTACTTCGCACCGCGCGCCGGCGCGAGCGATGCGACGCTGATCCGCATGCGCCGCGTCGCCGACGAGCTCGAGGCGCGCATCGCCCTGCAGCTCGCCGAGCTCGCGCCGGCCGCCGCGGAGGGCGGCGCGCTGCCCGCTGGCGTCGCGGACGCAGCGCCGCCGCCGCGCGCCGGCGGGGCGGTGCGGCGCCTGGCGGAGCTCGGGCTGCTGCGCCCGGGATGCAGCGTGATCGGCATGCTCGGTTGTGATGCCGGCGAGCTGGCACTGCTCGCCCACCACGGCGCCGCCGTCATCGCCTGCCCGCAGGCGGAGCTGCGTCTGGGCGCCGTGCCCGGCCCGCTGGCGCTGCCCGAAGGTCACCGCACCGGGCTCGGCAGCGACAGCCCGGCCGCCGCCGGCGCCTGCGACCTGCTCGCCGAGGCGCGCCTCGCCGCACTGCTGTCGGGCTGGTCCGCGGCGCAGGCGCTGCGCCTGGCGACGCTCGGCGGCGCCACCACCCTGGGACTTGCCGCCGAGATCGGCTCGATCGAGCCCGGCAAGGCCGCCGATCTCACCTGCATCGACCTCGAGGAGAGCGACGCGGGCCAGGCCGCACGGGTGGCCGAGGCGATCGTGTTCGGCGCGACGCGCAGCCAGGTGAGCGATGTGTGGACGGCGGGACGCGCGGCAGTTAGCGGCGGGCGGCTGCTGCTGTTCGATGAGACCGAGCTCGCAGGGCTCCCGGCCCGCTGGGCGCAGCGCCTGGCGCTGGAGGCCGCCGCATGAGTGCCACGAGCGGTGCCGGCAGCGCGCCCGCGGCAGGCAACGCCGATCGCGGCGAGCTCGCGCGCTTCGATTCCAGCGCGGCGCGCTTCTGGGACCCGCACGGCGAGTTTCGCCCGCTGCACCTCTTGAACCCGCTGCGCACGCAGTTCGTCGCCGAGCGCGTCGCGCTCGGCGGCAAGCGCGTGCTCGACGTCGGCTGCGGCGGCGGGCTGCTGGCCGAGAGCCTGGCGCGCGCCGGCGCGCAGGTCACCGCCATCGACCTGGCGCCGGGCATGGTCGAGGTGGCGCGGCTGCACGCGGCGGAGGGCGGCCTCAACATCGACTACCGCCTGGCCGCGGCGGAAGAGCTGGCGCGCAGCCGCCCGCAGGCCTTCGACGTGGTCACCTGCATGGAGATGCTCGAGCACGTGCCGCAGCCGGCGGCGATGGTGGCGACGCTCGCGCAGCTGCTGGTGCCGGGCGGTGCGCTGTTCGCCTCCACGCTTAACCGCAACCTCAAGTCTTTCCTGCTCGCCATCGTCGGCGCCGAGTACCTGCTGCGGCTGATTCCGCGCGGCACGCACGAGTACGAGCGGCTCATCCGTCCCGCCGAGCTCGCCCGCTGGGCGCGTGCCGCCGGCCTCACCCTGTGTGAGCTCGCAGGGCTCGAGCTCGAGCCGTTCTCCGGGCGCGTGCGGCTCACGGCCGACGTGTCGGTGAACTACCTGGCGCACCTGCAGCGGTGAGCGCATCACTCATCGGCGTGCTCGCCGTCGCCGCACTGCTCACCGGGGCACTGCTCGGCGCGCTGTTCACCCAGCTGAGCGCCGCGCGGCGCATCGCGGCGCTATCGGCCGAGCTGGCCGCGGCGCAGGCGCGGCTCGAGGCGAGCACGCTGCAGGACGCCGACCGCCTGAGCCTCCTCGAGCAGTCCGAAACCCGCCTGCGCGCCGCGTTCGACACGCTCGCCGGGGAGACGCTGCGCGGCAACAGCGAGTTGTTCCTGCGCCTCGCGCGCGAGGCGCTCGGGCGCGACCAGGTGGTGGCCGCCGGAGCGCTCAAGGAGCGCGAGCTCGCCATCGCGCAGCTGGTCGAGCCGCTGCGCAGCGCGCTCGCGCGCACCGAGGCGCAGGTGCAGTCGCTCGAGCACGAGCGGCGCGAGGCGTTCGCCAGCCTGCGCACGCAGCTCGAGACCCTCGCCGGCGCGCAGACGCAGCTGCAGCGTGAGACGCGCAACCTGGTGACGGCGCTGCGCCGCCCGGAGGTGCGCGGCCGGTGGGGCGAGCTCACGCTGCGCCGCCTGGTGGAGCTCGCCGGCTTGAGCGAGCACTGCGATTTCACCGAGCAGCTGCAGGTCGTCGGCGAGGAAGGCGCGCTGCGCCCGGACCTGGTGGTGCACATGCCCGAAGCGCGCGACCTGGTGATCGACGCCAAGACGCCGCTCGACGGCTACCTCGCCGCGCTCGAAGCTCCCAGCGAGGAGGAGCGCAGCGTGGCGCTCAAGCGCCATGCCCAGCAGGTCGAGACGCGCGTGCGCGAGCTCGCCTCCAAGGCCTACTGGACGCAGTTCGAGCGCAGCCCCGAGTTCGCCGTGCTGTTCCTGCCCGGTGACCAGTTCCTGTCCGCAGCGCTCGCCGAGCGGCCCGAGCTGCTCGAGAGCGCGCTGGCGCAGAGCGTCATCATCGCCACGCCCTCGACGCTCATTGCGCTGCTCAAGGCGGTCGCCTATGGCTGGCGGCAGTCGGTGGTAGCGCAGAATGCCGCGCAGATTCGCGACCTCGGACAGGAGCTGTACCGCCGGCTCAGCACCTTCAACGGGCACCTCGGCCGCATGGGGCAGCGCCTCGCCGCGGCGGTGGAGGCCTACAACGCCGGCGTCGGCTCGCTCGAGCGGCAGGTGCTGCCGCAGGCGCGCCGCTTCGCCGACCTGGGCGTGACGGCCGATGCACCGCTCGCTCCGCCCGAGCCCGTCGGCCAGCTGGTGCGCGGCAGCGGCGCGCCGGGTGCCGCCGACGCCGCGCCCGAGGACGCCGCCGACAGCACCTCTCCCGGCGCGCCGCATGTCCACCAGGCCTGAAGCGCCGGCGACCCGTGCGCTTGCGTGGCTCTATTCAGGCGCCGCCGAACGCGCGCTTCTTTCGGTGCTGTGTGCCCTCGAGCGCGAGATCGGCGCGAGCCTGCGCTTAGGTCTCGATCACCAGGTCGCGCACGCGCGCCTCGCCTGGTGGCGCGAGGAATGTGCCCGCTGCCTCGGCGGCGCACCGGCGCATCCACTGACGCGCGAGCTCGCGGCGCTGTTCGCTCCCGAGCCCGCCGCGGCGCTCGCCGGGCTCTCGGGGCTCATCGATTGCGCGGTGTGGGATCTGGCGGCGGCGACCTTCGAGACGCGCCGCGAGCTTTGCGCCTACTGCGAGCGCTGGAGTGCGGCGATGGTCGAGCCGCTGGTGCGGCACGCCGCGCCGGGGCTCGCGCCTGGCGCCGGGCGCGCGCTCGGCGCAACACTGCGCGAGCTGGAGCTGCTGCTCGCGCTCGCGCCCGAGGCGCACGCCGGACGGCTGCGCCTGCCGCTCGATGAGCTGGCCGGGGCCGCGGTCCCTGCGCAAGTCCTGGCGCACGCGCAGTGGCCGCCGCAGCTCGCCGCGCTGCTCCACGCGAGGCACCAGGAATTGCGCGGCGCGCTCGGCGCGAGCGTCAGCGAACTCGCGCCGCAGGCGCGGCCGCCACTGCGCGGGGTGATCGTGTGGGCGGCGCTCGCCTGCCTGCAGTCGCAGCGCGCGCAGGCACGCCTGCCGTGCGCGAGCGCCCCGCGCGAGCAGCAGCGGCTGCTCGACGGCTGGCGCGCGTGGCGCGCCGCGCGGCGCGCCGCCGCCGGACACGGCCTGGCGCGCACGCTGTGCGCGCCGCCGGCTTAGCTGAGCGGCAAGGTGTTCGAGCCGCGCGATCACGATCCGGCCCCGGACGAGCTTGCCGGGCGGGTCATCGCCATCAGCGGCGCGAGCTCAGGGCTCGGCCGCGCGGTCGCGCTCGCCTGCGCCCGCTGCCAGGCGCGCGTGATCCTCATCGGCCGCAACGTCGCGCGCCTCGAGGCCGTGCACGCCGAGATCGCAGCCAGCGGTGCGCCCGAGGCCACGATTGCGCCGCTCGACCTGGAGAGGGCGCTGGCGCAGGACTACGACCAGCTCGCCGACGCGGTGCTCGAGCGCTACGGACGCCTCGATGGCCTGCTGCACAACGCCGCGCTCCTCGGCTCGCTCACGCCCATCGAGCACTACGACGTGCCGACCTGGTGCCGGGTACTGCACGTCAACGTCACCGCTGCCTTCGCGCTCACCCAGGTGCTGCTGCCGCTGCTGCGCAAGTCCGCCGACGCCGCGGTGCTGTTCACCGCCAGCAGCGTCGGCCGGCGCGGGCGGGCGTACTGGGGCGCGTACGCGGTGTCGAAGTTCGCGCTCGAGGGCCTCGCTCAAGTGCTGTCCGACGAGCTCGAGGGCATCACCGCGGTGCGCGTCAACACGCTCAATCCCGGGCGCGCGCGTACCGCGATGCGCCGCCAGGCTTATCCTGCCGAGGATCCCGACACGCTGCCCCTGCCGGAAACCCTCACCCGCGCCTATATCGCGCTGCTGGGCCCTGCGAGCCGCGGAGTGAGCGGGCGTGCCTTCGATGCTCAGCCAGCAGCTGCAGCGGGGGGCAGCAGCGCCGCGAGCTCCTCCTGAGTGAGGGCGCGGAACTGGCCGCGCGCGAGCGCGCGCCCGAGCTGCAGCGGACCGAGCTGGGTGCGCAGCACCCGGCTCACCAGCGCACCCTGGCGCTCGAAGAGCTGGCGCACCTGCTTGCCGCTCGCGCCGCGCAGCGTGACGGTGTACCAGCGATTGGCGCCCTCGCCGCCGGCGGCCTCGCAACCGGCCACCTCCAGGTGCGCGCCGCTGTCGAGCGTGCCGCTGGCGATCCCCTGCAGCTGCACCGCGGTGAGCGCGCCGCGCACGCGCACACCGAAGCGGCTCGCGAGTGCGTGCACCGCGCGCTGCAGGCGCGCGGCCAGCTCCCCGTCGGCACTCACCAGCTCGATGCCGCCGTCGACGCGTGGCATCGGACTCACGGCGATGAAACGGCGGCCGCTGCGCCGCGGCAGCCGCTCGAGCATCGCCGGCCGCGCGGCGACGCCGGCGCCCGCAGCGGCGGTCGCGGGCATCGCCAGCGACTCGCCGGGGGAGCGATGACAGAGAAACACCGCCGCCGCGGCCGCCGGTGCGCCGCCCCGGGCGCGCACCCGTCGTCCGTCGAGGCGCACCGCGTCGCTGGCCACCACGCGCGAGCCGAGCGTGGCGGGCGCGCCGTTGATGGTGAGGCGGCCGGCGCGAATCCAGGTTTCCGCCTGGCGGCGCGAGGCGAGGCCGGCGTGCGCGAGGACCTTCTGCAGCCGCTCGCCGCCGCGGGCGGCGGCGTCGGTGGCGCGAGCGCCGTTAGCGGCGTGAGCGCCGTCAGCGGGCGCGGCGAGCCCGCGCCGCGCCCGGCGCAGCGGCCGGCGTGCGCCGCCGGCGCGCGCGCGCCCGCCGGTGCGTCCCATCAGCCGTCCAGCTGCGCGGGACCGGCCACCATTTCGGCGGAGCCGTCGCCCTGCGCGGACAGCTCGTCCTCATCCGCGCCGTCCTCGGGCGCGCCCGCGGCATCCGCGCCGACACCCGCCGCGCCGTCCGCCGCCATGACACCGGCGGCGTCGGCGCCGAGCGCCAGCTGCAGATTGGCCTCCCCGAGCGAGCGCAGCTCGGCGAGCGGCGGCAGCTCGTCGAGGCTCTTCAGCCCGAAGTAATCGAGGAACTCGCGCGTGGTGCCGAGCAGCTCCGGGTGCCCCGGGACGTCGCGGTGGCCGACGACGCGCACCCAGTTGCGCTCGATGACGGTGCGGATGATGTTGGGGTTGACCGTCACGCCACGCACCGCCTCGATTTCGGCGCGCGTGATCGGCTGGCGGTAGGCGATCAGCGCCAGCGTCTCGAGCAACGCGCGCGAGTAGCGGGCGGCACGCTCGGGCCACAGCCGCGAGATCTGCGGCGCGAGCTCGCGGCGCACCTGGATGCGGAAACCCCCCGCGGTTTCCTTCAGCTCGATGCCGCGCCCGGCGTAGTCCGCCGCCAGCGCGGCGAGCGCGCCGCGCAGCGCCGGTGCGCTGGGGCGCTGCGGCTCGTCGAACAGCCGCAGCAGCTCCGCCACCGGCAGCGGGCCGCCGGCGGCCAGCAGCGCCGCCTCGATGAGGTTGCGCACGTAGGTGTCGCTCATGTGCTTTCCCCGCCGCCGCCGGGATCCGCGCCCGCCTCGACCTCCACCACGTGCAGGGTGCGGGCCGCGCTGGCGGCGCGTACGTGCAGCGGCGCGTAGGCCTGCGCCTGCACGATGTCGATCAGTCCCTCGCGCATCAGCTCGAGAATCGCGACGAAGGTGACCGTGACCCCCATGCGTCCCTCCTCCGCGCGGAACAGCTGCACGAACGGCACGAAAGCCCCAGCCGCGAGGGCGGCGAGGATGTCGCTCATGCGTTCGCCGACCGACAGCTGCTCGCGCTGAATATGATGATGCGCGAACATCTCCGCGCGCGCCACCACCTCCTTGAAGGCGGTGAGCATCTCCTGCAGCGCGATCTGCGGCAGCGTGCGCGCTGCGCGCCGCTCCGCGAGCTCGGCGGAGACGCTCCACACGTCGCGCTCGAGGCGCGGCAGCGTATCGATGTCCTCGGCAGCGCGCTTGAAGCGCTCGTATTCCTGCAGCCGCCGCACCAGCTCGGCGCGCGGATCGTCCTCGTCCTCCGCTGCGCTGCGCGGCCGCGGCAGCAGCATGCGTGACTTGATTTCCGCGAGCGTCGCGGCCATCACCAGGTATTCCCCGGCGAGCTCGAGCTGCAGACCCTGCATCAGCTCGATGTACTGCATGTACTGGCGGGTGATCTCCGCCAGCGGGATGTCGAGGATGTCGAGGTTCTGGCGGCGGATCAGGTAGAGCAGCAGGTCGAGCGGACCTTCGAAGGCCTCGAGAAACACCTCGAGCGCCTGCGGCGGGATATACAGGTCGCGCGGCAGCTGCGAGATCGGCTCGCCGTTCACCACCGCGAACGGCATCTCGGCCTGCTCGGGCGGCAGCGGCGGCGCGGCCGCCGGCGCGGGCTCGTTGGAGACGACGATCTTCAGGTCGGGCCGCGGCTTCATCGCTGCCTTCAGTCCGGCCGCAGATGCATGGCGCGGCGCACGTCCTCGAGCGTCTCGCGCGCCGCCTCGCGCGCCTTGGCGGCGCCCTCGGCGACGATGGTGCGCACCAGCTCGGGGTTGTCCTCGTACTCCTGCGCGCGCCGCCGCATGCCGCCGATCTCCTCCACGATGCGCTCGATCAGCGGCTGCTTGCAGTCCAGGCAGCCGATGCTGGCGCTGCGGCAGCCCTCGTTCACCCACTTGCGGGTCGCCTCGTCGGAATAGATCTTGTGCAGATCCCATACCGGGCACTTCTCCGGGTCGCCGGGATCGTTGCGCCGTACGCGCGCCGGATCGGTCTGCATGGCGCGCAGCTTCTGCGCCACGGCCTCGGGCTCCTCGCGCAGGCCGATGGTGTTGCCGTAGGACTTGGACATCTTGCGGCCGTCGAGGCCGGGAACCTTCGGCGTGGCGGTCAGCAGCACCTGCGGCTCGGGCAGGATGGCAACGCCGGTTCCCTCGAGAAACCCGAGCAGCCGCTCGCGATCGGCGACGGTGATGCGGTTGTTGGCCTGCACTAGCGCACGCGCACGCGCCAGCGCCTCAGCGTCGCCGGCCTCCTGGAACTTGCGCCGCAGCTGGCGGTAGTTGCTGGCGTTGCGGCCGCCCAGGCTCTTGAGCGCCCGCTCCGCCTTGGCCTCGAAGTCCGGCTCGCGCCCGTAGAGGTGATTGAAGCGCCGCGCGGTCTCGCGCGTCAGCTCGACGTGCGCCACCTGGTCCTCGCCCACCGGTACGAAGGCGGCGCGGTACACCAGGATGTCGGCGCTCTGCAGCAGCGGGTAGCCGAGGAAGCCGTAGGTGGCCAGGTCCTTCTCCTTGAGCTGCTGCTGCTGGTCCTTGTAGCTCGGCACGCGCTCCAGCCAGCCGAGCGGGGTGATCATCGACAGCAGCAGGTGCAGCTCCGCGTGCTCCGGCACGTGCGACTGGATGAACAGCGTCGCCACCCCGGGGTTGAGTCCGGCCGCCAGCCAGTCGATGAGCACGTCCCTCGTGTGCTCCTGCAGCTGCGCGGTGTCCTCGTAGCCGGTGGTGAGCATGTGCCAGTCGGCGACGAAGAAGAAGCACTCGTACTGGTACTGCAGCTCCACCCAGTTGCGCAGCGCGCCGTGATAGTTGCCGAGGTGCAGCCGCCCGGTGGGGCGCATGCCGGAGAGGACGCGCCGCGCCGGCGCGGGGGAATTCACGTGCGTGTGACGAGGGCGTGGCTCACGGGAGCGAATTATAGCGCACGCCCGGTGATCGGTCCGAGGTCACCCTTGCCACGGCGCACGATGAGCGGCGGTGTTACCGACAGGTCGACGACGGTCGTGGGCTCGATGCCACAGTCACCGCCGTCGAGGATGGCGTCGATGTCGTGGTCGAGGCGCGCCTGGATCTCGCGCCCGGAGGTGAGCGGCTGCGGCTCGGAAGCCAGCAGCAGCGTGCTGCTCATGAGCGGCTCGCCCAGCTCGGCGAGCAGCAGGCGCGGTACCCGGTGATCCGGAATGCGCACACCGATGGTGCGCCGCCGCTCGTGCAGCAGGCGGCGCGGGGTCGCACGCGTGGCGCGCAGCAGGAACGTGTAGGGCCCGGGCAGGCAGGCCCGCAGTATGCGGAACTGCCAGGTATCGAGGCGCGCAAAGCGGCCGACCTCGGCGAGGCTGGCGCACACCAGCGTGAAATGATGATGACGGTCCGCCTGGCGGATGCGGCGCACGCGCTCGAGCGCGTGCTTGTCGCCGATATGCCAGCCGAGTGCGTAGCACGAGTCGGTGGGGTAGGCGATGAGGCCGCCGGCGCGCACTACCTCGGCAGCGCGGCGGATGAGGCGCGGCTGTGGATCGCGCGGATGCAACTCGAAGTACTCGGCCACGGTATTCTTAGGCTCAGAGGCAAAAATGCCGCCGGCCGTGGAAGTCGGACGCGGCGCGTGACAATATACGCGGCCGTTTGCCGCCGTATAGCGCCCTCCTTCAAGCACTTGCCCCTCAATGCAGGCCCTGATCGCGTATGCGCCCCTCGTGGCGTTCTTCATCACCTATTTGCTGCGCGGCCTGTATCCGGCCACCGCGGTGCTGATGGTCACGATGCTCGGCCTGCTGGCCGTCGACTGGCTGCGGCGGCGGCAGATTCCCCCGCTGCATGCGCTGTCGACGCTGCTGGTGCTGCTATTCGGCGGCGCGACGCTGCTGCTGCACAACCGGCTGTTCATCCAGTGGAAGCCCACCGTGCTGTACGGGCTGCTGAGCCTCGCGTTCATCGGCAGCTTCTGGATCGGCGCTCAGACCCTCACCGAGCGACTGCTGGGGCGCGTGCTCGAGGACGGCCAGCAGGTGAGCGCCGCGCAGTGGCGGCGCCTGAACGTCTGGTCGGCCGGCTTTTGCGCGCTGCTCGGGGCGCTCAATCTCGCCGTGGCCTACGGTGCCAGCGAGCGCGCCTGGGTGTACTTCAAGCTGTTCGGCCTCGGGCTGCTCACCTTCGCGTTCATCACCGTGCAGGTGTTGTGGCTGCGCGGCCGGGCGGCCGCGCTGTCCGCAGCGGTGGCGGACGGCCCGCGATGAGTGCCGCCGACCGGCCAGCGCTGATCGCCGAGCTGCGCAGCGCGCTCGAGCGCGCGCTCACCCCGCACTCGCTCGAGATCCTCGACGACAGCGCACGGCACGTTGGCCACGCGGGCGCGCGCGGCGGCGGCCATTTCCGCGTGCGGCTGGTGGCGGAAGCCTTCAGCGGCCGCTCACGCCTCGAGCGCCATCGGCTGGTGTACGAGGCGGTCGCGCCGCTGCTCGCCGGCGCGGTGCACGCGCTCAACATCGAGGCGCGCGCTCCCGGGGAAGCCGGGGGCAGCGCCGCTGAGCGCCCGCCGGATGCGGCCCCGGCGAACCAATCCAACCGCGGGCGATCCTAGCTCACGTCACTGAAAGCCAATTCTTCCCTCTTCGAGACATCACCTGGAAATCCCTATGAACCATCCGCGTACCGTATTCCTCGCCATCGCGCTGCTGGCGCTCGGCGCCTGCCAGCCCAAGAGCGCCCCGAGCTCGGCGGACACCTCCCCGCCCGTGGCGACGGTGGACGGCACCCCGATCAGCCGCGACTTCTACGATTTCTACATCAAGGGCATCACCGGCGGAAAGGCTCCCGCCGACCTCAGCGCGCAGCAGCGCAGCGCAGCGCTCGACAACCTCATCCGCGCGCGCCTGGTCGGCGAGGAAGCGACCAAGGAGGGCCTGGACAAGAGCGGCGACACCCAGTTTCTGCTGCAGATCGCGCGTCTCAACGTGCTGCAGCAGGCGGTCGAGGAGCATTACCTCAAGGACCGCAAGCCCACCGAGCAGGAGCTGCGCGCGGAGTACGAGACGACGCTCGCGTCGATGCCCAAGACCGAGTACCACGCACGCCACATCCTGGTGGCGACCGAGCCGTTTGCGCAGCAGATCATCGCGCGGCTCGACAAGGGCGAGAAGTTCGACGCGCTCGCCAAGGAAAACTCGATGGACTCCGCCAAGAACAACGGCGGCGACCTCGGCTGGTTCACCACCAACCGCATGGTGCCGGAGTTCGCCGGTGCGGTCGTCGCGCTCAAGCCCGGCGAATACACGCACAAGGCCATCCAGACGCAATACGGCTGGCACGTGATCCAGCTGCTGGAAACGCGCGAGGTGACGGCGCCGCCCTATGACCAGGTGCGCCAGCGCCTCGAGCAGGTGGTACAGGCGAAGAAGTTCCGCTTGTACACGGACGAGCTGATGCACACCGCGAAGATCGAGAAGTTCCTCGACCAGCCGGCCAGCGGCAGTGCGGCGCCCGCCGCGCCCGCGGCGACTCCGGCTCCGGGCGCGCCGGGCAGCGCCGCGCCACCGTCCTCAGCGCCACCGTCCTCAGCGGCACCGCCGGCCGCGGAGCCTGCGAAGCACTGACGCGGGCGAGCGACGCAGCGCCGCGAGCACAACAAAGAGTCGCAAAGACTTTTTTTGCGCTCGCGTCTGCGCGACGCCGTCGGCTTCAGCTGTCTTTAAGCAGGTTCATCAGTCCCTGCTCGTCGAGTACCGGCACGCCGAGCTCGTTTGCCTTGGCGAGCTTGGAGCCCGCGTCGCTCCCGGCGATGAGGTAACTCGTCTTCTTCGAGACGCTCGCGGCGACCTTCGCGCCGCGCGCGACCAGCGCCTCCTGCGCCTGCTCGCGCGTCATGCCCGCGAGCGTGCCGGTGATGACGAAGGTGCGCCCGAGGAGCGCACCCGCCGCCGCCGCGCTCGCAGGCATGTCAGGCCACGTCACACCTTGTTCTCGTAACTCTTTGATAACGTTTATGTGATCTTCAGAAGAAAAGAAGGCCGCGACCTCGGCTGCGACCACCGGACCGACATCGGGCACCTGCTGGATCTGTGCCTCGCCCGCCTTCATCAGCGCCTCGAGCGAGCCGAAATGCCGCGCGAGCGCCAGCGCCGTGGCCTCACCCACGTCGGGAACGCCCAGACCGTAGAGCAGGCGCGGCAGCGTTGTGTCCTTGCTCTTCTCGATCGCCGCGACGAGATTCGCCGCGGACTTCTCCCCCATGCGCTCGAGTCCCGCGAGCTGTGCGGCGGTGAGCCCGAACAGGTCCGCGGGCGAGCGCACCATATCGCGCTCCACGAGCTGCTCGACCAGCTTGTCTCCGAGTCCTTCGATGTCGAGCGCGCGGCGACTGGCGAAGTGCCGCAGCGCCGCCTGACGCTGGACGCGACAGGTGAACGCCCCGGTGCAGCGCGCCACCGCCTCGCCTTCGATGCGCACCACCTTCGAGCCGCATACCGGGCAGACGTCCGGCAGCTGCACCTGCGGGGACTTCGGCTCGCTCGGCCGCTCGGGATCCATCGGCCTCTTCTGCAGAACGACGCTGACCAGCTCCGGGATCACGTCTCCGGCGCGCCTCACGATGACCGTGTCGCCGACCCGTACGTCCTTGCGGTGTACCTCGTCGATGTTGTGCAGCGTCACGTTGCTGACCGTCACACCGCCCACAAACACCGGCTCGAGGCGCGCGATCGGGGTGAGCGCGCCGGTGCGCCCGACGTTGAACTCGATGCCGCGCACCAGCGTCTGCGCCTCCTCGGCCGGGAACTTATGGGCGATCGCCCAGCGCGGTGCGCGCGACACGAACCCGAGCCGTTCCTGGTCGGCGCGCGAGTCGAGCTTGTAGACGACGCCGTCGATCTGGTACGGGAGCGACGCACGGCGCGCTCCGAGATCGCCGTAGTAGGCAAGACACCCGCTCACGCCGCGCACCGCCCGCGCCTCGGGCGCTACCGGCAGCCCGAGCTCCCTGAGCCGCGCCAGCAGCTGCGACTGGCGCGCCGGCAGGCTCTCGCCCTCGAGCGCTCCCAGACCGTAGAAAAACGCCGCAAGCGGCCGCGCACGGGTGATGTTGGGATCGAGCTGTCGCAAGCTCCCGGCGGCGGCATTGCGCGGATTCACGAACACCTTCTCGCCGCGCTCGCGTGCGGCCGCGTTCATGCGCTCGAAGCCGGCGATCGGCATGAACACCTCGCCGCGCGCCTCGAACAGCGCCGGCGCCGCGCCGCGCAGGCGCTGCGGCACTGCGCGAATGGTGCGCACGTTGGCGGTGACGTCCTCGCCGGTCACGCCGTCGCCGCGCGTGGCCGCGCGCGCCAGCAGTCCGTCGCGGTAGACGACCGCCACGGCCAGTCCGTCGAGCTTCGGCTCGGCGACGTAGTCGAGGTCGCCGCTGACGCCGAGGCGCTCGTGGATGCGCCGGTCGAAGGCGCGCAGCTCCTCCTCGCTGAACGCGTTGTCGAGCGACAGCATCGGCACCTGGTGCACCACGGCGCCGAAGCCGGCGCTCGGGGTGCCCGCGACGCGCTGCGTGGGCGAGTCGGGCGTGATGAGCGCGGGATCGGCCGCCTCGAGCGCGCGCAGCTCCTGCATCAGGCGGTCGTACTCGGCGTCAGCTACCAGCGGATCATCGAGCACGTAGTAGCGGTAGTCATGCTGCGCGATCTGCGAGCGCAGCTGCGCTGCGCGCGCCGCCGCGGTCGCCGCGGTCACGACGCGGCCGTGCTGCTGCGCAGCTGCTCGCGCAGCAGCGCGATGCGCGCCGCGGTGAGCGGACTGCCGTGCTCGTCCTGCAGCACACCGTGCAGGCGCTCGCTGAGGTTGCGCGCGGTGAACACCAGCTCCTCGAACGCCTGCGGCGGGGGCTTCGGCCCGGGGAGCACCGCAAACAGCGACAGCCCGCCGTAGTGCTGCGAGTCCATGGTGTCCATGTCGAAGGTGCCTGGACGCGTGAGGCTCGCCGCACTGAGCACCGCGCGGCGCTCCTCGTTCGGCTTGTGGAAGATCGCGAACGGCCCGAGCACGAAGCCCTCGGCAGCCAGCGCCTGGCGCAGCGAGCGTCCGGCGAAGCGCTCGGCCAGCGGCGCGACCAGGCGCAGCGCCAGGATGCGGCGCTGCTGGTCGGGCGGCCACTCCACCACCGGCGGCGGTGCCGCAGCCAGCTCGGGCAACGCCTCGCGCGGCGCGGGCGGGACACGCGGCGGCGCGGCGTCCACGTCCCGCGCAGCGTCCACGTCCGGCGCGGCGTCCACGTCGGGCGCGGCGTCGGCAGGCGCGCCGTCCAGATCCGGCTCTGCCACGGCGGGCACGGTGCGCGGCCCGCGGTCCTCGGGCGCTGCGGGCGGCACATCATCGGCAACCTCCGGCAGCGGCGTGGGCGAGAGCCGCGGCGCGACCTCGATCACCGGCAACTCGCGCGCGCGCATCTCCGGCAGGGTGAGCGGCGGGTCACGCACCGCGCGCGGCACGTTCGCGGGGACACTCTCGCGCGTGCTGCTGCGCTGCGGCCGGGCGCTTGCCTGGCGCGGCCGGCGCCGCTCCCACCAGGCGAGCAGCGCGACGAACACCCCCCCGAGGATCAGCAGTGTCCAGCGCAGTGAGGACATCTGGGGCGTCCCTTGAGCCTCACACCGCCGCCAGCCGCACGGCCTCGTCGACGTCGACGGTTACCAGGCGCGAGACGCCCGGCTCGTTCATGGTCACGCCGATCAGCTGCGCGGCGAGCTCCATGGTGCTGCGGTTGTGAGTGATGAATACGAACTGCACGCGGTTGGACATATCACGCACGATATCGCAGAAACGGCCGACGTTGTGCTCATCGAGCGGCGCATCCACCTCGTCGAGCAGGCAGAAGGGCGCCGGGTTCAGGTCGAAGATGGAGAACACCAGCGCCACGGCGGTAAGCGCCTTCTCCCCGCCCGACAGCAGGTGAATGGTGCTGTTCTTCTTGCCGGGCGGACGTGCCATGACCGTAACGCCTGCGCTGAGCTGGTCCTCGCCGACCAGCTCGAGGTAGGCATGGCCGCCGCCGAACAGGCGCGGGAACTTCTCGCGCAGCCCCGCGTTGATGCGCTCGAACGTGTCCTCGAAACGCGTGCGTGTCTCCTTGTCGATGCGCCGCATCGCCTCCGCGAGCGTGTCGAGCGCGGCGGTGAGGTCGGCGAACTGACTGTCGAGATATTCCTTGCGCTGCGTCTGCTCGCGCAGCTCCTCGATGGCGGCGAGGTTCACCGCTCCGAGCCGCTCGATGTCGGCGCGCGTCTCGGCGAGGGTTACTTCCCAGGCGGCGGCATTCGCCTCGACGCTCAGTGCGGCGAGCACCGCGGCGAGCTCGGATCCGGTGGCGGCGAACTGCTCGGCGAGCGCGGCGCGGCGCACGTGGGTCTCCTGCGCGGCGAGGCGCGCCTGCTCCATCGCTTCGCGCGCAGCCTGCACCCGCTGCTCGGCGCCGAGGCGCTGCTCGTCGAACTCGCGCAGCGTGGCGTCGGCCTCCTCGAGCGCACGGCGCGCCACGGCGAGCTCGGCTTCCACCGTTACGCGCAGCGCCAGCGTCTCGTTGAGGCGCGCCTGCGTCTTGAGAATCGGCTCGTCGCCCGCGGCGAGCTCGCTCTCGAGCTCGCCGCGGCGCTTCACGAGCTGCTCGCGCTGCTCGCTCATGCGGGTCACCCCGACCGTCACCGAGCTCTCGGTGGAGCGGCGCGATTCCAGCTGCACGTGCAGGTCGCGCGCGTTCAACTGTGTGGCCTGTGCCTGGGTGCGGGCGGCGGCGAGCGCCGCGCGCTGCACGTCGCGCTCGGCCGTCAGGGCCTGCGCGGCGGCGGCGAGCTCGCCCTGCTGCGCCAGCGCACCGGCGAGTTGCGCGGCGGCGCGCCCGCGCGCCTCTTCGGTGGCGGCGCGCTCGCGCCCGAGCTCACCCGCGTGCTGCTGCAGCCGCTCGCCCCGCGAGGTCGACTCCGCCACGCGCGCCCGGCTCGCCTGCAGCGCGCCGAGCAGATCCGCGTGCTGCTGGTGCGCCGTCTGCAGCGCGGCCTGCGCGCCGTCGCGCTCGGTTTCCGCCCGCGCCAGCTCCGCACGCGCGCCGCCGAGCGCACTTTCAGCCTGCGTCACACGCTCGCCGCTGCCGGCAGCGACGGCGCGCAACGCCTTGAGGCGCTGTTCGCGCTCGAGCACGCCGGCGCGCGCGTCGGGCCCGCGGCTGACCCGCAGCCAGCCGCGGCCGAGCCACTCGCCGGCCGGCGTGATCACCGATTGTTGCCCCTCGAGCTCACCGTGCGCGCGCAGCGCCTCCTCGAGCGAGGCGGCGGTGAGCACGTGGGCGAGTGGCGCCAGCACCGCGCCCGGCCCGCGCACACGGCTCGCGAGCGTCGCGGCCGCCGCCACGCCGTCCGCAGCTCCGGACTCCACCAGCGTCACGCTGCCGCCGGCGAGCTGCGCGAGCTGCGGTGCGAGCGCCTCGAGCTCGCTCACGCACACCGCCTCGAGGTAGTCGCCGAGCGCAGTTTCCACCGCCCGTTCCCAGCCCGGCTCGACCTCGAGTGCCGCGGCGACGCGCGGCCGCGCCGCGAGCCCGCTGCGCTCCAGCCACTGCGACGCCTCGCCGCCGTGGGCGGCGAGCGCCGCCGCCTGCAGGGCTTCGAGCGAGGTGAGCTCGGCGTGCGCCGCGGCGCGCGCCGCACGCGCCTGCTCGAGGGTGTCCTCGGCGCGCAGCTGCGCGGCGCGCAGTCCCTGCACGCGCCGCTGCGCGGCGCTGAGCGCCGCGGCGCACTGCGCGCCGCGCTCGCGCGCCGCGCTCTCCGCCGCGCTCAGCCGGGCGAATTCCCCGGCGCTGTCGGCCGCGCCGAGGCTGACGTGCTCCTCCTCGAGACGCTGCGCCTGCGCCGCGAGGCGCTGCAACTGGTTGTCGAGCTGCTCGATGCGCGCGCGCTCGACCTGCACGCTCTGGTCCGCCGCGCTCGCGCCGCGCGTGTGCTCCTCCCAGCGCTGCTGCCAGCGCTGCAGGTCCTGCTCGCTCGCCTCCAGGCGCGCCGCCGCCTGGCTCTCGGCCTGCTGCGCCGCGGCGCGTTCGGGGGCGAGCCGCGCGAGCTCCTCGCGCAGCGTCGCGAGCTGGCGCTGGTCGCGACCGATGTGGGCGTCGAGCTCGGCAAGCGTCGCATGCGTCTGCGCCAGGTCGGCGCGCTGGCGCTCGCGCAGCTCGCGGGTGTGCTCGATCGACTGCTCGAGACGGGAGATATCGGCGCCGACCTCGTAGCAGCGTGCCTGCACCGCCGCCAGGGCATCGCCGTGCGCGCTCTGCACCGCGCGCTGCCGCTCGATCGCGGCTTCCGCGCCGCGCAGTGCGGCGAGCTCGCCGTGCAGGATGACGTCGCGTGCGCGCACCGTGGCGTCGTGCACCTCCGCGCCGCTGTCGAGCTCGCGCAGGCGCAGCGCCAGCAGCTGCGCCGTCAGCTGCCGCTCCTGCTCCTTGAGCCCCTGATAGCGGCGCGCGCCGGCCGCCTGGCGCTGCAGGTGGCGGATCTGCTTCTCGACTTCGTCGCGCACGTCCTGCAGCCGCTCGAGGTTCTCGCGCGTCTCGGCGACGCGCACCTCGGTTTCCTTGCGCCGCTCCTTGTAGCGCGAGATGCCGGCGGCTTCCTCGACGAACGCGCGCATGTCCTCGGCGCGCGCGTCGATGATGCGCGAGATGGTGCCCTGCTCGATGATGGCGTAGCTGCGCGAGCCAAGGCCGGTGCCGAGGAACAGGTTGGTGATGTCCTTGCGACGGCAGCGCGCGCCGTTGATGAAGTAAGCCGAGGTGCCGTCGCGGCCCACCAGGCGGCGCAGCGCGATCTCGCTGTAGCTCGCGTAGGCGCCCCCGATCTTGCCGTCGGCATTGTCGAAGATCAGCTCCACCGAGGCGCTGCCCACCGGCTTGCGTGCCGCCGAGCCGTTGAATACGACGTCGGTCATGTTGTCGCCGCGCAGCGTCTTGGCGGACAGCTCGCCCATCACCCAGCGCACCGCGTCGATGACGTTAGACTTGCCGCAGCCGTTCGGGCCCACCACACCGGTGAGATTGCTGGGGAAGTTGATTTGAGTCGGATCGACGAAGGACTTGAAGCCGGCGAGCTTGATCTTTGTCAGCCGCATCTCAGGGGGTGTTCCGCCGTGTCCCGACCCGCATATGGTGTAGTGTAGTGCAATATGCCCGCGACGCCCACCAAGGCGCTCGAGACGTTCGCCAACCCGGCGCCCGCGCGCGACTACACGATCCGCATGCAGATCCCCGAGTTCACCTGCCTGTGCCCGCGCACCGGGCAGCCGGACTTCGCCACGCTCGAAATCGAGTACGTGCCCGACCAGCTGTGCGTGGAGCTCAAATCGCTCAAGCTGTACGTCTGGTCGTTCCGCGAGCGCGGCGCGTTCCATGAGGCCGTGGCCAACGAGATTGCCGACCATCTCGACGCGGCGTTGCACGCGCGCTTCCTGCGCCTCAGCGCACGCTTCAATGTGCGCGGCGGAATCCATACCACGGTTGTCGTCGAGCGCCGACAACGCGACTGGCGGCCGGGAGAGCCGATTGCCCTGCCATAGCACGCGCGCCTAAGGAGCTTGCGGCCACTAAGGGCGCAGATTCGCGGCTGCGCACCATAAGATCCTCGGGTAAACCCGCATCGTCAGATGCGGGCGCGAGAGTGCGGCCGAATAGCCTGTACACACCGGGGTCGGCCGGTATAATCGCGCGTTCTTCAAAGGGCTGATGCTGTCGATAGGAGTCATTGATGCCGGCCAAGAGACCCGCGCCGAAGTCCGCCAAGGGCAAGAAGGCGGCGAGCCGGTCCCCGGTGAGAAAGGTAGTCGCCCGCAAGAGTGAGGCGAGCCGCGCGCGCGCGGTCGCCACGCACGCGCGCAAGGGCGCAGCCCCTGCGCCGCGCCGCAGCGCCGCGGCGGCCGCCGCCGAACCGGCGGAGCTGCGCAAGCCGCTGCGTCCGTCGCCACGGCCGCCGACCGCGGCGACCTCCCTGGTGGGGCGCACGGTCCCGCCGGCCGCTGGCGAAGGCGACGATGGCGAGGCGGCCGAGCCGGGGAGCCTGCTGGCAGGTCCGCGCAACGTCCAGCCGTACATCGCCAAGCGCGGCGAGCTGTACATGAGCAAGGAGCAGCTCGAGCATTTCCGCAGCATCCTCGACAGCTGGAAACAGGACCTCATGGAGGAGGTCGATCGCACGGTCTCGCACATGAAGGATGAGGCCGCCAACTTCCCCGATCCGAACGATCGTGCGACCCAGGAAGAAGAGTTCAGCCTCGAGCTGCGTACGCGCGATCGCGAACGCAAGCTGATCCGCAAGATCGACGATGCGCTCAAACGCATCGAGGACGGTTCCTACGGCTATTGCCTCGAGACCGGCGAGGAGATCGGCATCAAGCGGCTCGAGGCACGCCCGGTGGCCACGCTCAGCATCGAGGCACAGGAGCGCCGCGAGCGCCGCGAGCGCCAGTACGGCGATCGCGACGATCGGTATCGCTAGGTATCGCCAGCCCACCCCACAAAATCACGCCGTACGTCGGGCGCTTTGCGCCCTCGCCCACCGGATCGCTGCACCTCGGCTCGCTCATCGCCGCTCTCGGCAGCTTTCTCGATGCACGCAGCCGCGGCGGACGCTGGCTGCTGCGCCTGGAGGACCTCGACCGCACGCGCCTCGTGCCCGGCAGCGCCGAGCGCATGCTGCGCACACTCGAGGCCTTCGGTCTCACCTGGGACGGCGCCGTGGAGTGGCAGAGCGCACAGCTGCCGCGCTACTGCGCGGCGCTCGAGCGCCTCGCCGCCGCCAGCCTCACCTACCCGTGCAGCTGCACGCGCCGCGAGCGCGCCAACCAGGGCGGCTACCCCGGCACGTGCCGTGCAGGCCCGACCCGGCCAGGACCTACGGCCACCCGCTTCAGGGTGCCGGAGGTGCTGATCGAGTTCACCGACCGGGCGCAGGGGCGGTGCCGCTTCCACCTCGGCGAGCGCGGCGACGTGATCGTCCGGCGCCGGGACGGGGCTTTCGCCTACCAGCTGGCCGTGGTGGTCGACGATGCGCGCCAGGGGGTGACAGACGTCGTGCGCGGGGCAGACCTGCTCGACAGCACGCCCTGGCAGGTGGCACTACAGCAAGCCCTGCAGTTGCCGACCCCGCGCTACCTGCACCTGCCGGTCGCGGTGGAGGCGGACGGAAAAAAGCTAGCAAAATCCAAGCATTCCGTGCCCGTGGACCCGCGGGCGGGGGGCGGGGCGCTGCTGCACCAGGCCCTTACCCTGCTGCGCCAGCAACCCCCGGCTGGCCTGCAACCGGAGCCCCCGCCGGTGGTGCTCGAGTGGGCCTGCCGGCACTGGGATCCCGGGCGCCTGGCGGGGGTGAGCCAGGTGCGCGTTCCGGGCTAAGCCCAAAAGCGCGCGGTGTTGGTTGCAGCGCGCCACAGTTGGGTTCACTGTATCGATCAGGTAGGTCTACAGCGTACGCACTATGGAAGGTGCATAACCCATAGTGAGGGACGTGCGATGAGTGAACCGCGCACCATTAAAAAATACCCCAACAGGCGGTTGTACGACACGGTGGAGAGCCGCTACATCACGCTCGCCGACATCCGCCGGCTGGTGATCGAGCGCATCGATTTCGTGGTCATCGACAAGAAGAGCCAGGCGGACATCACCCGCTCCATCCTGCTGCAGGTGATCGCCGAGCAGGAGCACGGCGGCGAGCCGCTCATGAGCCGCGACTTCCTCTCGCAGGTGATCCGTTCCTACGGGGCCGGGGTACGCAGCGTCATGGGCAACTATCTCGAGCAAAGCCTGAAGCTGTTCGGCGGGCAGAGCGTCGGCCGCGGCCCGCAGGGCTGACCGCGCCCGGGACCGCCCGCAGCGCCGACCGCCCGCAGCGCCCGGACCGCCCGCAGCGCGCTGACCGCCCGCCGCGCTGACCGCGCAGACCGCGCGCCGGGTGCGCGCTCAGGCCTCGACGTCGCGCATCGACAGGCGGATGCGCCCCTGGCGGTCGACCTCGAGCACCTTGACGCGGATCACGTCGCCTTCCTTCAGCTTGTCGCTGACGCGCTCGACGCGCTCGTTCGAGATCTGCGAGATGTGCACCAGGCCGTCGCGTCCGGGAAGGATGGTCACGAACGCTCCGAAGTCCATCAGGCGCGCCACCTTGCCCTCGTAGATCTGGCCAACCTCGACGTCCGCGGTTATGAGCTCGATGCGCCGCTGCGCCTCGCGTCCGGCGGCGCCGGCCACGGAGGCGATCTTCACCGTGCCGTCGCTCTCGATGTCGATGGTGGTGCCGGTCTCCTCGGTGATCTGGCGGATGACCGCACCGCCCTTGCCAATGACGTCGCGGATCTTCTCCGGGTCGATCTTCAGCGTGATGATCGAGGGCGCCCATTCGGACATCTTGTCGCGCGGCGCGCGGATAACCTTGTTCATCTCCTCGAGGATGTGCAGCCGACCGGCGCGCGCCTGCTCGAGCGCCACGCGCATGATCTCCGGCGTCACGCCTTCGACCTTGATGTCCATCTGCAGCGCGGTGACGCCCTCCTTCGTGCCGGCGACCTTGAAGTCCATGTCGCCGAGGTGGTCCTCGTCACCGAGGATATCGGTGAGCACCTGGTAGCGGCTGCCCTCGAGCACCAGCCCCATGGCGACGCCGGCCACCGGCGCCTTGATCGGAACCCCGGCGTCCATCAGCGCCAGCGACGTGCCGCACACGCTCGCCATCGAGCTCGAGCCGTTCGACTCGAGGATCTCCGAGACCACGCGGATGACGTACGGGAAGGTGGTCATGTCCGGCATCACGGCCTTCACGCCGCGACGGGCGAGGTTGCCGTGGCCGATCTCGCGCCGCTTCGGCGAGCCCATCATGCCGGTCTCGCCGACCGAGAACGGCGGGAAGTTGTAGTGCAGCATGAACGGCTCGCGCCTCTCGCCTTCGAGCGCGTCGATGATCTGCGCATCGCGCGTCGTGCCGAGGGTCGTCACGACCATCGCCTGGGTCTCGCCGCGGGTGAAGAGCGCCGAGCCATGAGTGCGCGGCAGCACACCGACCTTGACGGTGATCGGCCGCACGGTACGGGTATCGCGCCCGTCGATGCGCGGCTCGCCGTTGAGGATGCGCTGGCGCACGATGTTGCTCTCGAGCCGGAACAGCGCGCTCTCGACCGCTTCGGAGCTCCACTTGGGGGTTTCGCCGCCGGCGAGCGTGGCGAGGGTCTGGGTCTTGATCTCCCCGAGTCGCGCGTGGCGCTGCTGCTTCTCGGTCATGCTGTAGGCCTGCGCCAGCGCCGCCTGCGCGTGCAGCGTCACGGCGCTCGTCAGCTCGGCGTTCTCCACGGCCGGCTGCCAGCTCCAGCGCGCCTTGCCGGCCTCGGCGGCGAGCTCGCGGATGGCGCGGATGGCGACCTGCATCTGCTCGTGGCCGAACACCACGGCGCCGAGCATCACCTCCTCGGACAGTCCCATCGCTTCCGACTCCACCATCAGCACGGCGTGCTCGGTACCGGCCACCACCAGGTGCAGCTGCGATTGCGTGAGGTCCTTGGCGGTCGGGTTCAACAGGTAGCGCCCGTCCTGCCAGCCGACGCGCGCCGCGCCGATCGGACCGTTGAACGGAATCCCCGACAGCGCGAGCGCCGCGGAGGCGCCGAGGAGCGCCGGGATGTCGGCGTCGATGTCCGGGTCCATCGACAGTACGGTGGCGACCACCTGCACGTCGTTGTGGAAGCCGTCGGGAAACAGCGGCCGGATGGGGCGGTCGATGAGCCGCGAGGTGAGCGTCTCCTTCTCGGTGGGACGTCCCTCGCGCTTGAAGAAGCCGCCGGGGATGCGGCCCGCGGCGTAGGTCTTCTCCACGTAGTTCACCGTCAGCGGGAAGAAATCCCGCCCCGGCGTGGGGACCAGCTTGGCGCAGGCGGTCACCAGCACCACGGTCTCGCCCATGGAGACGCGCACGGCGCCCTCCGCCTGGCGGGCGATTTCGCCGGTGTCGATGGTTACGGTATGCGGGCCATATGGGAAAGACTTGCTGACAGCGCTCACAGGCGATCCTCGGGGTGAAAGTTCAGGTCGAAACACCAATGGCCGCACGCTGCTGCGGCGGCCCCTGGTCGTTCAGCGGCGAAGCCCCAGGCGCTCGACGAGCTCCTGGTACTTCTGCGGTTGCGTGGCCCTGAGGTAATCGAGGAGCTTGCGGCGCTGATTCACGAGCTTCACCAGTCCGCGGCGCGAGGAGTGGTCGCGCTTGTGCGCGGTGAAATGCTCGCCGAGGCCGTTGATGCGCTCGGAGAGCAGTGCGACCTGAACCTCCGGAGAGCCGGTGTCGGCTGGGCCGCGGCGGAACTGAGCGAGGATTCCACCCTTTTTCTCGCTGGTTAAAGCCATTGCGCGATAGTCCTAACTACTTGGTCTTTAGAGCCTTTTGGTAAGCCGCGCATTCTACCCGGCCGGCCAGCTGCGCCACAAGCCGAAGAAGTGCCGTGCAGTTGCGCACGGCGCGGTTTCGGGCCTAGGATGATCGCGAGGTGATCGCCATGCTGAGAACATCCCTGGTCGGCGGCGCCATGATCCTGGCGCTGGCGGCCTGCGCCACGACCCCGCCCACCCCCATGACCGCCGCTGCGCAAGCCAAACCCCCGCTCGGGTGCGTGAGCGATACCGCCACGCGCCTGCCGGTGAGCCCGAACGAGTGTGCAGGCGTCGGCAGCACCTACACCAAGAAGGACCTGGACCAGACCGGGCGGGTGTACCCGCAGGACGCGCTGCGCGACCTGGATCCCGCGATCAGGTAGCCCTCAGGCGGGCGCGGTGCCATTGAGGAGCCGGCGCGGGCGCACCGTGCCGGTGCCGCTCGCCTCGCCGATACCGAGAAATCTCCCGACCTCGTCATAGAGGCGCACGCGCGCGCCGGGCGGCGCCGCGGCGGCGCCCTCCCCCGCAAGGCTCTCGATGTCCTGCCCGTGCAGCAGGCGGCGCGTCTGCGCGGCGGTGAGGTGCACGGCCGGCAGCTGTGCGAGCGGCCAGTCCGCGCCGAGCAGTGCCGGCAGCTTCCCGCCGCCAGCTGCGGCCTCGAGCGCTTCGAGGCCGTGCATGGGTTCGCCCTGAAACGGCTCGACATACAGGCGGCGCAGCGCCGTCACGTGCCCGAGCGTGCCGAGAGCGGCGGCGATGTCCGCGGCGAGCACCCGCACGTACGTGCCCTTGGAGCACAGCGCCTCGAGCTCGAGGCTGCGCGCCCCGTGCGCGAGCAGGCGCCACTCGCTCACCTCGATGGCGCGTGCCGCGCGCTCCACCGTGACTCCGGCGCGCGCCAGGCGATAGAGCGGCTGTCCGGCGCGCTTCAATGCCGAGTACATGGGCGGCACCTGCTGCAGCGCGCCGGTGAAGGCGGCCAGCGCCGCATCGATCTCGCGTTGCGCAAGCTGCGGCACCGGCGCGCTCGCGATCAGCGCACCGGCGGCGTCACCGCTGTCGGTAGCGGCGCCGAGCGCGATCGTGAAGCGATAACGCTTGCGCCCGGCGAGGATCTCGCCCGCCACCTTGGTCGCCTCGCCGAGGCAGATCGGCAGCATGCCGGTGGCGAGCGGGTCGAGGCTGCCGACGTGGCCGCCCTTTACGCGGCCGAACAGCCGGCGCACGCGTTGCAGGGCGGCGTTCGAGGAGATCCCTGCTGGCTTGTCGAGCAACAGGATGCCGCTGGGCATGGCGGCGTGTCCCTCAGTCGCCCTCGCGCTCGGCGTCCGCCCCAGCGGTGTCAGACCCCGGCGCGGCGCCGGCGGCGCTGGTGTGGCCAGCGGCATCGGCAGCCACCGCGCGATCGATGAGGCTGGTGAGGCGCGCGGCTCCCGCCACGCTCTCGTCGAACACGAACTCCAGCCGCGGCGCATGCCGCAGCCCGAGCCGCCGGCCGAGCTCCCCGCGCAGGAAGCCGGCCGCGCGCGCCAGCCCGCTGCCGACCACCGCGGCGGTCTCCGTCGCAGCGAACGGGGTGAAGAACACGCGCGCGCTGCCCATGTCGGCGGCGCAGCTCACCGCGGTGATGGTCACGTTACCGACGCGCGGATCCTTCAGCTCGCGCGCGATCAGCTCAGCCAGCACGCGCTGGATCTGCGACTCGATGCGTTGCGTGCGCGGCTGCGCCATTACTGCAAGGTTCTCGCCACCTCGACGCGCGAGTAGCACTCGATCTGATCGCCGACGCGCACGTCCTGGTAGTTCTTCACGCCGATGCCGCACTCGGTACCGGCGCGCACTTCGCCGGCGTCGTCCTTGAAGCGGCGCAGCGACTCGAGCGCACCCTCGAAGATCACCACGTTGTCGCGCAGCACACGGATCGGGTTGTTGCGCTTGACGACACCCTCGGTGACCAGGCAGCCGGCCACCACGCCGAACTTGCTCGAGCGGAACACCTCGCGTACCTGCGCCACGCCGAGGATCGTCTCCTTGATCTCCGGCTGCAGCATGCCCGACATCATCTGCTTCACATCGTCGATGGCTTCGTAAATGATGCTGTAGTAGCGCACCTCCACGCCGGTCTCCTTGACCGCATCGCGGGCGCCGGAATCGGCGCGCACGTTGAAGCCGATGATGAGCGCGCGCGAGGCTGCCGCCAGCTGCACGTCGGACTCGGTGATGCCGCCCAGGCCGCTCGCAATCACCTTCACCTGCACCTCCTCGGTGGACAGCTTGCCGAGCGCCTCGCGCAGCGCCTCGGCGCTGCCCTGCACGTCCGCCTTGATGAGCACCGAGACGACGCCGGCCTTGGCCTCACCCATCTGCGAGAACACATCCTCGGCGCGGGTGCTCGAGCGCGCGAGCTTGACGTCGCGGAACTTGCCCTGCCGATAGAGCGCCACCTCGCGCGCCTTGCGCTCGCTCTCGACCACCAGGATCTCATCGCCGGCGTTGGGCGCCGCGGACAGTCCCAGCACGACGACCGGCATCGAGGGCGGGGCTTCCTGCACCAGCTTGCCGTTCTCATCGAACATGGCGCGCACGCGCCCGAACTCCGAGCCGGCGATGATCGGGTCACCCATGTGCAGTGTGCCGCGCTTGACGAGCACGGTGGCGACCGCACCGCGGCCCTTCTCGATGCTCGACTCGATGACGATGCCCGCGGCGAGCCCGCTGCGCGGGGCGCGCAGCTCGAGCACCTCGGCCTGCAGCAGGATCGCATCCAGCAGCTGATCGATTCCCTGGCCGGTGCGCGCCGAGACCGGCACGAAGATGTTCTGGCCGCCCCACTCTTCGGAGATGACCTCCTGCTTGGCCAGTTCGGTGCGCACGCGCTCCGGGTCCGCGTCGCTCTTGTCGACCTTGTTCACCGCGACGACGATCGGCACGTTGGCCGCGCGCGCGTGCTGGATCGCCTCGATGGTCTGCGGCATGACGCCGTCGTCGGCGGCCACCACCAGCACCACGACGTCGGTGGCGCGCGCGCCGCGCGCGCGCATGGCGGTAAAGGCGGCATGACCGGGAGTGTCGAGGAAGGTGATGACTCCTTTATTAGTCTCGACGTGATAGGCGCCGATGTGCTGGGTGATGCCGCCCGCCTCGCCCGCCGCCACCTTGGTGCGGCGGATGTAGTCGAGGAGCGAGGTCTTGCCGTGATCGACGTGGCCCATGACGGTGACCACCGGCGGACGCGGCTCGAGCTCGGCTTCGGCCTGCGCCCCCTGCAGGTCCGCCTCGATCTGGTTCTCCTTGAGCACCTTGGGCGTGTGGCCGAGCTCCTCGACTACCAGCACCGCGGTGTCCTGGTCGATCGGCTGGTTGATGGTGGCCATGACACCCATGTTCATGAGCACCTTGATCACCTCGGTCGCCTTGACGGCCATCTTCTGTGCGAGCTCCGCCACCGTCACGGTCTCGCCGATGCCGACTTCGCGCACCACCGGTGCGGTGGGCATCTCGAAGCCGTGCTTGCCCTCCGCCGCGGCCGGCACCAGCCGCGCCTTGGTGCGACGCTTCTTCTTGTAACGCGAGCTGACGTCGCCAGTGACGTGCAGCTCCTGGCGCCCGTAGCGGGTGGCCTTGTCGTCGGCGGCGGCCGGCGCCGCGGGGACGACGGGGGCGGCACGCTCGCGCGCGGCCGGGGCCGGCGCCGCCGCCGGCACGCGCTCGCGGTCGCCGCCACGGCGCTCGTGCTCCTCGCGCTCGCGCGCCCGCCGCGCGTCATCGTCGCGGCTGCGCTGCTCGGCAACGCGCCGCGCGTCCTCCTGGGCGCGCCGCCGGGCCTCTTCCTCCTCGACCCGCCGCCGGTTCTCCGCTTCCAGCCGCTCGCGCTCGCGCCGTTCGCTCTCGGCGCGCTCGTTCTCGGCGCGCGCGGCTTCTTCCGCCTCGCGCTTGCGGTGATCGATCTCGTCCTGCTGGGCGCGCGCCTGCTCCTGCAGCACGTCGCGCTTGATGTAGTTGCGGGTGCGGCGTACCTCGACGTTCACGGTACGGGCGCGACCCTGGTTGCTGGCGAGCTTCAGCTCGCTCTGCGTCTTGCGCTTGAGCGTGATCTTGCGCGGCGCGCCATCGCCGTCCGCCTCGCTGCCGTGGCTGCGGCGCAGGTGCGTGAGCAGCTCGAGCTTCGCATCGTCGGTAATGCGCGCATCGGGTCCGGATACCTTGATGCCGGCCTGATCGAGCTGCACCAGCAGCCGATCCACCGGCACCTTCAGAACCTCGGCAAACTGGGAAACGGTCACTTCCGCCATAATTTTGAATCCTCGTCCCGTTGCGCTCAGTTACCCGCCTCGAACCACGGCGCGCGCGCCGTCATGATGAGCGTCGCGGCCTTGTCGGCCGCCAGCCCCTCGATGTCGGCGAGCTCATCCACCGACTGCTCGGCGAGATCCTCGCGGGTGCGCACGCCACGCCGCGCCAGCGTGAGCGCCAGGTCCGGGCTCATGCCCTCGAGCAGCAGCAGATCGTCCGCCGGCATCGACTGGTCGAGCGTCTCCTCGCTGGCGATCGCCTGCGTCAGCAGCACGTCGCGCGCGCGGTTGCGCAGCTCCTTGACGATGTCCTCGTCGAACTCCTCGATGGCGGCGAGCTCGGCCTGCGGCACGTAGGCGATCTCCTCGATGGTGGAGAAGCCTTCCTGCGCCAGAATCGTGGCCACGTCCTCATCGACGTCCAGCTGCTTCATGAAGTTCTGCACCAGCTCCTTCGCCTCGGTCTCGCTCTTGGCCTCGGCGTCCGACTCGGTCATGACGTTCAGCTCCCAGCCGGTGAGCTGGCTCGCCAGGCGGATGTTCTGCCCGCCGCGGCCGATCGCCTGGGACAGTTTGTCCTCCGACACCGCGATATCCATGCTGTGTGAGTCCTCGTCGACCACGATCGACATGACTTCCGCGGGAGACATGGCGTTGATCACGAACTGCGCCGGGTTCTCGACGTAGGGGATGATGTCGACGCGCTCACCGGCGATCTCGTTGGAGACCGCCTGCACGCGCGAGCCGCGCATGCCGACGCAGGCGCCCACCGGGTCGATGCGCGGATCGTTGCTGCGCACGGCGATCTTGGCGCGCACCCCCGCATCGCGCGCCGCGCCGAGGATCTGGATGAGTCCCTGGCCGACCTCGGGCACCTCGAGCTTGAACAGCTCGATGAGGAACTCGGGGGCGGTGCGCGTGAGGAACAGCTGCGGGCCGCGCGGCTCGGAGCGCACCTCCTTGAGGTACGCCTTGATGCGGTCCTGCGGCTTGGCCTGCTCGCGCGGGATCATGTCGGTGCGCGGCACGAAGCCTTCCGCGTTGGAGCCCAGGTCGATATAGATGCCGTTGCGGTCGACGCGCTTCACCACCCCGCCGACCAGCGTGCCGACGCGCTCGCGGTAGGCATCGACCACCTGGGCGCGCTCCGCCTCGCGCACCTTCTGCACGATGACCTGCTTGGCCTGCTGCGCGGCGATGCGGCCGAAGGCCACCGACTCGATCGGCTGCTCGACGAAGCCGCCGATCTCGGCCTGCGGATCGACCTCGAGCGCATCCTCGAGCCTGAGCTCGTGCTCGGGCACCTCGAGCTCCTTGGAGTCGTCGGCGAACACCTTCCAGCGGCGGAAGGTCTCGTAGTCGCCGCTCTTGCGATCGATGACCACGCGCGCATCCCATTCCTCGTTGTGCTTCTTGCGCGTAGCCGAGGCGAGCGCCGCCTCGAGCGCCTCGAAGATCACTTCCTTGTCGACGCCCTTCTCGTTGGAGACGGCATCGACCACCATCAGAATCTCTTTGTTCACTGCTGTCCTACCTCGTCAACGCCTATCGCCCGCCTACACTGCTGCGCGCTTCCTGGGGCGCAAGCCGCGCCTTGCCGATCTCCTCGAAGCCCACCGTCACTTGCTCCCGATCGACCTCGAGCGCGATGCCGCCATCGTCGACCGTGAGCAGCGTACCGGTGTAGCGGCGCCTGCCGGCGCGCGGCTCCTTCAGCTCGACGAACACCCGCGAGCCGACGAAGCGGCCGAAATGCGCGCGGGTGCGCAACACCCGGTCGAAACCCGGCGAGGACACTTCCAGCGTATACGACGTCGGGATCGGGTCCGTGACGTCGAGCAATGCCGAAACCTCGCGGCTCACGCGGCTGCAATCCTCGACACTGATCCCGGCGGGGTTGTCGATGAACAGCCGCAGCACGCCGTGGGCACGGCCGGCACCGTACTCGAGATCGACCAGCTCGAATCCGAGCCGCCCCAGCAGGGGTTCGATGAGGGCGATCAGCCGCTCCCGCAAGAGTCCCATGTCACCGCTGCCTCCGCGCCGCGCCGCGCGCCGCCGCAAAACAAAAATGGGCCCCAAGGCCCACCCAAAAAAAAAGCCCCGCAGGGGGCTTTCCGGTCTCGATCTTTCGGGGGTGCCGCCGCCGGGAACCTCCCGCAGCATCCAGCGACACCAGCCACCCGTCCCCGCGCGGCAGCTCGGCCGGTCCGCGGGGGCGCGCATTCTACCGGAACGTACCCGGCAGGGGAATCGCCCGGCACGGGCCGGCCGCCCCGCTTGCACTCTAGACCTGTATAGACAAGTGGACGCGCCGATGGCAGGATGCGCGCCGAAGGCCGCCGGAACTGTACCGCTCCCCTCGTGTCCGCACGCCCGGGGCCGCCGCCAAGGTCCGCCATGCCCGCACCCGAAGCCGCCGCGCGTTACCTGCAGGTCAAGCACTTCATCCTCGAGCGCATCGCGGCCGGCGCGCTGCGCGCCGGCGAGCGCGTGCCGTCCGAGAACGAGCTCACGCGGGCGCTGACCGTCTCACGCATGACCGCCAACCGCGCGCTGCGTGAGCTGGCCGCCGACGGCGTACTGGTGCGCGTCGCCGGGGTGGGCACCTTCGTCGCCGAGCAGCGCGTGCACGCCCATCCGCTCGAGGTGCGCAACATCGCCGACGAGATCCGCGCCCGCGGCCACGAGTATCGCGTCAAGGTGATCGCGCTGGAATCGGTGAGCGCGCCGCGCGAGCTCGCCGAACGCTGCGGCGTGCGGCCCGGCGCCGCACTCGATCACTCGCTGCTCACGCATTTCGCCGACGCTCTGCCGCTGCAGGTGGAGGAGCGCTACGTCAACCCACAGGTGGCGCCCGGCTATCTGCGCAACGACTTCTCGCGCACCACCCCGCACGAGTTCCTGATCCGTGTGGCGCCGCTGCAGCGCGCCGAGCACACGGTGCGGGCGCTGCTGCCCGAGCCGCGCATCCGGCGACTGCTGAAGCTCGAGCCGGGCGAGGCGTGCCTGCTGATCCTGCGGCGCACCTTCTCGCATGGGCGTATCGCCAGCGTCGCGGACCTCTATCACCCGGGCTCGCGCTACGAGCTCGCCGCCACCTGTCAGCCGAGGTAACCCATGACCACGCCATCCGCCCGCCTGCCGCTGCGCGCCGCGCGCGGCACCACGCTGAGCGCCAGGAGCTGGCTCACCGAGGCGCCGCTGCGCATGCTGATGAACAACCTCGACCCCGAGGTCGCCGAGCGGCCCGGCGAGCTGGTGGTCTACGGCGGCATCGGCAAGGCGGCACGCAACTGGCGCTGTTACGAGCAGATCGTGGGCGCGCTGCGCGCGCTCGCCGACGACGAGACGCTGCTCATCCAGTCGGGCAAGCCCGTGGGGGTGTTCCGCACCCACGCCGACGCCCCGCGTGTGCTGCTGGCGAACTCGAACCTGGTGGCGCGCTGGGCCGACTGGGAGCACTTCAACGCCCTCGACAAGAAGGGGCTGATGATGTTCGGCCAGATGACCGCGGGCTCGTGGATCTACATCGGCAGCCAGGGCATCGTGCAGGGCACCTACGAGACGTTCGTCGAGATGGGCCGCCAGCACTACGGCGGCAGTCTCGCCGGCCGGTGGATCCTGACCGCGGGACTCGGCGGCATGGGCGGCGCGCAGCCGCTGGCCGCGACGCTCGCGGGCGCCTCGATGCTCGCGATCGAATGCCGTGCCGAACGCATCGCCAAGCGCCTGACGACCAAGTACCTCGACGTGCAGGCCGCCACGCTCGAGGAGGCGCTCGAGCTCATCGAGCGCGCGCACCGCGCCGGCAAGCCCCTCTCGGTGGGGCTGCTCGGCAACGCCTGCGAGGTGCTGCCGGAGCTGTTGCGCCGCGGTGTGCGCCCGGACGCCGTCACCGACCAGACTTCCGCGCACGATCCGGTGAACGGCTACCTGCCCCACGGCTGGAGCCTCGAGCAATGGGACCGGCTGCGGGCGGCGGATCCGGCGCAGGTGGCGCGCGCCGCACGTGCCTCGATGGCGCGCCACGTGGAGGCGATGCTCGCCTTCCAGAAACTCGGCATCCCGGTGTTCGACTACGGCAACAACCTGCGCCAGATGGCGCTCGATGAGGGCGTGCGCGACGCCTTCGCCTTCCCCGGCTTCGTGCCGGCGTACGTGCGGCCGCTGTTCTGCCGCGGCGTGGGGCCGTTTCGCTGGGTGGCGCTCTCGGGCGACCCCGAAGACATCTATCGCACCGATGCGAAGGTGCGCGAGCTGCTGCCCGAGGACCGGCAGCTGCACCACTGGCTCGACATGGCGCGCGCGCGCATCCAGTTCCAGGGGCTGCCGGCGCGCATCTGCTGGGTCGGTCTCGGTGACCGCCATCGCCTCGGGCTCGCCTTCAACGAGATGGTGGCGCGCGGGGAACTCAAGGCGCCGATCGTGATCGGCCGCGACCATCTGGACTCCGGCTCGGTCGCCAGCCCCAACCGCGAGACCGAGGCGATGCGCGACGGCTCGGACGCGGTGGCCGACTGGCCGCTGCTCAACGCGCTGCTCAACACCGCCAGCGGCGCGACCTGGGTGTCGATCCATCACGGCGGCGGCGTCGGCATGGGCTACTCCCAGCATGCCGGGGTGGTCATCGTGTGCGACGGCACCGCCGCGGCCGCGCGGCGCATCGAGCGGGTGCTGTGGAACGACCCGGCGAGCGGCGTCATGCGCCATGCGGATGCCGGTTACGAGAGCGC